>Ga0308022_1000145_pt1 | contig 28041 bp, 23 predicted proteins | sample Neamet353_FD_201297 | JGI IMG/M metagenome (GOLD analysis project Ga0308022, IMG submission 201297) | Marine microbial communities from water near the shore, Antarctic Ocean - #353 | ecosystem: Environmental > Aquatic > Marine > Unclassified | place: Southern Ocean | collected 2014-10-02 | reverse complement strand
AAAAAACCTCCCCCTCCAACCCAGCTAGAATCAGAATTTGATTGCTCTCCATAGATCCTATAGGGATGATTTAAGCTGTGTTTATCAACGCTCGCAAAAACAAAAAGATTTTTACCCGAGGCTAACACAGCTCTATTGTTCATTGAGACACCTCCTTTAAATAAAGACATTTCAGATTCAAAACTGAGCGCATTATTTTCTCTCCTAACAACCAATCCAACAATATTTCCTGGCCCTACCTCTCCCAATAAACCGAACATTGTCTGGTGATCTTTGTGAAAAACACTCCAAGCCAATCGACTTTGCCGTAGTTCCGAACGTGACCTTTCAACTTCTGTCCTATGTAACCCCGAAGAAAAAATAGAGGTTATTTCTCCCGTAGCAGTATCAATAACACATTCTCTACTTTTTGTATCAAACGAGGTCGCTATCCACCAATTTTTATTTGTTTTACTTACAGCAAAACCTCTGCGGCTCGGAGTGCCATCTCCAGTATTTACACCACTAAAGTCACGACTTGTTTGACCCAAATTGTGAGGAGCCCGCATGGATTGAAATGGATCGTAGCGAAAAACAGTTGCCCCAGAACCCCAATGAACCCTGTGGTCTCCTATAATAAATCTCACACCTTCACCTAATTTACTTTGACAGTAACCGCCGACATAGTCCACTCCCACTTCACCAGCATCCCTTTCAGCTACTATACCCCAATTTAAACCCTTAACACGGGAAATCACCCCCGCCCTACCTCCTTCAAAATCCTCTAGGATGGCTGTGGCACCAGAGCCGAAGTCGCTGACTCCAACAACGTTCCAACTTATCGATTTTGACTCTGGAGTTAGTGACTCTCTTCCCCAGAGACACCACAACTCCCACCTATCGTGCTGAATCAATTGAACAACAACTTCTTCACGGACCCCGTCAATAGCCCAAGCTTCTTCAGCAACTAAAGGCCATCCATACTGTAGTAAATGTTTAGAAATGTATTCTCCCTCGAAAGCTTCCATCCACCCATCTTCAATTGCTGGAATAATTAATTTATTTATAGCATGTTGTGACTGAGAGAAGAATACTTTGGTTTGGCATATAAATATTATGATGAAAAAAATCCTCTTTACCATTTTAAACCCCAATTTGTAGAACCACCAACTGCTCCTTGCTTGTGAAATAGTGAGGTGTGAATTTTGCCCAACCGTTTAATTCCACATGATAAATAAAATTGTGGTCCCTGCACATCCACTGATACTTCTAAATTATCTAATCTCTTAGTGACAAATAGGGACCAACCATGGCCGCTCAAATCGGAATGCATCCCAACTCCTATTGATAGTGATGAAGACTCTATTAGCTCAACAATCCCTCTTATTTTCCATTGCGCACCAAAATCAATTAATTGAGCATCGATGGATCCCTTGTTCTCAGAATCTTGAATTTCAAGTAACATACCAAGTTCAGAAATAGCATTAATATTGAGGACATTAAGTTCAATAACTTGTTCAAACTCACCCCCAAGCAAGGTCCAACCAATCAGCTTTACTCCTGAATCTGAAGCAAATAGGGCCATTTTCTTAGCTGCCCAAAAACTAGATGAACTCCATGCCTCCCATCCACTCCATGAACAGCCTAACCAAGCGCTAGACAATTTTGGAATTCTCTTTTCAAATACAATAGCATTCCAGTTGGTCCCCCACAACAATTGTGAAACTTCAAGGTGAGCATTTTTAAAGTCATGGTTAATTTGCGAGGTTTGAAAATGATACTTGCCAGTAAACAAAAAGCAAAAATTAGAAGTTAAAAGTATGAGTATGAGTCGATTTATTTTCACACCAGCAAGTTGGAATAATAATAAATACCATTTAAAACCAATCAACTCGCGTTAGTCATAAATTTATTCGTGTTTTACATTGGTTAGCCATATATTTGCGCCCCTATTTGGAATGCGGGTGTGGTGAAATTGGTAGACACGCCAGACTTAGGATCTGGTGCCGCAAGGTGTGTGGGTTCGAGTCCCTCCACCCGCACAATTCCAACTCTTATAGGAAGATTCTTCAAAAGAACACCATGCATATAAGTCAAGAACCGATTGATGCGCTTAGAGCGCAAGTAAGTGTTACACTTGATAAAAACGACTACAAAGATCGTTGTGATAAAATTCTTCAAGCTCAACGCAAGCAGGTCACTTTGCCAGGGTTCCGAAAAGGGAAAGTGCCTATGTCAATCGTACAAAAACAGTACGGAAGAGCTGTTCTTGCTGAAGAAATCAATAAGATTTTAAGTGAATCTCTTGCGAAGCACATCCAAGAAAAGAAGATGCATGTTCTCGGGAATCCTATCCCCGCTGAAAACATCGAAGACGAAGGAGATTGGGAAAACCCCGACACATTCAAGTTTACTTATGAAGTTGGGCTAGCTCCTGAAATCAAATTAAGCTTTGGATGGAGAGCTAAATTCACTCGCCACATTATACCTGTAGATAAAAAAGCCATTGACAATCGTGTGGTTGACATGCAGCGTCAACACGGTAAGATTAGCGATGTAGAACTGGCTGGTGAAAAGGATATGCTGTTAGGCACCTTCACTCAGCTTTCTGAACAAGGTGAGATTCTTGAAGGTGGTATTGAAAATCGAAGCTCTATTTCAGCTGAATTCATTGAAGAAAAGGCTACAAAAAGTAAAGTTGTAGGGTCTAAAATTGGTGACGTTTTAATCGTTAATCCTAACAATGTAAGCCAAAACCATGAGGATCTAGGCCGTATGTTAGGTATTGACCACGACCAAGTCCACTCACTCAAAGGGGATTTTAAATTCGTTGTTGAAGAAATTAAGCACCTCGACCCTCATGAAGTTGAGCAAAGTCTTTTCGATAAAATTTACCCAAAAGGTGAAGTCAATAGCGAAAAAGAGTTTCGTTCAAAAATAGAAAAAGATCTCGAGGGACATTTCGATAGGGATGCCGAATGGGTTTTCCGCCGTCGCTTTGTAACTGACGTTATTGATTATCTGAAAATCCCTTTGCCTGAGGAATTTCTAAAGCGTTGGATCGTGAAAGCGAATGACAAGCCTGTTACACCTGAACAGCTAGAAAACGAATTCGAAGGTTACGCCGCTTCATTGCGTTGGCAGCTTGTACAGCAGAGTGTTTTAAAAGATCAAAACATTAAGATTACTGCTGAAGAATTGGAATCTGAAGCACGAAGATTCGTCGGTGCACAATACGCTCAATACGGAATGCCTTTAGATGAAAAGCAATTAGAGGAAGTTGCAAAAAGCGTGTTAGTTAAGGAGGACGAGAGACGTAAAATTGCTGACGTAATTCTTGAACGTAAAGTTGTTGATCACCTTAAAACACTTGTCAGCATTAAGGAAAAGTCTGTTCCTTACGAGAAATTTGCAAAACTTGCGGCTGAGGTTAAGTAATTATACTTGTCTTTGTGAATATCCGGTGGTATAAAAGTTAATACATAGTCATTAGCTCCTTAAATTGCAGGCATATTCAAGCATCATGAACAATCGCACAGAGTTTTTAAAGTTCGCCGTAAAAGATCGCGGCTTAAGCAGTCACACAGTAGGAGATTTCATTTCATCGGCTTACGGCCCTGAAAACATGACACGGACTGTCATTGAAGAAAGATCTATGCCCTTTCGAGAGGTAGATGTATTCTCTCGCCTAATGGCTGATAGAATTATCTTTATGGGAACAGGTGTTGATGACAATATTGCTAATATAATTCAAGCCCAACTTTTGTTTTTAGAGTCTACTGACCCAGCAAAGGACATTCAGATTTACATTAATTCTCCAGGTGGAAGTGTTTATGCTGGATTAGGTATTTATGACACCATGCAATATATCAGACCTGAAATTGCAACTATTTGCACAGGTATGGCTGCATCAATGGGTGCGGTACTATTGTGTGGAGGAGCTGCTGGAAAACGTACAGGACTTAAGCACAGCAGGGTTATGATACACCAACCTTTGGGAGGTGCTCGTGGTCAAGCTTCAGACATTGAGATTACAGCGCGTGAAATTCAAAAACTAAAGAAAGAACTCTACGAAATTATTGCTCATCATTCTGGAAAAACATACGAGCAAGTTTGGGAAGACAGCGATCGTGATTACTGGATGACGGCTGAAGAAGCTAAGGAATACGGTATGATTGATGAAGTTCTCACAAGAAGTTAATTAGAATTATTTATACAGATGGCGAAAGGAAAAGACAATGTGTCAAAAGAAGTATGCTCTTTCTGTGGTACTGATAAAGAAGAAGTTGAGATACTAATTGCAGGCATTTCCGGGCACATCTGTGATCGATGTGTGAGACAAGCTGAGGAAATAATAGATACTGAATCTATCGATGAAACCTCTGAAAAATTAGAATTAGAGCTCAAGAAGCCTGTCGAAATTAAAGATCACATCGACGACTATGTAATCGGTCAAGAGGAGGCAAAAAGAACACTGTCAGTAGCTGTTTACAATCATTATAAGAGGCTTCTGAATCCACCAATAAAAGGATCAGAAGTTGAATTAGACAAGGCAAATGTAATTCTAGTTGGTGAGACCGGTACTGGAAAAACACTTCTTGCCAAGACAATAGCTAAAATGCTTGATGTCCCATTTTGTATCGCTGACGCAACGGTACTTACCGAAGCGGGATACGTCGGTGAAGATGTCGAGAGCGTCTTATCACGGTTATTACAAACAGCAGATTTTGATGTTGAGGCGGCTGAGCGTGGGATCGTTTTTATAGATGAAATTGATAAAATCGCACGCAAAAGTGACAATGCATCAATTACACGGGATGTGAGTGGTGAAGGAGTTCAACAAGCACTTCTGAAACTTCTTGAAGGAACCGAAGTTAATGTTCCACCACAAGGAGGGCGTAAACATCCAGAACAAAAGTTAATCAAGGTTGACACGAAAAACATATTGTTTATCTGCGGGGGAGCATTCTCAGGTATTGAAAAACAAATTGAAAGAAGACTGAGTAGATCAACTATTGGTTTTAAAAGTGGAGGGGCTGCGAAAGTTGAGGACAACATACTTTCATTTATCGCACCTGCTGATTTAAGGAGTTACGGTTTAATTCCTGAGTTAGTTGGTCGATTCCCTGTTCTAACTCATCTGAATACTTTAGACGGGAAAGCTCTTAGAAGGATCTTAACAGAGCCGAAAAATGCAATCATCAAGCAATATGTTTATCTTTTTGAATTAGATGGAATTAAACTGAAATTCAAAGCTGATGCTCTTGATTGGATCGTGGAAAAAGCTCTGGAGTTTAAACTAGGAGCTCGTGGTCTTAGAGGTATTCTTGAGACAATATTAACAGATGCGATGTTCGAACTTCCCAGCGGAGATGTTGTGGAGTTGGTCGTCGATCGGAAGTATTGCGAGGGTCACAAAGGGGCTATTGCTAAACAAGGCCTGAAAGTCGCATAACATTGTGTTTTGTTCGTCTGTTGTGGACAAAGGATAGCAATAATTAATCTTAAATTAGAGATTGATTAGTAGCTTGGTCTTCTAACTTTTAATGAGAGAAGACGTGGCAGGTAAGGTTACTCCATTGATGCAGCAATACAACCGGATTAAGACAAAACATCCGGACACTATTCTACTTTTTCGAGTGGGCGATTTCTACGAAACGTTCGGTCAAGATGCTGTTGTTGCATCTAAAATCCTGGATATTATCCTCGCGAAAAGAGGGAATGGAAGTGCCTCCGAAATTGCGTTGGCTGGATTCCCTCACCATTCTTTGGACAATTATCTACCTAAGCTTGTAAGGGCTGGGTTAAAAGTTGCCGTTTGCGACCAGCTAGAAGATCCAAAACAAGCTAAAGGACTGGTTAAAAGAGGGGTTACTGAACTTGTCACACCTGGGGTGGTAATGCACGACCAGGTGTTACAGTCAAAGCAGAATCATTATTTAGCGGCTCTTCATTGGACTAGAAATGAATGTGGGGTAGCCTTTTTAGACATTTCAACAGGAGAGTTTCTTGCTGCAGAGGGTAGTTCAGAATGGATTGATAAACTTCTCAAGAGCTTTAACCCCAAAGAGTGGGTCTGTGAAAAAAGGCATGAATCAGATTTAATCTCATTGTTTGGAGATGATACACCTCGGTCTAAACTTGATGATTGGGTTTTTTCTGAGGAGTTCGCCAATGAAAAACTACAATCTCAGTTTGGGATTACTTCAATGAAAGGGTTTGGACTAAGTAACGCTCCATCAGCAAAAATTGCTGCAGGTGTGATCTTAGAATACTTAAAATTTACACACCACACTAAATTATCTCATTTACAGGGTGTGAAGAGATTAAGAGAGACGGACGGGATGTGGCTTGACCGATTCACCGTGAGAAATCTCGAAATAATTCATCCAAGTCACCCTGATGGTACGTCGCTTGCAGACACGATCGACAGAACCTCAACGCCCATGGGGGCAAGGATGTTAAGACGATGGTTAATCATGCCTCTTACAGACAAGATTGCCATAGAATTCAGACACAATGCCGTAAGTCTATTGATGGATAAGGAGGAATTATCTTCAAATCTAGAAAACATCCTGTCTGGAGTCGGCGATCTTGAGAGATTGGCTTCTAAAGCCAGCTCGGCTAAGATTAACCCTCGAGAACTAGTGCAACTTAGAAAAGGACTAGAAGCTGTAATTAAAGTTGCAGAAGAGGCTGCTGGAGAAGAATCTTTGCTACCTACACTTGAAAGACTATCTCCTTGCGACAAGCTACTCTGGAGATTAGAAAAAGAATTGGAAGATGAAGCTCCTAACCAAGTTGGTAAAGGTGCGGTGATTAAGCCTGGCGTGGATAATGAATTGGACCAAGTCAGAAGTTTGGCCTTTGAGAGCCACAAAGCTTTGGAGTTAATTCGAGAAAGGGAAGTTGCTATAACTGGCATTAGTTCTCTGAAAATAGGATTTAACAATGTCTTTGGTTATTACCTAGAAGTGCGACATGCTCACAAAGACAAAGTTCCGGAAGAGTGGATTCGGAAGCAGACATTAACACAGGCCGAGAGATATATTACGGAAGAATTAAAGGTTTTAGAAACCCGCATTCTGGAAGCGAAAGACAAGGCATTGTCACTTGAACAGGGTCTTTATGAATCACTCGTTTTAGAAACTGTAAAACATACAACTGAGTTAATTGGCAATGCAAGGGCCATGGGCGAACTGGATGTTCTAAATTGTTTTGCTTCCGTTGCTTTAGAGTTTGGCTATACTCGTCCTCGAATAAACGAAAATCATGGGGTGAAAATCATTGAGGGGAGACATCCTGTCATTGAAAGACAACTCCCACTTGGGGAATCTTACGTTTCCAATAATCTAACGCTAGATCCTGAACAAGCTCAAATACTTATGGTTACCGGGCCTAATATGGCGGGTAAAAGTGCTCTTCTAAGGCAAACTGCATTAATTTGTCTTATGGCTCAAAGTGGTGGATTCGTCCCTGCGAGAAGTGCTGAATTAGGTATTCTTGATAGAATTTTCACAAGGGTTGGTGCCTCTGACAATATTTCAAGTGGAGAATCAACCTTCATGGTGGAGATGAACGAAACTGCTTCCATTTTAAATAGTATTACAGGGAGAAGTCTTGTTCTACTTGATGAAATAGGAAGAGGGACTAGCACTTATGATGGGGTAAGTATCGCTTGGGCTATTGCGGAACACCTTCATGGTTATGAGAAAATTAGACCCTTAACTTTATTTGCCACTCACTACCATGAACTCAATGAGATGACGGCTTCTTTTCCACGCATTAGAAATTTCAATGTAAGTGTAAAAGAGGTAGATGGTAGTATCGTTTTTCTGAGAAAACTCGTCGCTGGAGGATCAAATCACAGCTTCGGTATTAATGTTGCTAAACTAGCCGGAATGCCTCGGGCTTTAGTTAGGCGAGCGGAAGAAGTCCTCATTAAACTCGAGTCAAACAGAAAAGAACATGGTGAGTCAACAAATCCAGGTGAACCTAAAATATCCCCAGTTAAACTACCTTCATCAGAGGAATCTTTTGACACAAAAAACATCGCTGCTGAGCCAGGTGTTCAAATGAGTTTTTTCAAATTAGACGATCCCGCTCTTGAAGATGTACGCGATAGGTTGCTCGATTTAGACATTGACAATCTTACACCGCTAAACGCTTTATTAAAGCTTCATGAAATCCGAAAGGTTGTGGGCGGAAAGTAAGGGGTAAAAATTAGAATGTTGCTAAAAACAAGTCCAAATCCTTAAACGGAAGGTCTCGTTCTTCTGCCACATCCCTGTTCGTTATTACACCTTTATACATGTAAACTCCAGACTTGACAATATTAGCACCCCTAATAGCAAGATCAAGTCCACCATCAGAAACAATCCCAAGGATAAAAGGAGCAAGAATATTGCTCAACGCCTGAGACGCTGTTCCTGATACACTTGAAGCGATGTTTGGCACGCAATAATGAACCACACCGTGCTCAATATATGTCGGACTCTCATGACTTGTAATACGTGACGTTTCAAAGCACCCACCTCTATCAATACATACATCGATAATTACAGACCCCTCTTTCATTGAACTAACCATTGGCTCACTTACAATCATAGGAGACCTTGAACCATCGCCACGAAAAGCACCAATTGCCACGTCAGCAGTATTTAAGGCCTCGTCTAAAACTGAAGGTTGTAATGTTGAAGTCCAAACTCTGTGGCCTAAATTCTGCTGGATTCTAACAAGTCTGTGAGGTCTGTTGTCAAATATTTTTACCTGAGCACCTAGACCCATTGCAGCTCGAGCAGCAAACTCACCTACTGTCCCTGCACCTAAAATAACAACTTCGCTGGGCCTAACACCGCTAATCCCTCCAAGCATAGCCGATTTGCTTTTTTCACCTGAAAGAAGATTACCCGCAATTAAAATAGAAACATTCCCGGCTATTTCACCCATTGCCCTCACAAGGGGGTAAAGCCCATTTTTATTTCTAATAAGGTCCCAAGCTATTGCAGTGATTTTCTTCTGACTCAGCTTGACCAACAGCTCTTTATTTTGAACACTTAGTTGAAGGGCGCTTACCAAAGTAGCTCCTCGTTCCATCAAAGCCACTTCATCTAACGATGGTGGTTCAACTTTTAATATTATACCGGCTTCGAACACCTGTTTTCTATCATGGATAATTCTCGCACCTGACTCGCTATAATCGATGTCTGCAAAATTCGAGTTCTCTCCAGCACCAGACTCGACAAGCACCTCGTGCCCATGCGCAACTAAAAGAGCAACAGCCTCTGGAACAAGAGCTACACGTTTTTCTTGCAGGCTAATTTCTTTAGGGATACCAATCGTAAGATCTTCTTGACTTGCAAGAACTTGTAACAGCTCCTCTTGAGGCAATAGTGAAGCTTCCTTTGCGAGAGCTTTTATGGCTTTGCGTCCTGTTTCCATGTAATTGGTAATTTAATGCTTTAACACCATTTAATTGCTTTAATTCCCAAGCAAAATAATATTTCTACTTTCTTCATCTTCATCCAACCCCTTATTATCACATATATTCACCTTCACGACGAGGCTATTCTGTGGCAAATAATCGGCAATTCTCTCCGGCCACTCTATGAGTGAAAGTCCAGCCTGTGAGAATAAATCAAATATCCCAGCTTCTTCAGCCTCCCGCTCATCTTCTAATCTGTATAAGTCGATGTGGTTGATGATTCCTCCATGATTCTTGTGGTAAACATTGACCAAGCCGAAAGTGGGACTCGACACATTATCCTCAACTCCGAGACGTTTACATATTTCTTTTATTAGCGTGGTTTTTCCAGCTCCCATTTCTCCTTGAAAGACAACAACACCATCATTTGGCAAAAAAGGAGCAAGCTTCTCAGCTACTTGAGCTAGATCTGCAAGATTATAACCTTTAACCTCTAAGAGAGTTTTCAATCTGCTCATTTGTTAATTCTTCGAATCTAAAATGGCAAAAGGAACTATAACCTCCTCTAAACTAACCCCTCCATGTTGGAATGTATCTTTAAAGTACTTTACAAATTGATGATAATTGTTAGGATACACAAAGAAATCCCTATCCCTCGCAAACACATAACTTGAGCTAACATTTGCCTTAGGTAAACCAAATTTTTCCGGGTCTTCAGCAGCAAACACTTCTTTGTGATTGTACCCCAAATTCTTCCCAACTTTATAACGAAGGTTGCTGTTAGTACTTCTATCTCCTCGAACCTTAATGTCATTGTTGACTTTTACAGTCCCGTGATCCGTCGTAATAATGACGCGACCATTCACCTGGGCCATTTTTTCTAGCATCTCCCTCAACGCGCTATGCTCAAACCACGTTAAAGTCAAACTCCTATATGCTGCTTCGTCGTCTGCAAGTTCTTTAATCACCTCCATATCAGTCCTTGCATGACTAAGCATATCAACGAAATTATAGACTATCGTAGTTAAACTCTCCCCTTTTGTCTCATGAAATTGATCAAGCAATTTTCTGCCTGTAGCTAAGTTTGCAACTTTGTGATAGCTTGTTTTTCCATGAATATCAAGACGTTTTAGCAATTCATTTAACAGTTGACCTTCAAACTTATTCTTTGACCCCTCTTCATCTTCATTCGTCCACCACTCTGGGTGTAATCGTTTAATGTCAGCAGGAAGCAATCCCGCAAAAAGAGCATTTCTTGCATATTGAGTAGCTGTCGGAAGAATACTCATGTACGTATCATCTTTTACGACAGAAAACAAATCACTCAACAAAGGCTCAATAGCTCTCCATTGATCTAACCTCAAATTATCTATCACAACTAAAAAGACCTGCCTACCATCGGCGGATTTAATGGCCTCAGGTAAGAAGTGGGGAAGAACCCTGTGAGATAGTAATGGAACTTCTGAGGGTAAGCGATCATCCCCCGCACTTATCCAACCTTCATAATTACTCTCGATGAATTTCCCAAACTGCCTGTTTGCATCTTCAAATTGCATGGAAAGGACTTCCTGCATACTGTCATCCTCCGACCTCTCTAACTCAAGAGTCCAGTGAGTTAGTCGTCCATACACATCATACCAATCTTCCACATCCATTTTCCCCATCATCTTTATCCCCAACTCACGGAACTCCCTTTGGTAATCCATCAATACCTTCTCGCTCAACAATCTTTTTCCATCAAGACATTTCTTAACCGCAAGCAAAATTTGATTAGGGTTGACTGGTTTAATGAGGTAATCACTGATTTTAGAGCCTATGGCTTCCTCCATAATATGCTCCTCTTCACTCTTCGTAATCATAATGACCGGAAGGTGAGCTCTAAGTACTTTAATACGTTGGAGTGTCTCAATACCATTAATTCCAGGCATATTTTCATCTAAAAAGACCAAATCAAATACTTTTTTCTCTACCTCTTCTAAAGCCTCCACCCCACTATTTACAGGAGTTACTTGAAATCCCTTACCTTCGAGAAAGATAATATGAGGCTTGAGCATATCGATTTCATCATCGGCCCAAAGTATATGTGGTTGTCTCGTCATGTGCTTAAGTATCTTGCGCAAAGAAACATCAACGTAATTAATCTACGTTTCGTATTCTAAATTCATGTCAACAATTATGTCAAAGACAAATCGTTATAAAATATTAAACGACCCCATTTATGGATTCGTTACGCTGCGCCATTCATTTACTATAGACATCCTTGACCATCCTTATGTTCAAAGATTAAGGCGTATAAGCCAGCTAGGGCTGAGTCACCTTGTGTATCCCGGCGCAGTTCATAACCGGTTTCAACATGCGGTGGGGAGTCTGTTTCTGATGCAAGAAGCTCTTGATGTTCTGAGAACAAAAGGTGTCGAAATTACAAGAGAAGAAGACGAAGCAGCCTGTTTCGCAATTCTACTACACGATATTGGTCACGGCCCTTTCAGCCATGCGTTAGAGCACAGCATTGTAAAAAGCGTGCATCATGAAGATATTAGCACGATGATCATGGACCGGTTGAATCAAGAATTCGGTGGAAAATTAACGTTAGCAATCAAGATCTTTAAGAACGAATATTCTAAGAAGTTCTTACACCAACTCGTCTCCTCTCAACTTGACATGGACAGGCTTGATTATCTCGCTCGTGATAGTTTTTATTCAGGAGTAACTGAAGGAAAAGTCGGAAGTGAGAGGATTATAAAAATGCTATCTGTTTCTAATGATCAATTGGTCGTAGAAGAAAAAGGAATCTACAGTGTCGAAAAATTTATTGTTGCACGAAGGCTTATGTATTGGCAAGTATACCTTCACAGAACTGTCATAAGTGCTGAACATATGCTGACATTGGTTTTACGCAGAGCAAAATACCTTGCTCAATCTGGCAGCGAAATCTTTGCAACTCCTGCACTTTCTAGATTCCTTAAAAACGATTTTGACAAAAAATCATTTAGTTCAACTCCCAACATTATCGATTCTTTTTGTGAACTCGATGATTCAGATATTTTCAGTGCCATGAAGGCATGGAGACATCACAGTGATCGGGTTCTTTCCTCATTAAGTGCAAGACTTCTTGACAGAAAACTGTTCCGCATAGAGCTTCGACCGCACCCATTCACAACAGAAGAAGTGAATGAGAAAATCAATCTGATTGCTGCAAAATGGGGCTTGTCTATCGACGAAGCATCTTATTTTGTGTCAAATCAGTCAATCGAAAATAAAGCTTACACACCCAACGGGATTCTAATAAAATACAAAGACGGAACAACAAGAGATTTTGCAGCGTCGAATGATCACCTCAGCTTAGAGCTTTTAACAAAACCAGTAAAAAAATCATTCTTATGTTATCCCAAAGACTTAGAATAATCATTGTATTTCTCAGATAGTAAGTTCCTCACCTCTTTCATTGTAGATATTAAATTCTAATATCTCCATTGATGAGTTACTCTCTAAAGCTAAAGTTAATCCCAGCTCTTTCTCCCATTCCATTCGGAGTGAAGTGCCAAACCAACCTTTAAACACTTTTAAAGGCTCGCCTTGTAATAAATATGCTTCTAAAATTGGATGAACAAAAAGCGTTAGCTTTTTCTGTCCTTCTCCCTTAGACAAATACTTCAGGCTAGACTTAATCGTATCCGTTACTAATATCGCAGCCTGTATAGCTCCTGTCCCATTACAAGAAGGACATCGGTCTTGAGTTTGCACATTGGCAACATCTCTAACCCGTTGACGAGTCAGTTCAATGACGCCAAACTTACTTGGAGGAGCGATATTATGCTTAGCCTTGTCAACCTTCATGGCTGACTTCATGGCGTCAGTAAGCTGTTTATTATGCTCTTTCTTAGCCATATCGATAAAATCAATCGCTACGATGCCTCCAATATCACGAAGACGAAGTAAACGAGCAATTTCCTCAACACACTCAATATTGGTCTGTAGAGCATTTTCCTCTTGACTACTCGCACCCTTTTTACGCCCTCCACTATTTACGTCAATGACGAACATAGCTTCTGTTTGTTCTATAATAAGATACGCACCACTTTGAAGATTTACTTTCTTGCCGAAAGTTGCTTTTATCTGACGATGAATCGATAGCGTATTAAAAAGATCTGAATCTTGTGTAAACTTTACGATATCAACTTTATCAGAGCCTATACTTCCAAGGTAAGTCTTTACCTGGTCAGCTAACTTTTCGTCATTCACACGAATTAGCTCACACTCAGGCCTTAAAGCATCTCTAAGAACTGTACTTGTTTTATTTAATTCACCCAAGATTCTCTTTCCAGGCTTTGCTCTTTTCAGTCCATTAAAGAGCTCTTCCCAACGATTCATAAGATCAGATAGATCACTATGTAAATCAGCTGATCCTTTCTCCTGAGCAACTGTTCTAACAATAATCCCAAATCCGGGAGGGCGAATGCTTTTTATAAGACTAGACAGTCGATTCCTTTCCTTCTCACTTTTGATACGAGAAGAGAGGTTTACTTTGTCCGAGAAAGGAACAAGAACTAAAAATCGACCAGGCAAAGTCACCTCAGCAGTAAGCCTAGGTCCTTTCGTGCTTATCGGTTCTTTTGAAACTTGAACCATAACGAGCTGAGAAGAACTTACGTAGTCCTTCATCTGCCCCTTCTTGTCAATTTTAGATTCGAGTTTAAATTTCTCGATGCTACTCACAGGTAGCTTGCCAGACATGACAAGCTTTGTCCATTTTTGCTGAGTATTATATTGAACACCTAAGTCACTGTGATGCAAAAAGGCATCTCGATCGTAACCTACATCAATAAACCCAGCATTAAGGTTCGGAAGTACCTTCCTTACTCGACCCAAATAGATGTCTCCTACTCTATAGGAAATCTCACCCGGATCACGGTGAAGCTCAACGAGCTTACCCTCTTCAAGGACGGCTAACTCAACTCCTTTTGAAGTTGAGTTAATTATCAATTCAGATTTCAACGTATATAAATTGAAGCCTAGATCAACTAGGCAAACAAAAAAAACACGTTTCAGAGCTGCTTAAACTAAGCAGCTCTGAAAAATGATTACTTCTTCTTCTTGTGACGATTCTTACGTAATCTCTTTTTACGCTTGTGCGTAGACATTTTATGACGCTTGCGCTTTTTTCCGCTTGGCATGACAAATAATTTATTCGTTAGGTCCAGACACCACTCTGATGTCGGATTCCAATCTGTTAATAATTCCCTCTAAGTCTTTCGTCGATGGCGAATCTGACTTTAGATCTGGATATTTTTTATATAATTCAGTTGCAGCATCAAAATCCTCCATATTAACATATAGATTAAGTAGATTTATAAATGCTTCATTGTGCTCAGGATCAATCTCTAAAACTTTTAAAAATCGAGCTTTTGCTTTTTCTAATTGCTCACTTTGAACACCAAACTTGCCTAACCAAAAGTTAGCCTTAACACTTGGCGAATCAGAATCAGCATAGAGAAGTAAAGTCCTAATCCCTTGCATAGGAGGGCCTTCACCTTCAACAATTTTTATAGCTGCATCGATCAGATTGTCTTCTAATATTATATTCTCACTAACAGCAACCAGAGGAACATCTACATCCGAAGATGCTTCAGATTCGCAACTAGCAAATGCAAGAGTTGAAACAAATATTATTACCTGAAAGATTTTCATTAATCTTATGTATTAAACAGCAACGTTAGACTTTACATTCTCAACAAAATCCTTTGCTGGTTTGAAAGCTGGGATGTTGTGAGCCGGAATTCGGATAGACTTCTTAGCTAAGATGTTTCTTCCAGTTTTTGCTGCTCTCTTCTTTACAATGAAAGATCCAAATCCACGTAGATATACATTTTCTCCACTCTCAATGTTCTCACGTACTGTTCGCATAAATGCCTCAACGGTCATTTGAACATCGTGCTTTTCCATTCCTGTCTTGTCAGCAATCTGACTTACGATATCAGCTTTTGTCATCTTTAAATTGTAATTCCTTGATAAATAACACTCTATGACAAAACATCAAAGAGTCCCTCACAAAAGGGACCGCAAAAATACGCCTATTCGTTTGAATATGAAACACCTGAACGACATTCTATTAAAAGTTAATGAAATCAGTGCGAACTCGACAAGAATACTTAACTTCGCTTACATGTCTGGAATCAATAAAGTTATCATCGTAGGCAACCTCGGTAAAGACCCTGAAATACGCTATACGACTAACAATATAGCTGTCTGCTCGCTCTCAGTTGCGACCTCTGAAACGTATAATGATAAAACAACTGGGGAAAAGACAACGCGCACTGAATGGCACAAAATAACTCTTTGGAGAGGCTTGGCTGAGACTGCTGAAAGATTTCTACGAAAAGGCTCTCAAGTCTACATCGAAGGTAAATTAAGAACAAAAGAGTGGGAAGACAAGCAAGGCATAACTCATTACTCAACTGAAATTGTGGGTGACAATATGCAGATGTTAGATAAAAAAAGCGACAATACCTTAACGACATAAATTATCTCGTGGATCTAAACTCTTTTATTTCGAACCCTTACTTTGCGACCGGATTGATTGCCGTTCTTCTTTTTTTAAGTGCGCTTATTTCCGGGTCCGAAGTAGCATTCTTCTCTCTAAAACCTACTGACATCAGCTCGTTAGAGGAAGATTCTGAATCATCCTCATCCAGTGTGCTTAAGCTCCTTAGAGAGCCTAACGACAAGGATGGTCCAAGACATTTACTCGCCACCATACTTGTTTTAAACAACTTAATCAACGTTGCCATTGTGCTCATTGCAACGGTCACTGCCCAACAAATTTTTCCCGTTGAAACTCTTCCTAATTGGATTGCTATAGGAATTCACGTAGCTGGAGTAACTCTACTACTTGTATTATTTGGAGAGGTAATCCCAAAATTATTTGCTACATCTAACAATGTCTTGGTCGCTAAATTTATGTCTCGGACACTTTTAGTTTGTAAAAGAATTCTTAAACCATTTTGGAAACCTTTGGTGCTCATCGGAAAAAGAGTAGATAAAAATTTGGTTCACCCTCCACAAGACATCTCTGCAAAAGATCTGGAAAACGTACTCAAATTAACCGACAGTACCGAAAGGTCAACAGAGGAGGCTGAAATTCTAGAACGTATCGTTAAGTTTGGTGACAAAGACGCGAAACAAGTAATGACACCCAGAACGGATGTTACATCATTCACACTAGAAGAATCATGGCCTGTATTAAGGGCATCTGTTGTCGCAAGTGGATATTCAAGAATTCCTATTCACAAAGGATCTATCGATGAAGTCGTTGGAATTCTACACGTAAAAGATCTCATACCGCTGCTAAATTTAGAAGCAGCACCTTGGAACAACCTTTTGCGTGAACCCTTTTTCATTCCTGAAAACATGAAAATTGATGATTTGCTTCTCGAATTCCAAACAAGAAAAGTTCACATGGCTCTTGTTGTTGATGAATACGGTGGAACCAGTGGGCTGATCACTTTAGAAGATGTGTTAGAGGAGATTGTTGGCGATATAACTGATGAGTTTGATGCCGAAGAAATTGCTTATTCTCGTTTAGATGATATCACCTATTTAATGGAGGGAAAGACCGCTCTGATTGATTTTTATCGAATTTTAAAACTCGACGAAGAGGTCTGGGAAGAAGCTAAGGGAGAAAGTGATACACTCGGTGGGTTTATTATTGAGCAAGCAGGAGTAATTCCTCGCACAAGAGAATATATCGTCTTTGACGGAGTTACATTAATGATAGATGCCGGCAACAACAAATTGATAGATAGGGTTAAAATTATTCTCAAACCATTAGATCAGGAAGGTGTTGACACATATTTCGAAAGCGACAAACTCAAAGATGAATGAAGCAACATAGATTTCATCTCATTTGTGCCTTGTTAATTTCTACTATAATTGGCTGTACAGCTCCGCCTATCCCCAGGCAAAAAGGATATTTTAAAATCACATTGCCCGCTCAAGATTTTGAGAAGGACACCACGAGTTGTGGTTCAAGTTTTGAAATCCCTGTTTACAGTCATCTTGAGACAGTAAAGTCTGACAAGTCTGGTGAATCTTGTTGGTTTAACCTTAGATTTTCTGACTTTAACGCTAGGCTTCATTGTACCGATGTTCCTATAAATAACAACCTTCAATTACTGATGAATGATGCACAGGAATTGGTGTTCAGTCATGACATGAAGGCCAGTGGAATTAGTCGAATTAGAGTGGAGGGAGCTGGCAAGAGTGAAAATCCAACCACAGGAGTACTTTACCACTTAGAAGGCCCTGTTGCAACACCTATACAGTTTTTTGTTACTGACAGCACTGACCATTTCCTAAGAGGTTCACTGTATTTTGACCTTGTCATTAACGCCGACAGCACATCTCCTGTTACTGAGAGGCTCTTAAGTGATGTTGAACAATTAATGTCCACAATATCATGGGAGTGAGGCGAGTTTGGATTATAGAAAAAGGAAATTCGAGATGGAAAATCGGAGAATTTAATGATGACGTACTAATCAACGTTACAACAACTGATGTAGGTGAAGAATTGACAGATTTACATCTACCCCAAGTGTACACAAATAGTATTGAAATTCTTATTACTGGAAGCGGGAATTGGTCTGACGATATACTCGAATTGTTAAAAGCTAAAGGAAATGTCACCCAACTAAAACATGGCGATTCTCATCCTTTAAGAACTAAAGTAACTAACCCCAGATCATTAGGTACTGATCGAGTTGCAAATGCCTTTGCGATACAAGAGGGAGTGATTGACCAGGCTCTGATGTGTAATGCATGGCTAATTGTTGATGTGGGGACATGTGTTACGTTTGATTTGTTAGTTGATGGGACTCACTTAGGAGGAGCTATTTCACCTGGCATTTCTTTGAGGCTTGACTCTATGACAATCGGTACTGCAGCGTTGAAGGAGGTGAAGAAGGAGGTCTGGAATAAAAATGCCCCATTTAAAGGTGAAACGACTGGATTATCATCCGAAGAAGCTCAAATTAAAGGTGCTGCAGACGGAATTAGCGCAGAAATAATCGGAAGATGGCAGGTGTTAAGAGAGCAGTATAGCGGGATTGGAGTGATTTTAACAGGAGGTGACGGTTCCTTTTTGGAACTCGGCCGAGTAGAGCCGAAATTCGCAGATTCAAATTTGACCCTCAAAGGGTATTATGCATTATTTCCACATATTTAAGAGTCAAAATGATTAACCTAAACAAATGCATTGTTGCGATGGCTCTTTTGTGTGCTTTTGCATTCGGAGATGTTGCAGCTCAAGAGACTGAGCCATCACCATGGTCTAGGTTTGGAATGGGGCTTACTATTCCGACTTTATCATCTCCCCAACTCATGATGGGCGGGGTAAGCTCACCCATTATTGACGGTTATGTCATTAACCCTGACCAACCAGCTTCAGCAGCTAGTTGTGTGTCTACAATATTCCAGTCTTCAATTCACCTAAATCGCTCTAACATGTCAGAAGGTGACTCTACTGAATCTGTTAATTACGGATCACCTGGAGGCATAAATTTTGTTGTGAAGAAACCGGGAGCTTCTTCAGCGATCATGATGGGAGTGATTCCTTATTCTTCTAAAGGATATAGTGTTTCAAGAACAGTTGAAACTGACACTCTTATGGGGAATTACAAAGAAAGCTACACAGGCTCTGGTGGCACGGCCAAAAGTTATTTAGGTTATGCTCGTTCTTTTAAGGGTAAAAAATGGCTTCCAGCTGGGAATTCTGACAGTGTACTTGTCGGAAATCGAGCTGTTTCTATTGGGGCTCAGGTTAGCCTTCTATTTGGAGAAGTAATCTCAACAAGTCGCTTGAATATTGAAGATGTGACTTACCTCGACAATCGAACAAGATCTTCTATGCAACATCGATCACTTGGTGGTTTGTTAGGAGTACAGGCTTATCAACTTTTGTGGGCTCACTATGATAGCGAAAGGAATTTTAAAGGAAGCGCTAGCCTATATTTAGGTGCTACTTACGCTCCGGAAGCAAACCTTTTTACTGACCATGAGAAAACAGTTGAAACAGTTCAGTTTCTAAATAGCGTTGAGACTGTTATTGACACAGCTTCTTACACAAGTCTACTTGATGCGAAAGGACGGATGCCATCTAAATATTCAATAGGTGGAGCAATCGTTTTTGAAAACACAAATGGCAGAAGGGTCTTACTCGCAGCTGATTTCATGGAAGAAGATTGGACTGTCGTCTCTGAAACTTTTAATGAAATTGACATCCTAGAAGGGGACGCAACATGGGCCGTAGCGTCTCGTTCGTCTATCGGGCTAACGGTTAACCCCAGAACAGACAGAAGCAACAATAATATTTTATCTCGTTCAACTTTTAAAGCTGGGTATGCATTTGATCTATATCCTATTTCTTTTAAAGGGAACCAATTACATGGCTGGAGAGCCTCCGCAGGAGTGACTATTCCATTAGAAGGAAGCAGGTCTACTAGCAGAGTCCATTTTGGGGTTGAAATGGGACAACGAGGAGTCGGAATTGAGAATGGCACAGTTTTCGAAGAGTCTCTTGAAGAATCACTATTTAGTCTACAGGTTGGAGTAACCTTAGCTCCATTTTTTAAAAATCTTTGGCTAACGCCTAAACTTTACGATTGATTAACCTCATGAATATTACTAAAAATCTTTTTATTATGCTTGCTGTGGCTTTACCCACAAGCTTTTTAGCACAGAATGGCAATAAATACGGCGAAACTGAGAATGAGCAGATTCTATGTAAAGAGGCGCTAAGTGTTTACAAGAGTTATAACAAGCAAAAGAATTATACAGAAGCTTATCAGCAATGGGAGAAGGCTTGTGTTTTATGCCCTGATAGTGTTCAGGAATCTCTATACTCGCATGGTGCTCTATTCTTAAAGAACGAAATCAAGGGTGCTGACAAGGTTGGTGATGAAATACGCAAGGCTGTCCTTATTGATAGTTTAATGTGGGTTTACGATATGAGAATGGAGCTTTTCCCTGCTACAACTAAAAAACCCAAGAACAGGTGTGGAGTATTAGGTCGAGCCGCGTCAGACTTCTATAGATTTAACAAGGATTCTGCTGAGGTCGCTTTTGAGATGTTTAAAGAAAGCATAGAGTGCCTTGAGGCTAAGAGTTCTGCTTCTGTATTAAGTGGCTACTACGTAACTTCATTCTACACAATGAAAGCCATCAATAAGATTGACAAAGAGGCTGGATTAGCAAGAAAAGCTGGAATGCTTACAGACTATCTTATGCTCATTGAGTACTGTAATACTGCAATTGCGGTTGCAGAAGAAGCGGGAAAAGAAAGGGACATAAAAGGGTACGCAAGGGCTAAAGCTAATATTGAAAAGACATTCATTGCCATTGCTCAATGTGATGACATGGTTCCTGTGTTACAGGCAAGTGTTGAAGCTGACCCTGAAAATTTTGAATTAAAGAAAAAAGTTCTCAGCTTACTCACTAACAGAGAGTGTACTGAAAATGAACTGTTCCTCCCTGTAGCAACTGCCATTTACGATCAAGAACCTAGCGCCAAAGCTGCTTATGCAATCGGAATGAGTTACGCAAAGCAGTCTAAGTTAATTGAGAGTTTTGATTACATGGAGGAGGCTGTGTCTCTTTGCGACAGCTGTCCCGAACAGGCTACTTACTTACTGAAAACAGGCCAAATCGCAAGTGCTTTAAAGAAATCAAATACAGCCCGTCGTTATGCGAATCAACTGCTTGTACTTGAGCCTGACAACGCAGATGCAATTATGCTGATCGGCGATGCTATTGCAAGTGCATCGAACTCTTGTAATGACGGAGCTCTTGGTAAACGATCAGTTTACTGGATTGCATATGACTACTATAGTCGTGCAAAGAAAATGAATCCTGAACTTGCTGAAAAAGCAGACAAAAGGATGAGTAAAGTATCTAAACAATATCCGACAATTGACGAAGTCTTTTCATTAGGTCTTCAAGCTGGCGGAACGTTTACAGTGAAAGCTGTTGCAGGTTGTCCATGCTCAGGAGAAAGTACCATAATTAGAGTACGTTAATGGTTCGCACTCCCAGTATTAAAATCTTTCTACTTTACTGTATTTTCATGGTAGAAACAGGATGCGATGTGCGGGATAATAGCAATGATGTGGATGATCTACTCACTGAAACTAACTCTGGCAACGAGTTGGACGAATTGCTTTCCATCCAAGTAATTATTGATGGTTCATTTCAATATTCTGAAAAAGGTAAAGTTCGGAATATATTAGAAGCTGGGAAATTGGAACGGTTTGAAAACAATGACATCTGGCAGGTTGACGATGGGTTTACACTTTATATCGAAGGTAATAAAAGTACAAATCGAGCACAATTAAGTGGCGGACGAGGGACGTATGATTCTAAGTCAGGTCATCTTATTGCGCGTGACGGAGTAGTACTCGTCAACAACGAAGGAGACAAGCTTAAGACTGAGTACCTAGTTTGGTCTCACGACTCAGATAAAGTTCACACGAACAGATCCGTAAGCGTTGAGACAGCAACCGGGGTGCTTTTCGGAAAGGGATTAGAAGCGGATGGCAGTTTTGAGAATTATAAAATCCTCGAGCCAACGGGTTCTTTCGACTTACCTTAACTATCTTTAAAATAATGGAGCCTAAAAAAGTTTTATCAGTTACACGTGCCGCCGAAAAATTTTGGCTGTTTGCCTCAATCTCAGCGATACTTGTAACATGTTATTTTATATATTCTGAAGGTTGGGAAAAGAATAAATTTTTACCTTTAATCCCTGCACTTACAGTTTTATGGTATTTTATTAGGCGTACATTTAGAAAAAGATTGGAGCTCGATTTAGATGAATCCAGCAAACAAAACAACCAATAACAACAATGGACCCTGACCCCTCCAGTTCGATATTAATAATACTTATTTCGCTTGCCGCTTCCGCTTTTTTTTCCGGAATGGAAATGGCGTTCGTTTCTGCCAATCGCCTACAGGTACAGCTTGACGCCGATCAGGGATGGCGCGGCAAACTTGTTTCAAACTTTGTCAAAAGGCCTCAACTCTTTATTTCAGTAATGTTGGTGGGGAACAACATTGCTCTTGTTGTTTGCGGAATGTGGTCTGGAGCTTTAATTAGCGGGCTTTTGTTCAACACAAACGACTGGCTAGAAGCGTCTTCCCCTGTTTTGGCTCTTTCAGTCCAAACTATTTTAACAACCATTATTGTAATTGTAACTGCCGAATTTATCCCCAAATCATTTTTCCACAGAGACCCTACTCTTTGGTTAAACAGATTCAGTCTGCCACTCACTATTGTTATTTTATTATTAGCCTTGCCAGCACTAGCTGTTATGGGGCTCAGTCTTATTTTCTTATTCCCCTTTGTGACAAATAGGATTGAAGCAGGAAACAGAGGGTTTGGCACGACCGATTTAGATCATTTTCTTGAATCCGCCAGTGACAAGATGATTCCTGAACAAGAGCTTGAGCACGAACTTGAAATTTTAAAGAATGCTCTACGATTGAGCTCTGTACAAGCACGAGATTGCTTAGTCCCTCGAAATGAGGTTGTCGCTGTTTCTAAAGACACTTCAATAGATGAAATACGAGATCTTTTCACATCAACGGGACTCTCGAAAATCGTAATCTACGAAGAGGATATTGACAACATTATAGGGTATTGTCATGTTAAAGATTTATTCAGTCTACCTGAGTCAATTGATAAAGTTGTGCTTCCTACATTCTACATACCAGAACCTATGGCAGGTGATGTGTTGTTGAAACAGTTTATGCGTCGCCGAAGATATTTAGCTGTTGTACTTGATGAATTTGGTGGTACGGCAGGAATTTTAACGATGGAAGATATTATTGAGGAATTACTAGGGGAAATCGAAGACGAACACGATGTAGATGTCTTAACTGAAGAAAAGATTGGAGACCGTACATGGCTCTTGTCAGCTCGACATGAGGTAGAACATCTGAACGAAAAATTCGATCTAAACCTTCCACTTGATGATGCCTACGAAACCCTAGGAGGCCTTATTTTACATATGATTGCAACACTCCCAGAAGAAGGAGTTGTTCTCAATATTACCGATTGCAAAATCACCGTTAGAAAGGTCGAGTCAACAAGAATAAACGTAGTTGAGTTACAATTACTTTGAGTGGCTCTAATTTGTTATCTTCGCGCACCTGATATAAAAATGTCTTTACTATGGCTATGATTGAAAATATTCGCAACCGTCAAGGATTGCTAATGGTGTTCTTAGGAATTGGTATGCTTGGATTCTTAGTGCCTTTTGATGCTGTTCTCGCTTTAATGGGCCAAGGAGCTACTGTTGAAGTTGGGTCCGTTGATGGAGCTAGTATAACAGGTCAGGAATATCAAATAGCTGTTCAGCAGCGCAGAAGTTTAGGCTTCTCTGGTGACCAACTACAAGACGAGGTTTGGCAAGACATTACATCTGCGATGTATATGGACGATGTGTTTTCTGAAATCGGCATGATCGTTTCTGACAAAGAATATCAGGAGTTGCTATTCGGAGATATTGCCTCTCCTTATATGTCCCGTGCGTTTTACAGCAACGGAGATAACAAAAGAACTTGGGTTCAGAATTTTCAGAATATGCTTACCACACCTCAGGGTAAAGCTAATTTTATGAATTACAAGCGTGTTATTATTTCTAAGCGTAAAAAAGAAAAGTTCGAATCTCTTGTTCAAGCTGGCGCATACACTTCGGAACTTGAAGGGAAATTTGATTACTCCCACACAGAGCGCACAGCGAACTTTAAATATGTAGTTAAGCTCTTTAACACTATTGCTGACACCGCGGTAGAGGTTAGCAGCCGAGACATTCAAGCATTCTATGCGTCTCACAAAGATGAGAAGAAATACAATCAAGTTGAAGGCAGAGATCTTACAATAGTAAAGATTCCTGTTGGAGCATCAGAAGGAGATGTTGAGTCTATTAATTCAGAACTAGATATTTTAGCTAGTAGTTGGACGTCTGCTGAAGACGCAACTGAGTTTGCTAAAGAAAACGGAACAAACAATCCAATTCGTACAATTAGATTTGCTGATGTCGAGACCGACATTACTGAATCCACTTTCTTTGATGTCAATGTTGGAACAATTGTAGGGCCATACCAAAAAGGTGAGGCGGTTATTCTTGCCAACGTCCTAAGCCGCACTATGGTGCCAGACACAGCTGCAAAGGTTAGACACATTCTTCTGCAAGCTAAAGACGTTAAGAATGCAAGCGAAATGGCTATTCTTAACTCTAAAGGTGACAGCTTGGTGAGACTGTTAAAAAATGGTGCTGACTTTACAGATTTAGCTTCACGCTTTTCTGATGACCCAGGTTCTAAAACGAACGGAGGGGTGTATGACTTTTTTCCAAAAGGAAGAATGGTTAAGGAGTTTAATGATTTCAGCTTTAACAGACGTATCGGTACAATTGGATCCGTTGAAACAAACTACGGAATACACGTTATCGAAGTGTTAGACCGCCGTAAAAAAGTAGAAGAAGTTGAAGTTGCGATGATTGTTCGCTCTTTAGACGCCTCAGATAAGACAAAGCGTGATGCTTATGCAGACGCGAATGAATTTGCGATTGAGTCAACAGACCAAGAATCGCTTATTGCATCAGCTAAAGATGCTGGTTACACCTCAAGCGATATTAAAAACGTAATTCGCAATGCAACATCTCTTGCTGGATTAATTGACGCAACAGAACTTGTGAATTGGTCATACGGCGCAGAGGTAGGTGAGATAAGTCAACCGATTCTGATTGACAACAATTACGTTGTTGCAATTCTTACTCTTTCAAAAGAAGAAGGTGTCCCAGCGTTTGAAGATGTGGAAGAAAAGATGATAACCGGAGCTACTAAATTAGCAAAAGGTAAATACTACGCATCCATCATGGATGGGGCTAACCTGGAAGAGGTTGCAAGTGCTGTTAATGCCACAGTGAAAACTGCTCAAAAAGTGAGCCTAAATAAAGCAACTATAGCGGGCAGCGGTGCTGCTGCAGAACATGAGGTTGCAGGTTTGGCCTTTTCAATTCCTGTGGGAGAGATGTCAAAGCCAATTATTGGAAATCATGGGATTTGGGTTATTGCTCCTGAGAGCATAACTGAAGCTGAAGAGAAAACAAATTTCCTTACTGAGCAAAGTGCATTAGCGACTAAAGCACGTTCAGGGTTATCTCTAGCGATTTCTAATTCTATCCGTGACGAGTCAAACGTTACTGATAACCGCAATTAATAGACTGGGTTCTTAATTTAACTCAAACAACCACCTTCTACACAACATAGGTGAAGTTAGTCTTGAGGTAAGTTTTTATTGTCAAGTAATATGTATTCAAACTGCTTAGAATGCACATCACAAAGGCATCACGTCTTATCTTGACGCCGCAATGGAAAAACATCTAGTTATTGGAGCTTCAGGCCAACTCGGTATTGAACTCATCATAGGCATGCAAGCCAGGTATGGCGTTCATGCAGTGGTCGCATGTGACATTGTGAAATCAAATGACAAAGAGGTAAATAAGAGTGAATTTATTTCACTCGACGCCACTGACATCAATTCTATGAGAAACACCCTTAAGACGGGTGAGTTTACTCATGTTTATCATTTGGTAGCAATGCTCTCCGCTAAGGGGGAAGAAAACCCTATTGCCGGTTGGGATTTAAATATGAAATCTCTATTAAACGTATTGGAGTGTGCTAAGGAAGGATTTGTGAAAAAGGTTTTTTGGCCTAGCTCTATAGCTGTTTTTGGACCAAATGCCCCGAAGATAAAAACGTCTCAAGATACTTTTTGCGACCCCACAACTGTGTATGGCGTTTCTAAAGTTGCCGGGGAATTGTGGGCTAAATATTATTTTGAGCATTACGGAGTTGACGTAAGGAGCGTCAGGTATCCTGGACTTATTGGTCACCGATCCCAACCTGGAGGCGGTACAACAGACTATGCTGTTGAAGCTTTTTATTGTGCTTTAGAGCGCAAACCGTTTGTTTGCTATTTAGACAAAAATGAAGCTCTACCAATGATGCACATGGATGATGCTGTTAGAGCAACTCTTGATCTGATGGAAGCGCCTTTAGAAAACATCAAAACGCGTACTTCTTACAATCTTTCTGGCTGTTCATTCTCACCTTCTGAATTAAATCACGAACTCTCTAAGTTTGTCAGTGATTTTAAGACCGAATACAATCCGGATTACAGACAAAATATAGCGGCGTCTTGGCCAGACAGTATTGACGATTCTGAGGCCAAAAAAGATTGGGGATGGGAGCCTGAGTTCAGCACTACTAAGCTTGTGAAACAAATGCTAGACGGGTTAAAATCTATCGTTTAGTTTTGTCAAGTCACATGGATTAAAAAGACAACAAATGCAACCACTGCAAATTCAAAATAGCCTAACACGTAAGAAAGAAGTTTTTAAGGCTCTTAATTCTCCCCATGTAGGGATGTATGTTTGCGGGCCAACGGTTTACAGCAATGTTCATTTAGGGAATGTTCGAACATTCCTTTCATTCGATATTATTTATCGCTACCTCATATTTATTGGATATAAAGTGCGGTATGTTCGGAATATTACAGATGTAGGCCACCTTGTGGGTGACGCAGACGAGGGTGAGGATAAAATTGGCAAGATGGCACGACTGCAGAAACTCGAACCGATGGAGATCGTGCAGAAGTACACAAACGACTTCCATGATGTAATGCGAGTCTTTAACATTCTGACTCCTTCTATCGAACCGACTGCAACTGGTCACATTATCGAGCAGATTGAATCGATTGAGAAGATTATCGACAACGGATATGGGTATGAGGTAAATGGAAACGTATACTTCAGCGTAAGAACCTTCAGTGAAGATTACTCTTACGGAGAACTTTCTGGAAGAAAAATAGATGAACTGATGAGTAACTCCCGCGCACTTGAGGGGCAGAGTGAAAAGAGGGATCCTTTAGATTTCGCACTTTGGAAGAAAGCTGATGAGACACATCTGATGAGGTGGCCTTCACCTTGGGGAATAGGATTTCCAGGCTGGCATTTAGAGTGCAGTGTTATGAGCACAAAGTATCTCGGAGACAGATTCGATATTCACGGAGGAGGAATGGATCTTAAGTTCCCCCACCATGAGTGTGAAATAGCCCAAAACGTAGCTGCTAGTAAAGTTGAGAACCCAGTAGGTTACTGGATTCATGGAAACATGCTTACTGTAAATGGCCGTAAAATGGCTAAATCTGAGGGCAATGGTTTTACTCCCGAAGAATTAATTACTGGAAATCACAAGCTGCTAGAAAGAGGATACACTCCGATGACGGTTAGGTTCTTTATGATGATGGGCCACTATGCTTCGACTTTAGATTTCTCTAATGACGCATTAATCGCTGCTGAAAAAGGGCTGACAAAACTTACCAATGCTGTTGAAGCATTAGAGAAACTTGAAGGAGAAAGTGAGTTAAATAAGGAGGTCGACGTGGCGGAATTGTCGCAGAAATGTTATGACGCTATGAATGACGACTTCAACACTCCCATGCTGATTGCGACACTATTCGAAGGAGTGAAATGGATTAACTCCGCTACTGACGGAAGGATTTCTCTTAGTAAAGACCAAAT
>Ga0308022_1000124_pt1 | contig 29817 bp, 21 predicted proteins | sample Neamet353_FD_201297 | JGI IMG/M metagenome (GOLD analysis project Ga0308022, IMG submission 201297) | Marine microbial communities from water near the shore, Antarctic Ocean - #353 | ecosystem: Environmental > Aquatic > Marine > Unclassified | place: Southern Ocean | collected 2014-10-02 | reverse complement strand
AAGCACCAAAATGAACTCTTTCCAGAATCGGCATTTGAAGACACACTTTTATACGGCTATAACCGAGCTGCGATGTCTTGGTATACGATCGATCCGACCTTTTATTCTGGAAACGGTCTTCAAGATGGACAGGTGTCAGATGAGGTAAGGCACGATCACAATATGCGTCAAATATTAGAGCAGGAGATCTTTCCCAATAGAGATTATCAGCCCGGAACCCCTAGGAATATTCCGACTTTTGATTTGAGTTTTTGGCCTGCAGAAAGGGGCCCGTATAATTATGAAACTGCTGAAGGGACAGCAGGATACTCAGCTGGTCTTAATGAAAATGGGGGCTTAGTTGAGCCATCTTCTCGTTGGGGAGGGATCCAAAGAGCACTTACTACTACGGATTTTGAGAGTGCTAACATTGAGTACATCCAGTTTTGGGTGATGGATCCTTTTAATGATGATTCTGAAAACTCAACAGGAGGTGATATATACTTCAACTTAGGTAATGTTAGTGAGGACGTCCTCAATGATAGCCAACTCGAGTTTGAGAATGGACTTCCATCTGAGACAAGCCCAGATTTACCCACAGACACTAGTTCTTGGGCGATTTATCCCGATCCTTCGACTTTTAATGTTGTAAATGCATTTGACAACGCTTCAGGCAATTACGCTTTACAAGATGTTGGCTTAGATGGAATGACCTCATCTTCTGAAAGAGAGTTTTTCTCTGATTGGCTGAACGATCTAGAAGGTTCTGGAGTCTTAAGCCCCGAAGCGTATTCTGCGATTGAAAACGACCCTTCTGGCGATGATTTTAGATATTTTAGAAATCCTACTTCTCAAACTTTAGAAGAGGATATTATCCAGAGATACAAGCATTTCAGCAAGTATGAAGGGAACTCTAATACGGAGTCTCCTGATGGGTATCCGATCACTTCGACGACGATCCCTAACAGTGAGGACATCAACGAGGACATTACACTCAGTACTATTGAGAGCTATTATCAGTACAAGATTTCATTAAGGCCATCTGATCTTGGAGAGGCGAATGTGGGCAACAACTATATCACGGACGTTTTCGAAACGCTTTCACAGAGCGCCTCCTCGAATGAACAGAAACCTATCAAGTGGTACCAGTTTAAAATCCCCGTTCGGGAATACCAAAAACACGTTGGTAGTATCTCAGATTTCCGTTCGATAAGATTTATGCGCGTCTTCATGAAAGGCTGGAGTCAGCCAGTAACACTTCGTTTTGCTAGAATGGAACTAGTTCGAGGAGAATGGAGGAAATATGATGGGTCTTTAGCTGGAGAGCAAGAGATAGAACCAACAGATCCATCTTCTACAAGTTTTAATATTTCTGCCGTTAACGTCGAGGAAAATGGAAATCGTGAGCCGGTTGCATATGTAACTCCTCCAGGAATTATTAGAGAGATTGACGTAGCAACCACGAATCAGAGAAGACTTAACGAGCAATCTCTAGCCATGGAGGTTTGTAATCTTATAGACGGAGATGCTCGTGCTGCCTACAGAAATATCAATTATGATATGAGAATGTATAAGCGTATGCGAATGTATTTCCACGCTGAACCTGGCCCTGATGGGACAACTTTAAACGATGGAGATCTCACGGCATTCATAAGATTGGGGTCAGATTTTGACAACAACTATTACGAGTACGAAATCCCACTTACGTCAACCCCTTGGTATACTGTGGATGAAGACATGATTTGGCCCACTGCCAACAACATGGATATCGAACTTCAGAAACTTCAGAACCTGAAGATCAATAGACCTGTTGGCCAACCGATATTCCAAGAATACACGGAATACGATGGTGTTGCAAGAATGTCAGTAAAGGGAAATCCGAATTTAGCGAACGTGGTTACTGTCATGATCGGAATTAGAAACCCAGATAAGGATTCAAATGTTTTTCCATATTCCGATGACGGTTTAAATAAATGTGGTGTTGTTTGGGCAAATGAATTGAGATTGTCTGATTTTAATGAAGAAGGAGGTTGGGCAGCTGTTGCAAGGGTAAACGCAACCTTAGCAGATTTAGGTAATGTGAGCGTGGCGGCAAACATGTCTACTCCAGGTTGGGGAGGATTAGAGCAAAGAGTACAAGAAAGATCTCGAGAAACTATACGAGGCATAGACGCAAATGGAACGATTCAGATAGGAAAGTTACTTCCCAAAAAGCTAGGTCTTTCTCTTCCTATGTACATGGGTTATTCCGAACAGGTAAGTACACCTCAGTACGACCCACTTTCCCCAGATATTAAACTTGAGGATTTAGAACTAAGCCCTGAACGGTTAAATAAAACACAGGAAGTAAATCGCCTGAGAAGTATTAATTTCTCAAGCATTAAGATTAACCCTCAATTTAATTCCGGGGGAGATAGCGGCGAGAGTAGTGATAGGAATTCACGATCCAGTGATTCCAAATCTAAAAGTGGAAGTTCGATGGGTGCTCTTGGTGGATCAAGTGGTCGGGGTGGTTCATCAGGTGGGTCAGGTGGTCGAGGTGGTTCGAGCTCATCAGGTCCTTTGTCTTTCTTAAAGATCAGTAATTTTACAGGTAACTACAGCTTCAATGAAGTGTACCGTCGAGATATTAATACAGAGTTTCAGTTAAATGTAGAACACAGAGGTGGGTTAGCTTACAATTGGCAGAATAGACCTAAGCAGTACAAGCCTTTTTCAAACATCAAATTTATTCGTGAAACTGAAATACTTAAATTCCTTAAGGAGTTTAATTTTTACCTTCTACCTAAACAAGTGTCAATGAACACTCAAATGGAGCGGGTTTATCAGACCAGTCGTGTAAGGAATAACACAGAAGATTTGTTAGGTGTTCAGACGAATCTTTTAATCAATACTCAAGTTCTCAAATCTTGGAATTGGAACAGAAATTACGCCATTAAGTACGACTTAACCCAAGCACTGAAATTCGATTACACCGGTCAAGCCTCTGCCCTTATTGGGGAGCCCGCAGGCGTAATTCCAACTCAGGGGGAAGATCCAGAAGGATATAACCTATACCTTGACACGCTGAAATTAAACCTTGGAAGCGCCGGTGATGTCACGACGTACAATCACAACGTTAACGGATCGTATAAGCTCCCATTTGACAAAATACCATTGATGGATTTTGTTACTGGAGACGTTAGGTATCAAAGTTCATTTAGATGGGATAGAGCCCCTTTTGCACAAGACACGCTTGGATCTACGATTCAAAATTCAAGGAATTTAAGTCTAAATGGTCAGGCTAATTTTCTCAAGCTATACAATAGAATACCTTTCCTGAAAGAGATCAACAACAAGCGTCCGAAAAGACCGAGTGCAAGAAAAGTAAGTAACCAAAGTAGAGATGGGTTTGGAGAAATTGATGAAGAGGAAGAAAAGGACAAGATCGAAATAAATCCGATAGAGCATATCCTGAGGTTTGCCATGGGATTACAAAGTGTTAGCGGAACGTTTTCTCGCAACGAGGGTATTATGCTCCCTGGGTTCGCCGAGACAAGTAGATATGGAGGGTTTGATGAGGATTTAGAATCTCCAGGATTGCTCTTCCTGATAGGTCATCAAAACACAGATGTTTTTGGTGATAAAACTTCAGATTTTGCAATGGACGCGGCTGCAAATGGTTGGTTAGTTCAGCAGCCGTATCTCAATCAACAATACACAGAATCGTTCACAGAGAACTTTAATGTGAGAGTAAATCTAGAGCCCATCAAGCATTTTAAGATTGAGCTTACGGCCAATAGAAGTACTTCACGCAATCACCAAAGTTTCTTCCGATATGATGAGGATCTTGACGATTGGATTTACGAATCGCCCAATGAAACAGGGAACTTCACAGCGACTGTCATGTCTTGGCCTACTGCATTTATGGATGATGATGAGGAATACAACTCTGAGATTTGGGATGATTTACTTCTAAGTAGATTGATTATATCTTCTCGTTTGAATGAAGAAACTTTTAATTTAGATGAACCTAACCCAACTGGTTATTACCAAGGTTGGGGTCCCACATCGCAAGAGGTGGCAATACCGGCTTTCATGAGCGCGTATTTAGGGATAGACCCAAATACGGTTGCTTTAGACGTCTTTAAAGCTCAAGTTGCTCCCAACTGGAGAGTTACTTATGATGGACTTAGTAAGATACCATCTCTGAAAAAGACCTTCAGAAGATTTAACTTGTCGCACTCTTATCGCTCAACCATGAGTACGTCATACACAACGAATCTTCAGTATGCAGAAGATGAAAATGGTTTGCCGACAAATGAAGACAATGGAGATTACTCAAACTGGATATCTCAACGACAATTCAATACGGTGAGTATATCTGAACAATTGTCTCCGCTTATAGGTCTTGACATGACGATTAAAACAGCATCGGACAATGAGCCACAGGTGAAGGTGGAGATTACACGTGATAGAAATGTAAGTTTTGGTCTTTCAAATTTTCAAATTACAGAGACAAAGAGCAAAGGGATAGTTATAGGTGTAGGATATAAGTTTGCTGATGTGCGCAATCCGTTTATGAAAACCTACGGGAAGTTGCCGATTAAGATGTTTAAGGAGACAGATTTCTTAATTCGATGTGATATTAATATTCGTGATAACAGTACTGTTATTCGAAAAATGGTTGAACGCCAAAACCAAGTTACCGCAGGTCAAACACTTATTTCAATTAAACTTTCGGGCGATCTCGAGATAAGCGACAAGGTGACTTTGAGAGCTTTTTATGACCAGCAAATAACGAAAGCGAAGATTTCAACTTCATTTAATACCTCGAATATTAATTCGGGTGTTGCAATACGATTTAATCTGACACAATAGTATACTTTTGTGCAAAATTTATGACAATGAATGTTCCTTCAGATTTAAGGTATACAGCCGATCACGAATGGGTTAAGATAGATGGCGACATCGCCACGATAGGTGTAACCGATTTTGCACAAGGAGAGCTCGGTGACATTGTATTTGTTGAGGTAGAAACAGAAGGGGAGGAGTTGGAAGCTGAAGAGGTGTTTGGCACAATTGAAGCCGTGAAAACAGTGAGTGACCTGATCCTTCCTTTGGCGGGCGAAGTGATTGAATTTAATGAAGCTTTGGAGGGCGATCCTGCGCTGATCAATTCAGACCCTTTCGGCGATGGTTGGATCATTAAACTCAAGATGTCAAATGTTGCAGATTTCGAATCTCTCATGGATGCTGAGACTTATAAAAGCACAATAGGCTAGTCATTTTTTTATTGTGCTTGGATGAGCCAGTAGAAGAAACCACAAATAAAATACAAAGTGAACACGAGTGGAATATTAAGAATGATTACACCTTTTCTTTTTGTTGTAATCAGTCTGACTTTTTTATTGCTGTTGCCGGGGAATGATCTTGAGGGATCATCTTGGTGGGGTGCATACAAGATTGACAAGCTTGTTCATATTGTTGCTTTTGCCATTTTAGCGCTTTCATTCTCAACAACCCTTTCTAAATTACGTCTTTTCATAGACTCGAATCATCGATTAATGACCTTAATCCTTGTTGTTTGTGCTATTTTCGGCACAATACTTGAGTTACTACAACAAGAATTAAGCGTGGGAAGATCGGCGGAACTCCTTGATGTAGTTGCAGATTGCGTGGGAGTATTGTTGGGATTTGTCATTTTCCGAACAGTGTATGGAGTTTTTCCCGGAGTAATCCCCGCTGATTCCGTAATTTCGAACCGTAGAATTTCACAACATGATTAGTAGGAAGACACCTAAAGCAGACCTAGAAAATAAGCGTTCAACTTGGCGCGCACTTGGATTTATTGCTTCATTGGCATTGATCTTAATTGCCATCTCATGGACAAATTATGAGGTTTTAGTTAGACAAGCGATTAATTTTGAGGCTGACCTTCTCGAAGATGAGGAGATACCGGTCAACGTGGTAACACCACCACCACCACCACCACCACCTCAGCAAACAACAGTAATTGAGATTGTCGATGATGAGGAAGAAATTGAAATCGAGCTAGAGATTGAAGACATCGAGCTTGACGATGACACAGATATTGAAATCATTGATGATGATGACGATGTTGATGATGACACTCCATTTATGATTGTAGAAAACATGCCAGCCCTTGCTGCCTGTAAGCATATGCGTGGAGATGAACGTCATCAGTGTACTCAAATGGAGATTATTAGGTATGTCTCTAAAAACACAAAGTACCCACATATCGCAAAGGATGCAGGTATTCAGGGAACAGTGTTTGTCTATTTTGTTGTCGGAAAAGACGGGTATGTTAAAGACGTAAAAGTGTTACGTGAAGTAGATCCACGATTAGATAAAGAAGCTAAAAGAGTAGTGGAAACACTACCACGCTTCGACCCAGGTCAACAGCGTGGAAAAAGCGTAAGTGTTCAATACACGATTCCAGTAAAGTTTATTATCCGATAGTAGGAATATTAGAAGATCGAAATAGCTTCGAAATATCCATCGAGAGCTAATAAAAGATATAGTAAGAAGAGGACCGAGCTAAGCTTGAGTCCTCTTTTTGCGTACAGGTATATCGATACGGTATCAATCACAATCCAGTACAACCAGTTCTCGTGAATCATGTTTACCATAAGCCATGTTGCAGCTAAACTGAATACCGTGGTAAAGGCATCTAAGAATGGCATGACTGCATCTGTGGTTTTTTTAAGGATGACACTCAGCACTATAGTTCCTAGAACAGCGCAAGCAAGTAAAACAAATTGAAAAAACTCTGATATCTGAACACCATTACCATAGCCAGCAAGTCCCCACCCAGCGAGTCCTATGTAGAAAACCTGTAGGACGCTTTCAGCGTATATTTTTTTATTCCAACAGATATAAGCAAACAATCCTGCCCCCAGTGCAGCGGGAATAAACGCCCAGGGAAGAACCCCCTTTAAATACATCCAGGTGTAGGCCACAGAAAAAGTGACGGCAGCGATCTCAATTAATTTTGCTTTGTGTTTAAACATCGAGGGTCTCCTTGATTTTCCTCGATGCAAATTCAACCCTTTCGTTAAGAGGCATCACAGGAACATAGATATAAGGAGCTTTTTCTAATTCTAAACGTGCTCTAAATTCATTGTTTTTATCAACTCGTTCTTTGTGGTTTGGAATAAGTCGAATGGGATCGTCCTCCCATTTCTCAATTGTTTCACACAGCAAGTACAAATCTATTTTTTTCGAAGAAGATTCAGTGGTGACGCTTTTCCCAAAAGCTGACTCAGCCCAAAGGTCGAGATCGAGTCCTGCAGTATCACAAAAGACACCTTTTGCAGAAGTCGAATCCATCATCTCCTCAAATCTTTTTTCCTCTAATCGATAGAGTTCTTTTAATGTTTCAAAAGTTTCAGTCCCATTTAAAACAGCTTCATTTTCTCGACACAACTCAAGGATATAGGGCCAATTAAACTTCTCTGCAAGTGGTTTAATGAGGGTTGACTTTCCTGAGTTCTCAACTCCAGTAATTACAATTCTGAATTTGCGCTTACTCATCATCGAAAGTGCAATGACAGGGTTCGGACATCTCAACATTGATGTGCGGTAGAAGTTCGAGGAGCCAGGTTTGGTCTGAAAAAGTCATATCGTTATATAGAATATCCAATGTGGTTAATTTTGGCATATCGCTTAAAGAGCTGGGGAATCGTCGCAGTAAATTTGACCAAAGCCCTAGCCACTCAAGATTTTTTAAGGCATCAATGTCTATGGGAATCCCGTTAATGAAGTTGTCTCCAAGATATAACTCCCTCAAGTTTACCATGTCTAGAAGAACACTTGGGAATTCGGTCAATTGATTTCTTTCAGCCGAAAAAATTTCAAGATGGGTTAATTCGTCAAACCAATCCGGTAGATTTTCAATTTGATTTTTGTCGATCCGCAGTTCAATCAATTCTGTGAAAGCTTGTATTTCTTTGGGTATGCTTTTAAGTTTTTGCTTTTTTAGATTTAAAACCTCAACTCTTTCACCTGCCTGATGAGCCTCAAGCGCCGACTCTATAGATTTAAATTCTGTTTGTGCGTACGTGTAAGAAAAAACGAATTTCAAGGTCATTACAAATAGGAGTCCGAGTAATCGATAGGAATTCATAGCAGGGGAGGAGCTTCAAATTTCAGTACTTCTAAAGTTTCATCTCTGTCTCTGCTAAGCGCTTCTTTTAACTCGTTAAGTCCGTTGAACAATTTTTCATCTCTCAACCTCTTGACGAGTCGAACTTCAAGAGCTTGCCCGTAGCAATCGCCTTTGTATCCAATGAAATGAATTTCTATGGTCGTTTCCCCCAAGCCAGTCTTTATCACTGATGGCCTGCACCCGATATTCATCATTCCTTTCATCCACTTACCTCTGTTTATTCTAGCCCAAACAACATATACACCATCCATTGGGACGATTTTAAGTGGGTCAGAAAGCTTGAGGTTGGCAGTGGGGAAGTCTATTGTTTGGCCTAATTTATCACCTTCTACAACTGTGCCTGATAATGGGAAAGGGTGAGATAACAAATCATTTGCATATTCAACCTGACCTTCTGCAATTGCAGCCCTCGCTTTGGTGCTACTAACTCTGATTTCATGAATCCTCTCTGCATTTAAAGCGGTCACATTAAAGTTAAACATCAACCCCATTTCTTTCAGATTGCTGAACGACCCTTCCCGATTCCTGCCAAACCTGTGATCATCACCAATGATAACCTCAGCGGGTTTAATTCCTTCAGCTAATAATTTACGTACATATTCTAATGGAGTCAGGCGAGATAATTCAATATCGAAGTGTACTATGATTAAATGATCGAGCCCTGCATTTTCAAGAAGCGCCTCCTTTTCTTCCCTCGTATTGAGCAATCTCAAATTGTGGTTGTCGGGATGAAGTACAACTCTGGGGTGTGGAGAAAAAGTTAATAGCGCCGTTTCACCATTTATTTTATCCGCTTTTTCTTTAAGGACTTCAATGACGGCACGGTGTCCAGCATGTACACCATCGAAAGTACCGATGGTCAAAACGACAGGTTTTTTCGAGTAAAAACCCTCTATTTTTTGGTGAACTTTCAAGTGTGTTAAGTTATGCTCAAATAGGGTGATAATTTCATAAATGGTGTTGTACTTTTGCACTCGATTACACAAGCTTAAACGCGATTAACATGTCAACAAAACAAGGTTTCGTATCACAGGTTATTGGTCCTGTAGTAGACGTTCGTTTTCCAGAAGGAGTTGAATTACCTAACATCTTAGATGCCCTAGTAATTGATGCCGGGGAGTCAAAAGTTATTTTGGAAACACAGAAACACATCGGTGAACACACCATTCGTGCTATTTCTATGGATGCGACTGAAGGTTTAAGTCGCGGTATGAAAGTAAGCGCAACTGGAACGGGTATTCAAATGCCAACTGGTGACGCAATTAAAGGCCGACTCTTTAACGTTGTGGGTGATGCTATTGACGGCATCGGTGATGTGAGCAAAGAAAATGGTCGTAACATTCACCAGTCAGCGCCTAGATTCGAAGATCTTTCGACTTCGTCTGAAGTGCTTTTCACTGGAATTAAAGTAATCGATTTGATCGAGCCATATTCAAAAGGTGGTAAAATCGGACTATTTGGTGGAGCTGGAGTTGGTAAGACGGTTCTTATCATGGAGCTCATTAACAACATCGCTAAAGGATACGAGGGTATATCAGTATTTGCTGGTGTAGGTGAGCGTACTCGTGAGGGTAACGATCTTCTTCGTGAGATGATTGAATCTGGTGTTATCAAGTATGGAGATGCATTCGTTGAAAGCATGGAAGCTGGAGGATGGGATCTTAGTAAGGTTGATAAGACAGAATTGGTTAAGTCACAAGCAACTCTTGTGTTTGGTCAGATGAATGAGCCTCCAGGAGCTCGTGCTCGTGTTGCTCTTTCAGGTCTAACTGTTGCTGAGTATTTCCGTGATGGAGATGAGGAGTCTGGAGGACGTGATATCCTGTTTTTCATCGATAATATTTTCCGTTTTACTCAGGCTGGATCTGAGGTATCGGCTCTACTTGGACGTATGCCTTCAGCTGTAGGTTACCAACCAACACTTGCTACCGAGATGGGAGTGATGCAAGAGCGTATCACATCTACGAAACGTGGATCTATTACTTCTGTTCAGGCCGTTTACGTACCTGCTGATGACCTTACTGACCCTGCGCCTGCGACTACTTTCGCCCACCTTGATGCTACGACAGTTCTTTCTCGTAAGATTGCGAGTCTCGGAATTTACCCAGCGGTAGATCCACTTGACTCTACATCTAGGATTCTTAATCCTGAGATTCTTGGTGAGGAGCATTACAAGTGTGCTGAGGATGTGAAAGAAATCCTTCAGCGTTACAAAGAGCTTCAAGATATCATTGCCATTCTAGGAATGGATGAGCTGTCAGAAGAAGACAAGCAAGCTGTAAACAGAGCGCGTCGTATAAGTCGTTTCTTATCTCAGCCTTTCCACGTAGCTACTCAGTTTACTGGAATCGAAGGTGTACTTGTGCCAATAGAAGACACAATCAAGGGATTCAAAATGATTTTGAATGGTGATTTAGATCAGTACCCAGAGGCTGCATTTAATCTGAAGGGAAATATCGATGAGGTGATCGCAGACGGAGAGAGAATGCTTGCAGAAGCAAAAGCGGTATGACAGTAAATATTCTCACACCAGACAAGCAACTTTACGAAGGCGAAGCTACATATGTAGGTCTGCCTGGTGCTGATGGAAGTTTAGGGATCTTGAGTAATCACGCCCCTTTAGTCACGACTTTGCGAAATGGTGAGATTACTGTAAAAACAGGAAATGAAGAAATGACCTTTGAGGTGAATGGCGGAACTGTTGAAGTTCTCAATAACCACGTTACGATATTAGCTCAGTAATAGCTCAGGAAATATATATTTAAAAAGTCAACTCAGGTTGGCTTTTTTTTATGCTTGAACTTTTATGGATGGTGATAAGGCTCGCCTTTTAGAATAGTGTGGGCCCGATAGATTTGTTCTGCGGCAAAGATCCTAATGAGTTGATGCGGAAAAGTCAACGTACCCAATGCCCAAAGTTCATTCGCTCTTGTTTTAATCGATGGATCGAATCCGTAAGGTCCTCCAATAAGGAAGGCTACATGTTTAAGTCCTCTAAGTTGAAGCTTTTGTATTTGATTAGCCAGACCTATAGACGTGTATTCTTTTCCGTGTTCATCTAACAAAATCAGGTAATCTACCCCCTCTAAAGCCTTAGCTTGAAGTAAAGCTTCTTCTTTCATCACACGTTTAGAATCGGCTTTTGCAAATTTACTTTTTAAGTTGGGCGTTTCCACAATAGCAAACCGTCCGTAACGATTTAGGCGTTTTGTGTACTCTTCAATTCCGGTTTTAATCCAAACCGCATTTGTTTTTCCCGTTGCTATTATTGAAATCTGCACAGTGTGAAGTTACGGTTTTGAGGGTAGTATATTCGCACCATGCTTAATGATGATATGAAGAGTTTTATTTCTCTTGCTCTAAAAGAAGATTTAGGTTCAGGTGATGTTACATCTGAGTCGAGTGTTCCCGCTGATTTAGCCCAAAAAGGATACATTTTAGCTAAAGAAAATGGTGTAGTAGCTGGGGTAGAAGTAGCAAGGGAAGTTTTTTATCAAGTAAACCCGGAACTAGGTTTTACAGCTAAAATCAACGACGGAAGTCCTGTAAAGTTTGGAGATGTAGTGATAGAGCTAGAGGGGTTAGCAAGGGATATCTTAACAGGGGAACGTTTGGCCTTAAACTTTATGCAACGCATGAGTGGGATCGCCACAAAAACATCAGAAGTTGTTAAGTCGTTAGAGGGAACACCTACAAAGGTTTTAGATACAAGGAAGACGACTCCGGGGCTGAGATCTTTTGAGAAACAAGCCGTTGTGATGGGAGGAGGAGTGAATCACAGAATGGGTTTATATGACATGATCCTCTTAAAGGACAATCATGTGGATTATGCCGGAAGTATGACGAGTGCTATTGAAAAGGTGGCTAAATATCTAAAAGACAGGTCTCCCGTTTTAGAAAAATTGCCCTTAGTGATTGAAACGAGATCTTTCACGGAAATAGAGGATGCGATCTCTGCCTCAGTAAAATCAGGAATTCTCATCGAGAGAATTTTACTCGACAATTTCAGTCCTGATAAAGTTGGTGAAGCAGTAGAGAGATATGGCCACCTTGTTTGCCTTGAAGCATCAGGAGGGATTACACCCAGCAATGTAAGAGACTATGGAGAAGCGGGTGTAGATTTTGTGAGTATGGGGTATATGACTCACTCGGTAAAAAGCTTAGATTTAAGTTTGAAAAGCACCCCACATGTCTCATAAAATTACCCAGTGGATTGAGTCGAGCACGATTGTAAAGCGAATACAGTTTTTTCTAAGGTCTATTAGTCCTTGGGGAGTCGAGGGTATGAACCTGTATGATGTGTTTAGGTTTTTTGGTCTTGGATTGATTAATGGGTCAGTGTCTATCAGAGCGGCTTCAATTTCTTATAGGCTTCTATTGGCCTTTTTCCCCGCCATGATTTTACTTTTGAGCGTCTTGCCTCACACGCCTCTTGAAACAAATGACGTGATGGATGCCTTGCTCTTATTCTTCCCAGGAGAGACGGTTTCTTTGTTTGAGTTAACGGTCAATGATCTCCTTGAAAAAAGTCACGTTTCGGTTTTATCGATCGGTTTTGTTCTTACAGTTATTTATGCGTCTAGTAGTGTAAATGCAATTTTAGCCGGATTTAATGCAAGTTATTTGTTGGAAAAAAAGGGAAGTCCGATGCTATACTATTTGATTTCACTTTTTCTTTTAGTAATTCTAGTTGTCATGCTTGGAGTGGCTGTATTGCTCATTGGTTTTAGTGGCCAAGGGTTGACATGGCTTTCCAACAACGGTTGGCTTCCGGGTGAGCTTGTGCCGTGGCTCAATATTGCAAGGTGGACGATGTCCCTAATTCTCGTATATTTTTCAGTCTCCATCTTGTACCACTTCGGCAACCCTGACCGTGACAAGTGGCGGACCTTTACTCCTGGGGCAACGATGACTACAATCTTAATCGTTTTGCTGTCCTTGGGATTCGGAGCTTTTATCACTTATTTAGACAGTTACAATAGACTTTACGGCTCTTTAGGGACCTTCTTGCTGCTTCTTGTTTGGGTAAATGCGAATAGCTCAATCCTTCTCTTGGGGTTTGAATTCAACGTGAGTGTTCATAAAGCGCGAAATGAAGCTAAGAGCAACTTGCAATAGTGTTTTAAAAAGACGTAATTAGCTTTATGATTCAATCAAAGCATTTTTACCTCTTAGGATGTTTCTTCCTAATATCGTTAACTTCTTTATCCCAAACCTCAATTGATGGTCGTTGGAAAACCATCGACGACGAAACGGGGCGCATTAAAAGCGTAGTAGAAATTGTCGAACGAGACGGCCAGTTTTTCGGTACGATAATAGAATTATTTCGCCTTCCGGACGAAGATCAAAACCCACAATGTGACAAGTGTGACGACGACAGAAAAGATCAACCAGCCTTAGGGATGGAAATTGTGAGAAACATGGTTGTATCTGATGGTAGCAATCAGGAATGGGAAGATGGAACAATTTGCGATCCCAAAAAAGGTTCTATTTACGATTGCGAAATGTGGTTAGAAGATGGGGAATTAGACGTTCTGAAAGTTCGTGGATACATTTGGTTTGTATTTAGAACTCAAGACTGGCTAAGGGTAGTTGACTAGTAGTTGTCTAGTGGTTGACCAGTAGTTGACCAGTGGTTGACGAGGTCAAGATGTCTAACTGTGTTTCGTTAGCAGATCCAACTCATCTACAAGTTTCTTCGTTAGCGCCTTTCTTTCATAGGGTGTAGGATCTACTTTGAGTGGGGCATTGTTTTTCGTGATGTTTTTCAGCATTTCATACGCTGCGTCTTCATCTTCGTGATCACAAAAAGGCAACCCCCAATTGTCAAGTTGTGTGGCGAGGTCACTTGGGCTATTGCAAATACTCAAAAGAGGTTTTTCACAAGCGATGTATTCGAACACTTTTCCAGGTGTGCATTTTCGAGCAGCATCGGTAGCGTTTTGGACTAAAAGGAGCGCATCGCAGCCAACCATCTCAATGACGGCTTGTTTGTGAGATAGTGAGGGAGTAAAGCTCACGTGTTGATGGTCTTTTAATTCCAATTTTATCTCTTCGCCTACTGATCCGACTAGATGAATTTCTATTTTACGACTTTCTAATTGATTCCATTTTTTTACGGCACGCCACAAACCAGGTACATTTCTTGAACCGTAAAGAGATCCGAAATGTCCTATTTTGAATACGGAAGTTTTGTTTTCAGGGGTTTTCACACCTTTGAAATCCAGCCTGTCCCAACCATTTTGTATTAAAATCGCTTTGTCTTTGTTTCCGTCATCTAAGAGTGTTGTCGCTACGGAAGGTGAAGTAATCGTGATTTTGTCAGAATACTCTACGACCATTTTTTCCATTTCAATGAGCTTTCTTTTCGCTCGCTTACCCATTTTAAAGTCAGCCAAGTAATCCATGTCCGACCAAGGATCTCTAAAATCAGAAATCCATTTTAGTTCAGGGTATTTTTTTTTCACTTCCAACCCTATGAGATGCATACTGTGTGGTGGTCCAGTCGTGATTATTGCATCTATATGGTTTTCATTTATCCATTTGTTGAGAAACTTAACAGCAGGTCTAACCCAAGTGACTCTAGCGTCAGGAACAAATATATTCCCTCTGACCCAGCTGATAAACCCCTTCATAATTGAGGCTTTCTTTCCAGAAGCTTTAGAAGCTCCCATCCTTGAGTTTGACATTTTCCTCCCAAACAAAGAGACGACTCTTGATGGCTCAAAAATAGGAATCTTAAGAACTTGGACTAATGGCGAGACCTCTTCTAAGAGTGATATATCCTCCACGGGAACATCTGGGTTTTCCGGAGTAAAAACAACAGGATCCCATCCAAATTCTGGTAGATATTTCGAGAATTTCAACCACCGTTGAACTCCAGCTCCTCCGGATGGAGGCCAGTAATAGGTGATGATTAACACCTTCTTATTTTTCGTGATTGGTTTCAAATTAATTTGATTAATAAGAAATTATTGGAGGGTCAAGGACAACACAGTATTCGCAATATTTTGAATCTTCGTTGTGAGAAATTTCTTTACCCTCTTCCTTAAAATCAGACAGCCGATTTGAGATCCACCCGATCAGCATATCGATATCTCCACGATTTATTTCCGTGCGTTTGCCTATTTTTAAGTTAAGTAATCCTGCATGGGCATTTCTTCCTGAACGTATAGAGGCTTTCACCTCGTGCAGTGACTCATCATTGAGAAGGATGGCGCAATAAACAAGAAGTTGTAGTGCTTTGGAGGCGTTTCCTTTGTCAAGTTTTCCTCCCTCAATATCCCAATCTTCTTTCAAATTCAAATCTGTTTGGGTAGCAATTCCTGTTTTATAATCTACAACCCTGGTGACCCCAGCAACATCCTCTAACCTGTCAGCATATCCAAAAAATTTAACTTCTCCACCGTCAACCAAGTTATAAGTTGCTTCGAACGAATCCTCTAACCCTGTAATTGTAATGGGATCTGCTGTCCCTTTCTTCAATTCTAGAAGTTCACGGTTTAAAATCTTCTTAATCGTTGATTTAGCAGAACGTATTAACAATAGGTTTTCACCACTATCTGAAACCCCATACTTATAGCAATGTTTCACGGCCTCGTCTAAAAATGTATCTAAATTCTTAAGAATGGATTTGATATGATGCGGTTGCAAAGTTTTCTGAAGAGCTTTTTCTAACCCGTGTTCAAATACATGGTGCACAATTGACCCTAAAGTGCTGCTCTCGAGATTTTCCTCCAATTCATTTGGTTCTAAAAGTCTCAATAAATATCTATAAATAAAATTCCTTTCGCACGAAAGAAGTTTGTTTAATGCCGAGGGGGAGATTCCTTCTTTAGCCCAAACCTCAATTCTTCCTCTCATTTTTTCAGTAAGCACAATGACAGGTATTTCTGGCCGGGCTTTCGGGCTGGGCATACTGAACATTGATTTCGTAACCTTGTCTTTTACAGGAGTAAAAGAATGAATAAATTGTAGAATATATCTACTCATTTCTTCAGAGCCTTTTCCGTTGGTTCTATATAAAAGTTGAACTTTGGTGGAACGATTTAAGAGTCTATAAACGCTGTAAGCGTATGCGGCTTCCCGCTCATGCCTGCCTGGCATATTGATAGAATGTTTCAAATCGGCAGGCAGATAGCTGTCAATAATTTCATGCTTGGGTAGTATCCCCTCGTTGCAATCCATAATGATTACTCGATCATAGTCAAGGGCTCGAGTTTCTGTAAGCCCCATTATTTGCAATCCTTTTGCTGGCTCACCTATCAGGTTTATCTTCTCACCGCCAAGTAGTTTGTGCATCAAAGCACGCACATCACTCGCGCTATTACATGGATTCAGATCTGCTTGTAAACGGAGCATGATGCTTACTACTTTTCTAACACTGGTCCACCCTGCTTTAATCCATGGATTTTTACTGTCCTTGAGATTGATCTCAATTTTTCTAGAAAAATCATCTAATCCTTGAAGAAACTCTTTTGCACCCTGAGCTCTTAATGGTTCAAGGTCTTTTAAAAGAGAATAAAAAGTTCCATCGGAAACTTCCTCAATGGAAGTCATAGATACCCAACCAGAATTCCTTTTGGCCAATTCGTGTAACGAATGTGTAGAATCGGATTTAAACGAAGTTGTGTTTTCAGTATATTCTAAAACAACCTGTTGACTCGATAGGGACATGAGCTCTTCAAATCTCCAGCCTCTGTCCGACCTCGAAGTCATTTTATCCATGAGGTTTAAGAAAGGTGAGATAGGCGTTTCACGAATGCTAAGCCCCATGGTTACATTATAGCCAACATCATTGTTAGGGAGAGCTTGTAATAAAACAGGAAGGGTTCCAGCATCGGGCAATACAATTACAGTTTTATTTTTCTCATCTTCACTGAGCTCAAGTACGATTTGGCGTACAAGTTGACAAGAACTCATAACAGAACTACATCCAATTATCTCGAGATCAGGAGGTGCAGGTGCGATTTGATCTGGAATATTGTACGGAAATTCACGAAGCTCTCTAATAAAATATCCGGCTTCAATTTGCGTATCATTGACATAGGATACATCAGCATCTGGTAAATAAATTAGCTTTCCTGCTTCGTGCCATTTTGTTAGATACAGCTTTTCACTTGGGGTGATAGCGGCAAGTCCAGCGGCATAAACAGCCTGGTATTTTTGCACATCCCCTTTTATTGCGACATCCCAACTCAGCTTCGCTTTTGTGGTCATTCCATCCTTCTTCAGCCTTTCATGGAGATCTTTGTAGAGGTGCGGGAGTCTATCCCACTGATTCATAAAAGAAATTTGGGCTTCCGTAAGTTTTTTAGATGTGTCAAAACTCCATTCCTCAATTTCTTTAATATCTCTCAGGTTTTTAAACACCTGATTTGCATCTTTCATGTGATGGTCAATCTGGTGAAAGTCTGCGAGAGCTACGGAACCCCAGTTCAAAAATAAACTGAAGTCTTTTTTCTCCTTCGTGTGATTTAACTGCACTTGATACAACCTCGCTAAAACCTCAAGATTGTCAGCAATTTGAAACTCACCATTCCCTTCCATAAAAGCTCCTAAAGTCATTACTTGAGGCATACGACAAGCCTCTGTAGCTTTTCTAGTAAAGACCCTTTTGAATGCAGCTACAGCCCTGAAACTTGGCAGCACGACAGCACATTCCCCCATATTTTTACTGTTGAGAACAGCAAGAGCTAGTTCTTCTAAAAAAGAAGTGTCGCTAAGGGTAGGTAAATGTTTTTGAGTCACTGTTAAAGTGTTAATTCAGTCCTTTAAGGTAAACCCATTTAGAATGAATTTCAACCATTCTTTCCGAGATTCTTTCCTAAACCAAACACTTTTAATTTGGCTGAAAATAGTTTTATTGTCAAGGGGCTCAGTATTCTCTATTTTATTCTCTACTTTTTTTTCTTTTGCTCCATCAGCAATTTTAAACCTCTTGTCCGCCTGAGTTTTATACCCTTTAGACTCTTCTAGTATCCCGAGGTTGTTTTGATTTACGGCATCTTCCGGCTCAAGTTCGATCGCAATTTTATAATCTAATATTGCCCCATCGGTATCTCCATTGGCTTGCTTCATCCAGGCTCGGGAAGAGAATCGGTATCCATATTCCGGCTGTAATTCAGCAGCGGCGTCAAGATCTGTTATCGCGGAAACCTTATCAGAAAGATGGAACTTGCAGATGGCTCTATCGTGTAAAGCGTCAGCGTCAGTATGAGAATTTTCAGTTTGACTAAACCAAAGCTCCCATTTCTTTAGTGCCTCACCCCAACTCTGGGACGACATTAAAGCTAGCGCAGATTCTTTTATTTTAATATTTGTTTTTTCTAAAGTCACGATGCTAAGGTATAATTTTTATCATTTGTATTGTAGCTTTAGCCAACCTTTAGACAGGATATAATGACAATATTTTATCCAACTCTAATAGAATTTTTTATGAATGTTGAATGCTCCAATCTTTCTTGGAGCGGAACCCCTTTGGTTGTTCAAACCAAGAATAAGATCAATTGATTGAAAGTAGAAACTCAAGTAGATTTAACGTCTTCCTTAACCTTTCATGTTCCTGCTTTAGCTAGTCATTTTGTTAAAGTTGAAAATGATCAAGATATTAGGGAAGCTCTGCTTTACGCACAAAACAAAAATTTAAAAATTTTAATTCTAGGTGGAGGAAGCAACATGCTATTTCACAATGACTTTGAAGGGTTGGTCATTAAGATTAATAGCAAGGGTGTAGATGTGTCAAAGGATGATGGAAGAAGACTGGAAGTTGTTGTAGAGGCTGGCGAGAATTGGCATGAATTTGTTTTGAAATCTTTAGAAAACGGCTGGGGAGGCCTTGAAAATTTAGCTTTAATCCCAGGTTGTGTTGGCGCTAGCCCCATGCAGAATATTGGTGCTTATGGAGTTGAGATTAAAGATGTCTTCTCATGGCTAGAAGCACTAGAAGTTAAGACGGGTCAGTTAAAGCGTTTTAATCTCCAAGAGTGTAAACTTAATTATAGAGAGTCCGTTTTTAAAAGAGAGTTGAAGGGGGAGTGGGTCATCGTTAGAGTTGCATATAATCTTGATCGAGAGTCTCCTCTTAAAACCAGCTATGGGGCTATAGAGGATGAAATTTCAGACATACACAAAATGGATTTAACTCATCTTGATGTTGCGAAAGCTGTCATTAAGATAAGAAATTCTAAGTTGCCTAACCCTGATATAATAGGAAATGCTGGCTCTTTCTTTAAAAATCCGATTGTAAACAAAGAGGATTTTATCAAGCTTAAAGATCTCTACCCAGAAATCCCAAATTACCCTCAAGATGGAGAGGTATATAAGTTGGCGGCTGGATGGCTTATCGATACTTCTGGATGGAAAGGTCACGATAGGGGAACCCATGGGGTTCACGAATACCAAGCTCTGGTTTTAGTTAATCATGGAGGAGCGACAGGTAAGGAGGTTTGGACATTAGCTGAAGACATCATGAAATCTGTGTATGAAAAATACAATATTCAACTTGAACCAGAAGTGAATCAAATTTCGAAGGGTAAATCCTGAAAAGTCAGATTTAATATTGTACGCAAGGAGGAGATTTTGATTGTGTCTGCTTTCTTGTAATGTCCCACATGTATTTCAGGGATAATTCATGAGATCCTCCAGATGATATAAGACCTAATTTGCTTAGGGTGATGTCGTAGCTATACCCGATATGCCAAATGTTATTTCCAAATCCAAAGATGAAGCTCAGAGCATCGATATCTATCGATTCATCTGCAGCCTTCTGTAATAAGGGGATTCCTCTATACCAAACGCCAAGCGTCATGAAATCTAAATCGTAATATGCACCCATATCGAATTGGTCAATATTTCCTTGCTTCGTGTAGTTAAATGCCACGACAACATCTTTTGCATATTTAGATCGTGGGCCACGAATTAATGGGATACGCCCTCCACCATGAGCGGAAAGCCTCACATCTAATCTCTCCATGTAGTTATTGCTTAGGCTTGAGTTAGGTGTATTTAGATGGTCAGCAGAAGCACCCAGCCAAAACCCTCTACTTACCATAAGCACTCCCGTGCCCAAATCACTGTATTGTTTTCCACTCATGATCCCATCTTCAAGGGTTGTTGTCGCGTCCTGTCTCAGGAGTTGATCCATAAATGTTAGATCGGATAAGTTGACAGATCTACTTACTAATCCAACCTGTAAAGCAGGACGAATATATGTTCGTGGACCAATTTTAAGCTCATATGCGTACTGAAAAGCGATGCGAGAAGATCGAAGTGCACCCGCACCTGCTTCTTCATGACTAACAAGAACACCTATGCCGCCGTTTCGGTTAAATAGAGGTCTATCATAAGCGAAGTGGAACCCAGTATAAGCTTGGGGTAAATTTGCCCATTGAGATCTGTAAAGACTCACAGCTCTGGCTTGTTCAGCAGCACCTGCATAGCCAGGATTTATGGATGTTGGAGCTGCATTGAATTGCGTAAAATGCAGATCTTGAGCAGTTGCGGATGATGAAAATAAGACAAAGTTTAATACTATAATAGTAGTTAACAGTGTATTTACTAATCTTAAGTGAAACGAGAGATTCATAACCTCTTTTACGACAGCTACTCACAAAAGGTTACAGAATTATTCATTTATTTAGAGATTAAAGTAACAGTACCTGCCTTTTCAATGAAAGTGCCATTACTTAGGGTTGCAACCGCTTTATATGCGTATACGTCCTGAGTGGCTAGCACTCCAGTTACATACCCATCCCATCCAACATTTATATCTGATGAGTAAAAGATTTGTTCGCCATACTTATTAAAGACCAAGACTTCGAAATCGATAACCCCACCGTGTAAAGGTCTGAAAACATCATTGTTATATGCTTGTAAATCGTATGCGCCTCCATTCCCTCCACCTGAAACAGGAGTGAATGCAGTAGGGAAAACAAGCAATCCTCCATCTTTCGCTGTCACAGCATTTTCATAAGTGAATGTACTGGAGCATTCCCACTCATTGTTAGCTGTTAGGGTTACATTGTAGTTGCCAGCGTTTGTGTACTCATATGTGGGATTTTCATCTGAAGAGGACTCTCCGTCCCCGAAGTACCAAACAAACTCATCAGCCTCTGTAGATAAATTATAGAATTGAATAGGTTCGCCTGGAGCAAAAACTTCTGTAGGGAAAAGGCTGAAGTCAGATTGCGCACGTGGGAAAACGGTTATGGAGGCATATTGAATCTCTTCTACTAAAACACCATCATAACTGACAGCCTCTAGAGTAATATCATATGTTCCTGCCTCGGTAAATGTATGTGTTGCATTTTCGGAGAATACAGTTGTTCCATCACCGAAATGCCATTTGTAGTTATCAGCATACTGAGACAGATTAGTAAAGTCCACCGTGAAGGGCGCGCAGCCTTTTCCACGTCCTGTAAAAGCAAGTTCAGGGATTGGAGTTAGAATATTAATTGTCGCTAAACCATCATCAGAGCAATACGCATTACTGATCGTTGCCGATATAGAGAACACCCCCCAAGTGTCATAAGTATGTTCACCAGGATTTTCATTTGTACTAATGTTTCCATCACCAAAGTTCCAGAGAACTGAACTCGATGATCCCGATGTAGACAGAACTTCAATTGCGACTGTTGTATTAGGAAATGTTTGCGTGACTGGAGTCACGTGAAAGTCAACAACAGGTTTAGCTAAAACTCCTATTTCACTTGTTGCGTGGTTACTGCAACCGTACTCAGAAGTAACAGTTAATTCTACAATAAAGGTCTCGTCATCCCCCGTGTTTTCGTTATCAAAGATGTGTGTTGGGTTTATTTCTGTACTCAAGTCTCCATCGCCAAAAGTCCACTCGAATGTCGCGTTTTCAGTGCTTTCATTCGTAAAGACAACTTCAAAAGGAGAGCATGAGGCCTGTGGAGAGCTAAATTGAGCTGCCATTTCAGGGTAAACAGTGACTTGAACAACAGCAGTGTCATTGCATCCATTTTCAGCGATTGCGATAAGTTCAATCGGGAATGTTTCGATATTTCCAGACGTGTTGTCAAAGGTGTGAACAGGCTCGAAGTCAATGCTAACATCTCCGTCAGAAAAACTCCAAGAATACTCAGAGGCGTTTTCTGAGTCGTTCGTAAACGTTGTATTCAAAGGAGCACAACCATTGCCAGATGAGGTAATAGAAGCAATTACACCTTTCAATGCGGAGATTTCTAAAGTGTCAACGGACAAACATCCCATAGGACTTGTCGCAGTCGCAGTCACGATAAATGTGGTTCCGTTAGCTTCAACATTTTCATTTAAGTAAGCATGCTCTTCATTTGAGTTGTCCGAACTTTGATTGTCTCCGAAATCCCATAAAATAGAAGAATCATCATTAATTTGGGCTGCAAAATTCACGGTAACGGGAGAGCAGCCACCTGTGATGTCAGAAGACGCAATCACTGAAGGAATTTCCTCAACGTACGTAGTCGCATTCAAAATTGCGCTACATAAATCCGTTATAATTTCGAGTTCCACGTTATATAATCCAGCCGTATTATAAATATAACTGGGGCTTTGTTCGTTAGAAATTTCGCCATCTCCAAATGTCCAAATCCATTCTACGATCTCATCTGTACCTTCTATTGTTGATAAATCTGTAAACTCACTTGGCGTACCGTGACAAACATCTGATACAGAAAAATTTACAGAAGGAATTTCAAAAACGTGAACCGACTCTGAGTCCTCACGCGAGCATCCATTCGCAGCAGTAACTTCGAGTTGTACCTCGTAAGTTCCTGGGTTGTTAAATAAGAGCTCTGGTGTCGTGCTACCATTATAAGTGTATGGAGCCATGTTAAATGTCCACTGGTAATTATAACCATCTCCGATCATCGTTTCTGCTGTAGAATGAAAACTTCCGCAACCTTCTGATTGAGAAAGTAAAATGTCAGCTGCAGGAGTTGCAAGAGCTGTGATCACTTCGGTAGAGAGATGACTACAACCCATTTCTGATGTTACGTTTAGTGTCACATGATAATCAGCATCATCAAAAGAACTAGGGTTAGTGAAAATATGTGTTGGATTTTCGTCTTCACTGGTTACTCCATCACCGAACGCCCAGCTGTAAGTTTGGTTTTCAGTACTTTCATTTGTGAACATCGCATTAAAAGGAGCACAAGACCCTTGTGTTGAACTAAATTGAGAAATAACCTCCGGAAAAATATCAATCTCTACGCTTTGTGTGTCAACACATCCGCCGTCTCCCGTAACTGTTAAGCTTATTTCTCGTGTAACGGTTTCTTCTCCAAGATTCTGAAAACTATACTGATGCATTTCACCATTAAATCCACTCGCATTAACTCCATCACCATAACTCCAGTCTAGATCTGCCTGTGAACTGTTGTCAAGAATATTTACAACAAAGGGTGAACACCCTTCAGAAAAGTTTGTCATAAATTGAGCAACTGGCTGTGGATTGACATTTATTAATGACGAATATTCATCAACACATCCGTATTCAGATACGCCTATCGCGCTAAGAGTGAAAATTTGAGTATTGTTGGTTTCGTTGAAATACATATGGGAAACCATTTGAGTATTAGAATCATTAGAATCGTCTCCGAAGCTCCAGGTAATTTGAGAAGCGTTTTCAATAGAAGGAGTTTGAACTTCAAATGGAGCACATCCTTCATTCTGAGAAAGCGTAACGTCAATGATTAATTCAGGAAAAGTAGTAATGACGACTGTTGTGCTGTCATTACATCCATTTTCAGCGATTGCTATAAATTCAACTGAGTATGCTGAAATGTTTTCAGATGTATTTTCAAATGTGTGAACAGGCTCAAAGTCATTGCTTACAATTCCGTCTGAAAAATCCCAAGAATAATCCGCTGCATTTTCCGAGTTGTTGGTAAACGTGGTGTTCAAAGGAGCACAACCATTTTCTAATGAAGTAATAGATGCAACGGCACCTATCAATGCTGAGACTTCTAAAGTGTCCATTGAAACACAACCCGCTATACTTGTTGCTGTAGCTGATATGATAAATGTGGTACCGTCAGTGTCAATGTTTCCATTTATGTACGTGTGCTCCTCATTTGAGTTGTTAGAACTTTGACCGTCACCGAAATCCCAAAAGACCGATGTGTTCTCATCACTTGTTGCTTCGAAGTTTATCGTGAGTGGTCCACACCCAAAAGTGATGTCTGAAGAAGCAGAGATTTCGGGTATTGCCCCAACAAAAGCTGTATGTGTCATTGAGTTCGTACAGTGCGTATTACTTATTTCTAAGGAAACTTCATATTCTCCCGGTGTTGGAAAGGTGTGTTGTGGGTTTTGTTCTTCAGAAATCTCACCGTCTCCGAAAGACCACGTTAAATCAATGGGAGTTTCATTTTCAGACAGGGTTGATAAGTTCGTGAAATAACTAACGCTCCCCTCGCAGACACTGTCAACAGCGAATTGCACGTTTGGACTATCCAAAACAGTTACCACTTCTGTAGCGTTATTTACGCAACCGAGTTCGTCAGTCACCCCCAACTGAATCACAAACATCCCTGGATTTTCGAAAATGATTTCAGGAGTTGTTGCACCCGAGTATGAGAAAGGAGGTGTGTTAAACGTCCATTCGTATTCAACGCCATCACCACTTAACTCCACAGCTTCAGTAACAAGTGTTCCACAACCTTCATCTTCAGACAATGAAATAATTGCTTCCGGAATTGGTGTTACTGACACGTCAAACCGTGCGGTATCGCTACAAGATAAAGGTAAACCATCAATAGAAATTATTCCGTACACTTCATACGTACCCGAGTCGTTAAATGTTAAATTTATATTTGGAGCAGCTCCTGGATACCAGGTTCCTTGGCCACCGTTAAAGTTCCATAAGTAGCTATCACCCTCAGTCTCATCATGTGTTAATGTTGCAGGGTACCCTTGACACACGTGCTCAGGTCCAGATAGATTGGTTGACAGAGGTGCTCGTTTGATAAACTCTCCACCAATAGAACAGCCTTCCGTACTTGTAAATACAAGAGAATATGCTGCGATGTCTTCTGGATACGTATGAGAAAGGTCTTCATCAAGTGACCAAGATGCAAACGATTCAACATCAGATCCATCACCCCAATCGACTGTTAAGCCAGTCCAAATGTTTGAAGTTGCAATATTCAGAGAGAATTCTCCTGCATCACAGCTGTACCAAACAGGAGTGGAAGTTGCCTCATCATCAGACCCTATCAGGTCGTGACACTGAGCGTTAATGCTAGTTCCTACTAGTGTTAGCGCGAACGTTAACAACATAGTCAGGGACGAGTTACGTAATATTTCAGAGCTATACATGTCCTTTTTTACGGACCTTAGACACTATAGGTTACGTTTTATGCGAAAAAAAGTAGGTTAGAACAGTTTAGTGTGGGTTTCTGAAATCTGGGTTTTGAATAAATGTGGTGTCAGTAAGCGTATTCAAGAATGCGATAAGAGCTTCTTTTTGTTGAGGAGCCAGTTCTAATCCACCAGTAGTGTATTTCATAAAGGGGTCAATCGTGGATGAACTCACACCACCGCTGTTGTAGTGTTCAACAACATCTTCGAGTGTGTTAAATCTTCCATCATGCATATATGGCGCGCTTAATGCAACATTTCTTAGTGTTGGGGTTTTAAAAAGCCCAGAGTCTAACACATAGCCAGTTACGTTTACCCTACCCGGGTCCGTCTCAAACGATGGGTCTAAGCCATTGTTGTGAAAAAGGTAATCTGAAAACTGAAGCCCTGCTTCTCCATGGCAGTGAAAACAATCACCTCCGAATTCTCCACCAGGGTTTACCTCTGGATCTCCGCCTTCTTTGAGGAACAGTTGATACCCGAGATATTCTAAATCACTTAAATCGGTTTCACCACGTCTCCATTTATCAAACTTGCTGTTCGCACTAATCATTGTCCTTATAAATTGAGCGATTGCTTTTACTGCTAAATCTTCAGTAATGACCTCTGTGCCAAAAGCATCAAAAAACATTTGTGGATAGTCGAGTTCACTAAAATCATCATTCATTAACCTCTCCACCACAACTTCCCAAGCAACATTCATTTCAAGGGGATGCTCGACTGGATCGCGGATTTGATCTTCCAAGGTCATGGCTCTACCATCCCAAAAGAATGATGTCGACCAGCCTAGATTAACAATTACACTTGCGTTTCGACTTCCCAAAGAACCATTTACACCTGAGCTGAAAGGGCTCGGGTCAGAAAAGCTCGAGGTTGGAGTATGACAACTCCCACAGGTAATAGAGTGGTCAAGAGATAGGGATTTCTCCCAAAACAGCAATCGCCCTAATTTAATTCCTTCTTCAGTCATTGCATTGTCTGCAGGGATGTCCATTGGAGGAAAAAAAGGGGGGATTTCGATGGTATAGGACGTGGGTTCCCAAGCGGGGTTGTTTCCACAATCACATCCTGAAGCAACGGCTATGAAAATAAAGATCCCGCTGACTGTGATCCTAGACAGCCTTTTTGAATTCATGGTGTTATTCTTTTAACGTCCATGATGTTGTCAGGTTGTTCACTAACATGACTGCATTGGGCACCTCGCCCATTGAATGCCCTACTTGACTTAAATCTATCTCCCCGGAAGCGCCATCTAGGGCGAGTCCAAGATCCAAATCTAGTTGAAATTCTAAGTCATCATTAGTGTGAAAAGAAAACGTATTCGTTTCTATTACGACTGTTCTGTAAAGAGGGTCTGTGGCACAATGGAAGATGAATGGAGTCTCGATTAATCCGCCATCTTCCTCCGCCATCTTCCCCTCAAATTTTACAAAAAAGTAACTGTTGTGCATATCCCAGCGCATCCCAGCTGACCCTGTTACGCCTAAGGGATGGCTGTTAGGGTACGACGTAGGGTCGATGCCTTGATTTAATTCTGAAGGAACACCCACGTTAAACTTAATTGCGTTAAACGTATCAGAACAACGCAATTTATGTGAGCTAAACGCTCCATTTGCACTCGCTGAAAATGGAAAAAAGTCCAGCCTCGAGATAGAAGATGAATTGATCCATTCACCGTCCTCACTTCGCAGCGAAAGATTGCTGATGTAGCAATTAAATTTTTCTGGCCTTACGGATCGATTCATTGAATCATACACGGTATCGCCGATTGATAACTCTGCACCGTGCCAAGAAAGAGTCGTGTTCAGGTTGAGTATACCACTTTCATGATTTTCTATACAGCCTGTAGTTAGAAGTATCGCGAAAACAGTGAATGTTCCGATTGCTCTTTTTGTAAATGTTTGCATATTGCTCTTTTTGTAAATGTTTGCATATTCATAGACCTACAAATATTAAAAATAGTTGCTCTATTTAATGCTATTTATCTCAGAAAAAGTTGTAATTTTTAGCTCTCAATATGGAAGAGTCATCTAAGAGGTTTGAAGTAGTTAGGGCTTCAGCCGGATCCGGAAAAACCTATCGCCTTGTTTTAAGGTATTTAGAATGTGCCTTATCTGATGATGACAAAAGGGCCTTTGGTAAAATTCTTGCGCTCACCTTTACGAATAAGGCAGCAGCTGAAATGAAGGAGCGGGTTTTAGAAGATTTAAAACATCTCGCCGACGGTGGGGGAGATAAGTTGTCGGAACTTAAAAAGAACTTAAACCTGAGCGAAGAAGTGTTGATTGCACGAGCAAAGTCTCTTCACAGAGAAATGCTTCACAGGTACAGTGATATTTCTGTCATGACGATTGATAGTTTTGTCAATCGTTTGGTGAGAACTTTCGCTAGAGATTTAGCCCTAGAACAGGATTTCAGGATAGAGTTAAATTCAGACCAAGTAATTGATGATGCGGTGACTAGGCTTTTAGAAAGGGTAGGAGTCAAAGGGAATGAAGCGATTACAGAGCTTTTAGAGGGTTTTGCGAATCTACAGATTGCAGAGGATAAGGATTACCGGGTGAGAAGGCCTCTCAATGAATTGGGAATTGCTGCAGTTAAAGAAACCATGAGAGATGTGGTAAATTCTTTCGAAGATCTTTCTCCCGAAAAGTTTAAACAAATTTCAAAAGAATTAAAAAAAGCGACCTCTTTTGCAGAAAATGTATTGCAAGAAAAATCTTTGGCTGCTCTAGCGAAAATCGATGAGCTTTCTATGGAAGACTCTGATTTCTCAGGAGGTACAGTTCCTAAAAATCTAAGAAATTTTAGCTCAGGTAGAATCAAAGAATTGAAAGCGACAATTCGTGAACATTTGACTAATCCTGAGTCCATGATTAGAAAAAACTCTCCGAGTGATTTGGTGTTAAAGGCACAAGAATTAGGTGATTGTTTAATGCCAGTTTTTAATGCTGCGATTGAGATGTTGCCTGAAACAGACAATGGAAAGAGATATCTTCTTGCAAAGAAAATGGGGAAACGGTTGGATTTAATGGGAACTCTTTCGGAGCTCCATAAAGAAATTTTAAAAGTCCAAACAGAAAACAACATCAGGACTTTTGACTCTATGCACAACATGATAGCTCAAATTGTACGTAACAATCCTGCCCCATTTATCTATGAAAGACTTGGCAACAGATATGCCCACATATTTATGGACGAGTTCCAGGACACATCCATAACACAATGGCAAAATCTTGTTGTCCTTTACGATCATGCCGTGAGTTCAGATCATAAAACACTTGTTGTAGGAGATGGCAAGCAGGCGATTTATAGGTGGAGGAATGGTGATTACAAACAACTCATGGATCTCCCCTCTTTACAAGGTAAAGATTTAGGGGTGGCGTTAGAAGATGCTCAAAGGTCTTTGTCCAATCACTATGTTCAAGATGAAGATGATTTAAGGGACAATTACAGGTCTGGTTTTGAAATTGTTAATTGGAATAACAACTTGTTTCATGAGTTAACCAAACATTTGCCCGATGAGTTAAAGGAGGTGTATGCTGATCAACGGCAAAATCCTGTAAAGGAGTTTCCAGGATCTGTAAATTTGGAACTGGTGGTTGAAGCCACCGTGAAAGAGAGGAGAACCAAGCATATTGAGGTGGTCGTCAGAAGACTGAGAGAATATGTAAGTCAGGGCTTTCACCCTGGTGATATTACGATTCTTGTCAGGACAAATCGTGAGGGCGCTATGATTGCCCAAGAGCTTCTGAAAACAGAATTTAAACCGATGACCGAAGAGTCATTGCACTTGGGAAGACATCCTGGGCCATTGGCAGTTGTGGCATTGGTAAGGTGGCTTTTGAAGCCCAAAGACAATCGGTTAGGAACGACTATTTTACAATGTGTCGCAGCTCTTTCTAACAATGGAAACAACAACCGTGGCAAGGTGGTGGATGAGGCATATTTCTTAGAGAAATATGTGATCATAAAGCAAGTGGAATCTAGCAGAGGTGCTGGGCACAAAACGTCCATCGGCAATTTAGATACTCAGGGGATGTTGCGAGAACTTTTCCCAGAATTAAAGGCAATTGGAAGATCATCTGAACCTTTGGTAGCATTTTTAGGGCATGTTTGTGCGCAGATGGGAATTACATCGATGTACCCAGCCTATGCCGAAGGTGTTTTAGAGCTAGCGAGAGAAGTTTCTGGTTCTGAAGAGAGTGGTCTTCACGGATTTTTACGATTGTGGGATGCCAAAGGGAAAGAACGGAGTGTCATCACCACCTCTAATTCTGATGCGGTCAATATTATGACTGTTC
>Ga0308022_1000117_pt1 | contig 30868 bp, 19 predicted proteins | sample Neamet353_FD_201297 | JGI IMG/M metagenome (GOLD analysis project Ga0308022, IMG submission 201297) | Marine microbial communities from water near the shore, Antarctic Ocean - #353 | ecosystem: Environmental > Aquatic > Marine > Unclassified | place: Southern Ocean | collected 2014-10-02 | reverse complement strand
CTTCCAACCAAACAACCTAAAAAGAAAGCCATACGCTGGGAGTTAACTTGGCATATCGTTCGCTTTGAAAATCTCATCATCACCATCCAACGTCCTGAGATCGGGGTGTGGGCAAAGCTTTGGGTCTTTCCAGAAATGCCTCCATCTAGTGAGTTTCATCCGCTTGGAGAACTCATGCAGCCGGTCACACACCTCTTAACTCACAGGAAAATTGAAGCCACAATTCAAGGGTGGGATGCCCCTAATAAATCTGCAATGGAAGTTTACGCATCAGAAGTGGGAGGCGAAGTGTTGACTTGGGAAGAGTTGGGGCAGAGAGCGATGCCACGTTTGGCAACTAAAATATTTTCGGATAAATTTTAACGAATTATTCGCAAGCAGAACCGAAAACGGAAAGCAACAGCAATAAATCTTGAACGTTTGTTGCATCGTCTCCATTGATATCAGCTGAACATCCGGACACGCAACCGAACTCAGCAAGAAGAACAAGGATATCCGGCACAGATATGACGCCATCTCCGTTGACATCCTCTGGGCAGGCGCAAGATTCGTACTCACAAGTTACATCATCAATTGTTGCAATGGAATTGAAGTTACAGGCAGTTGAATCTGTACACCCGTAAACAACATCAGCACAATCATCCGAAACTGTAAATTCACTCCCATACGACCATGAACTAGGAGGGTAAGGATCCTCTTGAATATAAAATCTATATACGACTCCGGTCCCTGCTATAACATCCTCTACTACCCATAAGTACGCTCCCGTATTGTCAACTATATCAATTTGACCCTCAGAGATATTCGTAGTTACATTAATAAGACCAATATTAACCGCTAAGTTTGGATTACCACCACTCCAAGAAATTAAAACTGTATCACCAAAGCACAACTCAGTAGAAACCGGATTTAAAGACAATGAAGGATACTGACAAGAACCATCATCATAAGTGGCATTTACATTAAAATTTAATGCGACCTCATCCGTACATCCTAACACATCTCCTTCATAATAACAAGACCCATCATCTTCCTCAGCATCAGGATTGTAATTTAATGCAACCGAATCAACACATCCTAGAACTGGATACGTGCATGAGCCATCTTCAACAATCGCATCAGGGTTGTAATTGAACGCCAATTCATCCGTACATCCATACAAATAATCACAGTCGCCATTCACTGAGAAAATCCCGGAATTGACACCTAAATCACTTACTAATAAGGTTGTATCTAGATACAAGTCCCAAGATATTTCATTCAGATAACTCCCTCCGCCGACAGAATATGTATAACAACCTTCAGCCAAACAAAACTCCTCAAAACCTTCTGAACCGTTATTTAAAGTAATGCTTTGTTGTAATTCTCCATTTGAGTTTACAATTTCTAAATAGTTGTTATTCCATCCATCTCCGTAAGAATCATACAAATTTACAGAAAGTGTTACATCCTCACCACAATCTAATGGATACACGCATGTACCATCGTCATCAATTGCATATGGATTGAAATTTAGAGCCAGAGAATCAGTACAACCGTAAGTTGCAAATATCTGCCCTGCCATAATCTCTTCTCCCGGATTTGTATTGTATGCATAATCAACGAGAGTTACAGCGTCACCAGCTGCACTCACTTCCAATTGCATCCATCCGTAGTGAAACCTGTCAGCTATGGTAAACTTAATTCCAACATAAGCTGTTTGCCCATTCCAATCAATATAATCAGGGGAGGTTACCACCAACTGTGTTTCCAGTTCTGTAAAATAATCCCAGTAGCTCTGATCACCAATAACATCACCCGCTAGTAAAACAGCTAAATCAGTTGTACCTGTATTACAGACACCTGACTTAGAATACGTTTCTAAACGGAAATATTCGTTGACATACCACAAACCATAGCCTGCATCTCCAACGCCAAGTGTAAACCACTTCCAATCATTCCCCGGATTTGCGACGCCAATCGTCTCCGAGGCACTGATATTTACATATTCAATTTCATAATTGTCATTAAAATCAATAGCAATTTGCTGACCTAAAGACATCCCAACAGCTGAACCATTTATCAAGGATTCATCGATTAACAAGTCCATATAGTTGTAGTCGTCTGAATTATTGTGCGCATCAGCATTGCCCACAAATGAAAGACGCATTTGTGAATCTGTAATTCTTTCCAATTGAGCGGACAAACCTTCTGGAATTCCAGATATACTAAACCCACTTCCTTCATTGATTAGTCCAAAATCAGTCCAAGTAGCACCAAAAATCTCAACAATTCGTTCAGACTCGACACCTCCATCATTGGCTACAGATTCGTGAAATACGGTCTGAGAATAAGCCAATACAGGATTTTGGACTTCACCAGTATGAATTGCTTGATCTGGAGCTTCGTTATACGCCATATCTAAAGCGTAATAATGCTTCCCATCTGCGCTAACGCGCATTCGAATCCAACCATAGTGCTCGTTTCCATTCTTTAGAAACTGAACCCCTGCATAGGCTGTTTGTCCATTCCAATCCGTATAGCTGGGATTAGACAAATCCAATTGATTTGGATACCATGGCCCAGGATATGTAATTTCACTAGCAGGCCCCACTTCTACTCCAACAGGAAGTGGAGTAATGTTAGATGTACCTGAATTACATATAGCTCCATTCCCATAAGTTTCTAATTTGATATTGATTAGATCGTAATGAAACAGTCCCCAGTTAGACCCACCCGAGCCCATCGTGAACCACTTCCAACTTTGTCCTTCGAAGAAATTGTGAACATCATCTACCAAATCCACAAACACAATCTCATAAGGATCTATAAAGCTTAATCCAATGTTTGTTTTTGATGGATTGTAAATCTCCGAATAAGTAACTCCCTCAAAAGGATTCACTGTAAAGTGCAACTCGATATTGTCAAGAGCATCGGCTTCTAAATGATCTGCAACTGTGCCCGATAGGATGATCTGTGCATGTGTATTGTCAGATACTTGAACAGAGATAGCAGTTCCAGCAGGTAAATTATTTGTCGTAAAATCTACACCTTCTACAAGAGTAACTATAGAAGAAAAGGCCAAGTCTAACAACTCAATATCAATAGAACTGTTGATCGTTCCGTCATTTGCATCAGACTCACTAAACGACTGACTGTTATAAACGATTCGAGGTAAGAAATCTTCTTGTATAAATACCAGGCTGTGATTGGATTCAGACCAAAGATTATTTCTGCCACCCACATCTGAATTTAAAGCTGCAACCATTCTTGTTTTTTGACCTTCGGTAAACATATTTGAACAGTTGGAATAGTCCATGTAATTTTGAACATTGTCATGAGATTCACAAGAAATAGCTTCCAAATCACACCCCGTATTCCCAATCGTATTGGGTGTATCCTCTACCGCATCATCATACGAACAACCTGCAGAAGATTGATTTCCAGACTGATCTCCCCAAGTATGTTTTAAGTTGGCCCAATGCCCTACTTCGTGCGTTAAAATTTTATAGTGTGTCCAAACAGCTGTCTCTGTGCGGCCCACAGCCCAATAAGAACTTACTACACCATCGTAAATGGATCCAGAACCTTCTACATCGGCAGGATAGTATGCGAATGCAGAACCGTTTCCACCATTAGAAGAATACACAACCCATATATTTAAATACATTGTCGGATCCCATTGAATCATTTGTTTGAGAGCTATATCACTCCCGTTATAAGTTAATTCCGACTGAATTCTATTAATCCCTGTCGATGGCTCTCCATCAGGGTCGAGTTCTGCCAAACGGAACTCAAATCCAACATTCGCTACTAAGTCAGTAAAATTTGGATGTACATCCACCAATCCGGGATTTACAGCTGCAAAATCTTCATTTAACTGAACGATCGATTCGTGAATTTGAGCATCGGAGATATTCTCTACTCCATTGTCATGAACAACATGAAATACAATGGGAATAATAAGATTTATAGAACTTTGGACAGACTGATTCGGAGAGTAGTTATGCGTAAAGTTTTCTAAAAATTGTCTTCGAGCTTCTTGAGCAGGAATTAACTCGGGATGTTCTTTTTGCATTTTTTTTCTTTGCTCTGTATGAGCACAAGAATGTTGAGCAAACAAAGAACTGCTAAAGAAGAATAAGCTTAAAACAAACAATAAACGTTGCATACAATACAGTTTTAATGTGACTGCGAATTTCAAAGGTACAATGAATGTTTTATGATACCGTGTAGGTGGAGATTTACAAATCTGCTTCGCTACATTAGCAGTATGAAATTTCAACTGTCACTCCTTGGGTTCTTGGTGTTCATTACTGGATTGTGTTCTGCACAAAAAATGGCACAAGTCGACCTCCAAGCCCTTTCAGAATTGGACGCTCTTGTCGCCGAAATCGACGACCCTAAAAGCTTGGTGCAAGCCGCCGGTGCATACCCCGTAGCCGAAGTACACGGGCAAGCCACGGTGGGATTCTTGGGACGATTGACTACCGGCGTTACTGAATACGAATGGCGCGCTTGGGCGGCGGATGAAGAAGCGGTGACCGCCGGGGCATGTCGACAAGGAATCGTCTCGTTTCGGGTGGATGCATACGCGCTCAATGTGTTGTGGCAAACCCCTATGGACCTTGTGGAATTGGCCTCTAGAGCAGTGCCCGATGTCAACAAATCTCGATACGGAACACGTGTGGACAGTGTGCATGCGGGATTCAACCTTCCGCAACCTTATCATGGTGAAGGCGTACTTATCGGTGTTCTCGATTGGGGCTTCGATTACACGCATCCGATGTTTCGCGACACAACACTCTCGACTTCACGGATCCGTGCCGTGTGGGACCAATACCGCCAAGCTGGGCCAACGCCCGGTGATTACGGGTACGGCACCGTGGCAGAATCACCAATGGACATCCAATTGCTGGGAAGCGACACCTCCAACGTCTACGGATATTCTACACACGGAACCCATGTGGCTGGGATTGCCGGGGGAAGTGGTGCTGGGATTGGACTGAAAGGGATGGCGCCTGCAGCCGAATTCTTGTTCGCCACACTGATGGTGGATGAGTCCTCCGCTTTGGATGCCTTTGATTGGATGCAAAGCGTAGCAGAAGCGGACGGGAAGCGGTTAGTCATCAACAGCAGCTGGGGCTTACCACAATGGGGGACGCCGGACGGCAGTGCACTGAGCAACCAATTCATCGACGCCATGTCGGACGAAGGGGTCGTATTTGTGAGTTCCAATGGCAACAACGGTAACGTGGACTTTCACCTTGACCATACCTTTGAAGCTCCGGGGGATACCATCCGCTCCAGGGTCAAGTTTTATCCACTGACTGCCAACCCCAACGCCTGGGGCCAGAACCTCACATTATGGGGAGAGGTCGGTGAGTCATTTGAAATGGGATTCCTGCTGACAATCGGCTTATCGACGGTTGTTGGAGAAAGCCCCATGTACAGTACTGCCGATGGGCCTTTGATGCTTGACACCATTGAGGTTGTCAACAACGATACCATTATTTACGACGTGGTGTTGGAGCAGTCGCACCCGGCCAACGGCCGACCGTTCATGCAGATGCGAATCCACAAAGGGAGCGCCAACGTCGCCGTGGCGATGCAAGTGACCGGTGAAAGCGGTCGTGTACATGCCTGGAATCACACGCACTTGACCAATGATGTTGGCAACTGGGGGCAGGACTTCCAAGCCTTCCAATCGGGTTGGGTAGGTGGTGATCCCTACTACGGAATTCAACAACCTGCTTGTGGCTACAGCGTCATCGCAGTGGGTGCGTATGCCTCGGAATACCTGAACCCCGTGGGAACGGAAGTCGGCGGCACATTGGCCTACTTCTCCACCTACGGTCCTACCCTGGACGAACGACTCAAACCCAACGTCTCTGCCCCGGGCGTAAGCGTCGAGTCTTCCTTGAGCTCCTTCCGCGACAACACGTACAGCGTCACCAACGCTGTTGAATTCGATGGGACAGAGTACGAATTCGCGAAACTCTCCGGGACGAGCATGAGCAGTCCCGCTGTAACTGGGGTGGTTGCATTGATGTTGGAAGCGAACCCCGAGCTGACCCCGGCTGACATCCGTTCCATCCTGGAATCGACAGCCCGCGAAGACGACGACACAGGAATACTGCCTGCTGCCGGAGACGACGTTTGGGGACACGGAAAGGTGACCGCTTCACTAGCGGTCCTCGCTTCTTTAACATGGGATTCCAGTTTGGGCACTCCTGACCTGGCGGTCGAAAACCCCTCTATATATCCAAATCCTGCACGAGAACAACTGTGGTTTTCTGGGCTGTCTTTCGGTAAATCAACCTGGGAGGTCTTTGACATTAACGGGCGGTTGTGCCATTCCGGCCACACCCTTAATCTCACCTCCATTGATGTTTCGGGGCTGCAGACGGGCTTATACATCATTCAGGTTCGAACCTCCCGCTCATCACAGGTATTCAAGTTCCTGAAACAAATGTGATCAACTTGATGTTCAATGTGAGCGAGCCGTCATGCACTCTCAATTGTAGATTATTTAATGATCCCTGGCGGAGGGCTTTACATCTGAATAGCTATATATTGTAGGTCTTAAAACTACTACTATGAGATATTTACTAACTTCTTTGTTATGTTTCTTTACACTGTCTCTCACAGCTCAAGACCCTCAAGTTGGAGACTTTCATCAAGGAGGTATTGTCTTTTATACTGATTCTTTAGGACATGGATTAATTATGGACACCTCGTATTTAGCGGCATCCGAGTGGGGATTGCATTGGGTAAATCACACAGGTGCTGAAGAAGAATTTATCGGTGCTGGACAATTTAACACAAACAATCTTGCTGAATATGGCAGTGAATTTGCGGCAGCGGTTTGTGCGAACAGTTCGTCTGGAGGGTATTCAGATTGGTTTCTACCTTCGAAGCAAGAGTTGTGGCAACTCATGTCACAGATCACTTTAATTGATTCCTGCATCAACATATATGGAGGTGAACCTATTTTGGAGACGAGTGGGTTTCATTGGAGTTCCACGCAAGCGAGTGTTGGAAATGCTTGGACGATTTCTAATTACACTACTCTTACAGGAGAATATGTTGGTGTACTCTTTTCTGCTTGGACGAAAAGCAATCTCGCTTTAGTGAGAGCCATACGTTGTATCGATAATGATTGTGTTTTTGCTGATGAACCAATACTCGGATGCAATGATTCTATTGCGGAGAATTACGAACCCACCGCAGATGTAAATGACAATTCCTGTATTTACATCATGGGGTGCACTGATGCAGGTTCATGTAGTTATGACTCTTTAGCTACAATGAACGATTTCTCATGTGACTATAGCTGTATCGGTTGTACAGATGTTGAGGCATTAAACTATGTTGATGACAGCATTACAATTGACGATTGGTCTTGTCTTTACTGTACAGACGAATACCAAACTATTTCTGTCGATTACGACACCTTAATTAACAACTCCGTTTTCTTTGCGATAGACAGTTTAGACATCTCTTTTGAAGAAGTGATTGGAGGACCATTTAGTCAAGGAATCTGTATTCCTGATGGATGCTACACTTTGTCAATGTTCGCTTCATGTGACATTACTGATGTTTGGTTTGGAAACACCTTCACGATTGGTGATTTTTCATATACATTAGAAACTGAATTTGCAACAGTAGACTTTTATATAGGTAATTTCGATTGTAATGGGAATTGTGTGTCTGTTGGAGAATCTTGTGATGATGAAAACCCAAACACATTAGATGATGAGATTCAAGAAGACTGTGAGTGTGCTGGCACACCCATTTCTACAGTTGATGAATTAGAGGCTTTATCAGTGCTCATTTACCCTAATCCAACATCTAACAACCTGACAATAGACTTAGGTGATTTGAATGGGGGCAATACAACCATTAAGCTCTATGATGCATCAAGCAAGCTTCTATTTGAGAAGCAATCATCATCGACTCTAATGATTGATGTTTCTGGCTTTGCAAAAGGCATGTATTCACTTGAATTTGCAACAGATAAACAAGTCTTGAGGAGTCAAGTAATACTCGAGTAAGCCTTTCTAGTCTAGCTGTTATTTAGTGCGTAGCACTTCTTAATTTGATTATCTCTGATATACCGAGTGTATAAAGCTGAATAGCTATATATTGTCAGTCTTAAAACTACTACTATGAGATATTTCGTTACTGTATTGTTTTTGATGGTGGGGTTAAGTGTTTTCAGCCAACAGATCTGTCTAGACGCAGATGTTGAAGTTTTAACCCAAAACTTTTCTTATGCTCCTGCAGCTTTAGTTGTGGGTGTTGGAACGACAGTAGGTTGGGTGAACTATAGTGGAACGCACGATGTAAATGGAATAGCGAGTTCAATCACTGGAGCTGCTTTTAACAACCCTGGTTCATTTTCAATGGGAGCGATGTCTGGGAGTGCTGAAGGCGTTTGTTTGGGAACCTTCACATTTACGGTTCCTGGCCTCTATCATTATGATTGCTCTGTAGGAAACCATGCAGCACAAGGGATGGTCGGTACTATCACAGTAGGAACAGGAGGATGTATTTCTGAAGGAGCACTGAATTACAATGAGGCGGCAGAATTCGATGATGGTTCTTGCGAATACATCATCGATGGCTGCACAAATGAACTAGCCTGCAATTACAACCCTGACGCAACTGAAGATGATGGCTTATGTGAGTATCCAGATTGCTCAGGAATCTGTGGTGGAAACTCTTTCATAGATGATTGTGGAGAATGTAATGCATCCTCGGCAGCATCACCTGGATTATCATATCCAGTTTCAGTGACTGCGAACTGTGGGGGTTATCCAATAAGCCCGATGTATGTGATTTCGGTAACCGCTGTAATAGGAGCGTCATCCTTTGAAACATCAGATGCTTGGATTTATCTACAAGACGCGTCTGGGACTACTGTAGGAAGCGTACATGCAAATCCCTCAAATTATCAGAATACAAGTGTAACAGTAGACTTTGAAATTCCAATTTATGTGAGTCAACTTCAACTATGTTCATGGTGGAATCCAGCATCATTAATTTCCTTAGAATTTACAGGAGCAGAGGGTTGTGTAATTGATCCTGGATGCACAGACATGCAAGCGTGTAATTACAACCCTGACGCAACTGAAGATGATGGCTTATGTGAGTATCCAGAGGATGGCTACGATTGTTTAGGGAATTGTATCATTGATATCGATTGCTCAGGAAACTGTGGTGGAAACTCTTTCATAGATAATTGTGGAGAATGTAATACAACCTCGGCAGTATCACCTGGATTATCATATCCAGTTTCAGTGACTGCGAACTGTGGGGTTTATCCAATAAGCCCGATGTATGTGATTTCGGTAACCGCTGTAATAGGAGCGTCATCCTTTGAAACATCAGATGCTTGGATTTATCTACAAGACGCGTCTGGGACTACTATAGGAAGCGTACATGCAAATCCCTCAAATTATCAGAATACAAGTGTAACAGTAGACTTTGAAATTCCAATTTATGTGAGTCAACTTCAACTATGTTCATGGTGGAATCCAGCATCGTTAATTTCCTTAGAATTTACAGGAGCAGAGGGTTGTGTAATTGACCCTGCATGCACAGACATGCAAGCCTGCAATTACAACCCTGACGCAACTGAAGATGATGGCTTATGTGAGTATCCAGAAGATGGCTACGATTGTGATGGGAATTGTATCATTGATATCGATTGCTCAGGAATCTGTGGTGGAAACTCTTTCATAGATGATTGTGAAGAATGTAATGCTACCTCGATAGTATCAGCTGGATTATCCTATCCCGTTTCATTGACTGATCAGTGTGAGATTTATTCAATAACCCCGATGTATGTAATTTCTGTAACCGCTGTAATAGGAGCGTCAACCAATACCTCATCAAATGTTTGGATTTATCTACAAGACTCGTCTCCGCTTACTTTAGGAAGCGTAAGTGCAACTCCATATAATTTTGAGATTACCACTGTTACAGTGGACTTTGAAACGCCAATTTATGTGAGTCAACTTCAACTATGTTCATGGTGGAATCCAGCATCGTTAATTTCCTTAGAATTTACAGGAGCAGAGGGTTGTGTAATTGTGATTGATCCTGGTTGCACAGATATGCAAGCGTGTAATTATAATCAAGAAGCGAACTTGAATGATGATTCATGCTTGTATGTTGGTGATGACTGTGATGATGGAAGTGTGTTCACAGAAAATGATACCTATACAACAGAGTGTGAATGCTTAGGTGATGAGATTGAAACATGTGATGATGGAATTCAAAATCAAGACGAAACAGGTGTTGACTGTGGAGGCGCTTTTTGTGATGCGTGCCCGCCACCACCCTGTTACGGAACATTCGTTACTCTAACGCTTTACGATCAGTATAGTGATGGAGGAGGTACAGTTTCTGTTAACGGGGAGGATTTCCTTGTTAATACGGGAACAAACGTTAACCCAACTTCTGCTACGTATTGTGTTGATTTAACAACTTGTATTGATGTTGTATATGCGTCAAATGACAATTGGCCTGATGAGAATTCCTGGGAAATCACCGATGCCACAACTGACGAGCTATTAGCTTCTGGTGTTAATGCCAGTGCAACATTTGGCTATTGTGTTCCCGGATGCACAGAAATGCAGGCGTGTAATTATAATCAAGAAGCAAACTTGAATGATGATTCATGCGTGTATGATGGTGATGATTGTGATGATGGAAATGAGTTCACAGAAAATGATGCCTACACATCCGAGTGTGAATGCTTAGGTGATGAGATTGAAATAGTTCCTGGATGCACTTATGAAACAGCTTGCAACTACAACCCAGAAGCAAATCAAAATGACATGTCATGCATTTTCCCAGGTGATGCTTGTGATGACAATGATGCTTCTACTGACAATGACGTCTACAATGACGAATGCGAGTGTGAAGGTGAATCATTACAAGTTGGATGTACTTATGAAGCTGCTTGTAACTATGAACCCGAAGCTGAGTTTGACAACAACACTTGCTTGTTTGTTGGTGACCCATGTGATGATGGCGACGTAAATACAGATGATGATGAGATTCAAGAAGACTGTGAGTGTGCTGGTACTCCCATTTCTGCAGTTGATGAATTAGAGGCTTTATCAGTGCTCATTTACCCTAACCCATCATCTAACAACCTGACAATAGACTTAGGTGATTTGAATGGGGTCAATACAACCATTAAGCTCTATGATGCATCAAGCAAACTTGTCTTTGATAAGCATTCATCATCAACTCTAATGATTGATGTTTCTGGCTTTGCAAAAGGCATGTATTCACTTGAGCTGGCAACTGATGAACAAGTCTTGAGAAGTCAAGTGATTATTGAGTAATTACTAAGCTACAATCTGCTTCAAATCGTATATGATCTGAAAGATGGCACCACATTTGCGTAATTAAAAGATCCAATAATAACCAAATAACCTATGAAATCACGATTACTAATTATAGCTCTCTTGTCTTTAACACTTTTTTCCTGTACTAAAGAATATAATTGTGTTTGTGGAAGTGATGGCGGAGAACCTTATGTTTTAATTATTAGCGCAAACAATCTTGATGATGCTATAACAAAGTGTTCACCGCCAGGATCTGATTGTGAAATAGAGGGATAAACACAAAATATAAGCACAAGGATAAGCAAAGTGAAAAAACAAAATCCCGCTATCTCAATTAGGGATTGTATCATGATCCCTGGTGGAGGGACTTAACAACTTCACAAAAACACACACCATCCAAGAGGATTGCTGTTCCTTTTGTGCCCCCCTCCCCTCCTTCAAGCAAGCTTGAGTCGGGAAGTTCGGGCACAAAAAACCACGCGGTTGCGTGGTTTTTTTGCTTGTTGTAGCCCGTAGGGGGCTACACACACCTCAGTAAATACAGGCATTACAGACGGTTACTAACATTTGTTGTTCCCATTGTTGTGCCGAATTCAGACACTTTTTTTCATCCTTGAGCAGAGGGCTTGATCCTGTTGATAAATGCAACAACTCCCCCACTGAAGTATTGACTGTGTGCATGAATAAAGACACGACGGTCTTCTGTTCTCATTCATCTTGATTTTTAACACCCCTTCCCCCTATCTGAATGAGTTAGTTGAGAATTAAAAACAACTATCCCGTATTTACCTCTTTCTGCCTTAAGTCCTTACTCGTCAACGGTCGGGGGCCTTGATGGCCCCGCCCAAACGTGTTGATGTGATGTCTGGAGACGGTGTGAAGTTATACCTCATATAGGTTACAAAACAAGGGGTGTGTAGTAGTTGACGGTAACTTATTGAAGACCTACCACCCTCAAGGGTTGGGGTTGTGAAAGAGTCTCAAGCCTTACTCATGCACTCCTGTTGACTAAACATAAATTAATAGTTGTATCTTGTAATACTTAAATCTTAACTAAAATGAAAAACGTACTATTTTTTGCCTTAACCCTTTTTGTCACTATTGCTTCAGCACAAAATGAAATCACCTACCCATACAACCCTGATAGTGATGGTGACCAATATGTTTCCGTTTCTGATGTCTTAAGCACAATCTCTTCGTTTGGTTCAGAATTTAATCCTGCTGAGATTCAAATTGATGGTGTAGGATTAGGTGAGTTTATTCTTGAATTACAGAATCAATGGCCATCAGGTGCAAACCTCAATGATGCAAACCTCTCTGGTGCAGACCTCTCTGGTGTAAACTTCTCTAATGCAGACCTCTATGGTGCAGACCTCTCTTATGCAGACCTCTCTGGTGTAAACTTCTCTAATGCATACCTCTATGGTGCAGACCTCTCTTATGCAAACCTCACTGATGCAAACCTCACTGGTGCAAACCTCGGTGGTGCAACCCTCGCTGGTGCAATCCTCTGGAATGCAAACCTCTCTTATGCAGGCATCTCTGGTGCAATCCTCGTTGATGCAGACCTCTCTGATGCAGACCTCTCTTGGTCATACCTCTCTAATGCAGACCTCTCTGGTGTAAACTTCTCTAATGCAAACCTCTCTAATGCAACCCTCACTAATGCAAACCTCATTGGTGTAACTTGGACTGGAGCATACATTGAAGGATGCACGGGATGTGATTGTGTTGATGCAGATGGTGACAACTACTGTGACTAAGCTTCTTTGAAGACCTTAGAACTAACTGTGTGCAGACTGCCCAGTTCTTGTTAGTCAAGCTGCTCTCTGCTTCAAAGCCTCTCTAATCTTCTCTGAAGCCTTAGAGGAGGTCTCAAGTCTATCAATGTTCAAATAGGTCTTCAGAGCACTCTCAGACTCATGTCCAGTTAATGACATCAATTCATTGACTGAAAGGACTTCAAGGGAGTGCATATTCGTGGCAAATGTCCTTCTTGCTGTATGAAGTGTCACAAGCTCATTTATGGGCTTTCTAATGGCTTTAGAAGTGGTCATGCTGGTTGATGGAGTCTCAACCATTCTTGTTATTCCTGCAAGCTTAACAACCTGCTTGATGGTGGTATTCATCTTCTGCTCATTGATGGCTTCAGGCAGCCTTCCATTGTGCTTATTGATGATTCTCTGAGCAGCATCAAGCACAGGAACTTTGACGGGTGAATTGGTCTTGGATTGGATGAAGGAGAGTGATGAAGGACAGCTTCCTCCATTGTCATCCCAAGCATCCTTAATCAGCTCTGGGAACTTCTTCAAATCAGAAATCCTCACTCCTGTCCAACAAGCTAAAAGGAACAAATCACGGACTGTTTCCATTGCAGTAATGGTTTGACCAAACTTACCTTTAGAGGGCAGCTTAACAGCCTCCAAAAGGGTTAAGTCATGGAGGGTTAAATGCACCTTAAGAGTCTTGACTTGCTTGGGGCTAAAATAGGTCTCCATATGAGCTCTATTGTCATGCAAATTAGTGGAATAAGACTCCTTCAACCACATCTTAATCACCTTCACATCCTTAGCAATGGTGTTTATGTTCAATCCCTGCTTTGCCCTGAATCTTTTGTAGCCATCCAGAAGCTCTCTATTCCAATCTTTAAAGCTTATTTGATGTCCAATGTGCTTGATTGAATATTGACAGAGTTGAGTATAAACAGTGTTGTATTTCTGGATTGTTCTGTGGCTGATTTTCTTACCCTTTCCATTTAATCTATTGTGGGCATCCTCAATGAACTCTTTGACCCATTGGTTGAATGTGAGATGCTTCATTGAAGCTCTCTGTTTGCCTTGAATCTTGCGTTTCCATCCTTCTTTGAACTCAAGCCATGTAGGTGCCTTTCCAAGGTCTATGGTGAGCTCATGAATGATTGAATGAATTAAGTTTTCATGAGTGTCTAAACGCTTGTTTAAGACCTCATAATCCATTCTTTCATTGTGGTGGATTGAAGCCAAGACTTTGATTCTTTGCTTGCCCTTATTCCAACGATCACTTGGCACACTCAAACCCATTCCAAGCCTTCTCTTCTTGCCATCATAAATGAACTGGGCAACAACAGATGATTGTGGGTTTTGAGGTCGTGAAAGTTGAAATGAAATGTTCATTGGCAATCAACATTGGGTTTTGTTGTTCCCATTGTTGTGCCGAAAGTAGTTACTTCCTTAGTCAAACATTTAATAACAGTAACTGAGTTATTGACAGTTTACGCCCAGGTTTATTGGGTTACAGAAGGTCTTAAATGAAAAATCCCCACATCTGTTAGGATGCAGGGAATGACTTTTGTAGCCCGTAGGGGATTCGAACCCCTGCTACCAGGATGAAAACCTGGCGTCCTAACCCCTAGACGAACGGGCCAAATAGGTGCGCAAAGATAGTTAGAGATTTTATTCTCACAAGCACCTTAGATAAAAAAATAATTGATTTTAATAAGACTTAGCGAATAGAACTCGGCGTGCGCTCGGATTACCAGTCTTTACGCATACTCCAGGAGTAAGATCACCATCGAAGGGAAGGCAACGAATAGAAGCTTTTGTTTCGTCAGAAATAAGATCTTCCGTTTCAGATGTGCCGTCCCAATGAGCCATAACGAACATTTCATCCTTTATAGCAGCTTGGAACTCTTCCCATGTGTCTACAGTGACTGTATTTTCAACCATGCGAGCTTGAGCTGTAGAGAATAAATCTGACTGGATAGTGTCGAGGAGGGTACGCACATGAGGTGCTATCCCGTCGAGAGATTCGAAAGACTTCGTGCGGGTATCGCGGCGGGCGAGTTCGCAAGAGTTGTTTGCGAGATCACGAGGGCCCACGGCAAGTCGAATAGGAACGCCCTTGAGCTCATACTCTGCGAATTTCCATCCTGAGCGCTTAGAGTCGTCAGCATCCAGTTTAACACGGATACCTGCTGCACGTAGTTCTGTTTCGATTTCTCGGCACTTGTCGACTATTTCTTCCATCTGCTCCTGCCCTTTGTAGATCGGAACGATGACGACTTCGATAGGCGCAAGTTTTGGAGGAAGCACAAGACCAGCGTCGTCAGAGTGAGTCATCACGAGTGCTCCCATTAAACGAGTGGAAACGCCCCATGAAGTAGCCCAAACAAGTTCCTGCTTTCCTTCTTTAGTCGCAAATTTAACATCGAAAGCCTTGGCAAAGTTTTGGCCTAAAAAATGGGATGTACCAGCTTGAAGCGCCTTACCATCCTGCATTCTAGCCTCAATACAAAGCGTGCTTTCTGCACCTGCGAAACGCTCGCTTTCAGTTTTATCACCCTTAATCACGGGCATGGCCATCCAGCCTTCAGTGAATTTGGCATAAATATCAAGCATGCGACGGGTCTCCTCTAGAGCCTCTTGCTCAGTAGCATGAGCCGTATGTCCCTCCTGCCACAAAAACTCTGTAGTTCTGAGGAATAGACGAGTACGCATCTCCCAGCGGACAACATTCGCCCATTGGTTAATTAGAAGTGGAAGGTCGCGGTAGCTCTGAATCCATTTCCTATAAGTATTCCAAATAATCGTTTCGGAAGTAGGACGCACGATCAGCTCTTCCTCCAGCTTTGCTTTGGGATCAACAATCAGTCCTTTCCCATTCGGATCGTTCATCAGGCGGTAGTGAGTTACAACAGCACACTCCTTTGCGAACCCCTCCACGTGAGCGGCCTCCTTAGAAAGGTAGCTCTTCGGGATGAAAAGGGGGAAGTAGGCATTCATGTGCCCTGTCTCCTTAAACATACCATCAAGAACATCCTTCATTCTCTCCCATATGGCGTAACCATAAGGCTTGATTATCATACATCCCTTTACATCTGAGTGCTGTGCAAGGTCAGCATCAACAACAATTTCGTTATACCACTTGCTGTAATCTTCGCTTCTCGGTGTTAATTTTTTAGCCATCTAAACTTTGGTACGATTCGTGTAATTATGAATTCGAGGAACATCTCGCACTGCAAAAGTACGAATTTGATTACCTTGCTAATATATAATGCGCATGGATTTACCTATACAATTTTTCAAACTGCCACTCATCCTCGTTTCTATGGTGGCATTTATCGGTTGTGGAATTAGCCCAAACCTTACTTCCACCCTCGAATCCGATGAACTCTACCTGTCCTCAGGTGAAGAGTTTATTACCGACGCAGAGTACCTAGCCTTTGCTTTAAAAGACCTCGAATCCCTAGATTCTGAGGAAGACTACTACAACGAAAACAGCGGATACATCAATAACCGAGGATATTCAAACAACAATTTCAATTCAAACTTACCGTATAATTCATTGGGCCTAAGTAGTTATTTCTCACCCTATGGAGCCGGCAACAACTACGGCGGTTACAACAGCTACGGAAACAACAACTACAGCGGCTATGGCTATGGTAACGATCCATACAACAGCTATGGATACGGATACAATCCTTACAACAGCTATGGCTACGGATACAATCCCTACAACAATTATGGCAATGGCGGATATAATGGTGGAGGATACTTCGGCAGCAATACAGGCGGTGATACATATTTTACCAGCTCTGTTTTAGTGGGGCCTCGAACTCCTCTTCTTACCGGCACACTAACGAACAGTAACTATAGAGGGGGGCGATTAAGCACGAATAAAACTCAAGAAGCTGGAGGTGGAGTTACAAACTCAACGAACATTAGTAGTGAAAATTCTAACGTAAAACAAACTCGATCGATTTGGAACTGGGAGCCTGCAAGTCCTTCAACAATAAATAACAACGCAACTCGATCAAACGATACGAACATTTCTAATTCAAGACCTAGTTCAAGACCCAGAACTAGAACTAACGGTAACAGCAGCCATTCTGGAAAAACTGGCAGATCCAACAACTCGACGGGGAACTCCGGCGGTCGCAGACAATAACCCCCAGAAAATGATTTTCATTCAGTCATCGCGCAAAGTAGTGCGTGCATGTAAAACTGTCTTCTTTGCACTGTCGATTTTATTTTTGCAAGACACCTCTTTGGCCCAGAATGAAGTTGATGTACTCAGATACTCAATTACACAGCCAACAGGTTCAATTCGCACAACAGCAATGGGTGGTGCATTTGGAGCCTTGGGAGCCGACATCGCTTCAATGGGAATAAATCCAGCGGGAATAGGAATGTATAGAAGAGGAGATGTTAGCTTTTCAACCGGACTCTTTTCGAGTAGCACATCAGCAACACTTGGAGAAAGTGAAAATCGAATTACCGATATTTCAGCAACAATCGGGTCATTTGGAATTGCTTTAACAATACCAAATGTTAACCCTGATTGGCCTTTTATAACATTGGGAATTGCGCATCAAAAACAAGCAATATTTGACCAAAGACTCGTGCTTGAAAATGTTCAACTAAATTCAAGCTTACTCGGAGTCTTTCATTCACTTGCTGATGGAACACACAACGCAGATTTAAATGACGGCAGCGCATTCCCCTACACCGCATCACTTGCTTGGTATGCTTACCTGCTTGATCCTGATGGGTATAGCAACACCGAATACATAACGCCATTTAACACAAATGAATCAATTACTGTGAATCGCAGGATTGAAAGGTCTGGAAATATGGGAGAGACTCAGTATTCGTTGGGCAGTACTTATAAGGAGTGGCTAAGTGTAGGGGCAACTCTTGGAGTAACAAAACTTAAGTTTATTGAAGAGTCTCGTCACGAAGAGACCCCTTTAGAAGAAGGAACAGATTTGGCCTCTTGGACTTATACGGAAAACTTAAATATTGAAGGAACAGGGTTTAATCTAAAAATAGGAGCCATTGCAAAGGTGGCTGATTGGATGAGACTTGGCCTGTCACTTCATTCACCTACTAGATTACACTTAATTGACAGCTACAACACCTCTATAAGCAGTATATGGAAAGATGGTGAAAGCTACAGCGAGACCTCTCCTGAAGGTGGGTTTGAGTACTTAATTATAACCCCAGGAAGAGCGATATTTAGCGCATCAATTTTGATGGGTAAACTTGCTCTCCTTTCAGCTGATTATGAAACAGTAAATTACAAAGGTGGAAAACTTAAATCTACGGATGGCTGGTTATCGTCGAACTATGAGTTCGAAGCTGAAAATCAAGCTGTAATAGACTCATATGACAGAGGACATGAAGCCCGCTTGGGATTAGAGATCCGAGTTGCAAAAAACTGGCGTGTTAGAATGGGCAGCGGTTTTTCCACTTCTCCCTATTCTATCCAATCTGGTGTGGTTTCTGATCCCTCAAAATATAAAGCTAGTTTCGGAGGTGAATTTAGAAGTGAGCAATGGTATGCAGGTTTTTCCTGGACTAGAAGCTGGTACAATGAGGACCTTTATCTGATGGACCCCTCTGTACAATTGTCTCCTATATTGATTGAGAGAACCCAGGGGATGATATCAATCGGAGCAGGATACAGAATGTAGGCTTACTTGTTATTCAAAATATTAAACGCTAAAAGGGCCCGCATGAAGCGAGCCCTTTTTAATATGATTGTTTGTCTAGAACCTTAGGAACAGCTAAATCAATGCTTAAGTTTTTTAAGCTCTTTGTCCATGATTGTATCCATGCGTACTTTCTCTTCCTCTGCAAGCTCTTTATCGACGAGAATACGTCCACTGTGCTCATCTACGATAATCTGCTTTCTTTGAGCAATATCAATCTGACGTTGTGGTGGGATTTTAATAAAAGTACCAGCACTTGCCTGACGCTCAATTGGAACAACAGCAAGGCCATTCTTAGCAGCGCTACGAATCCTAGTGTATGTACGAAGTAAACGTTCGTCTATCGTTTTTGCCATCTTGTCGCTCTGCTTCAGAAGGACTTCTTCTTCCGCCTGAGTTTCAGCGATGATCTCATCCAATTCAGACTGCTTAGCAGTAAGATCAGCGGTACGTTGACTGTTTTTAGATCTTAAATTTTCAAGACCTTCAGATTTCTGAACCTGCTGAGCTTTACACTCACGAATACGCTTTTCGCAAAGTTCAATCTCTAAAGTTTGGTATTCAACCTCCTTATTTAAAGACTCAAACTCACGGTTGTTACGCACGTTGTTCTTCTGATCCTCATACTTTTCAATAAGAGTCTGGCTTTCCTTGATTTGCATCTCATAAGCAGATACGCGCTGAGATACATTGTCGTTTTCCTCCTCCATCTTCTCAAGACGAGTTTTGAGGCCACCAATTTCGTTTTCAAGGTCTTCAACTTCAAGAGGAAGTTCACCACGTATCACACGGATACGGTCGATGCGGCTATCAATGAGCTGAAGATCGTATAAAGCGCGAAGTCTATCTTCGGCTGTTAGGGGCTTTTTAGTTTTTGCCATAGGACACTATGTTGTAAATCAACGGATTTGAACAGGATTCGTATTAACCGAAGCCAAACGAACCGCGAATTTAGTGAATTTATGCTTGATAACGTTTGCAATTAAGGCACTAGTTCGCCATTCACTTTCATAATGCCCCACATCGGCAATTAAAATCTTCCCGTCTGCATCGAAATACTCGTGATATTTAAAATCAGAGGTGACAAAAACATCTGCGTTTTTAGACATTGCATCTCTAAGTAAAAATGAGCCAGAGCCACCACAAACAGCAATTCTAGACACCATTTCTTTGGGGGCTTTAGTATGTTTTATATGGGAAGCGTTTAGTGCTGATTTGGCTCCATCTAAGAAATCTTCCCACTTCACTGGATGAGGTAATTCTCCGATCATTCCAGCCCCGATATATTTGTCTTTATTTGTCAATGGAGAAATAAAATAAGCAACCTCTTCATATGGGTGAACAGCTATCGCTGCAGAAACGACTGCTTTAGATAGCCAACTCTCAACCAACACCTCTATTTTCGTTTCAGATTCTACGTGATCCTCACCAAGTTTACCTACAAAAGGATCAGCCCCCTTATCAGGTGTGAAAGTCCCCTCACCCTTCATGTTAAAACTAACCTTATTGTAATCACCGATGCTTCCTGCCCCAGCTTTAAACATCGCATCCCGGACAACCTGAGCCTCAGCGTGAGGACAATAAACGGTTACATGATGAAGGAGCTCCGCTTTAGGCCTGAGAATCTTCAAGGACTCAGGCGTACACCCTAAAGCTGTGGCAAGCTCATGATTAACTCCAGTAAGTACATTGTCTAAATTTGTGTGAATCGCGTAAAGCGCAATTCCAGACTTAATCGCTCTTAATACAGTTCGTTCAACATAATTTCTTCCAGTTAACCTCTTTAATCCAGTAAAAATAATTGGGTGATGGCTAACGATCATTTCCGCTCCCTCTCGCTCTGCTTCAGCGACAACGTCCTCTGTACAATCAAGAGATACAAGTACTTTCGTAACTTTGGCGTTCGGGTCGCCTACCAGTAATCCTGAGTTATCATACGACTCTTGCAATACGGGCGGTGCCCAATCTTCTAACACTCGCGTAATGTCGCGTACCTTCAGGGCATTCTGAGATTCCATGACGACTAAGATACTTACTAAGACCCTTATGAGGAGAGTGATTTCTTCTCCTATTACAGCACTTCATGGTTTGGTGCTGATTCTTCGTCATGCTTTATTTGACATAGGCCTCCTAAAATCTGAGTATGCCACTATTCCGACATTGGTTATAGGAAACATTCACGCAGGCGGAACAGGGAAAACTCCACATGCATCCTCTCTTTTATCCATCTTCGCTGACAGACTTGGAGGACCTGAAAATGTGGCATTGCTAAGCAGAGGCTATGGTCGGAGATCAAAGGGATTCAGATGGGTTAGTGTAAAGGAAGATTGGCAGGAGTTCGGAGATGAACCATTTCTGCTTAAGCAATTAAACCCCCAACATCCAATCGCTGTTTCAGAAAACCGGCTTAAAGGGGTGGAACAAATTAAAAAAGCAAGGCCTCATGTGAAACTCGTCATTCTTGATGATGGTTTACAGCACCGAGCATTAATCCCTCATAAATCAATTTTACTTCTTGATTCACATCGCCCTATAAAAACAGAAGCTTTAATTCCTGGGGGAAGTTTAAGAGATTTGAAGTCCCGAATAAAAAAATTCGACGCTGTAATTTATACCAGATCAAGCGCCCTTAGAAAAACACACAAAGCTACATTCTCATCCGAGATGATTACAATGGGATTAGACTTAGACACCTCTAATAACTCTGTTAAATCGAGAGTGCTCGCAATTAGTGGCATTGCTGAACCTGAGCAATTTATGAGGAGTTTGGCCATAAAGTGGGAGGTTGTGAGGAGACAAGCCTATCCCGATCATTATGAATTTAAGAAAGAAGATGTTGAAAGCTGGGTGGATAGTGTGAGGACAGACGGGTTAGATGGTATCGTGACTACCGCGAAAGATGCAGTTCGCATGAAGCAATTCTCAGAAACATTAGCCGGGATTCAAATTATTAGCATCCCTATAGAAGTAAAATGGCACAATGTAATTGCTTTGAATGCTTTGGTTGATGAATGGGTTGAATCTACGATATTTGCAAAATGAAGTTTACTACACTAAAGATTTTTATAAGCGCAATTGCATTTCTGACATTTATAACTGGTTGTAGCTTGATAGAGACTCCAGAAGTTAAAAATGCTGGATTGATTTCTGGAACTTTCACAGGCATTGATGAGGGAACCCCTATCATGCTTAGAAGTTTTAAGAATGGCTCGTTAATTAAGGTTGCACAATGTGAGTCTGGAGTTGATGGAACATTTTCTATCACTCCTGAGAAACCACTGAGTCAGGGTTACCACCAATTAATTATCGATAAGCGCTGGCCAATTGTTTTAATTACCGACTCAACAGAGGCCCCAATCGTTTCCGCTTCAGTTCCAGATGGCAAAGGTTACATTACCAACTCTACCATTACAGGCTCTGCTTCAAGTGAATTGTTAGCTACATACTATAAAGTACTTATGCCAAAACAGGATTCACTGCTTTTGATTCAGCATTCAATTAAGAATCTTAACAATGAAGACAAAGCAGTTGCAACTAAAATTTTGAATAGCTTAATTATTGAACTTGACAATCTTAGTTTAGAATTTATTAAATCAAATCCTGAAAGTCCTTCAACATTAGCGGCTCTGGAAAACCTGTCTCCCGAGAAGCACGCAGTTGCCTATAAATCAGTTCTTAAAACTCTTTCAAAAACATACGCTGATTCACATTATTTTACGATGTTGAAAACGAAGTACGAAAAGTCAATTTCGAAACGCAAAATCCCTAACCAACCTCCCCCGAAGAAAAAGACATCTGGTAAAAACAGCACTTACTCTGCTGGAGATATCGCACCAGATATCGCAATGAACAATACTGATGGAGAAACTATACGACTTAGTGATTTGAAGGGCGAAGTTGTTCTTATCGACTTTTGGGCTTCTTGGTGTGGACCATGTAGAAGAGAAAATCCAAATCTAGTGCGTGCATACGAAAAGTATCATTCTAAAGGATTTGAGGTCTTCTCCGTATCACTAGATAGCAACAAAGACAAATGGATTAATGCCATCGAAAAAGATGGACTGGTATGGGACAATCACGTATGTGATCTTCAGGGTTGGAGAAATGAAGCATCACGTGCCTATGGGATTTCAAGCATTCCTCATGCAATACTTGTAGGAAAAGATGGTGTGATAATCCGTACACATATTAGAGGAGCTGCTTTAGAAACAGAGTTGGAGAAACTCTTTGATTAAACCTTAGGTTTTGAGTCACAGAGTATTTTTCGCATCCGATTTACACTTAGGAGTTCCTGACACCAATTCCAGTCGCAAACGTGAATTAAAATTTGTTGAATGGCTGAACAATGCTGTCGCTGAAGGTGCAACAGAAATTCACTTACTAGGTGACTTATTCGACTTTTGGTTTGAATACAAAAATGTCGTCCCTAAAGGTGGAATTAGACTTCTGGGTACCATCGCGAACATAACTGACAGCGGAATACCTGTTCATTACCATTTGGGAAACCACGACCTGTGGGATTTTGGATATTTCGAATCCGAATTAGGGGTTAAAGTGCACCACAATCCTGTACTTTGTGAATGGGATGGATTGAAGTGTTTGGTTGGCCACGGCGACGGCATAGGGCCAGGTGATGATGGTTATAAAATCACTAAGAAGATTTATAAAAACAGATTGGCTCAGTTTCTATTTCGCTGGCTACACCCTGATCTTGGGATAAAACTTGCTGGAATGCTTTCTAAAAACTCAAGAGCGGCGGGAGGGAAAAGTGGTGGAGATTTTAAATCTAATCAAGAAGAAAATCTATATATGTACTGTGTCGACTTCTTAGAAGCTGATCACAGCATTGACTGTTTCATTTTCGGACACAGACACATTCCACTTGACCTGGAGTTACCGAAAAACAGCAAGCGAGGTATACCATCGAGATACATAAATATTGGAGATTGGATAACTCATGATAGTTCCGCTAAACTCATTGGAGGGAAACTAACACTACGTTAATAAAAAAGGGAAGCAATTGCTTCCCTTTTTTATTAAACTCTTTGAACCAAACTATCTGGTTAAACTATTCGTCAAACTCTATTTGATTATCTTCTAACAATCAACTTTGTTGCAAGTACTTTCGAATCACTCGCAACACGAACTACATACGTTCCGTTACTGAGTTCGCTAACGTCAAATAGAACACTCTCACTTGAGTTGATGTTTTCAAGTAGCATAGAAGAAACCACTCTTCCTTGAAGGTCGTAAATTTCAATCCTTGTGTTACCCACAAAATTTGAAGTGCTAATTTGAACTGATGAACCTATTACAGGATTTGGATAGATAAGAAGAGTCTCAGAATCAGTAGTGATTGTAGAAACAACTTCTTCCGCTCCTAAGAAAGAATCAGATCGGAAAATACCTCTACCGTGTGACCCAGCATATATCGCTCCTGTATTTGTAGGGGCACTCCAGTTTGTTTCAGAACGCCACTGTTGTTTTAAGTCATATACGGGTGCTGTTAAATCTTCCGATGTAGTCGACATCCCTAAATTAGCCATCGTCCAATCAGCGCCTCCGTTATCCGTAATAAAAGTTCCATACTCGGTACCTATGACCATTGTAGCACCTGACTCATCTTGGAAGTCAATGACAACATCGTAAATAGGCATCTTATTTAAATTTGATACTGACCAAATATTAGAAAAAGTCGGAGATTCAGACAAAGCATCCCAAGTCTCTCTGACTTTACCTGCAACTACGTTACCGTATCCACCAACAGTAAACACAACATGATTTGCATTGTTCGGATCTACACTGACTCCAGTGATAACGTTTCCAGCTTGAGAAACAAGTGTCTCCATGACAACATGATCTTCGACATCATCTTGAGAGTAAACATTCTTTAGACCCGAAAATCTAACAAGGCTTCCGTTCCAACCACTTACAAACATTACGTCACCGGCATGATCTTCATCATTAACAACGTATTCGATTGATTTAGTACCTCCGCCAACAGGAGCTGCACCCAAACGGAACCAATCCGGAGTAGTATTAAAGTTTAATGCTTCCCTGGTCATCCAAACTCCTTGTGAACCAACAAAACCTATGCTAAACAAAGCTGTATAAGGATCATGTACAAGGATTCTACCTGGCTCATCAAATATCGTATCTCCTGCGTAGAAGTACATCGAGTCACATAACTCTACAATGTCAAATTGAACCTCATCTACGAAATTAGTGTCAGCATCAAGCTCATATACGATCCACTCACCGATGGGATCTGCGTATACAGAGTCATACAGAATAGTTATAGACTCAATCACTTGAACTGTATCTATTCCTAAAGTGTCATTCCAACACACAAATTGTTCTTGAGCAGTTTGGGGAGCTAACCAGAAGTAATCAGGATCTTCTGTCAAAATCTCGGCAAGAAGACGGTCAGGTCGAATAAGCTCATCATAGAATAGCAGCTCCTCTCCTTCAGACAAAGTATATTCTAGTGGGAGATTCTGACTGTTCGTATATAGCGAAAATGTACTGTCAGTAACTGTTTCCCCATAAGGGTTTACGAGGATTATTTCTTGTTGAGAATCTTCATCTTCAGTATCTTCATACAGGCGAAGACAAGTGTAGAACTGACCTAAATCTCCTTCATCGTCAATTAAATCAGAGATGTCATTGTCCCAAAATTGACCTAGGTTAGAGCTTGCTCCCGGTGAAATAGTCCCACGAACTAAGCCTCCATTTTGAGAAGCGGCAAACCATGCATAGGTTTGTTCTGTCGCCTCCGTTACTTGGCTAATCGCACAATCAAACCCATCACCTCCATGTACTTCGATTGCATGCTCATCTGTTAAAAAGTAACCATCTCCGGGGATCAATAAAGATCCGTTATCTTGAGTACCACCTAAAACAGCAGTTCCAGCACTGTGAGCCATGCCGTAGAATTGGGTGACATTGTAGTTGTTATTACACTCTGTGTAACTCATACCTCCGTCATCACTTTTATAGATACCTCCATCACTTGCAACGAACATCGTCCCTTCTTCAGTGAAAATAATTTCATGTAAATCTGCGTGAATCCCATATGGGAAGCCTGGGAAATCAAATGAAGCTGCAGCTGGTTCTGCTTGCTGATTGGGACCTGATCTCCAAAGAGAGATACCACCAACATAAGCAAGGTCAGGCTGTCCTTTCTTAATACCTAATGCCAAATCATATACCCCCTGTCCTCTTGGGAGGGGTGTTGAAGTCTCAACTCCACCAGGCCAGCAAACGGTCCACGAACCATCTTGCCCTGCATTGTCAGAGTAATATAAACCGTAAAAAAGACCACCTGATGTTGAGTACAATGCAAATGCATGATCCGAATCATCTTGTGAGATAGCAATTCGAGCACGCCCGATACCACCTTGTGGTAAATTTCCAGAATTAGACCCACCTCCAGTAATAGACTCAAAGTTTGAAAACTGTTCATTTGTAGAACGATACACTAAACCATTTGTAGCAGCCACAAGCATATAAGATGCATCTGGCGCAATGGTAATGTCCGTAACTCCACCTGTAGGTCCGCCACTTGCAGGGTTTATATCTATGACACCATTCACAATTGTCCCGAATGATGAATTTGAACCATACCATACTCTGTTATCGAAGCTAGGGTGCTTAATTAAGGCATCAGTAGACGACCAGTTTCCATTATTAAATTCACCGGGGTCAGTACCGTCAACAATATTGAAGGTCTCTCCTGCATCATTACTCCACCATATACCGCGGCCTCTAAATCCAGAGGCGCCTCCACCACCAGCATAATCAAAATTAGAACCGGTTCCAACATAAATATCACCGTTATCAACAACAGCGATAGATGCAATCATTAAAAACGGCATGCCAGTCACTTGATTCCACGTGTTTGCTCCATCATTTGATCTCCACAGCCCACCTGAAACAGATCCTGCATAGATGAGATCTTCATTCACAGCTACAATAGCTCTTGTACGACCACCAACATTATCAGGTCCCATTTCTTCCCAAGACAAATCAGTACTTTTAGAGTTTACACGGGATTGAGCAGATGCAAATTTTAAAACATCCTTTCTTAACTCAGTAAGACCTTCGGAGTTTATTTCACCAGTCTCTATATCCGCCAACATCATGCGCGTAATTTCAGCTGCGCCATCAGCTTCTCTTTGAATTTCATTCTCTACATTTCTCGGAGAGTATGTTACATCAGAAAATTCACTCTCATTTGGAGTAACACTCCAAATTAACGTAATAGCTGCAACTGCAACGAAGGGTAAGTACTTTGAAACCATATAATTGATTTTTTACTATTCTAATAAATGCCGGGTGAAGTTACAACAATACTGATTATTTCACATGCTTTTCTGCGTGATAAGAAGACCTAACAAGGGGACTGCTTTCCACATACATAAATCCTTTCTCTAAAGCTAATAATCTAAACTCCTCAAATAAATCAGGATGAATGAATTCAGATACTGGTAAATGACTTGGAGTAGGCTGAAGATATTGCCCTAATGTCAGAACCTTAACGCCGACATTTATCAGATCATCCATAGACTCAATCACCTCATCTTTTGACTCCCCTAACCCGAGCATCATTCCGCTTTTCGTACGTATTCCAGCTTCACCTAAACGCTTCAGCACTTCAAGTGACCTTTCATATTTAGCCTGCTTTCTAACTCCTTTTGTAAGTCGTCTTACAGTTTCAATATTGTGGCTTACTACTTCAGGTGCAACGTCAATTATTTGTTGCAGATTCTCCCATTTTCCTGCAAAGTCTGGAATAAGAGTCTCTAGTGTTGTTCCAGGTGATTGATGCCTTATGGCTCTCACTGTTTCAGCCCAAATAGTAGCACCTCCATCCTTTAATTCATCACGATCTACAGATGTAATAACGGCATGCTTAACATTCATCAGTTTAACAGATTGTGCTACTTTGGAGGGTTCAAAATGATCTACAGGCTCTGGTTTACCTGTAGCTACACTACAAAAACCACAAGATCTTGTGCATATGTTACCTAGAATCATAAACGTCGCAGTCCCTTCCCCCCAACATTCCCCCATATTGGGACAATGGCCACTTTCACAAATCGTATGAAGCTTGTGTTCAGAGACTATCTCTCTAACTTTTTTATAAGTCTCGCCGGTAGGCAGCTTAACTCTAAGCCAACTAGGCTTAGGAATACGTTTAGAAATCGTTGTATCTGACATTGTGCAAATGTCGTTATAATAACTTAATAATGTAACTTCCTGTGATCACTTTTGTGTCCAATTTGCGCCCAATCCAATTTTTAGATAAAGACTTAAAAAAACCAACTGACTTTCCACGAATTGAATGGCCATGATTTCAACAGGTCTTACAAAAACATCGAGCGATGTTCCCAATTCAATATACCTTGTAATTCCACGAACATCTCCATACTCAAAACTCAATGCATAGTTCAAATTACCGCCCGGAATAACATTCATTTCATCAAGTCCATTTACCCAAGGAGAACGACCATAAATATCATTGTAGAAATGTTCCTCAGGATTATACTGTTCAGTTGCCAGATAATCATACGGGATTTCAGGATAACCAATTTCTAGATACACTGGCTTTTCTAAACCCAAACCTATTCCGTAACGAAAAATCCTTTCCACCCTCACAGCCCCTTGTCTAAGCTTAGGAGTGATCTCTTTACGAGACTCAATATTCGCTCTAAAAACTAAAAAACTATTTAACTTTCCGAAAACATATGGCAAACCATCATTATAAACGGGATTAGAAGTTTTTTCTTCCTTTTCATGTTTAAAGAATACCAAGTCAGTATTAATGGATCTAGATGTTTTTGCATTTAAGAACAATCCATAATGAGCTCCTATCCCAGCACCTTGAGAGTGTGCAATTAGATGAATACCGGAAGTATGACTGTATAAGATATCTACACCATTTTCTCCATAAACCTGATCCTTACCCGTTGAAATACCATCGCGTACTTGAGCTACAAGTGAGTTTGGTAAACCCCAAACAAAAAGAGAAAACAGTGCGAACAACAACTTCATTTACCCGAAAATATTCATTTATACAAATTTACCTCAAGTACATTAAAATTCCATAAGAGAGTTCATATATTACTTACCTCAACCTTATCTTTACCTAAAACCTCCACCATTGAACGAGTCTATTATTTTATTAATAAGCACAACTTTTGCAGTTGCAATTACTTGGATTATTACATCAAGAAAAAAAGCTCTCAAAACTGGGTTTAATCATTTTGACACAGGGTCCGTTCAACTGGATGAATTACAGAAGGAACTTGAGGTAAAGGAAAATGAAATTGTACACCTCAAAGTAAAAGTCGGAAAATTAGAGCAGAGGGTGGAAGATTCTATTGAACACAAGGAGAATGCTGAAATCAAATGGAATGAAGAAGTTAAAGCACAACGCAAGAATCTTGAAGATGTAGCAAGGGAGGTGTTAGAAACTGCTACAAAAAGATCTCAGACCCAATTAGAGGGTGCCCATACAGAAAGTCTTAAACAACTTCTCAATCCAGTTAAAGAACAAATGCTTGGTTTTAAGAATCAAGTGGAAAAATACTATGGGGAAGAGAAAAAATGGTTAGGCGAATTAAATAAAGAGTTAGATGACTTAGCTAAAATGAATATGGGGCTAAGTCAACAAGCTGATAATTTAGTGAAAGCACTAAAGGGGGAGTCTAAGATTCAGGGAGATTGGGGAGAGTATCAACTTGAAAGACTCTTAGAGGATGTGGGCTTAGAAAAAGGAATTCATTTCACGACTCAGACATCCGTTAAATCTGAGGATGGTAAAAACTTGAGGCCTGACTTTCTCGTGTCACTTCCTGATGAAAAAGTACTTGTTATTGATTCTAAAGTCAGTCTTACTGCATATGAGAAATGTGTGAACACGCAAGATGATCTTGAACGAGAGGTTTTCTTAAAAGAGCATATTCAGAGCATGAGGAATCACATTCGATCCCTGGCTAAAAAAGATTATGCGAGTCTGTATGACAAATCTGTGGACTACACATTAATGTTTGTCCCTATAGAGCCAGCCTATTTTGCTGTTGGAGCAGAACTTCAAGCTATTCAAAGGGAAGGTTTGGCAGCAAGAGTACTCTTAGTCTCAACAACTACGATGCTCGCAACATTGCGGACGGTAAGCTATATCTGGCGGCAAGAGCTTCAAAGGACTAACGTTATTGAAATCTCATCAAGAGGTAAACTTCTGTACGAAAAATTTGTGGGCTTCACGAACTCAATGGACTCAATTGGAGACCATCTTAAGAAAGCTGACAATGCATATCAAGAAGCCGTTAGCAAACTAAGCAAGGGCCCAGGACACTTGGTGGGTCAAGCTGAGAAATTGAGAAAATTGGGGCTTGACGTAAATAAGAAAATACCTGAAAAGTTTATTTCAGACGGTGACTCAGATTAAGACTCATGAAATACTCTAATTATTTCATGTTTAGACTTTTCGTTGTTGCCCTGATCGCGTCATCTTGTTCTTCTACGTTAGTTTACGACTCTCATACTTCTCGACGTCCATATGATTACGAATCAACTTCTCTGCATGCCGAAGTGATTCCCTTTTATTATGATGACACATTGTCCGTATTCCTTAAAATTAATAGGGAAGAACTTCTATATACACGAGAGCTGGAGAAAGCACCCTTTACCGCCAATTTGGAGTTGACATTTAATTCTCAAAAATGGCTGTTAACCGATACGTTGTCAAACAATTCCAACAGATGGATTCGGCAAAGATTCGACTTAAAAAACACTAGCAATGAACTAGATAATTCTTGGCTTCAGTACACGGTGACTGATCTCAACCGAAATTCTTCTCAAACAGCAATGAGAGAAGTTGAAACCATTGTGGCTTGGAGTATTCAGGAAAATTGGCCCATACATGGTGGATTCATAGCTATTGGATCTCCAATCTCAATAATTACAGATGTTAATACTACGTGGGATGTAAATCATGTAATTCCTAAAAACAAACTTCCAGCTCCGCCATATTCCAGCTATC
>Ga0308022_1000114_pt1 | contig 30992 bp, 30 predicted proteins | sample Neamet353_FD_201297 | JGI IMG/M metagenome (GOLD analysis project Ga0308022, IMG submission 201297) | Marine microbial communities from water near the shore, Antarctic Ocean - #353 | ecosystem: Environmental > Aquatic > Marine > Unclassified | place: Southern Ocean | collected 2014-10-02 | reverse complement strand
TAAAAATACCTTCTTCTTCAAATCGGCTAAAGACGTCTGCCGCTAACACTTCTGCCCACAAGTAACTGTAGTAACCAGAGGCATAGCCACCGGCGAAAATGTGGGCAAATCCATGCTGAAAACGATTCCAGTCCGGGGCTTTTATCACCGCCACTTCTTCGCGCACCGCATTCAATACCGACTGTACCGACGCAGGAGCTGCTGGGTCGTAATTCATGTGTAGTCGTAAATCAAACAAAGCAAACTCCAGTTGGCGCATAACAAACATGCCCGCTTGGAAGTTCTTAGCTGCTAACATCTTCTGTAACAAGTCTTCTGGCAAAGCGGCGCCTGTTTGATAATGCTTAGCAAACAAACGCAGTGATTCTTCCTGCCAACACCAGTTTTCCAATAGCTGACTTGGTAATTCCACAGCATCCCATGCCACACCATTGATACCAGCAACACCTGCAACATCAATATTAGTCATCATGTGGTGTAACCCATGGCCAAACTCATGGAACAGTGTAGTCACTTCTCCATGGGTGAGTAAGGCTGGTTTATCTCCCACTGGCGGCGCAAAATTACATACGAGGTAAGCCACAGGTAGCTGTAATTCGCCGTTGACCTTAAACTGGCGATTACGGCATTCATCCATCCACGCGCCACCTCGTTTGTGGTCCCGTGCATAAAGATCAAAATAAAAGTATCCAATGGCTTTACCTTCATGAGCCACTTGATAAAAACCTACATCTTGATGCCAAGTGCTCACCCCTTTACAGGGGGTCACTTCAACACCATAAATACGTTTAACTACATCAAATAGGCCAGCCTGCACTTGTGGTAATGCAAAATAAGGCTTTAGCTCTTCTTGGGATAAATGGTAGCGATTTTGACGCAGTTTTTCGCTGAAATAAGCCACATCCCATGCCTCCATCGAGCTTGGGCCACCTTCTTCAATAGCGAATTGCTGTAACTGTTGCATGTCTGCTTCGGCTTGTGGTTTGCATCCTTTGGCAAGGTCTAATAAGAACATTTCAACTGCTCGCCCAGAGTCTGCCATTTTGGTGGCTACAGAATAATCTGCATAGTGATCAAAGCCTACAAGGTTAGCCATTTTATGGCGTAACCCCACCAGCTCTTCCATCACCAGAGTATTATCGAACTGCCCTGCGTGAGGGCCTTGATCGGAGGCGCGGGTAGTGAAGGCTTGATACATTTCCTGCCTAAGCTCACGTTTAACTGCAAAGGTCATTACTGAGTGGTAACAAGAGAAATCAAGCTTTAACAAGTAGCCTTCTAGGGCCTTGGATTTAGCAGTTTCCTGAGCCTGCTGCAAGGCAGATTCAGGCAGGCCAAGTAAGTCCTCACTATCAATTATGTGCTTAACCCAAGCCTCTGTAGCATCCATAAGCTGATTGGAAAAACGTGTAGATAACTCTGCCATCTGTTGCTTTAACTGGCCATACTCTATTTGCTGTTGCGGATTTAACGCCACGCCAGCTAATTTAAAGTCTCTAATCTGCAACTTCACAAACTGCTGTTGGGCTTGGCTTAGCTGGCTAAACTCATCACTTTCTAGCAAACCCACAAAAGCCAAATACAACGCCTTATTCTGCCCCATTTGTGTGGCATAGGCCGTCAATTTTGGCAAACACTCATCAAAGGCTGCTCGTATGTCGTCGCCATTACTTACACCATGCAGATGGCTTAATGGCCCCCAAAGCTGGTCAACTTCATCACCCAATTGCTCCAAGGTTGGTACCAGTTGGTGATAACTTAGTCCAGCGTGGCTATTCAACAGGTGTTCAATGGCCTGCTGGCTGTGTGCTAGTTTTTTATCTAATTTAGCAGCCAATCCAGCTGGGGCCATTGAAGAAAAGTTTGGCAGTAATAATGCATCTTGTAAGGAAAGGGCTGTCATGGCGTCTCATCGATTGTTTTGTATCTTAGTGGGGTTATAATAGTGCCTCTTTTAACAATACCCAACGTTTTGCTGCAAATTAGGAGCAACAATGTCTATTAGACCCCTTAAACACGTCACACCTCAGATTGATTCGAGTGCTTTTGCAGACGAACAGTGCATTATTATTGGTGACGTTCATATTGGTGCAGATTCATCTATCTGGCCTTACAGCGTAGTGCGCGGGGATGTGAATCACATTCGTATTGGCCATTCTACTAGTATTCAAGATGGGTCGATTTTACATGTCACCCATAAAAGCGCTCACAACCCTGCAGGTTATCCACTAATCATCGGAGACCATGTCACCGTGGGGCATCGTACTATATTACATGGGTGCACTATCGGCAATCGCGTATTAGTCGGTATGGGCAGCACCATTATGGACGACGTAGTGGTGGATGACGATGTTATGATCGCTGCCAACAGTTTAGTCACTCCTGGCAAACGACTGGTTAGCGGCTTTTTGTATTCCGGTAGCCCTGCCAGACAAAAGCGTGCATTAACCGATGACGAACTATCAAGCCTTACCTACATGGCTAACAATTACGTGAATCTTAAAAATCAGTACTTATCACAGGAACACTCATGAGCAACCCTTACAATAAGGACTACCCCATCTCTTGGGAAGAATTACATCGTAACGCCCGCGCATTAGCTTGGCGCTTGTTAGATCAAGGGCCGTGGAAAGGGATTATTGCCATTACTCGTGGTGGCCTAGTGCCTGCCGCTATTATTGCCCGTGAACTCGATATTCGCTTAATTGATACTATCTGCATTTCTAGCTATGACCAACTTGAAACAGGGGTCGAGGCCAGCAAGCAAGGCGAAGTTAAGTTACTTAAGGGCTTTGATGGTGATGGCGAAGGATTTTTACTCATTGACGATCTTGTTGATACCGGCAAGACCGCTGCTGCCGTGCGTGCCATGGTGCCTAAGGCTACTTTTGCTACCGTGTATGCAAAGCCAGCCGGCAAACCAACGGTAGACATGTACATTACCGAAGTAAGCCAAGACACTTGGATCCGTTTCCCATGGGACATGGCCCAGAGCTTTGCTACACCTATTGCAGACCTGAAAGACTAAAGACGACAGCCTAGCCAAAAGGAACCGGTGTGACCCAATTTTTATATTTATCCACCGTACTCATCTGGGGCACCACTTGGATCGCTATCCACTGGCAACTAGGCGAAGTTCCGATACTTACTTCGGTGTTTTACCGCTTTGCGATAGCAGCAACGTTAATGCTCTTTTTGGTGCTTGTTAGCGGTCGTTTGCAGCCAACAAGCAAGCAAGACCATGGCTTTATGGTGCTGCAAGGCATGTGTTTGTTTTCTCTCAACTTTGTGTGTGTTTATACCGCAGGCTTGGCAATGTCTAGCGGTTTACTGGCCGTTATTTTTTCTGCCTCTACCCTATTTAATGCTGTTAATAGCCGTGTTTTTTGGGGAGAGAAGCCAACCCGTTTAGTATTTGCTGCGAGCATTATGGGCATTGCTGGCCTTAGCTTAATGTTTTGGCCAGAGCTGGAAGTAGATTCGGGAGAAGGAGTGAAGTTAGCGAGTATTGGTTTTGCCTTTCTAGGCACCTTTTTCTTTTCCCTTGGCAACATGATTTCAGTAAGGCACAACAGGAAAGGCCTAAAACCCTTTACTAGCAGTGCTTATGCCATGTTTTATGGGGCCCTATTTTTGGCCACTCTGTTAATCATTACTGGTACACCTTTAGCTTGGGATTCACGGCCTCAATACCTTGGCAGCCTGCTTTACTTAGCTATTATCGGCACAGTTGCAGGTTTCACCGCCTATCTCTCCCTCATAGGCCGTATCGGTGCCAATAAAGCAGCCTATGCCACTGTAATGTTTCCCGTAGTGGCTCTCGCTCTATCAACCCTGCTCGAGGGGTATGAATGGAGCATGAGCAGTGTGAGTGGTTTAGTGCTTGTATTGCTAGGTAACGGTATTATTTTGGGTATAAAGCTGCCTTTTATTACACGGGCCAAAACTTGAAGATGCCTATATCAGCTTTTTTCCATCGTTTTGCGGGACACCTTTAATACCAGCTTACGTGGCAAGAACGGCACTACCCAATTCAATAGCAGCTTTAGCTTGGTCTCATTGAATACCACCAGGTCGCCACGCACCATAGCTTTATAGCCACATTCGGCAACGGACTCTGCTGATTTTGACTGGTCAAATACAGCTACACCTTCCAAATTAGCGGCTGCCACAAAACCCGTTTTTACAGGCCCAGGACATAATGCAGTGACAGTAATATTGTGAGCCGCCACTTCTTCTGCGATGGCTTGAGAGAAGGATGTCACATAAGCCTTGGTGGCGTAATAAACCGCTTGCAAAGGCCCTGGCAAAAACGAGGCCGTAGAAGACACATTTAGAATCCGTCCACGCTTACGTTCAACCATACCCTGCAGATATAAGTGCGTGAGGCTTGTTAGTGCCGCCATATTAACTTGCATCATTGACTCTTCGGCATGTACATCTCTGGTGTGAAACAGTCCATGACCACCAAAACCTGCATTATTTATTAGCATGTCTACCACTAAGCCCATACTTTGAGTTTGCGCAAATACACGCCCCGCCGCACCTGCTTGGGAAAGGTCTTCCACAATCACTGTAACTAAGACTGAGTGTTGTTTTTCAAGTTGTCGCTTCAACTGCTGCAATTTTTTTTCAGAGCGCGCTACCAGAACTAGGTCCCCACCTTGTTGTGCGTGTATTTTGGCAAGTTCTAGACCAATACCGCTGGATGCGCCAGTAATGAGTGCGCAGCTTTTACTACTCATAAGAGATGTCTCCGTAATTAAATCTGAACATTATTGTTGGCTCGACAGCCACTCTATAACGTTCTGTGCGTTTTCGTTCGAAGGGAATACGGGGTAAAACACTTTACATACCTGTCCATCTTTAATGATAAGAGTAATACGTTTGTATAGCTCCATATTTGCCACTTCGAAGGTGGGTAGATTCAAGGCTGATTTGAGCGCAAGATCACTGTCGCTTAAAAGCTCGAATGGAAGGTGTAACCTTTGTTTGGCTTCAAATTGATTGGCTGTTTGTTGGTCGCCGGTAGACTAAAAACTGGCCATTGCATGCCATACAAGTGATCGCTCAACCCGTCATCTTCTGGCACTGGTAAATTCTCTGGTAGATCGGTGAGCTGCATGAATCCCTCTCTCAATTAACAACTGTTAACGTAACCATTAAGTAATGGCGTAATACACCACATAGAGCCACGAAAAAAGACCATGGATGATGGCCCAAAGAATAGATTTATTCACCGACCAAGAGATAGTAATGGCCATTGCCGCACCAAAACTAATACCTGCTGTTGCGTAGTTGATTGGATTTTTATTCACTGTAGTTTCCTTTTTTAAGTACGGTTCGTTAATGACAGTAATGCACCGGCACCTATAAATACCCCTCCTGTAAGCCGGTTAAATACTTTAGCTCTGCCTTTGGCGAGTAACCAGTTAGAAGACCTTGCTCCCAAATAAGCGTAGAACAATAACCACGAAAGCTCCAATATTACAAAGGTGCTGGCGAAAATAAGGTACTGGGACATAAGCGGCGCATCAATAGCAATAAACTGAGGAAACAAAGCGGTAAAGAACACTATCGCTTTAGGGTTGCTAGCGCCCACAATAAAACCACTAAAATAGTGTGATTTAGTCGCCGCTTGGCTTTCTTCCTTTACCTTGGTATAAGACTCTTGCGTGGACATTAAACAAGTTACACCAAGGTAAATAAGGTAGCCAGCTCCTGCCCATTTAATAATACTAAAGACCCATTCCGACGAAGCTATAATCACACCCAAACCCGTAAAGGATAGGGTCAAAATACAAGTAATGGCAGTGAGGCTACCCAAAGCAGTGGTTGCTGCTGGGCGCCAACCGGCCGTTACTCCCTTAGTCATACATAACAGAGAGCTTGGCCCTGGCGAGGCGGTTAGCACAAGCACTGCAAGGGCGTAATAAATCCATATTTGTATTGTCATGCGGGCATTCCTTAAATAGTTCGTTATAGCCGTTTTAGTTCATCAAAGTGGTTAAAGTTCAGCCGAGTTACAACCTAACCACTTATACATCACCAAGGCATCAACAAAACCTTGGGTCGGATGGTTAAAGGCTTTAGGCAACCGGCCTACGGTTTTGAACTCTAGCTTATGCCAAAGCTTCACTGCGCCTTCGTTGGTCGCCGCAACAAAATTAAACTGCATGGCATAATAGCCTAGTTGCTGGGCCGTGTATTGAGAGTGCTTACACATGGCGGTGGCAAGTCCTCGTCCTCTGGCTTGTTGTGCAACCATATACCCACAGTTGCACACGTGCTTACCCGGGCCTTGCTGGTTGGTCTTTATATAATAGGTGCCAAGTATTTCGCCTGCTTCTTCACATACATAGGTCTTGCGAGGGGCGTGTATCCATATTTTTTGCGCTTGTGCCTTGGTGGTGTCCTGTGGATAGGCATAGGTTTCTCCCGTTTTAACAATATTATGGAAAATACGCCAAATGGAGTCAAAGTCATGTTCAATAGCTTCACGGATATTCATGCGTTGAATCCTAAATTATATTTAGCTTGCTGCCAGTTATCCCGCAAGTTTACAACTGTAGCTTTCACCCAATCAAATATACAGGTAAAATTAAACAGAATTTTTCCACTGGACAGATACCATGGGCAGAGCCTACCAAAACAAAAAGTTAGACATCGCCAAAACATCCGACGCTAAAGCTAAGGTGTATAGCAAATACGGCCGTGAAATTTACGTTTGTGCAAAATCTGGTGGTGTGGAGCCCGATGGTAACTTGGCGCTTCGTTCGCTTATAGATAAGGCCAAAAAAGATCAAGTGCCAAGCCACGTGATCGATAAGGCATTAGAAAAGGCCAAAGGTGGTGGCGGTGAAGACTACTCCACCGCGCGTTATGAAGGTTATGGCCCGGGCAATGCTATGGTGATTGTTGAGTGCCTAACAGACAATCCAAACCGTACTTTTGGTGACGTACGCCAGTGCTTCACTAAGACCAAGTGCAAAATTGGTACCTCGGGTAGTGTAGGCCACATGTTTGATCACAGTGCTATTTTTGTATTTGCCGGTGATGACGAAGATGCCGTACTAGAAGCGCTAATGGAAGCCGACGTAGATGTGACCGACGTAGAATGTGAGGATGGTAAGACGACTGTATTTGCACCTAACACTGAGTACAACAATACCAAGCAAGCGCTTATTGATACCTTAGGCAACGACAAAGGCGAGTTTGAGTTTGAAGTGGACGAGATTCAATTCATTCCTCAAAACACCAACCCAGTAACGGGTGATGATGTGGCCATGTTCGAAACCTTTTTAGACATGCTGACAGACCTTGATGACGTACAAAACGTTTATCACAACGCCGAAATTGACTAAAACACTGACAAGTCCAGGTTTAGGTTTAAATCTGAACTTAAGTTTAGTTGTTGCCTAATGCTACCGCCACTGCGCTTTGCGCGTGGATGGCGGTGGTGTCATAAAGTGGCACTGGCGTGTCTTTTTGCTGTTTAGCATTGGGCACAAGCACTTCTATGCCAAATTCGTTGGTCAGCCTACCTTTGTACAATTCTTGCTGCATAGTGAATGCAGTGCCCAGCAAGCCCACTTTGGTAATGCCATCGGCTAACAGTTTCTTGGCTGTAGCGTCGGCTATATGTAGCAGGGGAATGTTCACTGCGGCTTGTATTTCTGCCGCCACTTTATGCATGGTGTTAGTACAAATCAAAAACACATCTGCCCCTCCAGCTTCAACCGCTTGCGCTGCCTTAGCCAGAATATCTGCAGTTTCCTGCCATTTTCCTTGATGTTGCAATTGTTCTATTTCATGAAAATCAACGCTATATGAGCAGATTTTTGCACTATGTAGGCCACCTAAGCTTTTCCTAATCCCTTGGTTAATAGCGCTGTAATAGAGACTGGTAGATTCCCAGCTCATACCGCCTATAAGACCGATGGTTTTCATAGTTTAAGGTTCCAGCAAACTGAAGATGGTTGTAAAGTCTGGCATAGTGGCAAACTGGTGGCCTTGTTCCGGCATTGCTTGCCATGGCGCTCTGGAGTCTAGGTGCATGTGTAACACTACATTGGATGTGACCGGGCCTTCTAGTAACCCAGCAGGAACCCAGTACTTGCCTGTTCCACCCAATGAGTTCGGTACTGGGCAGCAGCAGTGCCTGCAATTATGAGAGCTAAATCCAGTTGCTTTGGTAAAGGTGGTAAGCTCTTTTTGACCTTTTATCCACCTGAATTGAGCATCGTTTACCAGCGTAGCCGTGTTGTGCGAGGCGCCCGTTTGCTTCTGACACAAGGTGCAGTAGCAGTGGTAAAGATTTGGCAACCGACCCAAGACTTCAAACTCAACAGCACCGCACAGGCATTTGCCACTCTGGCCGCTGTCTTTATACATTAGGTCTGTCACTGTAAAACCCCACTGCTGTAGATGTTACTTAAGCCTTCAGCTCACTTCTTAACGTAGATAACACAGTGGCCGTTGGCGGCAACATGCCACGCCATAAATTAAAGGACTGCGCCGCCTGCTCCACCAGCATACCTAAACCGTCATTGGCAAAGGCTGCACCTTGATGCAGAGCCCATGCGTTGAATACGGTAGTTTGGGCAGAGTACATCATATCGTAGCAGCGGCCATTACTAGCAAGCAAACCATCTGGTAATTGAGGAAGGTCACCGGCAAGGCTGGCAGAGGTGCCATTGACTATCCAATCGAATGGGCCTTGTAGTTGGTCCATAGGAACGGCTTCAATATTGCCTAGGTCGGCAAATGACGAGGCCAAGGTTTGGGCTTTACTAAAGGTTCGGTTGGCTATAACCACCTGCTTTGGAAGCTGAGCTAATATTGGCTGTAACACCCCCCTAACCGCACCACCTGCGCCTAATATTAAGACGCGCTTAGCTTTTAGCTCACCATTAAGGTTATGACAAATATCCCACACTAGGCCCATGCCATCTGTATTATCGGCCACTAGTTGCCCTTGTTCATTTAAATACAGAGTGTTGGCCGCTTCGGCTTTTTCGGCGGCTGGGCTTAGTGCTTGCGCCATGGCAAAAGCGCGCTGCTTAAAGGGCACGGTGATATTTAGGCCTTTGCCGCCCTGCGCAAAGAATTCCTTAACTGTGTGCTCAAACTCATTTTCTGCCACTAGTTGCGCTTGGTAATTAATCTGTTGCTCTGTAGCTAAAGCAAACGCCTTATGAATGCTGGGCGACTTGCTTTGATGAATGGGGTTACCAAACACGCGGTATTGATCAATCGGTGTGTCAGTGACCATGGATTACTCCAACCAGTTTTTTGCGGGTAGGTAGTCTTTACCTAGTATAGCTTCTTCTGAGTCTTCGGCAATTTGATAGTCGTAACTCCAGCGCACTTCGCTTGGCAATGACATAAGAATAGACTCCGTGCGCCCTCCCGTTTGCAAACCAAACAAGGTGCCTCGGTCGTACACTAAGTTGAATTCCACATAGCGTCCGCGACGGTGCAACTGGAAATCCCGTTGACGCTCACCATATGCCATATCCTTACGCCGTTCGATGATGGGCCCGTAAGCCTTAAGGTAGCTATCACCCACACTTTGCATAATGGCAAAGGCGGTATCAAAATCGGGGTCATTGAGGTCGTCAAAAAACAGCCCTCCCACGCCACGAGCTTCTTCACGATGGGGTATATAAAAATACTCGTCGCACCAGTTTTTCAATCGAGGATACAGTCCTTCGCCGAACGGATCGCAAGCGGCTTTGGCAGTTTCGTGCCAATGGCGGCAGTCTTCTTGATTGCCATAGTAGGGTGTTAGGTCATAACCACCCCCAAACCACCACACAGGATCTTCACCTTGTTTTTCTGCAACAAAAAACCTGACATTGGCATGGGACGTTGGCACATAGGGGTTTCGCGGATGAATAACCAGCGACACACCCATGGCCTGAAAACTACGCCCAGCTAGTTCTGGTCGATGGGCAGTGGCAGATGCGGGCATGGAGTCTCCCATTACGTGGGAAAAATTCACGCCTCCTTTTTCAATCACGCTGCCACCCGCTAATACACGGCTAATGCCTCCACCACCGGCTTCTCGCTGCCATTCGTCGGCGATGAATTGTGCGCCACCATCGAGTTCTTGCAAGGCATCACATATAGTTTGCTGCAGGCCAAGGAGGTATGTTTTTACTGCATTGATATCGACGTTGGACACTAAGTATTCCTTAAAAAATAATTTACGCTGGACGAATGACTTGTCCAGAAGCTAAATCTATCACTTGGCTTGGTTGTTTGTTCTGACCTAACTCACCATTAACCACATAATCGAGTTGATCACCAAAAATTTGTTCTATCTGCACGCAGGTTTTGGCCGGCTCTCCGCCGGCTAAATTGGCAGAAGTAGACACTATAGGCCTGTTAAAGCGATCACATAAAGAGGCCACCAATGGGTGAGCCGAAACCCGCAAAGCCACACTTGTATGCTGGCCTTTAATCCATGGGGGTACCCAGCCTTGGGGGTCTGGTATTAACCATGTGTTTGGGCCCGGCCATGAGGCGTCAAGCTGCTCGATTTGTTGCGCCGTTAAGGCTTCTAATAACGGCTCAAACTGACTCCATTGGGATGCAACCAATATTAGACCTTTGTGCATAGATCGTTGTTTTAATTTAAGTATTTTTTCCACAGCTAACTCATTCCATGGATCACAACCTAAACCCCAAACAGCTTCTGTGGGGTACGCTATAACCCCGCCGGTAGTTAGGGTTTGTGTGGCGCATGTTAAATGCCAATCACTGGGTTTCATACTAGTTCCTAAATCGGGTGACTATAACGCCTATAGCACCTATTACAACTACAACACTTTTTCATAACCACCGGCCGTAAGTCGTACAAGGCCAAGTAGCTCTAATTCTACCATTTGAGCTGCAACAACATTATACGGCGCAGCTAATTGAGCGCAAAGTATATCAACAGGTACAGGATCATATCCAAAAACTCGCCGCTGATAAAGACATCATTGGCCGTTATAAATTGGTTAAAGTAGAACGCACCCTAGTGATGGGGGGGGGTGATGTTATATTCTCGCGCGCTGCAAACCCATAGCCTAGGAGATGAGACCCTATGCTTTACCCGCGAAAGCTAAGCAATAGTGTTTAGCTGGTGGCTACGCTGGCTTTATTTTATCGACCACATTATGCGTGATGCTAGCGTTACTCGAAAATCGTAATTTTATGACTTTACCCCACACCTAAAATGAAATCAAATGACCTTATATAAATGAAAATATAATCTTTTAGTAAAGGTGATAATCATGAAATTTGGCTACTTTTGCAACTTAACTAACTGGGACCAAAGGCCCTATCAAGAGCTTATTGTTGAAGCGCGTGATATTGCCCAATATTGCGATAAAACGGGATGGGATTCTATCTGGATGACCGAGCACCACATTAATCATGAGGGCATGGATGCGTGCCCCAATGCTCTAATGATGTGTGCCGATATTGCCGCCAGAACAGAAAAGATTCGTGTTGGTCAGGCAGCCAGTATCATTCCCTTTTGGAACCCACTACGCTTTGCGGAAGATGTGGCGTTGCTAGACCACTTGTCTAATGGCCGTGTTGAATGTGGTATTGGCCGAGGTGTTTATGGTCGTGAGGCCATTCATATGAATCCTGAAGCCGATGTTGCAGATCCAAAAAAGAATTATCGCCTTTTTGAAGACTCTCTCAATGTGATTAAAAAAGCCTGGTCTCAAGATCTGTTTGATCACCAGGGTGAGTTCTATACATATCCAGAACCCAATACTAAATGGCAGCACGATATGAGCCCTCCAGATCCAAGCTTTATGGATTTAGAGACCAATACCTTGACTAAAATAGGGCTAGTACCTAGGCCATTGCAGCAACCACATCCCCCAATCTGGCAGGTTGTCGACAGCCCTAGTTCGATAGAATGGGCGGGGTTAAATGGTTTGAAAAGTATAATGTGGATACCTACTGTAGCGGCATTAAAACCACGTTTTGAGGTATTTCAGAAGGCTCGCTCGGAATTTAAAGGGCATCAAGTACCATTAGGTGAAGGTATTTCTCTAGTGCGTGACATGTTTGTGGCTGACAGTATGGATGAAGCACGTGAGCTGGCTGCGGAAGGGATACTTACTTATATTCGTTGGATAGCACATTGGCGTGGACTTGGTAACCATATGAACCCTGGTGAAGAGCTACCAGAAACACCCAATAAACTTGATTTGCTAGATTATGATTTTCTGCATCCTAGAAATTTATTGTTTGGTACACCGGACTACGTGGCTGAAAAAATTCATGAGTTGCAAACTGAACTGGGTGTCGAGCATTTACAAGTTTGGTCTAACTTCCCATGCGTGCCACACAAGCATGTAATGAAGAGTGTGAAAATGTTCACTGAAAAAGTAATGCCTCAGTTTAGTTAAAATGTAATATTAGATGACATATGAATACTAAAATGGAAGCGGGCACGGCTTTTCAGCAGGCTGGTGACGGGCCTGTTATTGTGCTGATACATGGCTTGGGCCTTAACATGGATGTGTGGCAATGGCAGCTTAATGCGCTATTGCAACACTACACCGTGTTACGGTATGACCTGCTGGGGCATGGAGCCAGCATAAAGCCTAAGGGTGCTTATTCCATGCCGCAGATGGTTGAACAGTTACGTCAACTTATGGATGCTCAGGGGCATCGGCAGTTTGTAGTTATCGGGTTTTCGTTAGGAGGCCTGATCGCCAAGGCATTCACTCTTGCTCATCCAGACCGGGTATCCGCTCTGGTGGTGATGAATTCAGCTTATGCGCGTACGGACGAACAGCGAGCAGGGATTATGCTAAGGGTGGAACAGAGTCGCGCTGATGGCCCTGGTACAACGGTTTCAGATGCTTTGGTACGTTGGTTTTCAAGTGGGTTTATAGAAAACAACCCTGGTATTATTGAGAAAGTTCGGCAGTGGGTATTGGCAAATGACAAGCACGTATATCCCGATTTATATCTGTTGTTGGCTAATGCTGATATAGGTTTGGATGAGGCGATTTCTACTATTACATGCCCGACACTTATTTTTACCGGTGAAGAAGATTATGGTAATTCTGTCGAAATGGCGGAAAAAATGTGCGCCAAAATACCGGGATCAAAGTTAGCGATTTTACAAGGACTAAGGCATATGGCTTTAGTAGAAGATCCAGCAACAGTTAATCGCATTCTTATAGATTTTTTAGCGGCTGCGTTTGAAGAATAGTTCCGGAGAATATATGCCTTTAGCGTTTGATAATGGAGGGTTGCGCTTGTGATACTAGATGGAGTTGAAGCTCTGGGCGGCCCGGTGATAATTAATAACCGGCAGTTATCTTTGTCGAAGGCTGTTAGAGCTGGAAATTTTATATTTCTTACTGGGCAAATACCCATGCTGGACGGTAAGCCGATGACACAAGGAAGTATAGAAGAGCAAACCAGAAGCTGTATAGAACATATACGTCTAACGCTTTTAGATTGCGGATGTGATTTACATAACGTTGTTAAGTCTATGATATGGCTGAAAGATCGCGCAGATTTTCCAGGATTTAATGAAGTTTACGGTGAATACTTTACACAAATGCCACCAGCGCGTTCGGCGCTGGTGGCGGATTTTTTAGTGGACATAAAAGTTGAAATAGAATGCGTCGCGTATATTAGTGATGAACATAAGCCATCGAAAAATAACCTTGATTAAAGTTAAATAGTGGCGCTGTATTTTGTATTTGGATAATGATTTTGGAGTAAAGCTATGACTGAATTAAAAAAATATCAGATGTATATTGATGGCAAATACGTTAATGCAGAGAACGACAAAACGTTCGAAAGTATGAATCCGGCAACGGGTGAATCATGGGCTATTATTCCTGAAGCTAGCGCTAATGATGTGGATCTCGCTGTTAAGGCAGCGCATCGAGCATTTACCTCAGGCCCGTGGAGTACAATGTTGCCAACAGGCCGAGGTAAACTGTTACGCAAGTTGGGTGATTTGTTAGCTGAACACTCTGAAGAACTGGGTGAGGTAGAAACCACGGATACAGGCAAATTAATAAAAGAAACCCGATGGCAAGCGGGTTATATTTCGGAATATTATCATTATTATGCTGGGCTGGCCGACAAGGTGCAGGGAGCTACGCTACCAATAGATAAACCGGATATGTTCGCCATGACGATTCGTGAACCCTTGGGTGTTGTTGCAGCGATTGTGCCTTGGAATTCCCAACTGTTTTTGACAGCACTGAAATTAGGCCCTGCATTGGCCACAGGAAATACAATTGTTTTAAAGGCATCCGAGCACGCTTCGGCTCCTATGCTGGCGTTTGCCAAAGTTTTTGAAGAGGCGGGATTTCCTCCTGGTGTGGTTAATTTCATCACCGGTTTTGGTGACCCTTGTGGCAAGGTGCTAAGTTCACATCCATTGGTGGATCGAATTAGTTTTACCGGTGGGTTACACGCAGCGCGGCATATTATTCGCAATTCAGCAGAAAACTTTGCTCAGGTATCAACTGAGCTTGGTGGCAAATCGCCTATGATTATTTTTGACGATGCTGATATGAAAAGCGCTATTAACGGCATATTGTTAAGCATTTTCAGTGCCAGTGGACAAAGCTGTGTGGCGGGTTCACGTTTATTAATTCAAGACAGTATTTATGATGAGGTAGTTGCCAAAATTGCAGAACGTGCAGCTGAAATATGTATCGGTGATCCACTGGACGATAAGACTCAAATGGGGCCTTTGGCCACGCAAAACCAATTGGATAATATTGAGCGCAGCGTAAAGATATCATTGGAAATGGGTGCAAAACTGATTTATGGAGCGCGTAGGCCTAGCGGTGTAAACCCTAAAGGCTTGTACTATGAACCCACTATAGTTGAGTGTCCAAATATGGATGTGCATGTTGCCAAAACCGAAATGTTCGGACCTGTTGTTAGTGTATTGCGCTTTAAAGATGAAGAAGAAGCGATTGCTATTGCTAATGATACCAACTTTGGTCTTGCGTCAGGTATTTTCACCACCAATATTGGCCGTGGTATAAGAATGAGTAAAGCTATTCGTTCGGGCATCGTCTGGATTAATACCTATCGAGCCGTATCACCCATGGCGCCTTTTGGTGGGTTTAAGGACAGTGGCCATGGCCGCGAGTCTGGCCTGGAAGCTGTATATGACTACACCCGAGAGAAAACTATTTGGATTAATACTTCTTCCGAGCCAATTGATGATCCTTTTCGGATGCAATAATTGATGTGATTTTATAAACAATAGAAATAGAGAGAACAAAATATGACATCAACAAAGTTTGAAGAAGGCTTGAAAATTCGTAAAGAAGTGGTTGGTGAGGAGTACGTCAATAATTCGTTAAAAAATGCGGATGCATTAACCATGCCTTTACAAGAGTTAGTCACAGAGTATTGTTGGGGTAGTGTTTGGAGCAGAGATGGTTTGCCAAGAAAAACGCGAAGCTTGCTCAATTTGGTTATGTTAACGGCTTTAAACCGCCCTCATGAACTAAGGTTGCATTTAGTTGGTGCAATCAATAACGGCTGTAGCAAAGAAGAAATTATGGAGGCTCTGTTGCAAACGGCTATTTATTGCGGAGTGCCTGCAGCGATTGACAGCACTAAAATTGCCAAAGAAGTTCTAGCCGAATTGTAGTTGTTGTAAGGATTAGCATAAGCTCGTAACGCTGCCGTTTTTGTGTCTATTTAAGCAGACACAAAAACGACTGCGTTACATTAATATACCAACGCGGCACGTTTAGCTATGCGATGCTCTACTTACGAGCCGGTAGACCTAGTTGTTCGCGAGCTTCAGCAGGATCGGTTACAACGCGAGAGCCAAGGCGCTCAACGATTTCACGGGCACGTTGAACTAAAGACTCATTACTAGCCAAAACGCCTCTATCTAGATAGATGTTGTCTTCTAAGCCAACCCGTACGTTACCACCCAATAACACAGATTGAGCGACCATAGGCATTTCCATACGCCCTATGCCAAATCCACCCCAGATTGCGTTGGCCGGTAAGGCATTACGCATAGCCATCATGCTTTCCGAATTGGCGGCAGCACCCCAGGTTAAACCAAGGCAAATTTGGAATAATGGGTCATCATTAATTAGTCCCTCACTCATCAATTGTTGAGCAATACGAATATGGCTAAGGTCGAATACTTCTAGCTCTGGTTTTACACCCCACTGCTGAGCTAATGTGGCCATTTCGCGAAGACAATCCAGCGTGCTAACGTAGATCTCGTTGTCTCCAAAGTTCATTGTGCCACAATCCAGTGTGCATATTTCTGGTTGCACCGCCTTAATGTGTGCCATTCTGTCAACCGCACTGATCAGGTCAGAACCTTCGGCTGGCATACTTGGATCTTCCTTACTGGGTATCCAATCGCCACCCATTCCTGCGGTAACATTGATAATAACATCAGTGTCGCTAGCTCGAACTAAAGCAATCACTTCTTTGAATAATTCAATATCCCGTGAACCTTGACCTGTTTTTGGGTCGCGAACGTGAATATGAGCCATAGCCGCACCGGCTTTGGCTGCAGCAATAACAGAATCGGAAATTTGTTGCGGAGTGACAGGGACACCTGGATGTTTGTCCAGCGTGTTTCCTGCGCCAGTGACGGCGCAAGTGATAATTACATTATTCTTCATTATATATTTCCTAGCAGTTAAGTTAGTCCATTGTTACAGCAGAAAAGTCATTGTTAGCACCTGCTATTATCAATATCGGACTTAATCTGGTGTGTCATTTTTTGGTTACATGTATGCTCATTTTCGACTCTCGAAAGAGCCGGTTAATCGATCAAGGAACTTAGCTATGGATCATCAGGTTAAAGGCAATTTACATTTTTTTAACGCATTTTGGATGGCTACTAATCCTTCGTCCCGAGCTCGGCTAAGAGCCATGTAATTATTGTCGCCAGCTTCTCGAATACAACCGTCAACCATTTTGTCGCGTAATGATGTAGTGAGTTCGGGTGCTTCTAGGCGTGTCCACGGAAGCTTTAGAGCGGGGCCGAATTGGTCGAGATTATAGGCCATTCCTCCTTCGCCGCCGCCGTTGTGAAAGGTCAGGCAGGGGCCCATCAATGCCCAGCGAGGGCCAGGGCCATTGGTGATGGCGAAGTCAATTTCTTCTACCGTGGCTTCGTTATTATCTACCATATGAAGTGCTTCACGCCAAATGGCTTCTTGTAAGCGAGTGGCAATAAAACCAGGAATCTCTTTGCGTAATACCAGCGGGGCTTTGCCCGCTATTTTATAAAATTCTACTAACCATTCTACGGCCTCGGGGGCAGTTTGTTCACCTTTAACAATTTCTACTAAAGGTAGTAAGTAAGGCGGGTTAAACGGGTGGCCTACCACCGTGCGTAAAGGAGTAGCGCAGCTTGCTTGAATGTCCGTCATGGACAAACCAGAAGTGCTCGAAGCAATCACCACGTTAGCGGGTGCTAGGTCCCCTAATTGAGCATAAACGCCTTGTTTTAAATCGATGTTTTCAGGCACACTTTCCTGAATGAAATCTGCTGTGGCAACTGCATCTTTAAGACTATTGGTGCAGCTGAAATTGTCTAATGACGCCCCTTCAGAGAGCCCTAGCTGCGTAAGGCTGATCCAGGCGTTTGCGATCAGCGAGCGTAGCGCAGGTTCTTCATCTAGGCTGTGTATGTAGCTAGTAACAGTGTAGCCATGGGCTAAAAAATAAGCAGCCCAGCCTGCTCCGATAGGGCCTGCGCCAAGACAGGTGACTGCCTTCACGTCCTTAGGATGTATTGGTTTAAATGTGGAAGTCATACTAAATAGTCTCGTATATTTAACGGTGCATTCAAGCAGGTGGCAAACGCTTTATTCAGTACCCTGCCATCTGATTTTTGGGTGCAGTCGTTAGTTTATTTACCTTTAAACTCTGGCGCACGCTTTTCTACGAAGGCTTCTACACCCTCTTGTGCATCGTCTGAGGTTAGCAGGGCGCGGTAAGTCGGTAGATTGGTAGTTCGTATGGTGTTAAACGCTTCCTGTATCGTGTCACCTTCAATAGCACGCAGCAGTTCTTTTATTGACTGCACCGCTAGTGGTGCAGAATTGGCTAATTGCTCAGCCCAAACTCTAGCCGCTTCCATGACTTGATCTTGAGGGACTACCTTGTTCACCAAGCCGTAACTTGCCGCTTCTGTTGCAGACATGCGTTCGCCAATTAAAAACATTTCCATTGACTTATTGTAGGGCAGGCGTCGTGCGAGGCGCTGGATTGCACCCGCATCAGGTATAAGGCCTAGAGGCAGTTCCGGCAAAGCAAATGCTACATTGTCGCCAGCAATCAATAAATCACAGGCTAAGGCAAGTTCAAATCCACCACCAATAACCAGGCCATTTAGAGCGGCAATAACGGGTTTGTTCAGATTCCACATTTCAGTTATGCCAGCAAAACCACCTGGGCCATAATCGTCTTCCCACCAATTGTTGGTTTGCATTTCACCCGCGTTAAGGGCTTTTAAATCCCAGCCGGCACAAAAAATGCGATCGCCACCGCCGGTAATAATACCGACTCTTAATTCAGGGTCATCTCGGAGCATAACAAAGGCTTCGCCAAGTTTCTGACTGATGGTAATATCAATTGCATTGGCTTTTGGGTTGTCGAGAATGATTTCAAGTATGTGACCATTACGTGTTACTTTGACTTGCTCTTGCATTGTGCTTTCCATTAAATTCGTAATAACGCAAACATGATGTGGCAAACTGGTTTTATCGATTTTATGTTTTGCGACATAATATGCACTAATTCGACACTTATGTTGAAATAGGATTTGATCATTGGGTTGCAAAAAAATGGAAGTTAATCCCCGCGAACAATAACGCAGGTTAAAAGTAGAGCTTTCTCGTAAACTTTGCGCAGGAGATGCGTATGAAAACATTTAAATCTAGATTGCCCCCGCTGAAAAGCGTGATGGCTTTTGAATCTGTTGCAAGACATTTAAGTGTCACCAAAGCCGCTGAAGAAGCATGTGTTAGCCGTGAAGCGATGAGCAGGCAGATTCGCATTCTTGAAGAATATTTAGGCGTTAAATTATTTGATCGTTTGCATCGTGCGATGAGCTTAACGAAGGCAGGTAGGGATTTTCAAATAACGATTAGCGCAAGCTTAGAGAGTATCGCTGAAGTTTCAGGCAGGATTAAAAGAGACGTTCAACCATTAAAGATTTCCGTAGCATCAACCATCGCTATTGCTTCGTTTTGGTTTACGCCACGGCTCATTAAGTACAAATCACAATTCCCTGAGGCAGAGTTTCAGGTAGCGGTGTCTGACCAACCTTTTGATATGGTGGCGGATGGGATTGATATTGGGTTTCGTTATGGACAGGGAAATTGGTCGGGGTTGGCTTCGATAAAATTATTCGACATTGATTCATTTCCTGTGTGTACGGGTGAATACCTAAAAACTGCAAAACCTATTCGTTCAGCATCAGATTTACTTGATCATGCATTGATAAACCTTAACGGCGACTTCCACTATGACGAGGATTGGGCTTGGTGGTTAAGAGGCCATGGTGTGCCTATTTCCTCATCATTCAAAACACTAGACTTCGACAGCTATGCGAACGTTATTCAGGTTGCATTGGATAGTCAGGGCATAGCCATGGGTTTTAGCGGCTTGGTAACAGATTTACTGGCGCATAAAAAATTGGTACGACCGTTGAATATGTCCCTGTCTAAAAATAGAGCGGTATATCTTGTCTATCCCAATGGAGTTGTATTGTCAGAGCAGGCGGAAAATTTTATTGATTGGGTATTAGAAGATTCAGCTTTGCATAATAACCGTTCAAACAGGCCTCTACCACCAACATTAATTTAAATATTCCATAGCGCTTTTGCGCGTATTCCTTTCTGTAATATGTCTGCGTTTATCGAAAATTTTATACATCCGTCGAAAAGCTGAAATACAGCTGTTTGAAATTCTCAGATTATCAATTAATCAAATAAAGTTTTCACGCGATCAGAGAGAGTGCAAATGGCGTTAACACGTTCAAAGGCTATATGTAGGCTTTTTTCACCAAAAAGTATTGCATTTATTGGTGGTTCTATAGCAGAAATGTCAATTAAACGTTGTCAGGGCATGGGTTTCCAAGGGGAAATCTGGCCAGTGCACCCAACAAGGGAATTTATGGCTGGGCATAAATGTTATGCCTCGGTTAAGGATTTGCCTTCGGCGCCCGATGCGGCATATATCGGGGTTAATAAAGAAGTTACGGTACAAGTTGTTGGAGAACTATCTAAGCGGGGTGCTGGCGGGTGCGTTTGTTATGCCGCTGGCTTTGGCGAAATAGGTGAAGAAGGCCAGATAGTAGAGAATCAGCTTATTGATGCCGCTGGAGACATGCCATTAGTGGGGCCTAACTGCTTTGGTTTTGTGAATTATTTGGATAAATGCGCACTGTGGCCGTATCTATTTGGTAATTATCCCACCACGGCGCAAAGCGGTGTTGCGATTATTTCTCAAAGCGGCAATATTGCCATGAATATCACGATGAATGATCGCTCGGTTAATTTCACCCATGTGATAGCAACGGGTAATCAAACGGTATTGGGAGCTGGGGACTATATTGATGCATTATTACTGGATGACCGGGTTAATGTTATTGGTATGTATATTGAAGGCCTCGATAATATTGAAGCCTTTAGTCGTGTTGCTGAAAAAGCAGCCCGTAAAGGCGTGCCTATTGTTGTGTTAAAAGTAGGTAAAACAGATGCGAGTGCACGGCAGACTATCAGTCATACCAGCTCACTTGCCGGCTCAGATTCACTTTACAGTGCCTTATTTGAACGCCTGGGTGTGATAAGGGTCGATTCGCTAAATCGCTTGCTAGAGACAGTGAAAATCTTAAACATTGCCAAACCTATTACAGGGCGGAACATTTTCAGTTTGTCATGTTCTGGCGGTGAAGCAGCCATAATTGCTGATTTAGTACCCGAGTATCAACTGGAAATGCGGGACTTTTCCACTCACCAAATTGAAGCGTTGGAAGGTGAGCTGCCTAGCTATGTCACTATATCCAATCCATTTGATTACAACACCTCGGTATGGGGTGATAAGGCAGCTCAGGAACGCTGTTTTACCGCCTCAATGAAGGGCAACCATGATGCAGCCTTTCTCATTTATGACCATCCTACGGTTACAGGTGATGCTGTGGCTAGGGAAGTTGCTGAATGGAATATGGCCTTGGATGCCTTTATTGCTGCACATAAAGCCACGGGGAAACCCGCTTTTGTGGTGGCTACCATTAGTGAACTGTTACCGGCAGAGCTGCGTGAATATCTTATCGATAACGGCGTTGTGCCATTACAAGGGCTCGATGACGGTCTGTTTGCCTATTCTGCTGCGGCTAAATATGCAGAATTTAGAGCGACTAGACTGTCACAACTTACTTTACCTAGAGTCTCAACCTCTCAATATGGGGCTGATGCTGCTACCCAGAGGATTGATGAGTGGGCCAGTAAGTCTAGCCTTAAAGCATTTGGCCTAACGGTTCCAGCTGGAGGTATTGGTAGCGCCAAAGAAGTTTCGGCAATTGCCGCCAAAATTGGCTTTCCTGTGGTGCTAAAAGCGCTTGGAGCAAATTTTTCACATAAATCAGATTTAGGCGCCGTAAAACTCAACTTAAAAACGCTTGAAGAAGTTGAAGAGGCCGCAAGAGAGGTGAGTGCATCGGTTGCCAAAAGTGGACAAACTGTAGAGACTTTTCTAGTTGAATCAATGGTTCAGGACACGGTTGCTGAATTGATTGTTGGGGTTTATCGCGACAATCAGTTTGGACCTGCATTAGTTATAGGGGCGGGTGGAATACTGGTTGAATTGCTAAATGACAGCTGCAGTTTGTTATTGCCAACAGATAGAGTAACGGTTGAACGTGCGCTTGAGTCGTTGACAGTGACGAGGATGTTGAAGGGTTTTCGCGGCCAGAAAGTAGGTGACATCAGCGCCCTTGTTGATGCCATACTTGCGATCGCTGATTATGCGCAGGCGCATTGGGACAATTTGCTGGAACTGGATATAAATCCATTACTAGTGCTTCCGCAAGGGCGCGGTGTTGTCGCAGCAGATGCATTAATTATTGTTGCTAACGGGCCTATTGATTGATCTATCTAAGTCAATTTGATAAAGCGGCAGGGGACTTTCTTAACCTCGATTGAGGCCCTCACATAGAGCGACTTTCGCCAACTATATAATCTGACGAATTTATTATATAGTTGGCGAAATAGTTTTATTTGTTATTGGTTTGGATTACTAATCTAGCATACCAGTGCAGTTTGCTTGAAAGCGTCTTTTATGAGTTAAATCAGCGGTTATTTGTGCAATATATTAAACATAAAAAGTTGTTTTAAAGGCCATAAAAAAGCTACTGTACGCACAATATAAGATGTGGGAGGGGTCTATGCTTTATGAGAATATTTCGCAGGAGTGTCGTACTTTTGCTATTTTTTTGACATCAAAGTTTAGTTTGTTAACACTGGCCTCACTCATTGACCCTCTACGGATTGCTAACAATTGTAGCGGTAAGGTGTTGTATAAATGGGAATTTCTGTCTAGTGAAGGTGGCGACGTTATCTCATCTAATGAAATTACAGTGCAGACCAAGGCGATATCCGCTGTCGATACCCGTTGGGATACGATTTTCGTTTGTAGTGGCTGGAATGCCGAACATTATGATGATCCGAAAGTTCTGCAGTGGCTCCAGTCAATGGCGCGAACAGGGTTGACTATTGGTGCTGTTGAGATGGGTTCTTATATTCTTGCTAGGGCAAATTTACTAGCTGGCTATGCTGCAACTATTCATTGGCATTGCGTTAATGCATTCCAAGAACGTTATCCTGAAGTTGATATTCAGGAGCAAGTGTTTGTCACCGACAGAAAAAGAATCACCTGTGCGGGTGGCTCTGCGTGTTCGGATATGATGTTGTCTGACATTGCTTCACATTATGGCAAAACCTTGGCTTGTGATGTAGCAGATCACATTGTTAGCGCAGAAACTAGGCCAGCGACGGCGCAACAAAAGAGAGCGCAGTCACGCACACAGTTAAATGTTCCACTGTTTTTGAATGAAGCAATTCAACTGATGGATCATAACGTTGAAGAGCCGATAACCATTCCGGAAATATCGACATTGCTGGGACTTTCCCAACGAAAACTGGAAAGGCTGTTTGATCGACACTTTTGTTGTTCAGCCGTCACTTTTTACAAAGCACTAAGGTTACATCGTGCTCGTGCTTTATTAACGCAAACTAATATGCCAGTCATTGATATATGTGTGGCTACCGGCTTCAATAGTTCGTCCTATTTTAGCAAGGCTTATCGGGACCTTTTTGGAATATGCCCAAGTGATCACCGCAGAGCATGGCCTGATACTAAAACACTGCCAGAATGGCCTGAGTTAATTACCAGTTTCCGTAATAACGCTGCTTTGCGTAGGGCCTAGCAGGAGTCAGGCACCCCCGCTCGATTAAGATTGGAGTGGATTAAGTTAAGGCGGCTAAATATAAAACAGATTTTTTGAGATTCATTTCTATGACGATAACCCAACAGCTAATTACGCTAATTCGCAATAAAAAAGTTAGTGAAGGTGATTTACAGCGCGCTGCATTTTTTACTCTGGATGCGATTGCCAATACCTTGGCCGGGCGTAATAGCGAGCCAGGTAAAAAAATGCTGGCATGGGGTGCCAACCAAGGCGGTGATGCAGGTAGGCAAGCGCTGGTGGCGGGAAGCTTAACGCATATTTTGGAAACTGATGATTTACACCGAGCGTCAGTAACCCACCCTGGTTGTGTTGTGGTGCCTGCGGTGTTTGCTTTGGCAGCGCGCGAATCCAGTAATGGTCGAGAAATACTGTTAGCTATCTTGCAAGGTTTTGAAGCCATGTGCCGAATAGGTATGGCAGTCGGTCCTACACATTATCGTATTTGGCATAATACGGCGACATGTGGTCCTTTTGGTTCTGCGATGGCGGCGGCCAGTTTGTTGAAGCTTAGTGACGAGCAGGCGATGTTTGCCTTAGGCAATGCTGGAACACAATCTTCAGGCTTCTGGGAGTTTCTTGAAACGGGCGCTATGAGCAAACATTTACATGCCGGGAGGGCCGCCGAAGCAGGCATTGTTGCTGCCGATTTGGCGTTGTTAGATTTTACTGGCCCGCCAAAGGTACTGGAAGGCGATAAAGGCTTTTTCAAGGCCACTTGCGCGGATGCGGTACCTGAGTTGGTGACAGCCGATCCTGATGTGTTGTGGCAGTTATCTGATACATCAATCAAACCGTGGCCTTGTTGCCGACATACTCATCCGGCCATTGATGCAGCCCTAGAGCTACATGGTCTATTACAAGGTAAGGAAATTGAGGCCGTACATATTGAGACCTATCAAGCTGCAATGGATGTGTGTGACAGGCCACAACCTGACAGCGAATATGCCGCTAAATTCTCGCTCTACCACTGTGTTGCTGCCGCACTAGAGGCAGGGGAAGTTAAATTTGACTCGTTTTCAGAGGCAAGCCGTAGCAGCTTAACGTCGTTGAGGGGGCGTATTACTGCTGAAGTAGCTGATGAGTACGAGTCAAACTTTCCGGTAAAGTGGGGCTCGGCGGTAACCGTAGTAACCCGTTGTGGCGAGCGCGTTTCAGCTCAGCGACAGGCGGCTAAAGGAGATCCTGAATCCGCCCTTAGCGATGATGAAATGATAAGCAAGGCAAAGATGTTGTTGGCTCATGCTGATTTGAGCAATGAAACTGCACAGCAAATTATAGATGCAATACTAGGGTTGCCAAAGGATGATGTGTCTCCCGTAGTTGTTAAACAGGTGCTTTCTTATTTACGTTAGTGATCAGCGTACTTATGTTGTTGAGCGGAAAAAGTAACAGTGAATGCTGAAATATTACATCTTGGGTGGGACTCGAAGATTAAAGTCTTTACTTGATACAGAGTCACTTCAATTAAGTTGGTCCGGACAAAATTTACTAGATCAAGTGTCGATTTTTTTACTCTTTGAGTCGAAAAACAATAACTCAATCTAGAATGAATGCCAGATTATGTACAAATGATGTAGTGGTATGAAATATTATAACAATTCAAGCCGTTTTCAATATGTCTTGAAATTATGCTGCTATCCGCAAGTCGACAACGTTGCCAGTCACTCGCAGCAATTCTGCTTGTAACGTAAAGTGTTATCAAGAAACTTACGTTATCAGCGATTGGCTATGATTGGCTATGATTGGCTATGATTGGCTATATATAATAACCATGAGGAACACGTTTTAAAGAAAGCATTGCTCACTTGTAAATTTTATCACTAATAAGTATATTTGGACAGATTCTACAGATGGCTGATCGACTGACGTAGAAATATAAACTCGGCGGTACGCGCTACGGTCAACGAACTATAATAACAAACAGGTAAATTTTTATGTTAAAACTAAAAAAAGCATCGGTTGCATGTGCATTGGTGGCAGGTCTTGCTGCTGGAGGAGCGCAGGCAGCGCAAGAGTGTGGTGAAGTGTCTATTACCGAAATGGATTGGGGCTCAGCAATCATTGTGACTCAGGTTGCTAAATTCTTGCTTGAGCAAGGGTATGGTTGCTCCATCACGGTTGTACCCTCGGCCTCCACGCCAGCACTTGCCTCAGTTTCAGAAACTGGAGAACCCGACATAATTACCGAAATTTGGACAAATGGCGCGCCAGCTTACGTACCACTTTTGGAAGCGGGCAAAATCAATGAATTGACACAGGTTCTTTCAGACGGAGGCGTTGAGGGCCTCTGGATTCCAGCCTATTTGGCTGAGGCTCATCCGGAGTTGTTGACCATCGAAGGTGTGTTGGCCAATCCAGATTTGGTGGGAAATAGAATGCATAACTGTCCCGTCGGATGGACGTGTCAAGTTGTCGCTTCAAGTGTCGCCAAGGCTGGTGGTTTTGACGCTGCAGGTATTCAAGATTTTGTACATGGATCAGGAGAGACGCTCACTGCGTCAATTGCTTCTGCATATACCTCCAAGGAGCCGTGGTTTGGATACTATTGGTCACCTAGTTTGGTTCTAGGAAAATATCCTATGGTACAAGTGGATTTGGGCAGCCATGATCCTGCGCAACAGGCTTGTAATTCAGACATGAATTGCGCAACTCCAAAGGTTCAGAATTGGCCAAGTAGTGTTGTCACGACTGTTGTCACCGACACCTTTGAGGCGAGCCATCCTGCTGAGACGGATCTGATGCGCAACCTCGCGTTTACCAATGCCATGATGAATGGTCTTCTCGCTTGGCAAGATGACAACAACGCCACTGGTGACGAGGCAGCTGCTTACTTCTTGTCAACGCAACAAGATATTTGGAGCAACTGGGTGAATGATGCGGCACGCGGTAAGCTTGCAGCTCTTCTACAGTAGACTACAAACCAACATGCAATAAACCAATAAAGGCATACGATTTGTATGCCTTTATTTTGCTCAGGGAATTAAAAAAATGGCGTATTATGATAGCCTATTTAATGGTCTAGGATTAAGGACTTGGTGTGACTCGGCACCCGGATCCGCAAACGTATCAATGGCCAGCCTGCTGGCTAAAACCAATCCAGATACAGCGAACAGTGGACCGGTTTTTCCGTTCCCGTCGATGGACGAACTCTATCAGTCGTGCTCTTCTTTTCCTCAGTCACGAGACTTCACAGCGGCAGTAGAGACTGGTTTTCTTAACGTTAAAGACGGCTTGAAAGCTATACTGGACCCACTTACCCAGCCCCTGTCCTGGCTTCTGGAATTCGCCTTGTTCACCTTTTTAACTACGCCTTGGTGGATTGTTATTCCGTTACTATTATGGTTTGTATGGTACGCCTGCCGTTCGATCAAGATCGTAGGTTTTGTGACTCTATCATTTGCGTTTTTAGGGTTTATAGATCACCTTGATCCTGCTCTGCAAACGCTTGCGATTATTGCTGTTTGTACAAGTATATGCATCATAATTGGTGTTCCGACAGGAATTGCTATGGCCAAGTCCAATCCCTTAGAAAGGGCCTTGATCCCATTGCTTGATCTACTTCAGACACTGCCAACCTTTGTGTATTTGATCCCACTGATCTTCCTGTTCAGCGTGACCGAGCCAAAGCTCTACGGGATCGCGATTATTGTCTATGCCATCGTACCCGTGATCCGGCTTACTAATCTGGGAATTAGGCTCGTTGATCAAGATGTTGTTGAGGCGGTTAACGCTTTTGGTATGTCGCCCAGGCAAAAACTGTTTGGGGTTGAGATACCGCTCGCAATGCCCAATATTATGGCAGGGGTAAACCAGACAATAATGATGAGCCTCGCTATGGTGGTCATCGCATCGCTAGTTTCTGCGCCTGGCTTAGGTGTTCTTGTGCTTCGGGGTATTCGCAATCTTGAATTGGGAGTAGGTCTGATCGCTGGACTAGGTATTGTGCTGCTGGCTGTTATCCTAGACCGAGTTTCAAAGGCGGCAATCGATCGCGTATCTTCAGGTCCACATTTAGATAGGTAGGTATTTATAATGGCTCAGGCCTCCAAAATTAAAATTCGTAATCTCTACAAAATTTTCGGTTCCGACCCTGTATCTGCCCTAGAACAAGTAAAAGCGGGCATGGGAAAGGATGAACTGCTTACAAAGACTGGTCATGTATTAGGCCTAAAAGATATCTCAATCGATATCAAAGAGAGTGCTATAACCGTGGTAATGGGATTGTCTGGGTCAGGCAAGTCGACGCTTATTCGCCACATTAATAGATTGATTGAGCCGACTGATGGTCAGGTGCTCATCGATGGTGAAGATGCGCTCTTATTGGACACAGAAGAGTTGCGCGAGATGCGCCGCACAGGCATGTCCATGGTGTTTCAAAAGTTTGCGCTTCTCCCTCACCGCACTGTACTTGATAATGCTGCACTAGCATTGGAGGTGCGTGGTATAAGCCAAATCGAGCGCCACAAGGCTGCCAATGTTTGGCTCGATAGGGTGGGACTTGGTGGCTATGAAAAACACTATCCGCATCAACTCTCAGGTGGTATGCAACAAAGGGTTGGTATTGCCCGTGCACTGACGTCGGACTCAGATATCATGCTGATGGACGAAGCTTTTTCTGCTCTCGATCCTTTAATACGCAGCGATATGCAAAAACTGCTACTTGAGTTGCATGTAGAATTAAAAAAGACCATCGTGTTCATCACTCATGACCTAGATGAAGCCTTACGACTGGCTGACCACCTTGTTATCCTAAAAGATGGTGCAGTCATTCAGCAAGGCGAACCCCAGAGCATTTTAACCACGCCTACTGATCCCTACATTGAGGCTTTTGTCAGTGACATTAACCGCGCACGTGTTTTGCGCGTCCGCTCCGTAATGACACCGTTGATCCCAAACACCTCCTATGCAGGTGATGTAGGCCCACACGACACTCTGGAATCTCTAATCACCCTCTCTGAAGGTAACACATCATGTAATTTCAGGGTTATTGATGGGGAAATCCCAATTGGCCAGATTGACATGAAGAATCTGTTCAAAGCGCTGGTTCCCAGAGTTCCTGTATTAGAGCAGTAGTCATTATAGGCAGATAAAACGTGCGGGTTCTTTATGACTATACAAGACCGATTAATCGAACAAGCTTTGAGTGTCCCTTTTTCGATGTATGACGCTTTTACTGAGGTGCCGTATTCCGGTAGTCAGGCGGCTATTATCCTACACGCCTCAGATATCTCCATCCCACATCGGGCTCGGATTGCACGTGAAATTGGCGCGCCAGCCACTGCGTTTGTAAACGCCATCAACCATAACAGGGTTAAAGTACAATTTTTCTCTACGGTAATGGAATTGCCTATGTGTGGGCATGGAACGGTTTGCCTGATAACTCAACTGGTTGCACAAGAACTATTGCCTTGTGAGAGTGATGAGTGGTCCAAGGCGGTTCTTGATCTGTCTAAAGGGGAAGCGACAGTGGAGTGTCGCCGCAATAAGGACGGAAGAGTAGAGGTCATGTTGGATGTTACAGAAGCACGGTTTGCGCAAGTGACTTTCGATCTAGAAGAACTGGCTGGTATATTAGGTGTTAGTGTAGGGGATATATCTAACGACTTACCACCAGAGGTTGCCACCGGCGACTTCATTCATCTATGCCTTCCAATGCGTGATCTTGCCGCAATGCGGGAACTACGGCCTGATTTTTCAGCCCTTGCTCAGTTCTGTGTAGCCAACGGAGTAGAAACTGTGGCTGCTTTTTCAACCGAGGTTGTGGATCAAACTTGCAACGTTCACGTGCGGGATTTTTGCCCAGCGGTCGGCGTGGCTGAATCAGCCGCGGCCGGCACCACAAACGCAGCTATATCGACCTATCTTTTACGCCACAGATTGGTTCATCCTAGTGATGACGGAAACTTGCAGGTGCAGGCTGAACAAGGTATAGAACTTGGCCGCCCCAGCAATGTGACAACACGGATCAACACACACAATGGTAATATTTTACGATTGCAGGTAGGTGGCGTGGCCAGCTTGATCATCAAAGGGTTGATCAATGTGAATCTGGGTGGCTTATGACAAAAATGTTGAAAGAAACTCTCGTTTGGGATGCTCATGCAGGGCTGTTTCCCTCTCCCGATATGGATTTGAATACGCTTGAAGATTGGCGCATCAATGATGTCGACTTTCTGAGCATCAATGTTGGCTTTGACGTTATGTCGCGAGACGAAACATTGGCTACCCTTGCAGCCTACCGGCGCTGGCTACTCAAACACTCTGATCGCTTTCTGCTGGCTGGCACATTTGCCGATATTGACCAAGCCAAGCGCTCTGGCCGCCTTGCTGTTAGCTTTGATATCGAAGGCATGAATGCTCTAGGCGGCGATATAAATATGGTCGAAATGTACCATACCCTCGGTGTACGACAGATGCTGTTTGCATACAACTTAAGCAACACAGCGGCGGGCGGCTGTCATGATACCGACATAGCACTGACCCCGTTTGGTATCGATATTTTGGCAGAAATGAACCGTGTTGGCATGATCGTGGATGCAAGCCACACAAGCTATCACACTAGCATGGACCTAATCGAACGTTCAACCACACCTGTGGTATTTTCACATTCCAATCCGGCGTCGGTCTGGCGACATCAGCGCAACATCACAGATGAACAGATCACAGCCTGCGCATCCAAAGGCGGCGTTATAGGCCTTAATGGTCTCGCTATTTTTGTCGGTGACAACGACACAAGCCCAGCGTCCTTGCTGTACCATTTGTTAACGCTGATTGATGTTGCCGGGCCTGCCCATGTTGGACTTGGCTTTGATTATACGCCGGATGTCACCGCAGACCTTGGCGCAATACTTCGTGCAAGGCCCGATTATTGGCCAGCAGGCCAACAATATGACACGCGAAACATAGGTCACTCCGGGCCGGAAACCATTCCCCAGCTTGTGGAAGGTATGCAGGTACGTGGTTTTTCGGCTGCAGAAATAGAAGGTGTTTTGGGCGGTAATTTTGCACGCATCGCCAAACAGAGCTGGATCCATTGAAGCACATTGCGGGTAAAATTTTTAAATGAGCCGTCATGCTCGTGTAGGCACCAGAATTGGCGTTTTGGTGCCCTTTACAAACACCAACCTTGAACCAGACCTGATGCTGATGCGGCCACCTAATTGCAGCTTTCATTGCCAACGCACTGGCGGCTACGACGCAGACCAAGTGCCTGACGCTGATCAGATGACCCAACTCGGAATGTTTGATATTAGCCATGACCTTACAATGATCGCTGGAGCGCGGCCAGATGTTGTGCTTTACGGTTGCACTTCGGCTACTTTGACACATGGCTTCGAATTTGACCGTAATCTGGCCATGGAAATTGCAGCTGGTTCTGGTGCTGTATCCTTGACTGCCGCCGGATCGTTGGTTGCTGCAATTCAAGCATTGGGAATCCATCGGGTTGGTTTTGCATCACCCT
>Ga0308022_1000108_pt1 | contig 31819 bp, 30 predicted proteins | sample Neamet353_FD_201297 | JGI IMG/M metagenome (GOLD analysis project Ga0308022, IMG submission 201297) | Marine microbial communities from water near the shore, Antarctic Ocean - #353 | ecosystem: Environmental > Aquatic > Marine > Unclassified | place: Southern Ocean | collected 2014-10-02 | reverse complement strand
CAACACGGCCAGCACGTTCGTAGAACTCGGCAATACGAGTTGATAGGTAAGCAGGATATCCTTCTTCACCAGGCATTTCTTCAAGACGAGAAGAAATTTCACGCATTGCTTCAGCCCAACGAGATGTCGAATCTGCCATCAGAGCAACGTCGTAACCCATGTCACGATAGTACTCGGCGATTGTAATTCCTGTGTAAACAGATGCTTCACGAGCAGCTACAGGCATATTGGATGTATTTGCAATCATTACAGTTCTTTCCATCAATGGTTTTCCAGTGTTAGGATCTATCAAGTGAGGGAATTCGTCCAATACTTCAGTCATTTCATTTCCTCGCTCTCCACAACCGATGTAAACAACAAGTTGCGCGTCAGAGTACTTTGCTAGAGATTGTTGTGTAACAGTCTTACCGGACCCGAATGGACCTGGAATACCTGCTGCACCACCCTTTGCCAATGGGAAAAGGAAATCAAGAATACGCATTCCAGTAATAAGAGGGATTACTGGTGGATACTTTTGGAGGTAAGGACGTGGTGTTCTAACCGGCCACTTCTGCATCATCTGCATATCACTTCCATCTTCGAAAGTACAGATGGTTTGTGTGACATTGAAATCTCCAGATTCGATGGACTTGACTACACCGCCAGCCCCTGGGACTGCCATAATCTTGTGAACGATAGTATCAGTTTCTTGTACGTGTCCAACAACTTGTCCTCCAACAATAGTGTCTCCAACAGAGACTTGTGGTTCAAAGGTCCAAATCTTCTCTAGGTCAAATGCATCTGCATCGACACCACGAGTAAGGAAAACTCCCATTTCTTTTTCAAGTGTAGGAAGAGGTCTTTGAATTCCATCATAGATTTGAGTTAACAAACCAGGTCCAAGTGAAACTGAAAGAGTCTCACCTGTATTTACTACGATTTCACCAGGGCGTATTCCGGATGTATCCTCGTAAACTTGGATAACAGCCTTATCGCCGTGTAATTCAATCACTTCGCCCATTAGTCCTTCCGTTCCAACACGGACAACATCGTACATTGCCGCTTTCATATCAATAGCAGTAACCACTGGGCCTGAAATACGGTAAATTAATCCTTCATTTTTCATCTATTATTCCTCCATTTTTTTTGGAAATCATTTCCATAAGTCGACTCCGATTGCCTTACGAATTGTATCACGCAAGGTGGTGTCCTCCTCAGTACCGATACCAAGAACGGTTGGGGAGACGGATGCTGAGAGTCTTGCTCTAAGACGCTCAGGCAATATGGCTTGGGTTGCGGAGTCAATTACGACAACCCCCACATCTTTGTTATTTAGCAATCCATTCAATGTTGCAGCCATAGCCTCATCATCTTCTGGATTGTAGAGTGTAGAAATTCCAGCAAGCTGGAATCCGAGTGTGAATTCTGGTGTCCCGACTATTACGATATCCATATTTTCACCTCAGAGTATGTGTGCCTCTAACACTTCACTCGGCAATCCTGCTAGACGGCCTCGTACGATTAAACGTAAATCTGCAACTTCCTGTACCTTCATTGCAACATAATTGACAACAGGTAAGGCTGAAACAGGGTGTAGATAGCTCATGCGTTGTAATAATGCGTGTTCTCTAGCGTTGAACCAAGTAATTACCGGATCAAGACTGTTAACGGATTTTGATTCTGCCAATATACCTTCAAATGCTTGCACATCAAATCGATTAGCACCTCTTAGAATGTCAAGTGCTGCATTTTTACCACCTGCTGCGATAGAAGAAAATGCTCTCTCTGGAATCAGTCTTCCACCAGGGATTAGCATCTCTACGATATCATCGCTGTCAATACCAACCGCTTCCGCCTCAATAATATTGATAATATTGCGGTGGTCAATTTCAGATTTCAACAAATCTCTCAAGAATCTAACATCCGAGCCTTTGAGGCTAAGTGATGCTAGAGATCTCTTGAAATAATGTCTATCGAGCGCATTTTCATAATCTGCTAATCTAGCATCATCCGGCAAAGACATAAGGTCTGGACCGAATGACATTCTGCGCATTTGAGTTGCTGCAGACCTTAGGTCATCCGCATTTTCTACCATTTTCAACCAAGGAGTATTGATATCATTCAATGCTGGCAAGATATTGTTTGACACTTTATCTTGGTCCACATCGTTAATTACAGCACGTAGAACTACCTTAGCGTTTTGATATTCAAAACGAAGAGTGTATACTTCTACCATTGCACGGATTGCACCACTGCACATTCCTACCATTTCCTTCAACTCGTGTTCTAAGTTGTGTGTAAGTGCTGCCTCAACTAAATCTCCACCGGAGTATTTTCCAGCGTATAAGTCCATTTCTGCTCGGTAACCCATGTCCCCGACAGCAACGGTCATTTGTTCAGGTGATTGATTGATCAACTGGCGTAGACGTGCACGATCTGCTAGTTTTTGCCTACGCGATTTAGCGCGGGCGGCCACATATGGAGTATTACCGTGCATTGCCATAATTATTCCTCAATTGAAAAGTGTTGAATTGATTAAAGAGCGCTTATCAGACCAAACTTGGTCAAGAAGCGTATCAAATCTCATGTCGAAAGAAACTGAACCATCTGTTGCTTCAAGAATGAAGCCACCTAAGCCTTCAACATCATCGCCAATGACTCTAGAGCCGGCAATTCCTGATAGGGCAGCACGGTCAATCGCAACTGGGCGAACAGTAAAGTCGCCAACCGCTACTTCATCTGCTTGAGCCATCAATCCTTTGAGAATTGAAACCCTTCCAGATAATGCTGGGTCTGCCAGTTGTCCTTTTGCTTCTTCAAATGTGGCATCCAACACTACACGACGTGCTACTAGCTCATCCTTTTGATTGGACTGTCGAGCACTAGCAACGATTTCCCTTGCTAGTTGTTCTGCCTCACGAGAAGAACGGTTATTCGCTTCCTCACGAATAGAATTGGCCTTTGCTTCCGCTTCTGCAACAATCTTCTTGGCTGAAGCCTTTGCTCCGTTCAAGAGTTCTTTTGTTTCAGTTTCCGCAGATGCTGCGATGTCTTTTGCTAATGTTTCAAGTGTCATGATATTTCCTCCGATTTTAGTCACAAGATTGGGCGAACCCAATCAATTGTGCCATCATTGCATGAATAATGGCAAAGCACCTAGAATCACGATGGATTCAGGCAATGCTGTGAAGATAATTGCTGTACCGAATTTGGAACTGTCTTCAGCGAGCATACCAACAGCTGCGCTGCCGATTGCTGCTTGAGAGATACCTGCACCGATTGCGGCGAGGCCCAGTGAGAGGCCGACTCCGACGTCTCCAGTCATTCCAGATGTTGCATCATCGGCTGTTTCTGCTGCTACACCTTGTGCTACAAGGGTTAGTGCTAGCATTACAATCAGTGTGCGTAGGCTCATTTTTAGGGTATTTTTGTTCATTCTTGCTACCTCCTTATTGTCCATTGGACTGTGATTCACGCTCAGCGTGCAGGGTTCGGCCGCCCAGTGGATTAAAGATCACACCAGACCCGTCGTAAAACTTGCCCATCCATTCCACAAAGTGGAGACGGATAGCGTGAATACTCGGTGAGAGTAGTCCCAGGGCTAAAGCGAATAATTGTATGAAGACGAATAATATGAATCCAATGACGAAACTAATGATGTCTCCACTCCACATTAAGTCCCACCCCATAGTAATGGATACTTCTGCGATTTTCACACCAGCCACACCGACTGCCATGATACGCAAGTATGAGAGTGTATTTGCTAGAAGACCGAATGTTTCAATCGGTCCCATAATCAGTCCACCAATCCACCCGAATTTCTCAAAGATTGCAAGACCGATTATTAGGCTGACAATTCCAATCAATAGTAATGCTGTCCATATTTGGAAATCGAACAACTCATTGTATCCGCTAACCATATTTCTGCATTGCATGAAACCACCGATTAAAATCAGGATCCATGAACCCTTTTCGAAGTATGCTGCTGCGAAACCATGCGCTTTGTAGACATTGACAAGTCCAATAATGAATCCAGAGAATAGATGTAACACACCAATATAGATTGATAGAAGTAGATATTCTTGTAGCCCATATCCATCTACTGCTCTATGGAATGGCATGTGTAAGCCAGTTAAGCCCGTTAAGGTAGCAACTGTTTGTGGAACATGGAATGTATTGTACGTCCAAGTATAGAAGTCTGCAATTATCCCAATTGTAGGCCCAGATGCACCAGCTGAGCCATCCCAAATGAATCCAAATCCTTCTGCGAAAATTATTCCCCAAACGATACACCAAACACCCATCCATGTCAAGATAGTTATTCCGCTCTTGGCAATTGGGTCTACTGCAAACGGTTTGCTTCCAAGCCATTTTGCTAGCATCAATATAATTAGACCATATCCCCAGTCACCTAATATCATACCATAAATTAGTGGGAAGGTCATCATCATCATTACCGTCGGGTCAAATGTGCCATACTTTGGACGCCCCACTAAATCAACAAGCATTTCAAACGGTTTTGAAACATCCCCATTGTCTAATGCGATTGGAGGGCTTGGATGATGGTGTCCATCTCCTTCAGCGTGGTGATGGTCGTCAACATGCTCTTCAACTTCAACGTGAGAAGCAATTGGTGAAAGTGCCTTCTTAACATCTGATGCGTTTTCAGTAGGCACCCATGCATCGATTGCAAATGCTTGCTTAGATACTGCGCAAAGTGTTGGTGCCGTGAAGATTGCATCTTCTCTTGTCAAATATTCTTCCATAATGACAAGGTCTCTGCCATGAGCTGCGACCCAAGTGTCGCCAAGTGCGGAATTCTCTTCTACAGTAATCATTAGTTTACCGATCTCTTTGCTAAGTGAGGAAATAACTTCGGTTGGTGAACCAACCCCGCTCGGAACTTGAATCGCCCTTGCGCTTTGGTTGTTGAGAATTAGTTGGACATCTGTGGCATGTTTAGAAAGACATGCAATCGCTATTACGTTTGATTCAGCATGAACTTCCACATCCTTGCCCATTTCTTGGACAATCGTGTTGTAAAGTGTTTTTGACTTTGCTGATTCGGAGACATAGACTTCTAAGCGGCCTGTGCTTGTAAGTAGATCTAGTGGAATATTAAGCGGTTCTATTCTCCTCAAGATTGCGAGTTGTTCGCCCTTGGATTCAATCTCTGCTTCTGCATCCCTTACTGCGTCTGCAAATGCCAAACCTTGGTCTACAATTCCTTCAAAACCGGAATTAATCATTTTTTGGACTTCGGAGACAGATTTTGGCCCTTTGATATTATCTGGAGAATAATGTGCATTAGCCCCACGAACTTTTGTTAGTAGAGTGCTCACTGAATTTGCACTATCGCTATCGATTGCCTGCCCGACTCCGATTCCATCTTCGAAATTGCCATATTCTTCAATATGTACGCAGCCCATATCCGAGCAAATACGTAGGATATGTTCCATTTTATCGACAGGGGCAGCCACTGTCAAACGGGACATATCAACGGTTACGAACATTGAATCACCTTTATTGTGGCATTAGAGACTCTATGATTAATTGTACTGCGTCGCCTTTACGGCCATTTGCAGCGGAACCGATTGATTCGATTCCTTTTGCACCTTCAGATTTTACCTTGTCAGCATCTTTGTTTGCTGCATTACGTGCTTCATCCATAGTTGATTTGGTATTGTTTACTGAATCTTCGGTTGCTTCGGTGATTAATTCTGATGCACTCCTACGTGCATCAGCCATTATTTTTGAGGTTTCATCTTGTGCGTCAGACAAGCGCTTTTCAGCAGCTTGTTCTGCGTTTTTGATGCTTCTAAGAACTTCAGCCATACCCATAGCAATCACCGGTAGCCATGGCGAGATGAAAGGGGTTTATGAGAGTAGTGGGGCTTGAAGATGACAATCCAGTGCCAAAAAAATGAAAATGACGATTGCTGTTGACTTTTTAAGTTGAGAAAAAAATCTCATTGTGGTTTTCTACCACGGAATCTGCTGGCCATTCCAAATGGCAGAAGTAAGCGCCCTTGTACACCATTATAGCCAACTTCCTTCATCATTTTCCGGTAATATCCATTACTACCATAATGCGTGTAAGTTCGAGCTAGCCCCTTCCAAGGGTGATTCTTATCCTTGGTGACAAAACGCGCCATCCATTGAACGACTGTAGCCATCCAAATCGCTCCAAAAAACCCATGTAACCAATTTGCTTTTCCGGCATCACAAATAACTAATTGGCCGCCTGGCTTTAGCACCCTATAGATCTCAGTCAATCCCTGTTTTTTATCTTTAAAATCTCTAAATGAAAACAAACAGAATACCATGTCGAATGTATCATCTGGTAAAGGAATGTTTTCAGCGATGGCTTCCACATAATTCGCTGGAGATTCTCCACGTGAGTTACGGGCTGCATCGACACGCTCTTTAGCAAATTTTAACATCAGAGCTGATGGGTCAAGGCATGTGACTTCAAGGCCCACTAAATCTTCCGCAAAAGACCCTGGGCCACATCCAACTTCTAGAACATTCATGCCTTCTGTAGCATGATTACGAACGTTCCTGCGCCATCTTTTATCCTGTCCAAAAGTCATTAATTTGTTGACTTTGTCATAATTGGGAATTGTTGCTTCAAGTTGCAACTCTAAATCTTTCCATGCCTCTTCATCAATGCCCGAGGGGTCAAAACCACCAGTTGCATCACGTGTAGCCATATCTTTCGCGGGCTAGGGCCTGCCTTTTGAGTTGTCGCATGGATGCAATTGCACCAACCAGCGGATTACAATCGATACTCAAGAAATACGTTCTACTGTTTCTGGAGTAATACCTTCTGCAGGCGTTACTCTGAAAACTAGAATTTTCAAATTTTCTGGAGCGTTACGGAATTTTGAAACTATCATAGATGTTTCAAAATCTGTTCCAATGGTTCTAACTTTGAATGAAAGCACCATATCGGCAATAGATGACAATTCTTGTTTTATTGTAGGCTTTAATCCTTCGTTGGAGATGTTGATCAACACCAGGCCACGCATCATCTGGGCATGTGCTTGTAACATTCTCACCATAGCTACAACTTTGGTATTATCTTCCCTCTGTAAGAAGAAATCCAAATTATCTATTACAACTCTGAAATATGGTCCCAGTGACATGATTTCATTCGTTACCTCGGTTAGGTAATCATGGTGTTTTTCATCTACAAATCTTGTTTGCGCTAAGCGTTGAATATCTTCTAATCTAAAACCCTCAAGTCGAAACCGACTTGCCAGAAGTTCTTTTTCCAATACTTCACTATTATATTCTTCACCAATGGTTCTAACATTGATATCTAAAGGCCATCCATACTTAGTGAAAACACGGATTATTTCTTGTCGCCCTTCATTGGTGGAAACATATAGTGTATTTTCTGATTCTTCTGCTGGAGAGGTGAATTGCTTGCCAAATAATTCTGAACCTGAACCGGTATCAGTAAAACTGACCATTGTGAATCCTCGCGGAACTCCACCATGCATTTCTAAATCGAATTTTGGAACTCCGAAGGAACCAACTCCTCCAAAGAATTCTTCATCTTCTTTCTTGAACGTATATTGCTTACTCATAACAATCACCTCAATGAATTACGACTTGCCCTCTGTCGATTAGGTCTGTGCAGTATAAATCAAGATTTGATAACACCAGCGGAGGAGTTTGGTCGGGAACATTCAATATTACAGAAAGAACTTCTCTTTGCCTAAAAGTGTTAATGAATGTATGAAGATACTCTGCGAGCATTCTATCATCATTGTATATCGCTAATGCATTGACACTATCCAATATTACGAAATTACGCTCAAGGGTTGTGGTCCTCAATAGATAGAGCGATCTAAGCAATATCGATTCTAGCATAATTGGTGAATCTACGTAATGGATATTCTTTCTGGTAGAAGTTGTACCCCCTAGTACACCTGAGGACACTAAATCAATGAATTGTATATTGGATACATCTATTCCAATCGTCTCAAATGCCTCAATCATTTCCATTGCACTTCTACTTCCAGAAATGTAAACCCCACCCATTTCAAACATTTGCATTAATGGAACCATAGTACTAGCAGTTACCATAAATGCATTTGAGTTACCACAGCGAACTTGAACTGAACTGTTTAGAGCAACTTCAGTGAGTTGTTCAGCGATTCTTTGGTCTAGCTCAAACATTATCAAGCACCCCATTTACTCTGTTTGTCGCCTTGAGCGCCCCATTTGAGCATTGGAGTTAGCATCACACCAATCGGTGTTAATTCGATTGCATGCTTTGCCCTAGAGTGTGCAGTTCCACGCATCTTGACCACTTGTAAAAATCTTAGAAGATGCCCCATTCGTTCGACGTCTCCCATAACGACAATTCCATCAGCAATCGCTTCTTCAACACCGAAAGATGACCAATGAGCATTCTCTGTAGCGGAAGTGATTTCAGAAATTAGTATGGTTGTACAACCTAAAGTCGATAATTTCTTTCCTAATGTAAAAAGGAAATCTCGAATTAGTTGTTCTGATTTAATCTTGTAACAAAGTGTTGTAACCGAATCAATTACTAAGCGGGTAACACCAATTGTATTGACAATGTCTACAATCGCTTTGATCAGTGCATGGACGTCATCCAAATCGAAAGATGATTTTTCCAAACCCAACCAAGAATATAATACATCCATGTCGAAGACATTTATTAATCCGGTATCGACCATATTCATGTCAAAAAATTCGAATTGGCGGATATTTTCTAACAACTTTACGGATGGCTCGGTCGCTGTGAAATGCGCACATGCCTCGCCTGCAAGTGCTCCTCTAACCAAAAACTCCATCGCCAGCGTAGTCTTTCCAGAACCGCATGTGCCAGATGCTAGTACGGTTGAGCCATATGGTATCCCGCCGCGGAGAATTTCATCTAATCCATGGATGCCTGTTACGCATCTATCACGGGTGTAAACTGCTGCAGGTTGCATGGGAACAAATACGACGAAGGGCTTTGGGTTGATGAACTGTGCGCCCAAAGATGTTGTGTTGGTGGCTCATTTAAATGCGAAATGTTCAAACATTAATTTCCTGGAGTTGGTTCATCAGAAATTGACCATGATGCAGAATCAAACATTGAGGTGCCATCCCAAACAATTGATTGGCCGTTTATCAAAAACAATCCTGAGTCTCCTCCCCAATTAATTCGCTGGATGTCTACAGGACGTGATTCAAAGACTTGTGTGTATTTCAAAGCCAATTGCCCATTACCATTTGCCAAAATATCAATTGAACCGACACCTAGGAAACCGTCAGCTCCTAAATCAATAACTTCGCTTGCATTTCCAGTGACTTGACTAGAGGGGTCACCGGTAAAGATTGCAGTTGCCTTGCCTGTAATTATGCCATCTTTAAGAAGTAAATTTGAAACCGAAGAACCAGAGGTGTGGGTGAGCGACCATCCATACAAAGATACTGCGAAGTCATTGGGATTGTATACCTCAATCCATTCAGGGCCGAACTGCGTTGGACGTGGATGAATTTCTGTGATTTGCAATTGGTTCTCCTTGCGTCCTCCATCATGCACTTCGAGGATGACTTGAATCGTTTCGTCATTTTGATAGAAATAGCGATAAGAAGTTGATGATGAGCGAGTACCGTGTTTTTCTGTGCCACCATCAAACAATACTAGGTCCATTCGTTGGGTATCGTTACTTTCAGTAATTACAATATTGAGGTGAAAACTGTAGCCCTCATGCAATCCGATTCCAATGGCAAAGCCATCTTCACTTAAATTATGCAAAGCATTGATTTTTGTTTCATTTATTTGCCCATCCACTATCAATCCCGCTTGGACTCTCCCCGAATCCAATTGTTTGGCTGAAAATAAATGCCAGTTCGCAGTAGAATTGTCATAATCTAATACTTCATTTTGCATAGGGACGAACCATCCTTCATCCGAACTAATACGGTCCATACCGAGTACTGCAGCGCCATCTAGTCGGTCCAAGGAAGGGTCATTTGAGCCCATTTCTAATTGTGCGAGAGAAAGAAATGCTGTTAAGATCATCAAGAATAATACAAAGGCTGTAAGGAATTCAATTACCGCGGTAATCGCGCCATCTTCTCTCTCTGAGTGAGAGTAAACGGTTCCCTGCATATTACGGGGTGTTGTTTGACGATTGAAGAGGTTGCCGCATATTTCAACATCGTTGGTTATGATAATTCAAATTTTTTAATCGACCGAGGTTATTTCGCCTAACATCAAAAGTGCATTTATCGCCATCACATACACCTTCGTGGGCGATGACTCTTTGAATCCCCCTTGCAAGCCATTGGATGATGTCGCAGCGTGAGTCATATCAATACGGGGCCAAAGGTAGCAGTTTGTTCCTTGTATTATTGCTTCTTCTTTCTTCTCTGGGAGGCCTCACCGCCCTACCTAACGTTAGTGCTTCGGAAACAGGTGATCTCGCTATTACCGATGGAATTTCACCCCCTCAGGACACTTGGGCTTCATCATTCGACACATTTACATTCACTGCTCAAATAAAAAATCAGGGTTTGGGTGCTGCTGGATTGGATAGATTAATGCGTTGGCACGTTTGTTTAGGGGATTTAGATGGACCGATATGTAAATCAAACTATGAGTCAAGAGGTCAATTCACCCTGACAAATATTGCTCAAGGACAATACCTCAATACCACATCCGGCAATACTTGGAACCCTCCAGCAGGGTCAGAAGGAATTGTAACCGTAGTATATTCCTTTGATATATCCGACCAAGTACCTAGTAATGATGTATTCAAATATAATTTCAACGTATCACAATCATTTGTTGATTTGAGCGTGGATGAATCATGGAAACCATATGATGACATTGAGGGTCTTGCAGTCTATGATGGCCAAAAAATACTAAATTCAAACACAAATTATACTCTAAAGGCTAAGGGAACAGTCAATAGTTGTGGTTCATGTAACTTCAATGCCACCATTGGATGGCAGCTATGGGACCAGGGTGAAACTGTTATGCTCGATGAGTCATACTCATACAACTCTGGATTGAACTCTTGGGGTGTAGTTATGGCATTCGGCCACCAAATGCCTGTCTTTAATTATCCATTTGCGGGAACATATATTCTAAAATGGGGCTTGTATAACAGTACTGGAACTCCTTATAGCGATCTAAATGATTTCAACGACATTACTTCGACACCCATTATTATTGACGATACTATTGATGTTGCAGTTATGTTGATGTATCCGGCACATGACTCTAGTTCGGAAAACTATTATTTCGGAAATGAAATGGTTTTTTCAGAGGTAAGGAATTTAGGTAATAAAACGGTTGAGAACTTCTTTGTAGTGTTTGAAGTGTTCGACCTAGGTAGTGAATTAAAAATGGAAGAACAATGTCAAGTGACATCTCTAATACCAACTCAAAGTCAGGTTTGTAAGTTCAATATTACAGTCACTGGAGACAATAGAATCCTAAAGATTTCTGCACCTAATACCTTCCTTGGCGGCCAAGACGCTAAAACTTCAGATAATACTATCAGTGAACAGGCCGATATTCTTGCAGGTGACATTAAAGCAGAAATACAGCAACAAAATTTCAATGGAAACTACAATACTGGTGATGCTATTGAGATGGTGGCAAAGGTTGGAATTACTGCTGCTGCGCCTCTAAATTATTCATGGTGGGTCTCTGGAATTATTAACTTGGCATATGGTCAAGTTCTAAACATCAGTGGAAGCACTTTGGGATTAGGTGACCATACTATCACACTTAGAGTAATAGATGATTTCGGAACAGTTGATTCTGTACATGAAGAGATAACAATATTCGACCATATTGACATCAGTAATGAACCATATTACGCTGGGAATGCCATCACACGTGCAGAAGCATATCTAGAAACAGAAACAATTCTACCTAAACTTGGTGTCAATTATGGAGTTGGTTCTGGCCAAGAACCATTGATGTTGATGTCTTTTAGCATCTTATCACAAGCAGATGGTTCTGCTGACGTTGGAATGGAATCGATGGAGGTTACACTCAACATGAGTGCCCTATTACCTTCCAACATCAATATCTCAACTGTTGATGTCCGCCAAATAGATTCTATTAACGATAATGTTTGGTCATTTATTGAATCTCCTAATGAATTAACAAATAATCAAGATGGTACATTTACTGTTAGCATGATTTCTAACGGTGCGATTCTAATCGTGGGAGTTTTACCCGAAGCAAATGTTTCTTTGGGAGATGTTGACAATACTCTCCTCAAAGGCGGTCAAATAGAATTAAATTGGTCGGTTTCAGGTGATTTATCAAATCCATATTTGGGCGGTTGGCAGATATACAAAATTACTGGCAGTGAATCCAGTTCAACTTATTTCCCAGACCCTGCCAGTGGAATAAATCCGCTCGTATGGGAAGAATTAACTCTTCAAACAAAGGTTACCACTGTTGCAACCGCTACAAATAATTGGATTGACCCTGTTCATTTGCAAACCGGCGACTGTGCCTCATATGCGATAATGCCGGCTGATAGAGCTGGAAATCCGGACTACGAGAAAGCCAGTATTACAACCGATGTAAACGGCATTCCTGGAATGATTTGTGGTGATGCTATTCCACCATCTGTCACAATTTCCAATTTCGTTTCAAATTATGATTTCACCAACTCAAGTGATTGTTATGATATTAAGAGAGAATGGAATATGTGCTATGAAGTAAATTTAACTTGGATATGGCCTGAAGATGAGTTGAGTGGACCAATTTCTTGGAACCTATACAGAGTTGAATCACGACCCGTTGATATAGACCTGAGATTTATCACACCGATTTCTACAGCCATCCAATCAACCCCTGGCGAAACTGGATACTTCAATCAAAGTGGAAGCGAAATCGATGGAATAAGACCTTACAGAACATACTATTACATCCTTGCACCTATTGATTGGGTAGGAAATGAAAACACTTTGACATCCTACCCATCTAGTAATGTAAATAGGGTCCATATCGAAGACCTATGGTGGGACTATAACCACCATATAATCCCAGTACCGCCTATACCAGAAGAACCCCCGCTTGGAGTTCCATGGCTAGGAGATTTACAAGATTCAATGCAAGAAGAGATATTCCTCTATTCCGGTGGGACACTCATTACGATTCTATTGTTAAGTATTATTTTGATCCCACTCATAATGAAGAAAAGAAAGAGATTGAAGCGGGTTATATCTGCTAGGAACCGTCGTCAGTCAACTATTAACGACGATGAGTTTGAAGATTTCTTTGACTGAACTAAAAGAAAATGGCGCGGTGAGGGAGATTTGAACTCCCGTGAGACGAGCCCACTGGATTAGCAATCCAGCGCAATGGCCAGGCTATGCGATCACCGCTTGTAGTTGCGGCCACCGGTGAACCCGTCATCAAGATGACGGTTCAACATCATGCAATTAACAATGGGAAATATGTTTGCAATGTCACGCTTTCATACCAATGGTCCAAGGGAGCCTAACCACGCAGGAGGTATGGCGCAAACCACTACTAGAACAAGGAACATCCATCCCAAATAATACAATGAACGGAAGAAAGATTTGGCTGCTTTGGGCATCCGGCCATTTTCATCAAAGTCTTCCAGCGGATCTATGCTCCAAACTGATTTTGCATACCACAAGGTAAGGCCTGTAGCGAAAATCGACCATAGTAATGGAAGACCTGATTCTGGCCAAAATAGTGGCACAGCACCTAATAACAACAGTAACACACAGTAAACTTTAGACTCTGAAACTGTACGTTTTGGACCTTTTACTTCATTCATCATCGGAACATTTGCTTTGGCATACTCACCTGAACGGTAAAGTGCTAAAGCCCAAAAATGAGGAGGAGTCCACAAGAATATCAACATGAATAGCATCCATGGAATCGGAGAACCCAAATCAAAAGGATTGCTTGAATCTATTGAACTCGCAGCTGCCGCAGCCCAACCAATAACTGGAGGTGTTGCTCCTGCAGCACCGCCGATAACGATGTTTTGCGGAGTTCTACGTTTTAGCAACATTGAATAAATGAATACATAAAAGGCAACAGAGAAAAAGGACCAAAATGCTGCCTTCCAATGAACTAAGAAGAATAGTGATGAACCTAAAACTGCAATTGTAATTCCAAAGATTAGCGCACCTCTTGCAGAGATGTGCCCTAGCGGAACTGGGCGGTTTTGAGTTCTTTTCATCTTAGGGTCGATATCTGCATCATACCACATATTGATGGAATTAGAACCACCAGCAGAGAGAGTTCCTGCAACAACAGTAATGATAATTGTTTGAACTGTATCCATCCAGGTTCGATCTATGCTCAATAAATCATGGCGGGCCAATAGGTCGTGAACCAATATTGAACAGACTGCTGTCACCTGTAGCAAGACGATTACTCTCAATTTCATCAATTGAAGAAAAACATTTACCATGCCTGGATGAGGGATTGATTGATTGATTTCCTCGCTCATAATTATTCCTCTGATGAATCTATTGATACTTGTTTACTAAAGCGAACCAAGATACTTGCGCAAATTGCGATTAAAACGCTACCCACTCCAACCACTAAATGAACTAGTGAAAGCCATTCAGGGAATTCGTCGAGTCGTGCTAAAACAATATAAGAAGCACCAACCAAGAGATTTAAACCCCAGAATCCAGTTGTCATGGATGCGAATATTTTGAATCCAGATGCGTTCTTATCTTGCCTAACGCTTTCTGTGATTTTTGCAGTAGATAATATCAGTAAGATTCCAACTACTAATGCCCCAGTGCGGTGAATCATTTGAATCATTACTCCTGGTCCATCGATTGAGGGTAAGAAGTTACCATTACATTTTGGCCAACCGTTAGGGAATCCTACTGAACATCCCTGATTGTATTGGCCACCTGCAGTACTTGCAACCCATGCACCAAGGATTAGAAGAACAAATACTGCTGCTGCCATTGAATCGATTCTTTTTGCATGTGAGTGGAAAAAGTCTTGTGAAGTCTTCAATAATGACCAATCTGCCCCTTCACAAATCCTCATCCATAAATATTGATACAACAAGGTTGATGCCCAAATACATGCCAATGAGAGATGTAATGCTACTGACCAATCAACATTATCGAAAACAACAGTCACCGCCCCTACTAACGCTTGCGTAATGAGTAAGACACCTGCAAGAAGGGACACTTTGACCGTTCTATCACCGTATTCTTGTTTTAATTTATTAGCCATTAAAAAATTCAATAAGACAGGTACCGCCACTACTGCAACGAGTAAACGGTGGAACCATTCAATGAAAACCTCCAATGTTGTATAGCTATGGCCGGGTCCACGTGAATCCTCTTGTTCAGGATAATCCTGATAGAATTGTTGCTGATCTTGTTCGGAAACATCGAAAGTCCAAGTGCCAAAACATTGTGGCCAATCGGGGCATGATTCTCCTGCATCATTGATCCGGATTGTACCCCCGACTACGATTATCAGCAATGAGATTACCAACAATACCAGTGGAAAGGCACTAGGGCGGGCCCACCAAACTCGGTCCATGCTTGAAGCCTGTTGCAGACCCCTTTTGAACACATTCCCATAGCGCTTGTTAATGGCCGGTAGTAGGGGGCGAGTTTTGTTGTGGATTGCAATTTTCCTATTGCTCCCCATCACGATATCAAATACATCTTCAGAAAATGGAGAAGTTATAGATGATGGCGACATTATCGCGGTTCAATATATTGATTATTCATGCTATCAACAATCATTACAATGTCAAGCGACTGAAAGCGAACATATAGTGGAATATTTCGGTGCTGATTGGTGTGAACCTTGTCAAATTGTTGAAGATAATTTAGCGGTGATGAATCGAACTGATACAGTTATTCTTCAGCATCATGCTTCGGTTGAAGATTATACCTATCTCAATTATTCAAATTTGAGATACGATGCTAAATTTAGATTGCTATTTATTCCAAGTTTAGTAATTGATGGCAATGGATTACTTACCGGTTCGAGTCAATCTTTTGACTTGAATCAATCACTCAACAACAATACAGGATTGATAAATAATACCCTAAGTGATGTGGTGTTGAAAAATGGCATTATTAGTTGGAATCATTCCGCTGGACAAAAATTAACTATTTGGAGATTAGATTCTACACTGCATGAGAGCAGGAATTTCACCCACCAGTATCTAGCAACTGATTCTGTCACTATCGATTTGAACGATTCAAATCTCTCCAATAATGAAGGGGTCAATATCACCGGCTTGCTGCAAAATTGGAGTGGTCGGCTAATTTTTATATTGGAAAATAATGGTTCTCCACAACTGCGATCATATAGTGATCAAACTGCGACTAATATGGAATTTAATGAAGATGGAAATTATTCTATAACCCAAGTAGAAAACTCCAATTCAGCCTACTATGCGGCGATATGGTTTGTAATAATGCTGATCTTAATCACTCCTGCAATAATACTCTGGGTAAAGGAAATAAAGCGTCCTAATCAATCAATTCTTGAACAAGAATGAATCTTTATTGTAGTATCCTTCGGGGGTAGGTTCAAAAAGAGAAGGCAGTAGCCCACGAATGCGAGTTCGCTCGTAGGTGTCATTAAAATGGTAAAACCAGCACGAAAACATACACGTTTTGAACGCGCTAGAATCATTGGTGCTCGGGCACTACAAATTGGAATGGGTGCCCCGCTATTCGCTTCCGAAGATGTTCTTCGTGATGCTTTTCGCGCTGAACTAGTTACTCTTTATGGATTGGAAGAAGCTTCAGTTCGTTTCGTATTAGACCCTCTAAAGATTGCTCTATATGAGTACGAACACGAATTAATCCCAATCGATATTGACCCTCACTTAGATTGATTGTCAATAATCCTTGCTCAAGATTTGAGCAAAGCCGTAAAATTCTGAGTCCTTTACATCCGGCAGAGCGTCTCGCTTTACCAATAATTCTTGCTCAAGACTGAGCAAAGCCGTAAAATTCTGAGTTCTTTACATCCGGCAGAGCGTCTCGCTTTACCAATAATGTTCGAACCGACCAAAGATCAACAAAGATTCTGTATTTCAGAGTAGCATCTAGGTAATCAACACCACTTGAACCACCGGTTCCCATTCTTCTTCCAATCATTCGTTCTACCATTCTTGCATGATGAGAGCGGAACAATAGCATTGATTGTTCTAATTCTACTACAGAGTCAATTAATTTCCTTGGCCATGCAAGCAGAGGTAATTCACGATATGATTCAATGAATAGCAAACCTGCTCTGCTTCTATTTATTTCTCCATCTGGCATTAAGAACGAACGGGCACCATCAATTCCAGCCTCTATCCTTGCCCTAACAGGCTCTTCTTCACCATGACCAATTTCAACTATGTGGGATATTACTGACTCTCCATGTTCTGTCATCGCCTCAAGATGACCTTCTACAAATTGCGAAATAGTTTCATCATCATTAGTATCGGAAGAAATTGAACCGTTTATCGGTGTGCGTTCTAACCAATCGGTTAGTACATCATTGAGTGATGGACGGGAAGAAACCTCCTCAAAGTTATCAAACACTTCTTGACTGACTTTACCTTCACCAACTAATTTTTTCATGTGTGCCAATGGATCCATTCCACCCATCCGTTGAGAATTATCCAGACCTAGAATCACTTCCAGCTCCCTCATCTGCCAAGATTCAAACCCTGATGAAGTCCCTAGTTTATCACGGAATGCTAGAAATTCTTGAGGATCGAGAGTTTGCATTACATCCCATTGATGAGACATCAAATTCATTATTGTGGTTACTCTATCGAAATGATGAACTATTTGCGGGATTGATTGTTCATCAACGCTACTTACTGAAAGTAATTGATATGCTTCTTTCAACTCCCTTAGCACCAATTTAAACCATAACTCAAATGATTGGTGAACTATAATAAAATGTAATTCGTTATTACATGGAGCCGGTGAATATCCTTGTGGTCCGCCTTGTAATTTCAAAAGGTCCTCTATACGAAGATATCCACCGTAGGTCATCCTAGATGCTGGTTTGTCCTGTGCCATGGTTGGCGATTGTCATCAAGCCTTTGAATTGTTCACCCAATTAATTTGATTAATGTCTATTAGAAAATAATTTGTCACAATGCAAAGACCGAAAAAAAGAGTTGTAAGTATAATGGAGAACCTTCATTATTACTTTTACACATTTATTTGGGATAACGCATATAGGGGGAATACTAAACCCCTCAACATGGGCGTAGATTCCAATACACTGGCTACATGGCTGGCCGACTATGACCCGAGTCAAATCACAATTGGAGTGGTTGCTTCTCATTCTTCATTACAAATTCTTCATGGCGCTCGTCTTGAGGGTTTCAAAACATTAGGAATTGCCGTTGGCGAGAACAGGCGCCGTTATTACAAGGCATTCCCTGGTGCAGAACCTGATGAATGGTTAATGCTCGAAGATTATAGAGAAATGCTGGATTATGCTGAATGGTTTCGCAATAGAAACGTTGTGATAATACCTCATGGTTCACTTGTTGAATATCTTGGTGCAACTAATTTTAGGTCTTTACAGGTTCCAACATTTGGTAATAGAGGTATCTTACATTGGGAAAGTAGCCGTGAAAGGCAGCGCCAATGGCTAGAAGCAGGCGGCTGTACAATGCCAAAAGTATACACTGACCCTCACGATATCGATGGTCCTGTTATCGTTAAATACGCCGGCGCAAAAGGTGGGCGAGGATACTTTATTGCGAGAGATTACAGAGACTTCCGCAGGAACGCCGATTTAGAAGATGAATTTACAATTCAAGAGTATGCATTGGGTTGCCGATACTACCTTCACTTCTTCTTTGACCCGACCGCAACTGATGGATTCCAAGTTCAGGGACGAGGAAGTCACGCTGGACAAAATCTTGGTCGTCTTGAATTGTTGAGCATGGATAGAAGAGATGAGGCAAATGTTGATGAATTTTACAAGTTAGGATCTCTTAGAGATTTAAGAGAAAAGGGAATAGAGCCTTCATTCGTAGTAACCGGTAACCAACCTGTTGTAATTCGTGAATCATTACTTCCACGTGCTTTTGAAATGGCCGAGGGAACTGTTTCTGCATCATTTGAACTAGAAGAAGGGGCAAAGGGGATGATTGGACCATTCTGTCTTGAAACAATTGTTACAGACCAACTCGAATTCAAAGTCTTTGAAATCAGTGCAAGAATAGTGGCAGGGTCAAACCCATTTATTGGAGGATCACCTTATTCGGATATCAATGAACCATTCATGTCTACTGGAAGAAGAATCGCTCGTTCTATCAAGAAGTCTATCGCTGATGGAACATTACTCGACATTTTGTCTTGAGAGTTTTCACTAAGCAAATTATTAGGTTCGAGTTTGGAATTAATTCCAATCACTATTGATTACTTCCGTTTTAGGAAGAATGCTCTACCAATCAATTACTTGAGGTCGGCATAAACGGAATAAGTTTGCTAGCGAGGCTTTCAACATTACGAGTTTGTATCCAAACACTACCTTGTCCAGTGAAGTTCATTACAAGACCTTCTCCACCAACGAGGAACGACTTCATGCCACCGACCTTGTTAACGGTGTATTGAACAGTGTCTTCGAAAGCAACAACATGGCCAGTATCAACAGTGATAGTTTGTCCAGGCTGGACTGGTATTTGCTTGATTGCTCCAAAGGAATTGTACCAGACGCGACCAACTGATCCGTCCTCGGTTGAGGCTTGGATGAAGAACATAGATTCTCCACTGAAGAAGCCTTTACCGCCTTGGAATTTAGTATCGGTTTGAATATTGACGCTAGATGCTAGGTAAGATCCGCCTTGAATGAACAACTTACGACCCGGCTGGACGTTGAATCCTTGGATATCACCGGGAGAACCTGGTGCAACGCTGACCCAGCCACCTGCTGCGCCTGCTGTGAAGGTGTTGAGGAAAAAGGACTCTCCACCAAGAGCCATATTCTTGATGGCCTTGAAAAATCCACCGCTGCTTTTACGAGTTTGCATTTCTACTCCACCCATTGCTACCATAGCACCAGGTTCTACATTTACCGACTCACCTGGAGCGAGGGTATAGGTCAATAATGTGTATGCAGGGTTAAACTCAACGGTTTCTTCCATGTTCATTGGTAGAGCGAGCCACATATCATGGTTTCCTAACATTGTATTGAGCGTAATTAGTTGTAAAGTAAGTCTAAGTGAATCAAATCACCCTTTGAATTATCTTTAAGTTGACTCCTTAGGTGACATCATTGGTTCTGGACAGAGTCTGGGGGCAGAGATATTATTGGTACCCATCTATATTAGTTCCACAGCCGACTGTACAAGATAGCCAATGTCATCAAAGCTACATTCACTCCCAAGAACAGGGTGGGTAGATGTTCAAGGTTGTGTGTAAGTGCTAAGAATAGGATCAAAACTGATTGCGCACCGTATCCAAGTGTGGAAGAAATTGATAACTCAAAAACTAACTTTTCCGACCCCTTTCCTGCTAATTTGGAAATTATCCGGTCTTGCCAACTGAAAAAGCAGAGGTATATGAAATGGAAAAAATTGACACTTTTTTGTCTTTCCCAAGGGTAAGCAATAGGCCGAATACGCTCATCAATCCGACTAGTCATGTCTCCAGCGCCTAATACCCTCATCATAATTGAAAAATGATTGAACACTGAGTACTGAAATAAGATAACTAAAATAATTGTAAAGGTGAAGGCAATTTCCCAACTCAAAAGTATTCCAAAGGCATACATTACTGCAATCAATCCCACTGTATCTGCAATCGTGTCCCAATACCTTCCCACATGCGATGGTCTTTGACGTATACGGGCCAATTCGCCATCGACTGCGTCAATCACTCCTTTCACGACCAACAAAGAGCAGGCTTCGATTGTGTACCCCTCAAAGATCAACCAGGCACCGAATAAGGAAAGCAACAAATGAAGATTTGTAACCTGTATTACAGACACGGGTTTCGTCTCAAGGTATTTTGCAATAACTCGTGCAAATGGTCTTCCCCAATCAGAAAAATCTATGACTTTACTCTTGCCGTATTTCCTAACCATCACAGACACCCCTAATCCAACCCTAAAGTACTTCACAAATATGCCTTGAGTATGAAATTAATTGCCTAATGAGTCAAGTCCAGTAATTCACTTTAGGTTTGGTGAGCGCACTAGAGCCATATGTAAGGCGACTCCCACTGGCATCAACATCACTCCAAAGAACACGGTTGTTGCAGTGACCCAGCGCTGGCTACCTCGCTCCAGACATCTTTTCCACATCCACCGGGTGACGAAAATGTCTCCTGCTACCATGTGCGCCCAAGCGGCTGAAGCACCGGGTTTTGAACCCATTATCGCAGCAAGGCCATCAAGAATTCCTGCTGGGTTTAGGAAATCTTTGCCTAGGTCAATTAGCCCTTGGGGGGAGGCGATAGTTACAGCCCACCAGATTAGGATTGGACCAAGGAAGAACCAAGGCCCTTGCATGAGTTTCTTAGTTAAGTCGTGTTCTGGAATAACAAGCATGGCAAACCAGAACGGTCCGACCCACATTGTAGATAAAAAAAATGAGTAATCATAGACATCCATAGAATATGCTTTGACTGTTGTGTTTTAGTATATCGTTTTTAACAGTCAAACGATTCTTAACAAAGTCTGAGATTTAACTGACTTTGTTTCAATCTTTAAACTCTTCAGATAATGCATCTAAATCGGGCATGCTAGGAACACCTTCAGTTTCTGTATCTGATTCTTCAGCATCTGTTTGGGGATTCTCTACGGCTTTCATTTGCTCTTCCAATTCTCTCTTCTTAGCAGCCCTTTCTTCAGGGGTGGCAACCTTGAATTCACAAACTAACTTGATTGGGTCTCCGTGAGTCAATGTACCATTGTATTCCATAAGTTCCCCTCCATTCGAAGAAATAATTTGGAACTTTGTTGGATCTCTTGTACGGCGTTTTGCATGTTTCTTGTAATGATGGACATAGACTTGGTATACTCCTGCTGGTGCTTTACCTTCAGGCCAAACGACATTTTCAACCGGTTTCTTGGTCTCAGCTCTTACATTTGCATCAACATCTAGTTCTCCACCACAAACAGAAATTTTATTTCCGCCATGTATACGCTCGCCACTAGGACAAACGATGTGCAAATCCAGATCATTGTAATTATTCCACATTAATGATACTTGTACATCCGAAGAACGAGCACCTTCACGTGCCAATCTTTGTTGTAATTCTGACATTGCTCGTTGTGCTGCTTCACGTGATTCTAGTTCTTCTTGCTTTGCAGCCTTCTTGATTTCTTTTAATCTCAGTTTTTCTGCATCTGCCATTTCCTTTTGGCGCAGGGTTTCTCTTTCTGCTGCTAAACGTGCTTCTTCTTCTTCACGTGCGATTCTATCTGCTTCTTCTTGTTCTAAGCGAAGACGTTCTGCCTCTTCTTGTTCCGAACTAAGGCGTTCTGCTTCTATTACAGCAGCAATTCTATCGCGTTCTGCATTTTCTCTTTCCTCTGCCAACTTTTTAGCAATGCGTTCTGACTCTTCTTTAGCCAAACGTTCATTATCATCTATCGCCAAGCGACTCTCTATTGCTTCACGCCTTCTACGACGTTCTTCAACCAAAGCAAGTTTGCGGTCGAATTCATTTTTGGCTCGGCCAAAACCAGGAGTGTTATTTGCATTGCGCAATCCTTCAGCGCTCATTCCTTGACTAACATTAACAGATGCACCCTTGCGAAGGAATATAGCCCAAATGCCGATGAAAAATGCGCCACCTAAAATAAGGGTCATGCCCATTGCGCCGGCTTCCATAGTATCCCCTCTAAAAGTGGTAACTATTGAAACATTCCACTGAACGGAATCAATTCGATGACGAGAACAACATTTACAAATCCATCTTATTACTCTCCAAGTGCCTATGTGTGTGTTGGTAATACACAAGCAAGATGAATAATAACTTAGAATCAATTATCATTAATAGCAACCACCGATTCGGCGAACTATGAGAGAAGCGCATATTTCTTGGCATGCAAATAGCATTGCCAAATCAGAATATGCTTCTATTGCCAAGGTAGCCCATAAATTAGAAGTTGTTGCCCATTTAGACATAGGTGAAAAAGGCATTCGCCAATTAATAATTCCAACATTTAAAGAAGGAATGGGCCCAGAGGATTTGAATCAGATTCCATTTTTAACATTTGAATCATCGTTTTTAGAAGAAAATGATACAGGTCATCTTGTGGTTTGGAATTCACATCCACTCTCATTAGCTGCTATTGGTTTTCAAAATATTCATATTCTCCCCCCTTATACATTTGGAGGTGATGGAATAGAAATTACTGTTAGAGGCGTTCCTAGTGGAATCTCTGATTTCTTAAAAGCCTGTAAATTATTTTTACCGCCAGATCAGGTAAAAGTTGTTGAGATGGCTGATGATGAAGAAAAATTGGAACAATTACTCACCAAGAAGCAAATTGAATGTGTTATTGCTGCTTGCTCGGTAGGATACTACCAAACACCAAAAAATACTAGTTTGAGACTACTTTCCGAACAGATGAATATTCCCCGCTCAACACTGCAAGAACACCTCAGACGAGCAGAAGCGAATCTCATGAACTGGGCTGCAGAATCATTGAGAAAGAACTAATTCCGACAATCTTGAATTATTTCCTATCAATAATCACCCAAAACCTTGACTCTATGGTGCTCATGGGAGTGGCATGGATAAGTCGGCACGCCTTGAGAAACTATTGCCGAATGGCAGAGGCGTATGGATTCCAATCGACCACGGTGCATCTGATTTCCCAGTAGAGGGATTAGTTGATACTGAAAGTACAATAAAGGCATTGATATCTGCTGGTGTTGATGTTATTCTCGCTCAAAAAGGTGTAGTTAGTCACTATTCTCACCTTTGTCAAGGTACGAAAACAAATATGGTAGTCCATTTATCTGTTTCAACTAGGCATGCTGGGCCGGATTGTGCAAACAAAATACTTGTTGGCCATCCGGATGAAGTAATTTCAAGAGGAGGTCTTGGTGTGTCCTGCCAAGTAAATATTGGTAGTGCCAATGAAGCCGAAATGATTGAAAGAATGGGTGAGGTTAGCCGTCAAAGCCATAAATTGCAATTACCTATGTTTGGAATGATATATGCTAGGGGTGAATTTTTGAATATAATGGAAGGTGATTCTACTCTTGGAAATGCTCATGCTGCTCGACTTGCATTTGAACTGGGATGCGATGCTGCAAAGACTGTATGGACCGGTGATGCTGAGAGTTTCTCAGAAATATGTCAAGGCGTTCCAATTCCATTATTAGTTGCCGGTGGACCTTCTTCTGGCGATTCATTTGCGATCTTAGAAATGGTCAGAACTGCATTGGATTGCGGTGCTAGCGGAGTTTGCATGGGCAGGCAAGTATTTTCTCACCCTAACGTTGAGAAAATAGCAAAAGCGATAGTGTTGTTAGTTCATCAGGATTATTCAGTTAAAGATGCAATGGCATCGTGTGGCCTTTGAGGTGATATAATGGAAGTGTGGCTAGATAATCGCGATAACCTCGGCGAATTATCTGCTCATAACATCGATTGTATTGACTATGTCATTCAATCTATAGAACATCGCATTGAAACTGATTTACCACTCATTACAATTGATGGAAGGGGTATTATTCAATCCGGAAAGGTAGTCGGCGAAATAATAAAAATCGATGGTTCAGAAGGTCAAAATAAGGCTCTTTCTTTGGTTGGAAGTGTAAGTTGGCTATTACTAGAATTTGAAAACTGGTCAATGATTCCGATTGAGAACCTCATTGCCGCTTGTGCTGGTAGCCCAACCAAAGTGGCAGCATTACTACGCTTTCCAACCGAAGCACAAGGGGCTGCATTTGCACTGGAAATCGGTGTTGACGCTTTGGTGGTGATTCCAGACCAACTGATGATCGATTCAGCAGCAATAGCAAAATCTCAACGTGGAGAAGTCGCTGAAACTACTAATCTTGTTCCGGATAATGAAGATATTAAATTACAGCCATTATTGATCACTAATATTGAGCCTGGGGGATTGTCTGACAGATATTGCATTGATTTAACAAGCCTCTTAGAAGTTGGAGAGGGCATGCTAATTGGTTCAAGTTCCTCATGCATGGCACTAGTTCATGGTGAGACTCTTACTTCCGATTATGTACCACCGCGACCCTTTAGAGTAAATGCAGGGCCACCTCATGCCTACATTGTAATGGCAAATAGAGATACAAAATATTTGAGTGAACTAAAAGCAGGTGATGAAATATTGATTGTTTCTAGTTCTGAATACTGCAAAACTGCCACTGTAGGAAGATTGAAAATTGAACGAAGACCAATGTTATTATTCTCACTTAAGAATACAAATGATAAAGAGTCCCAAATATTTACCCAACAAGCGGAGACTGTCCGTTTGGTCGGTACCGGAAAAGAAAACATAGCCGTAACTGATTTAACCATCGGCCAATTTATTCTCGGATGGAGCGACCCCGATGCCCGACATATCGGTGTTGCTGTGCCAAGCGAAGTAGTTGAGAGGTGAGAAGAAATGGCAGTAATTGGAAAGGGACAAGCACATGGCGCTTGTAGTCTTCTTCATGCCGCTGGCTTGGGATATGGGTGCAGCATGGCCCTTGATTTACCAGTTGCAGTACGTCTATTGGATAAAGAAAGCAAGAGAAAGCTATCAGACCCTGATGGATTGCTTGAGGCAGTAGTTGATATTTGGATTGCCAATGGCCACTCATTACCAAATGGACTAGAAAAGGGCGATTTACATTGGGCTGTCGCTTCTAAAATTCCACCTCGGCAGGGTTTAAAATCATCTGCAGCGGTTTCTGTCGCAGCTATACGAGCATTAATTAGCTCAACGAAAATACAATTAGAAGACAAAGATATCGTCTTGATGTCGGCACAAGCGCAATTAGAAGCAGGTGTATCCATTACTGGTTCAATCGATGATTCATGGGCTTGCGCAACAAATGGTTGGAAATTAATTGATGTTAATGCTGAAACTATTGAAGAGGGCGTACTACTGGAAGGCTCTGGTCCTGTTGCAGAGGATTGGCATGTGATGATTCTATCAAGAGGCGAAAGGGTTTCAAGACCTGAACCAGAGGCTTTCGCTGCTCAACAACAAAATTTTATTCAAGCATTAAATGCGATTCAAGAAGGTCAAGAACTTGTCGCATTGACTTGGAATGGACGAGCAATGGTTGGTATCATTTCAGATCCAGCTGCCAGAAAAATGACCAATGATGCATTTGTTAATGGCGCAAGGTCGTCTGGAATATCCGGTTCAGGCTCTGCGATTATGGTGATTACTCCTTCTATCAGTAAACCATCATGTGAACGATTGAAGAAATTATTCTCTACAAGATATACCGATGTTGAGATAATTGAAACAACATTTCTTAACACTGAAGTCGCCCTAGATGAAACTGAATGAGTGACAAGCACATTCTTCAAACAGTGTTTGCTGGCTTGGATGAGTCAAGTATGCAAATGAGCATCGGCCAAGCCATACGTTTGACCCTTTTTGGCACCAGCCATGGTCCAGAAGTTGGTGCTATCATTGAAGGGATGCCTTCAGGTATCACCATTAATGAAGTTGCAATTCAACAAGCGATGGATAAGCGTAAACCTGGTGGAAAGTATTCCAGTAAAAGAAAGGAAAGCGATAATGTAGAAATATTGAGCGGTGTAAAAGATGGAATCACCAATGGTGAGCCATGTAAAATTAGAATAGCCAATAATGATGCTAAATCAAGCGATTATTCATTTCTGCCCCTTCACCCAAGACCTGGCCATCAAGACCTTTTAATGCATATTAAAACGGACGGAAAGGCTGATTTGAGAGGTGGAGGCACATCAAGTGCGAGATTAACTGCACCAATCGTCGCTGTTGCGGCGATATTGTCACCTTTACTCAAAGAGATTGGTGTGAAAATAGAGGGGCATGTTTCAGCCATTGGTAATATTAGTGCCCGTGAGATTCAATTATGCCCAGATGGTTGGAATGATGAAGATTGCATAAACATGAGATGCAAAGATCCTATTGCTGCAAAATCAATGGCACAGTATCTAACCACTCTAAGAACTGAATTAGATTCTGTTGGGAGTAAAGTAGAACTTTGCATCACCGGATTACCTCTCGGTTTGGGAGAACCTTGGTTTGATGGAGTTGAACCTGCTCTTGCAAGGGCAATGATGTCAATTCCTGCCGCTAGAGGTGTCGAGTTCGGCAGAGGCTTCAATGCAGTACAAATGCTCGGTTCACAACATAATGATGCTTGGAGTGGAACTGCGGCAGACCCTAAACTGAAAGGGGAATCTCCTGACGGTGCAATCGCTGGATTAGCCAGTGGATCACCTCTGAAAATTAATGTTGCTTTCAAACCGCCATCCAGTATAGCAAAACCACAACTAACCTTGAATTTGGAAACAGGTAAAGAGGAGAATCTTGTGGTAAAAGGAAGACATGACCCTGTAATCGGGCCTCGGGCTGTAGCAGTTGTTGAGGCAATGGCGACTTTCATTTTAACAGATTTAGCACTACGGGGAGGTTATTTAGATGACTAGTGAATTGATTACAGTCCACAAGTTTGGAGGTTCTTGCTTACGTGATTCTTCAGACCTTGAACGGGTTTCACAGGTCATTCAACAAACTGATGGTCAAGCGATCATTGTCGTTTCCGCTTTATGGGGAACAACTGATAGATTGATCAGAGCATCGTATGAACCTCGCTATGCAGGGCGCCTAGTCCATGATTTAGAAGAACAGCACCTTCGTTTTGCCCCTGGTTTAGCAGACTCAAAATTAGGTCATTTGTTCAAGTCTGTACTGAGGGGAATTGAAACTTCGTTGGTTGAACTTGCAGTGAATCCGCAAGATAATATCGCAAAAAACCGGTTATTGGCAGCTGGTGAGAGATTGAGTGCCCTAGTAGTGTCGCATTTCCTAAACATGAAGGGGATAGATTCTCACCCTGTCGGGGCAGAAGATATCGGATTAAGATTAAACGGAATAGGAAAAGCACCTACTGTCGATTTACAATCATCAAAATTGAATCTTGACCTTTCTGCTTTGCAAGGGACACCTGTAATAACTGGCTGGTTCGGACAAGGAGATGATGGTGAGTTGGCATTATTGGGTCGCGGAGGTAGCGATCATACCGCTACTGCAATTGCAAATCTTGTTGATGCAACAAAGGTAATTCTATGGAAAGATGTTGCTGGAGTATTACCTATTAATCCACGTTGGGGAATAGAGGCTACCGCAATTCATTATCTTGGATATGGAGAAGCGATGGAACTCTCTAGATTGGATACTCCAGTCATACATCCTGCGACAGTTGAGCCCTTATCATCAGTAGGAATCCCTTTGAAAATAATGCACCTCTACCGAGAAAAAGAATTTTCACAGACAACCATTGGACCTGATATTTATGATGAATACAGGATAAAGGGAATTGGTTGCCTTGCAAGTGTGGCTAGTTTATCGATAGAGACACTCTCTCTAGAAGAGCAAAGTAAAAATTTAGGTCAATTATTGGTTGATTTCTCAAATGAAGATATCTCTTGTTGGCATTTGCACTCACAGCCTGGTGAATTGAGATTGATTATATCTCAGCATGACCTAATCAAATCTCAACAAATTGTAGCAAAACATTTCCAATCCCCTACAGTTGAAACATATTCAGCAATGATTTCATTGGTTGGCAATGGAACTGAACAAGAGCAAATGGCATTGTTCGAAGAAATTAGCAAGAAATGGCAATTCGAGTTACTCAGCCAATCACCTCACTCAGTGAGATTACTGGCTAAAGTTGAGGATATCAAAGCAATATTAGTAGAGATGAGTCAATCTTATAACTTGTGTAATACTCTTCACCAGTGAAGAGAAATTGTTCACTCTGCTTTATTCTCTCGGTAATTCTGCAAGTGAGTTGGAAGGTTCAAAGCAAACAATCCACCTACTACTAAGAATACAAATAGTGTTCCAAGTGCAACACCATATACTGAAATCAATTCAACTGATTCTTCCATACGCATAGCAACATCTTCGGAGAAGATACCAACGATGAACGGGAGAATGTTATTTGCGTTTAGTACAATCAATGCCAGAACAGTTGCAAGTATCGGATTCAAAATGAGTGAACGGTGGTATTTGCCAACGATCTTCTTTGGGTTCATCACATATACTTCATTTGTGCGAATACTTGTATCGAGCATTGAGTATCGGATTACTCCATTTGACAATTCGAAATACATTACCAGTAGCACTGCATATACAACCACTAGAACCGATAGCATTGCTGGGTTCTCTGATAATCCAAATACATCATTGGACAATGTGACCTTTGATGAAGCGAAACGCAATATTGCGAGGATGAATAAAAGATTGCTCGCAATGGAAAAGCGAGCGTCTCTTTGGAAAGTTCCCCAGAAACCAAGTACTGTTGCTGAAGTAATTACCGCCATTTGCATAATAAAAGCAAATCCAAGATTTCCAGACATCATATACCAAAGAGAACCTTCTTCTGGTGAAACAATAAATGTAAGAAGTGCAAGAGCGATAAGTATTCCGTAAACTCCAATTTGAAGGTTTTGGACCATCTTATCCGGTGGCAAAAATTTCATTTTCGGAACTAGTGGCCCACCTAATAGACTCTCGATGAATGACGGAATTTCAACTGTTGGAATAGCATCCTTTGGTATTTCAGAACCAATATTCATCTGACCTGCTGCTTTCTTTCTTGAAGGAGCAGCTGAACGTACAGTCTTTCCATCATACAAGTGAGAAGTATCTCCTACTGGTTTATTAATAGTCATAAAATCACCTCAGAATCCTCTTGCTCCCGCAAGTGCAGTAGATAGTAACATGTCTGGTTCCCAATCCATAATATTGACTCCAAGACTGCTTAATTCACTAATTAATACATCTCTTTCAGTCTTCATTACTTCATATCCAGTTCGGTCAAGACGCTTGGCATCAAACTCAAATTCAAGAGAAGATGGTGATAGAACTGTTACATCGAAGTTCCTTGCTCTAAAGTCGCGTAATGCATTAACAATTGTTGGATCATCTTCAAGATTTGACAAGAAGATAATTGGGCTACCTTTGTTGATATGTGGCATTATTCTGTTCACTACTACTTGTAGTGGAATATTACCACCGGCAACTGCACCTGATAACTTGGTTAAGATAACGTATAGTTGCTTCTTTCCAGTATCTCTATCGACGCTGACAACTTCATTTCCATATGTAATTACACCAACAGAGTCACGACGGCTCAAGAAAAACTTGGCCAATGATGCTGCTGCTCTTGTTGAATAAACCAAGGCATTTCTAGAGACAGGACCAGTTTCAGAAACTGCTCTTGCATCCACGATGATAATAATATCAGATACTGCATCACGCTCACGCTCGTTGACCATCAGTCGACCAGTACGGGCATATGCTGACCAATTAATCGCTCTGAATGAATCTCCTTGGAAGTATTCACGCAGTGAATAGAATTCTGAACCTGGACCTGGTTGCCTGATATTTACCGCACCGGTGAAAATCTTCGGAACACGAGACTTGACGAATGTATCGCTAAGGTCTTCCATCTTAGGGAACACAAGGAAATCATTGTAGACATGCAATTCTTTTTCCTTGTGAAATAATCCGAAAGCGTCTTGGATCCTGACAGCCACAGGACCTAGACTATAGAAGCCACGCAGTGGACATTCAACAGTGTATTCAATCATAGTTTCACGGCGAGGACCGAGTTCCATCAAGATGTAATTTGAACCTTGCTTGATTCGCATTACTTCAGGAACTCTATCTTTTACCTCTAATATCTTGGCTAATGAAGAGTGGTTTTGCATTCGCAGCGTCACATCTAGTTCCCCGTCTTCGAAAATACGAGCGCTAGATAATTTACGCATTGCAGAGACATTGCCTAGTGCTACTCCTTCTTCTCCCTTCCATTCCTCTGCGCGACGCCCAGTACTTGAGACGTCAGCATGGCCGCCGAAAAGGGCAGCCCAGGTAAGGAAAACAAAGATGACTACGGCGATTGTAACAAGTTGTGTATTCCGTAAGGTTAGTCCAAGTAAATACATGGACACGGCCAAACTTCCTAACATTGCTGATTTACGACTCCACATCTAAAACACCTCTTCAATAATTATAGCGTTTAAATTCAAACAGTAGGCACAGGTACTTCGCGCAAAATTCCTTGAATTATTTCACCTGGTTCAAGACCCTTAATTTGATGTTCAGGCTTGAGGATAAGACGATGAGCAAGTGCAAGTTCTGCAACACCCTTGATATCATCTGGTGTAACGAAGTCACGGCCACGAAGGGCTGCTGCTGCACGAGAAGTCTTCAGAAGAGCTTGGCTACCACGAGGGGAAGAACCGACTAGAACACGAGGATCTTCACGAGTTCTTGCTACGACTTCTACCATATACATACGAAGTGCTGGGTCAACATAGACGTCTTCACAAGCTTGTTGCATTGCAATAACCCGTTGTGGGTCAGTAATTACATCAACATCGACTGCGTCCTTTCCACGGCTAATACGGCGGGCAAGGATTTCGTCTTCATCTGCACGGTCAGGATATCCGACGGACATCTTGAACATGAAACGGTCAAGTTGTGCTTCAGGAAGAGGGTAAGTACCTTCTTGCTCTACAGGGTTTTGAGTTGCCATTACAATAAATGGTGCTGGCAACTTGTGAGTCACTGTACCGATGGTAACTTGCTTCTCTTGCATAGCCTCAAGCAAAGCTG
>Ga0308022_1000103_pt1 | contig 32931 bp, 21 predicted proteins | sample Neamet353_FD_201297 | JGI IMG/M metagenome (GOLD analysis project Ga0308022, IMG submission 201297) | Marine microbial communities from water near the shore, Antarctic Ocean - #353 | ecosystem: Environmental > Aquatic > Marine > Unclassified | place: Southern Ocean | collected 2014-10-02 | reverse complement strand
AATATTTTTTACTTTCCTATACAGGATTAGCACATCTAATGAGAGTGATTGATAACAAGACTTTAGTGACTCTTTTGTGACCATTATGATCAAACTATATCAAAACGAAATCAATTAACTCCTATTAGAACTAATAGAGTTTCCATTACAAGGTCTATTTAGCTAAAATAGTCCAACGTGTTGTGTTTGATTAGTTTCGATGGTTCAGCAACTAATTTATTAAATACAAACCGAGTAGAAAATTCGCAAGGTTTTCGTTAGTAAAGCAGAACTATTAATTATATACGGTGTTGTGCGTTCATATTTATTTTTCTCGTGTTAAATCATAGCCATCATCTTCCTCCTCACTTTTGTCGTAGGCATTTTCAATATACCACTGAGGATTGTTTAGAAAATCCTCTTCTCTGACATAGGATACGTATGAACCAGTTAGAGCATTAATTGACTGGCAAGTATCACAAGAATAGACTTTAGGATTTTGGTTGTAGCGATTTTCACTAATTATATCATAAACCAAATGCTCCGAATATGAAGAATACATGCAGCCATCTGTTTTAGAGTTAATAGTTTTAAACCAATCATATCCACCATTTACTTTCTGAATAACAGCAACAATTCCATTTGTTTGTGAGGTTCGTTCATTTCTAGTAATTCGTTTTAAACAATATTCAATTTCCCAATCAATCCACTTGCTCTGCTTTATGTTAGGGGAAATAATCACAATAGTTACTGAAGTATTAAACATCATATCTTTTAAACTCTCTTTAATATTTTCAGTCGATGTATCCGTTAAATCAGCCGATTCAGAAGTTTCTCCTTGATAGTATGTGGCATCATCTCCTAAATTTTCAAGTATTTCATCTCGCAGGTATTGTGCCTCACTGAATTTATATGATATGAATGTTTTTCTTGCCATTTTATTTTTTCTTTTTAATAGGTTTTATAATTTGAGTTAGTTTTGAGATTTCTTTTATCATTAATGTGTCTGTAGATATTATTCTTGTATTTAGATCAAGGCTTTCCGAATTAGTGGTTGTTGCATTTATTTTTAAAGGCTGTATTTCTTCACTTTTATTTAATGAATTCAAGCCAAAAAAAGTTACAAGTGTTAACAATATTAGCGACAAATAAAACCATCTTATCGTATATGAAAATAAAACTTTCGTCCAATTATTTTTAGCTATTTCATTGAACTGAACAAAATTCATTGAGTATTCTTTCACTGAATACTCTTTAAAATCTTCTTCAATTGTTTTTTGAATTTCCTGCTTTAATTCTATTTTTTTTACTTTGAGTTTATTCTTGTTTACAACACAAGAATATAGACTTACAAAACATCTTTCATTTGCTAAGAACATTGAATCCAACACCCAAAACATAATTATTGGGCCTAATGCAATGAAACATAAGTAGGGTTCTTTAATAGTTCCAGTTAGAGCAAATATTGCAGCTGATATTGTAATAGCCCAACCTTTAATTCTAAATGAATTTGAGTTATGTCGATTTATTACTACTTGAATAAATTCTAAATGTTTTTCGTTCATCTCATTCATTTTTTAGTTCGGCTATATATGACACATAACAATCTTGTGTATGGAACGTAACGTGTAAAAAGAGGTTACATTTTCGGTTAAACACTTAGTCAAATTTTTATTTGTATTAATAGCCTTGAAAAGTTTCACGAACTATATTCAAGATGCAGTACTTTGGGTTAAGCACCAAAACCCGTATTAACTATAGCCATAACCGGAAATAGTTTTTCATTTCAGTTTAATTATCAGTTCCTTAATATCTAAATTCCTAAACTCTTCTTTATTATTTAACTCTAAAAGGCTTGAATTTATAACGATTCTATTTATTAATTTCAATCCGTTATTTAATTCAATGTCTACGAGTTGATATCCCATTCCATGTTCAGGTAGACTCTCTAAATATTCAGAATATTTTTTAGAAAGTTTTAATCGAAATTTATTTCCCATATTCTCTTGTAAATAGCAATGTTTCTTTTGATGTTCCATTTTCAAAATACGCTTCAATTCCACCTCCTTCGTGACCAAAAGCTGATTGAACAATACCTCTTTGTAACGAATCAGTCATTTTTGGTTTAACATAAAATGAACATTTGATTTCATCATCATTAGGTAAAGCATATCTATCTACTGGGTCGTCATTGGTAGAAACGCATTCTCTGTAATCATTTTCTGTTGTTGTGAAAGTACCAGGTTTTAATTTTTTATTTTCAAAATCAATTCTTCTATCATTTTCGAAAGCTGAAACTCTTACAAAAACTTCATTTCCGTTTGTATTTTCCTTTGAGCTATCAGATGCGCCATTCCCACCAGAATGTCTTTTATTATAGATTCTTTTTGAACTAGATAATGACTTAAATTCTCTTATTGTGGATTGGTTTAGTACTTTAATTGAATCTGTATCTAACATTAATACAGTCGATTTGTTAAGCATAACCTTATATCCTTCTTTTATAATCCATCTTTTATTAGCATTGAAATCCGAATCTAATTCCACAGCGAGATTAGTATTATAAACAACTAATTTCTTTGTTCCAGATCTTTCATATTGCTTAGCATTAACAATTTGATAACCCATTCCAGTTTCAGGTTGTTCAAGAAGAGTTTTTGCATCCTGTTCGAAAATTCTATATATCATATTTTGGATTTTAAATTACTACCAACGTTTAGTATCAACGGGGTTTTAATGCAGTTTGGATTTTGTTACCACTGCTATTTCTTTTGATAATGTTTGTCCAATTCTTGCCAAATGTTAGTGCTATAAAATGGTTTTCCAGGAGGAATTTCTGCAGTTGAATTAGGATTAAATATCCTTTTATAATAGAGTTTTGGGTTTGATTTGATTACATTCATCACTTTATGAAAATCTTTGGTCATTTTGAAGTTTGTATACCTCTTTTTTGCTTTTGAGGTTACATCATTATATTCAAGTGGGAAATTACGTCTAATATTTTCTTCCGTGATGGTTATTGGGATACCATTTTCGTCATATTTCATTGTAAATCCTTCAAAAGAATTTGATTTTTCAAAGCTTATATCAATTGAAATAGCAATATCATATTCTGCTTCTTCATCAGTTGAAGCTACTTGATTTTTAACAAAATCCATATACTTGCTTGCTTCCTCTGTCAGAATAGCTTTAACATCTAACTTTGAATCTACATAAGCAAGAGGCATTAAATAGAAATTATAGTTATCAAGTTCAATGTCAATATCGTTGGATTTTATAAAATTAATGTAGTTTTTGATGCAAGCAAATCCCAACTCTTGTAGTTCTTTTGATATTACATTTGCATTAAAGAAGTGAATAGAATTATCTCTTAGCTCAATTAAAGAAAATATACTTTTTTGTAGAGTTGAATCCAGTTTAAAATTAGTATTATCTAAATTTTTAATAACATCAATAATTGATATTGTTCTAGCGTTTCCTGCTCTGTTTAATTCTGGAATTTTAATTTTAGAATCTTTACCTAGTTTGTTCTTTTTAAAAGTCAATTTATGAATTGAACGCATCTTATACTTACTGTTCTTAAGTAGAATAGCTTTTAATAAAAGCTCCCATGAGTTAACTGATAAAATCGCAAAAGTTTCTTCGCGATAACTAAAGTTAGGCTTATTGTAAATCTCTATAGCGCTGAGCATAGAATTAATTGACTTATCCAGAAGACTTCGATATATCTTATTAACTTTCATTTAGCTTTGTGCTTGTGGTAACTGTATAAACTCAATGTTAAGTTTATATTTCTTTATTAATAATCAATTCCAAACTCCTTTTATCACTTCGACTTAGACTAATAAAATAGGTGCGCAAGAAGGGTTATCCCCCTCAAGATTACATTCCCTCTTACGCTGAGAATATGATTATAAAATCCATTAGGATTGGTAAATCAAATACTACTGACCTAATTTTTACTCCGTACTAAGATAATAGCCATCGAGCCATATCGTGACCTCTATAAAAAACTATACATATTTTGAAATATTATTATGGGCAGTAATCATAAATAGAGAAATGAAGCTAACAATAAACGCTGTATTTTGAAAAGATTAGCCTTCTGATCAGCTATCACTCCACCACCAATTTACTGCTTTCTAACAAGCGATTATCCATAATTAGCGATACCACATAGATGCCTGATGTATACGGACTCAAATCCTCATACAAACGACCATTGCTAGCTAAAATAGGCTGGCTGGTAATAATTTGACCCTGCATATTGTGAATCTCAATTTTAGCTGACCTATTAAAGTTTGCTATATCAAAGTAAATATAAGTATCATTTTTAGCTGGGTTGGGAGCTATTCTTAATTGTTGTTTTTCTTGAACAAAAATATCTTCTACTGCCAAATTTGGGAAATTGATATACTGGTCGGTTACGCCCTCTGGACAATAATAATCATATTCAGTATTATCCTCCAAAGCAAAGGTATCCAACTCCATAGTAAAAGGGTTTAGCTTTAAAGCGTATAAGCCTCCAGGGTATCTAACTATATTCACTAACAGTCTTGACCTTTCTTTGTTCATAATAAAACCTTGGATAATCTTGGTCTGTTCATCGCCAATCCACTCATCTAATTTATTTCCCTCTAAATCTAGTTTGTATACTTCTGCATGCCTTGGGCCATATAAATCTATTGGCTCAGCAACATGTGTTCCTACTAGTATTGTGGAGTCAGAAACTAATGCAGTATAAGTATTCGAGTAAGCTGTATCTGCTTTTGCAATAGATTTATGCCATTGTAGCTCTCCCTCGTTATTTAATTCGTACATCAAAATAGGGTATAAAGAACTGTTTGCGTTAACTCCAACTATATTAACCCTGTCGTTTGCAAGCTCTATTACCCCCCCCCCAGTACTCATGTAAATGGTGTCTTGACTATCGTCTTCCCAACGGTAGTAATTTTGCCACATTTCTTCGCCTAAGCTATCTATCTTTACAGTTACAAATCGTAAGTAGCCACTGGGGTGACTTTGGTCATAATAAGGTGGCGCGTATGCATCACCTTGAAGAATAAAACCACCATCCGAACAACTTATAAAACCTGTGGAATTTGCTCCATAGTCTAATAAATGTTGCTTGGTCCAAAGTAAATCCCCATCAGAATCTATTTTTCTAAACGTAAAACGCCCCTCATCAGAGCTGATATTTTGTAATGCATAAATATTGCCTTCCTCATCTATATCCACAGTATTGGTATATCCAATTTGATTAGGTACACTATATTCGTTTAACCAGAGTTCTTCTCCACAAGCATTCAGCTTCATAACAAAAGCACTCGGATCACTTGTATATTTAAGGGTCGCACCCCCAATAATAATATTTCCATTACTATCTTCTACCATATCTTCTGGCGATAAATAGTCTGTGCCATCATCTAAAGTATGTTCCCATACAATTTCTCCAGCCGCATCTAACTTAAATAATTTACTTATACCAAATTGCCACTCTACTATAGCTAAAATAACAGTTCCACCATCGTACGTTTCTATAAGGTGTTTACCTAGGGCATAATCATTTTCATACAACCAAGGCTCTTGAGCTTGGCTGTATGAAAATTGTATGCATAAAATGAATACTAGTAGTCTATTCATCAGTATTTACTATTTAGTTAAAATACTTAATCGTTGGCTTTCAACCACCTCGTAATTAACTTTTAAACTTACTAAATAAATACCAGAGACATAAGTACCGCAATCAAAACTAATTATATATTGATTGTTGAGCTCAAATTGCCCAACCAATTGCCCAAGAGCATTATGAACCTCAATACTTGCTTGTTCGTATTCTTTTGGCAGTTCATACACCGCATGTACAGCTCCATTACTCGGGTTTGGACTTAAGCTTAGTAAACTCCTAGTTATAACTGGAACTTCAATACTTTGTATAAGTCTTAGTTCGGCTGATTGAATGATAGGAGTAACACAATCGGCTGTTTCCAAAATACCTATATACTCCAAAACAGCTTTTGCATATCCCGAACCAATAATATCGGTTGCACTAGCGATTTCCTGTAAACTATTAATTTGGCTTTCGCTCATTTGCCACCAATTGCTATTTGTGGAGGCTAAATTTAATGCTATCTGCTTAAAATCGCCATAATAATCTGAATATAGAACCTCGTATTCACCAATTAAATTTTGTGCTTCGGTGACGTTTCCTTGCTTAATTTGTGTAGAAATTAATATTTGCAACTCTTGTTGATGTTCAGTACCCTCGTATAACTCTGCAATATGCGTATAGGGATTATCTAATGTTTCATCAAAGAGTGCCGAATAGGCATAATCTGACTCCTGCTTTGTTATTTCTTTTCCTAATTCCCGCATTTCATGCTCCAATAGGTAGCGTTGAGAATTTCCGTCATGATTCAATACCAAACTCGCTAAATAAGGATTCAAAGCTTGAGTTTGGTTAAACACCTGTAATACAGCTCTGCTCAATCGTCCGTTCCATACCAGTATCTCCATTAAATCCCACTGATTTAGGGGGATTTGTCGTGTAATAGCAGCAATCAAAACATCATCTGTTAAGTAAGGAGAACCCGCAGCTAATTTAGTGTGAACCTCCGAAGTACTAGCAAAATCATCGAGTAAAACTTCCATGATTTGAGGCTTGATACCTCCATTTAAAATATTTTTATAGTTCTCATCTAATAGTGTTAAATTATCTATACCAACATCAATTAATAGTTTGTTAGCTCCCACAAATTCTTTAATCCATGATTTATAAATGGTTGGGCATAATTCATTTCTACTAGTATAATAACCAAAACCTAAATAGGGTCCAGTTTTATCAAAATCACTGTGGTGAGGTTTTGTATCATACTCTGGGAAATGATAATACCGATAAATCTCAAAGGTAGGGTGATTCACGCTTATGCTACCGTCCCAAACACCAGGGTATTCAGAAAAACGGTTACGTGCTGGTTCTGCCCAATTTCCTTGTTCCATGTCTATATATGCATTATCGTGTAAATAAATGTCGGTGTAATTATCAATACCGTCATTAATAATACTACCAAAATCATTGCATAAAAACTCTAAGCCCGACTGTTTAACATTGTGAAATGGCCAGTTAGCATTACCATTTTCACCATAAACAACGGCTCCGTATGCCAACCTATCGAAATCGTTACGATACACTTCATTGTTTATTGCTCCACAATTTTTAATTACGATTCCAGCATCTGTATTAAAGCCACCTTTACCAGGCCCAACGTATGTATTTTCTGCAGCTTCAAAATAGTGTGAATTCTCTATGTATGCACCTCTAGTTTGAATACTGAGTCCAATGGTGCCCAAATCTTCATCATAACCCGGAATGTTATAGTTATTCCCAGTTAGTCGTGCATAATTACAATTGTTAAAGTACGAGCCAGTAATGTTATCACTAAAGTCTGTTCTTTCTAACCGTGTACCAACTATGTCGTATGAATTATTAATATAAACACCGTATTTAAAACCTTCAATTTCATTTCTATTATAGTCACTTTCAAGTATTGGGAAATAATTACTTGTAGGGTAACCATTGATATTAACTTTTGAATTTATGGAATGAATACCTTTACCACTTCTCTTTGTGAAGCTACCTGAGGTACTAGTAATTTCATTTCTAAATGTACAACCTTGTATTTTCACTCCATCTACCTCCCACACACTAATTCCTTTTAATGCACCACCATTATAGACCTCATTCATTTCATCATTGAAAATAAACGAACAGTTTTTTAAATAACCTATATTGTCAATAGAGCCACCAGAATAATCGTGATATGACATAAATTGAACTCCTCTTTTACAATTGTAGAACGTAGTATTGTTTGCTTCAAGTATACCTCCGGCTGTCCCCCATTGTGTCTCGTGGGCAGCATTTTTTCCAATTAATGTGACACCATCCAAGGCATATTCTATTCTACTTCCGCTATTGAAATCTACTTTTCCTTGGTTGGTTTCATTCTGAGGTAAATCATCATTTCCAAAGACTATAATTCCTCGCCACGGGAAGTTACATGCTTTGGTTAGCTTTGCTCCATTAACTATTAGTGTTCCTCCTGTATGAATATCTATTCTAGCATTTTGCCCAAACTCTACAGTTAAATCTGCATTTATAGTTAAACTACATCCATTAGGTATTATCAATCTATTTTTGATTCTATAAATTCCATCTTCTGCTATTGTCGAGGTAATTGCTGGGTGTTCTTCTCCATCCCATTCCATGTTACCTAAAACTATATATTCATCATCATGATAGTATGCAGAGCTTGCACAAGATGGTATGTTAACTATTACGTCTACAGCATCAAAACCTATATTCTCACAACTAAACCCATCTACATTTAAGGTGTACGTGGTGAAATCTAATGGGTAATCACTTATATAGCTAGAGTTTCCAACAACTGGCAGCTCATTTACTTCCCAATTATAATTTAAAACCCCTGGCAATGGCTCTAATGTCCCAAGCCAAACATTATCCCCTGCACTAATAATTTGATCTGTTCCTAAATTAATCAAGATTGGATCTTCTGTGTAAGTAACATTTATTGTTGTTACACCTACATTCTCACAGCTTCCAAGACTTACTACTAAAGTGTATATGCCTATTTCATCTATAGTTATCAGCCCATTTTCTGAATCAGATACTATATATTCATCTTCTAATGTCCAGCTGTAGTTGTATTCTTCACCTAAATCTACTATTCCTATGTCTATACTCTGCCCTGGGCAAAATGTGACATCAGTATTTAGCACAAGTTCTTCTGGACTCTCTGTATAGTCAACACTAATATCTTCTGTACCAACATTAATACATGTACCATTACTTACGACTAAAGTGTAATTCCCAACTTCATCTACATTTATCTCTGGATCCTGAAAATCACTTCCTATATATTCTAGACCATTAAATGTCCATAAATATTCATAGCCAAATCCAAGATTTGCCATTCCTATATCAACACTTTCTCCTGGGCAAAATGTAGACATATTATTTACTAAAAGATCAATTGGATTCTCAGTGTAATCAACATTTATGTCTACAGAGCCTACATTAGTACATGAACTACTACTTACAACTAGTGAGTAATCTCCAACTTCATCGACATTTATAATTGAATTCTGTGAATCACTTCCTGTATAATCAAAATCATTAAATGTCCATAAATAGTCATAGCCAAACCCTAGGGTTTCTATTCCTATATCTACACTTTCTCCTGGACAAAATGTAGGTGTATTATTTGCTAAAAGGTCAACTGGATTCTCAGTGTAACTAACTTCTATTGTAGCTTCTGCTAATACACAGTCAGATTGACTTCCATTACCACTCACAGTTAATTCGTACACCCCAGGAATGTCGACCGTAATCAAAGGCATGTCTGCATCACTGCCCGTATAAGTTTCGCCATCAACAACCCAAGAATAGTGGTAGTTACCAGTAAGGTCATTGGCTCCTATTTGAGTGCTTTCTCCTGGGCAAAAATCAGAAGTTGAGCTGTATTCTAATTCTATTGGTTCTTCTATATAACTAACATTTAGTTCTATAGACCCTACATTAGTACATGCTCCATTACTTACGACTAAGGTGTAATCTCCAACTTCATCTACATTTATCTCTGGATCCTGAAAATCACTTCCTATATATTCTAGACTATTAAATGTCCATAAATATTCATAGCCAAGGCCAAGGTTTTCTATTCCTATCTCAACACTTTCTCCTGGACAGAATGTGACATCAGTATTTACCACCAGTTCTTCTGGGCTCTCAGTGTAATCAACATCTATAACTACGGAACCTACATTACTGCAACCCCCATTAGAAACGACTAAAGTGTACTCTCCAACTTCATCTACACTTATCTCTGGATTCTGTGAATTCTCTCCTGTATATTCTAAATCATTAAATATCCATAAATATTCATAGCCAAACACTAGGGCTTCTATTCCTATCTCAACACTTTCTCCTGGGCAAAATGTAGGTGTATTATTTACTAAAAGGTCAATTGGACTCTCAGTGTAATCAACATTTATGACTACAGAACCTACATTACTACAACTCTCATTACTGATGACTAAAGTGTAATCTCCAACTTCGTCTACATTTATCATTGAATTTTGAGAATCACTTCCTGTATAATCAAAATCATTAAATGTCCATAAATAGTCATAGCCAAACCCTAGGGTTTCTATTCCTACATCAACACTTTCTCCTGGACAAAATGTAGGTGTATTATTTACTAAAAGGTCAACTGGATTCTCAATGTAACTAACTTCTATTGTAGCTTCTGCTAATACACAGTCAGATTGACTACCATTACCACTCACTGTTAATTCGTATACCCCAGGAATACCGACCGTAATCCAAGACATAGCGGCATCACTACCCGTATAAGTTTCTCCATCAACAACCCAAGAATAGTGGTAGTTACCAGTAAGGTTATTGGCTCCTATTTGAGTACTTTCTCCTGGGCAAAAAGTAGAAGTTGAGTTGTATTCTAATTCTATTGGTTCTTCTAAATAACTAACATTTATTTCTATAGATCCTACATTAGTACATGAACTACTACTTACAACTAGTGAGTAATCTCCAACTTCATCGACATTTATAATTGAATTCTGTGAATCACTTCCTGTATAATCAAAATCATTAAATGTCCATAAATAGTCATAGCCAAACCCTAGGGTTTCTATTCCTATATCTACACTTTCTCCTGGACAAAATGTAGGTGTATTATTTACTAAAAGGTCAACTGGATTCTCAATGTAACTAACTTCTATTGTAGCTTCTGCTAATACACAGTCAGATTGACTACCATTACCACTCACTGTTAATTCGTATACCCCAGGAATACCGACCGTAATCCAAGACATATCGGCATCATTGCCCGTATAAGTTTCGCCATCAACAACCCAGGAATAATGGTAGTTACCAGTTAGGTTATTGACACCTATTTGAGTGCTTTCTCCTGGGCAAAAAGTAGAAGTTGAGTTGTATTCTAATTCTATTGGTTCTTCTAAATAACTAATATTTATTTCAACGGAACCAACATTACTACAGCTTTCATTATTTACAACGAGAATATAATCTCCAATTTCCTGTGTAATTATTGCTGAACTTTCAGCATCCTCACCTGTATATTGTTCATCTGCTAAAGTCCAATTATAACTATACCCAAGTCCTAAATTTTCTATTCCAATTTCTACACTTTCTTCGGGGCAGATAGTTATACTGGTATTTACATCTGTTTCTATTGCTTCTTGTACAATTATAGTTTCATTTGCAACATCACATATACCATCATTTACAACTAGCGTATAAGCCCCAACGTTGGTCACATCAATCTGTGAAGTATTATAATCTATCAGTGAAGAATTTTCATACCAAGTATATGTATAGTCACCTTCTAAAGCCTCTAAACCTATTTGTGCGCTCCCCATACATAAATCAACTTGTGTTTGTAAGTTAAGTTCAATTTGCTCATGATAATTCACATACAAACTAGATTGGTTTTCTTCATAGTTCCACGCTCCATTACATTCATAATACAGTGTGTAAAAAGCACTTGTATTTACTTCGGCCAATCCATTAATGTTTTGTTCAGGGCCTGTACTCCACATATAGTTTTCCCCAGGATCAAAATTTTCTGCAACTAACTCAGCTTGTTCGCCATTGCAAGCTTCAATATCTTCACCAGCTGTGACATATTCACATTTAATTGTAAAATTCTTTGTTTCAGAATAATCACAAGGGTTCGTTACTGTATATGTGTATTCTGTATTTGATAAAGGAGATGCATTTAGTAGTATTTCATTTGATGTAATCGTTTCTCCATATACATCAAGCCATTCCCATTGATAAGTAAAATCGGTTCCAAAATCAAATCCTAATTCAAGCTCATCACCCCCACATATATTGTACTCCTCTTCTATAAAATTTAAAGGTATTTCATTTACATAAATAGTAACATCATCTTCAACATCTTCTCCTATGAGGGAAAATGTAAAAGTTGTTGTTACTAGCACCGGTGTCATAGTTAAAATATAAGCAAATAAATTTGCTGTTACATTAGTAGATTCTGTATACCATTGAGGATCTGCTCCTACCGCTGAAGTTACTCCTACAAGTACGACTGGATAATTCCCACATGTGTATTGATCTGGGCCAGCATCTACAGCAATTATTTCTTGAGCATCTGAATATTCACAGACAAAAAGAACAATAAATAACAAACTGAAAACCGATTTAAAAAAGTTACTATTCATAGTATAATTTTTTGTTTTACAGAAAAAAATGTTAAATGAAATATAAATCACTTGGAGCTAAGCTCATGACGCCGAGAATATTTCCCGAAATCGGCAAACATCAATCTCAATGTGTCATTCTGGAATAAGTAGTTGTTTTAGGACTCGATTAACACAGTACAGAATGTCGTATTTGACTCTCTGTTATAAATTTAATAACATTAAAAGAGCTCTTTAATCTAATTGATCGTCTCTTTCTGTATCAGAATATTCGAGAGAATTAGGAATAGATAAGGGTGTTTTTTATTCTTGGTACGAGAAGCATCAATATTATTTATCACAAAAAAAATGTAGTCAATCCATCCCTCCCAAAGTATAAACCTTAGTGTTATAACTTGGGTCTTCTGCCAATAATTCTACTTCATCAAAAATTAGACTTACCTTTTTGGTGTCGTACGATTTAAGATAAATGCTTTTCGTTTTTGTCCATTCATGCCTACCTTGAAATACTTTTGCTTCAAAAACTACATAGCCATCTCCACCAATATTCCTAACTTCAGCAAACACTTTTGTACTATAATTAAACAATGAGCTTGACGTTCCATCTGCGTAAGAGCTTACGACTTCAGGAATAGGAGGGATAATGGTTTTATACAATTTTTGATAATTAGCAACGACTAATATTATTCCGAATACTATCAGCCCCTTGATAATTAATTTTTTACTCATTCTCTAGAATTACTTATTAAAATTTGAGTGTAATAGTGATTTTATGCAAAACATTTAGCCCTACAAGGAGCTAAATATTCTGCATCTTTTTTGTTATTACGCTTTTTGAACTAATATCCATATTGCTGAGTGGCCTCCATTCACAGAACAAGGAGGGAATGTTTCTCCTTTAGATAACGGAATTGTATTCGATGGATGTGTACTACATTTGTAAACACCACTAGTTTGGCATTTTGTTCCTGTTTTTGACATAATTAATCGTACTTAGAGTGAATAAACAGGATAACTGACATAGTTATCCAATTGACTCTCATAAGGTAACTTCCCTCGAGCTAAGCTCATGACACCGATAATAGCCACAAAAAAGCACATAATATCAAGCTCTATATATCATTCAGAAGCAAAGGGCTGTTTATAGTCGTCATTTTACTGATTAAAAAACGTCGTATTTACTGATGTCGGCTCCTACAAAATGACAAAAAAAAGCCCTCCCGAAATTTCGGGAGAGCTTTTAAATAAAAATATAATAGTACTTATTCTATTACTAACTGTTTAACCACTTGAACACCTTCAACCTCCACTTCCAAGAAATAAAGCCCGGCATCAAAAGACGAAACATCAATAATCAGATTGGTGCTAGATTCCATATACTTGCTACTAGCGACTTCCTTCCCCAAGGCATCCAAAAGCTTCCAAGAACTTATAAAATAAGGACTTTCTATTTGAACTATAGAACTAACTGGATTAGGATGTATTTTCACTTTTAAATGGTTAAACTCATGAATAGATTCTTCACAATCTTGTACACTTACCAATACAGTGTCGTAAGTTGTACCCAAATCATCACTAACATCTAAGTAATATTGACTAGTTTCTGTAGGCGTAATCTCCAAACTTGACCCTGTCCATAACCCTCCAAAATCATCTGTCCAAGTATAAGTGTAATTAGAGTAATATACATCATCTAAAAAAAGACTCTCACCAACACAAAGGATTGTATCTGCTCCTGCATTTGCAGAATATTCAATGCAATCGTCTACATAAACCGTAAGGGTATCAAAAGTCTCGATAAAGAAATTATCTTTTACAGTAAGAACGTAGCTAGATGTTTGTGTGGGTGATACATCTAGGTATGCACCGTCGTAAGTATTTCCATTTTCATCTAACCAAGTATACGTGTAATCTAGATAGTTATGACTGCCCATACTTACCATTTCTCCTACACAAATAGTGGTGTCATTTCCTGCATAGGCAATGTCCTGAAAGCTACTTAATAGGAATACTGCGACATCGTCTATCTGAACATCCTTTCCCCCAATATATAGAGAATTTGCCCCCCAACAATCAACGGGGTCAGAAATATAGGTAACCTCATCATCTGCGAGAAAATTACCTATGGTCATAAACTTCTCCCCACCTGTAGCCACAAAAGTTTGGTAAAAATGATTCCATTGGTTAGGTTGCATTAGTTCATTTTCTTTTAAGTCTACTTGTGGGCTTAATGGAGATAATGAAAAATCCCAAGGTACCTGCATAAAATCTACATTAGAATATAAAATCGAATCTTCACTAAAGTATGCCCCTATACCATTATGCATTGGTGCACACAACTTATTGAATACATACATCGAAACTACATAGGTTTCACCAGCTTGTAAAGTTTCAGTTAATTCTACTTCTATATATTCTCTATCTACGTCTAAATCTGATGGGGTATTTTCCAAGCACCAAGGGTTAAACACAGCGAATCGAGACGATACTTCTCCTGATTTAATCCATTCTGGTACTGCATTATCTGCAGATAAAAAATATAAATCTGAAGAGGAAGATCCAACACCTCTGGGTGTAAACCAGTCATCAGCACAATCTATTAAACCGTTAGTGAAGAATAAGGGGTAACCATCTGGAATACAGTCCATATTGACATCTTCAAAACTAGGGTTAGGGACTAAGTTTTGAGCTTCTGTGCCAATAGATAAGATGAATGTAAATATGGTAATTAACTTTTTCATACTATTAAAATTTAAAATGGGCAGTAGCTAAATGCTACCGCCCACTAATTTAGTCAATTATTACTAATCGATCTTTAAGGATGTTTTCACCATTTCTGTTTAAGTGGTAGAAATATAATCCAGACTGTAATTGACTTACGTCAATTGTAAAGCGAACATCATTAATGTTTAAATCTTCTCTTAAAACTTCTTGTCCTAGGCTATTGTAAATACTAAATGACAATCCATCTAAAGACTTAATCTCATCAAAACTAATCGTAATTACATCATTTGCAGGGTTCGGATACAACTTAAAGTGATCCTTAAGCGCTGCAAATTCATATTCTTGACTAGTGCTTCCATCAGTTCTATAGGCTACACCCATTTCTTCAGGGAATAAATCAACCATAACACGTGCCGAATAAACTGCTTCTCCACCTAAATAAGGAGTTAGTGTAGCTATATTCTCCAAAGTGATTCTTTCTTCTTCGGTAAATGGAAGGTCGTGAGCGTATTTCTCTAAATACAACTGATTGACAATCTTTTGATTTTCATCCATCAAATCTTCAGCGATAATCTCAGCATTCAATTGTAAGGCTTCCATCACTTCTCTTTCGCTCATTCTATCGAAAATGGTGTGGAATTTACCAATATTACTTTCCATTACTAAATCATAAAAACTTTGGAATACAAGGTCATCACCATCGTTCATGTTTAACAATTCAGGTCTGCGTTTTAAAGTAGTATAGGCATATCTTTTTGCCTTTTTAGCAAACTCTTCATTCAGCTGTTCTCTTACTATTTCATCTCTTACAATTTCGCCTAATTTAAACTCTCTTGGATAAGATAACCAGCCCCCGCCAATACCATTATTACCTGAACATTGAGTGATACTCTCATCGCCGATATTTGGAATGTAAGTAACATTAAAAATACCTAGTCCCATAGATTCTACAGGAGAAAACACTTGGCTACTTAATATATCTCCTCGGTGGTACCAATCAGTAGGAGAAATAACAGCCCCGTACATTCTCACATCAGGCAAATTATTCAACCATACATTATCGGTTGGGAAATATACAGCAGCACCTTGATCGCTAATTTCTGTAGCTGTTGTAGAACTTGCCTCAAGAAAATACATACCATAACCATACTTCATCATCTTATTGCAAGAGTACTCTGTGTTTATACACGATCCTGCTGTCCAAATACTTGTCCCTGCATTATTAATTGTATTTTCAGTAATATAAGCATCCTGTGTTTCGGACACTTGAATTCCTCTTTGTGTTAAGTTAATAGGATTTTCTAACCCACTCTGCTGAGAGACTGTAATATCGTTATAACCTACAGTAACTTCATCACAATTGTTTACCTGTAAACCGTACTGACTGCCAGTATAGCCTGGCATATATGCATTTACTTGGTTATTGTTTATATACAAGCTTTCACCTGGTAGCATTGGGCTAGAGGGAATGTTCGTTGCTCTTACACCACCTAAATTATTATTTAATGTGTTTAATGTTATGCCAATTATCATTGCATCATTTGGAATAACATTGTTTACATCAATAGCCAAATCTGTATCCGAAATTGTATTTGATAAAATCGAACTAAATGTTCTCATATCATCGCAGTGTATCCCTGTAGCTATTTCATTAATTTCATTTGTATAAATGAATGTAGTTTGTCTTTTAGAGTAAATACCATAATTTGAACTACCAGCATTGTTAAACTCACAATGAGTTACTTGAAGGTTATAAGCATTTTCACTAAAATCTTGTTGTGAAAACACTCCATATCCATTATCTGGAACTTCAAATTTATTATTGTAGGTATATAAGTCTGTTGATTTACTACGGATACCGTATTTTAACTTTTGAAAGCTGTTTTGTGAACCAGTTAAATCACCAATGGTAACATTGTCTACATAATTTAAATCGATTCCTGCCAATGCTTCTGTCAATCCTAATGAATTAGAGAGAAGAGTTATGGTTGTTCCGCCCGACATATTAGGTTTAAATTCATTCCCTAATACTTCGCACGATAATACATTGTTATAATTCTTAGCATGTATTCCTACGTAATTTCCTGCGAATTCTGAATTGTAAACGTAAAAACGACCACCATTTTCAGAGTGTATCGCATGAATTCCATGATGTACTTTTGAATCCGTTATGAATACTTTTGCCTGAGGGTTTTGAACATAAATCCCGTCCCACATTTCGTTATCACATGGAATAACAGCACAACTGATAAAATTTAGAGCATTAGCTCCAACTACTTCAATCTTTACATCAGGGCCTATAAACACATTACAATTTGTAAAGGTCATCGTTTCATCTACAACAAAGTCATTGTCGAAATAAATAGATTGGCCTGTATAAATATTGAAAACACTCGATGCTGAGGTGTTGTAGTCTGTAAATTGCACATCAACAGGATTACCTGAACAGGTAACTTGTGCATTTAACTTTGTACTTAGTAATCCTAGACACATAAATAATAGGCCCGTAAGGGAGTAGATTTTCCTTTTCATTCTTTAAGTTTTTTGAATAATTGGTTATTAATAAATTGAACAGCCCAAATATAATAGCTATCGAGGTGACGTCATGACTCCTAAAAACTTACATTAACAACATAAAAACACTCTACATAAAAAACCTAAACCAGGTATTCTCATGTTATATAAAAATATAGATGTAAATTAAAGTGTAGTAAAAACAATAGTACCCACCTTTAAATATATTAGAAATGAGCACTTTATTATTTTCTTAGAAGAATGAGTTAGCTATTGATATTACATCCTACAGAGCGACTTGCCCCTATATTAACTTTTATTTTGTTAAGCAATCTATTTCTTTGTGCTGCGAGGTCCCAGAAACAAAATATTTTCGGGTGTTCGAATTTGTTCATCAGTGTGGTTATCATAATACCTTTGCCAACCTTTATTCACAGCATTAATATGGAGGTGTTCTGCTTTATATAGTCTCTCATCATTAAATAATGGTTGATTATGCTCTGGAAAGATACATTCGCTATCCTATCTTAGATAAAGAAGCTAGGATATCTCTACCTCAGGAGCTATTCGCATTATTATTTTTGACAACGATTCGTCTAATAAACGTAGAAACGTAGAAACGTATTGATGGTCAGGTCTATGATTTTTAGCCATTATTGAATAGTCTATTTAATTTCTGATACAAATTGAATACTTACATCCTTACTATCTACTTCGATTTGATAAAATTTTTGAGATTCCACATAACAAGTATCTCTAGTTCTTCTATCAATAGTTATTGCTAAGTCATCATTTCTGTATCCTGCAAATTCTCCGTGACCTTCCATAATTCCAATACCGTCCCAAAAGGTGATTTTATCACCGATTTTTAAGTTCAACAACTCTTTCAAATTTGGCGGCAATAGGACTGGTCTTAAATCATTAATGTTTTTTTTCCGACCAATTTCATTTGCAATAATATTTTGATGCTTCAATCTAGATTCAAACGTGTTATATCCAATCAATTTGTAATTACCTCGGTGTTTTGTTTGGAGTTCAATTGTGATATCATCTTCACTTTGTTTGAATGAAGATAGTATTGCTTTTTTTTCTCTTTTAGAAATCGCTTTTGCTGAATTTCGAATTGCTCTTACTAGCTTTAAAAAGAAAGAATCAAATCCATCTGAAATAAATTTAACCTCATTTCCATCGGGCAAAACAACCTCATTTGAAAGGTCTGCATAAAGAAGGTCAGTAAGTGTTTCTGGAATTTCACAATTACGATATTTCACAGGAATAATCTTATTCATTAATCCTGTATTCGAGTTCTTAATCGCTTTGTCTAATTCATATTTAACCCAATCTGATTCTACAGAAGATGGAGAAAGAATTATAACTAGATGTGAAGAGTCATCTAACGCCTCTTCAAGTTTATCTACTAAACTATCACCAAGTTCTAATTGACCCTCATCAAACCATGTCTCAATAGAATTCTCAGCTAAACAATTTTTAAGTTTTCTTACAAACTTCTTGTCCTTACTGCTATGAGAGATAAAAATTTTCATGTTTTTTATTATGTCAAACATTTATACAAACTCAATATTGAGTTAAAACTTCTTAAAAACATTTCCAGCCCTCAAGCCCCTCTTGAGAGATGGAAATGATTAGTCATTATTACATTACATTTAACTTTTTAGACTCGATATTAGAACCATCAACCACTAAAGTAAGTATATACGTCCCTGTTTTATAAACCTCGCAATCCATCTTATAGACATGTCTAAAGTCCCCAACATTAACCTGCTCAATATTTTGACCTATAATATTGCGCACTTCTATAATAGCACTATTATAGAATTCTGGTAATTCGTAAGTCACATAAAGGTCATCAGTAGCAGGGTTTGGAGAGATATCCATCAAGCTTCTTTGAGCAAACGGGTGTCCTACTCCATTTAGCTGTCTAAATTCTGGTGTCTCAGCTATAGGCATAGAATAATCATTTATAGGTTCGTCGTTAATTAATGCCAAAACAGATTGTGCTTTTCCAGAACCAAAAACATCAGTATAGCTTGCTATTTGTGTAATCGTTTCTAATTGCACATCATTCATCTGAAACCAATTCAATCCAGATTTTTGTAATGAAATATCAATTTGCTTAAAACTTCCATAGTTATCATCATTAACTGCCATGTAATCATTCAATATATTCAATGCCTCATCATAATCATCTTGATGGAGTAAAACTGATACTTTAATTCGTAGAGCCTCTGACGTATTTACATCTACATACAAATCGTAGATTTCTTGATAGCCATTATCCAAATTCTCGTCGAAAAGGGTCGTGTGTATATAGTCTGCCTCCAAAACTGCAATTTCTTCACGTGCAGTTTTCATATCTAACTCCAATAAGTGTCGTTGAGAATTCCCATCTTTATTATACACTAAGCTCGCTAAATAGGGAGTTAAAGGCTGTGTTTGATTAAACACTTCCATAACTTTTCTACTTAATGGTCCATTCCAAATTAATATTTCGGTTAAATGCCATTGATTCATTGGAATCTGACGGGTTATAGCTGCAATCAATATATCATCAGATAAGTATGGTGATCCTAATGTCATCTTTTCATAAATAGATGAAGTACTCGCAAAATCATCAAGTAATACTTCGAGAATATCAGGCTTCAAACCTCCGTTTAAAATACTTTTATAATTATCATCCAAAACAGAATACCCATCCCTTATATCCTCAATCACAACTCTACGATATGGATCATAAACTAATGGTCCGACAGGACCTCTACCAGGACATGATTCATTTTTATCTTGCCCGTATTCATTCTCTGTACTTTTTGTTTGTATTTTGGTATTATCACTATTTTCAGGTACCGCATAGGGATCCTCATGATGGTAATAATGCTCTAGTTGTAGACTTGGATTAGCAATCTCAATATGTCCATTAACAGTACTTTTTTCTTTAAATCTATTTCCTGATGCTTGGTCTGCACGAGCACTTATCACACCTTGAGTAAGGTCGATAACAGCATCAGAAAACAAATAAATATCTTTATAATTAAGGGTATTAGAACCTAAACTACTATTATAACCAAAGTCATTACATCTAAATTCTAAGCCCTTATGTCCAAACAGATTATCACTTCCATTTACACCATAAATCATAAATGCATAACTCAATTTATCAAAACCATTTCTATATACTCTATCGTCAGTCAAACTACCAGAAGACTCAATAACAAGTCCTGCATCAAAATTATCCAAACCAAAGTTTCCTTCATTAGTACCATAAAACTCATTTTCCTCTATAATATATCTGTTTGAATTTTTAAAATGTGCCCCTACGGTGGAAATATCCTTATAAGTTTCTTGTATATTAATCAGTGAAGGAACAGAAAAAGAACTATTGCTTAATCTAGCAGCTTTAGTATTCTTTAGGAAGGCACCAACACGATTTCCATAAAAATCAGTACGATCTATATACACGCTAGTTAATTCATCTATATTACTTACATCAATCCCATATTCAAAACCAGAAATTTCACTTCTATCATATAAACTTTCATCAGGAATTACTGGTAGTGTTAAACCTGGGTACTCAGCCCCTAATCTAAACGAAGCATCGACAGCCTTTATCGCTACACTCGGCAGAATGTTAAATAATGAAGAACCTTTATTAGTGATATTATTTACGAAATCACAAGCTCCAATATGTACACCATCAACTCCCCACAAGCTAATTCCAATAAGCTCACCTTCGGTAAAAACATCATTTATCGCATTATCTACTAGAACCGAACAATTGATGATAGTACCAACATTATTAATCTCTGCACCGCTTGAATTATGATTTTCATACTCCATAAACTGTACAGCTGTTTGACAATTTTTGAATGTCATGTTTTCAGCCTTAAGTATACCTCCTGAAGTTCCCCATTCATAATTAAACTCATCATCAAGACCTATTAATGAAATTGCTGTTTTTGCAAATGCTATAGTAGCATCATTTTTTAGATGTACTCTTCCCTGATAGATATCTGTTTGACTTTCGTATTCCCTACCTAATACTTCTATACCATACCAATAACCGTCACATCCCTTAGTAATAACCGCACCATCAACAACTAATTCAGCTTCAGGCTCAATACTTATTCTTCCATAATGTCCAAATTCTAATTGTATATCAGAATTTATAACCAATGTATTACCTGTCTCGATGGTTAACAGTTGATCTATTCTTAACACACCATTTGGAGCACTCACATTTCCATTTATTGGAAGAGTATTAAGATTCCAATTTTGATTGTCACTAACTGTGAATTCTATATAATGATAATAATCACTTGTTGATTGTGCTATCAAGCTATGCATTCCAATGTACATTAATAGGGCACTAAATAAAGGGGTGAACTTCATTCTCATTCTTTACGTTTTTCACTGTTAGTTGTAAATCTTACTTATAGAAATAATTGATTAGGTTATTTTAACACATAGCTCTTACACTGGCGACAATACCTTATTTCAACTTTTTTATAGAACTCTAAATCCTTTACCATACGTTTAATAGTACTCTCTGAAACGGCAAAGACTTGGGCTAAAGATTTTACAGAGCCTGTAGTACTTATTTGCACTAAATCGAAAAACTTATCAAGCCTAGATAGTTCGTTTATCAATGACATATTGAGATATTTTAATGAGTATATTTAATGATTTGCAGAAGCCTTTTCATTATTGGAGGAGACCTAAATCACTTTTGAACAGGACGAAACTACCCCTAAAAGCAAGGCATTTGTCATCGAACTTCCCATCGCGATCACACAGAGATAAACGTTACGATTTTACGTACGAACGTAAATATGATCAATCAATAGAAGGAGTGAATACGAAGGGGAATTGTTAAACTGAAATAAAACAACAGTCGATGGCCGTTATAATTAGATGTGAAATTCTAAAATAAAAAGTATTACAAAGTAAAATAGCACCAAAGGTGCTATTCATATTCTAAATTATAAGCTGAAATCTATTTTCGCTCTTGAAGTAAGGTTACGAATTCAGATTTTGATCTTGATGCTAATGGTATGATATCTTTATTAATCATAATAATTTGATCTTCCGATCTAACATATTCAGTACATAAATTCAAATTTATTAAATACGATTTATGACATCTATAAAAAAGAGTATTAGGAAGCGTTTCTTCTAAGTCTTTTAAAGGCTTAGACGCTATAATCACCCTTCCTGTAAGTAGATGAACATCACAATAGGCGCGGTCAGCTTTTATACATACAATATCAGCTACATTTATAAACTGAAATCCTTCTCTAGTTGGAATCGTTATTTTATTAAAGCTATTAGGGTTAAAATGCATATTTTGAAAAAGCAATTCATAGCGCTCTTTCTGATATTTGTTATCAGTCTTTTGTTTATAGCGTTCTACTGATTCTGTTAGCAATCTAAAATCTATTGGTTTTTGTAAAAAATCAATGGCGGAGTACCTAAAAGCATTAATGGCAAATTTTGGATGTGCGGTCGTGAAGATAACTTCAAAATCTGGAGAATTAAATCTCTCCAACAGATCAAAGCCATTATAATCTGGCATTTCAACATCTAAAAAAACAACATCAGGATTGTATTTACGAATTGCCATTTCGGCATCGTTTACATTATCTAGACTTGCAACTATTTTCACCTCTTCACAATATCTAGCTAATAGCTTTTGTAAGCTATTCCTTGCTTTAAATTCATCGTCTACAATAATCGATTTTATAATCATAAGAATGATTTAAAGATTTGTGGGAATATAAATAATAACTTGTGTTCCACATACAGCACCTTTCTCATTTAGAACATCAGTAATCATATGTGAAAAGTCACTTGTATCATAAGCTAAGTTCAAATAATCAATTCGCTCTTGCATCATAATAAGCCCTTTTGAATTATGACCCTTATTTTTCTTCTTCTCAGATTTCTCCCTACCAATTCCATTATCTTTGATAGTACATTTTAACTTTTCATGCTCTAGGTTGAACTTTACATCAAGTTTTCTTCCAGTTCCCCTGCTCAGTAAACCGTGCTTTATGGCATTTCCTACATAAGGCTGTAAAATAAGTGGGGGTAGTTGAAAATTATTAGTATCTACAAACTCATCAACCTCTACACACAATTCAAATGCTTGTTCGAACCTCAACTGCTCTAAACTTATATACAAGTCCAAAAACTCTAATTCATCTCTCAGAACAATTACCTTCTCTCTAGAATAGTTTAAAGTCATCCGCATTAACTTTGAAAAGTCACTCAAATAGATAATTGCATTCTCATCATCTTGATCTAAGATAATTGATTGAATTGAATTGAGAACATTAAAGACAAAGTGTGGATTAAACTGAGCTCTTAAAGCCTTTAATTCTAATTCTGCTTTTTGTTTTAACTGATGAAGCTCCTTAATCTGCTCTTTGTGTTTTCGCTTTTGCCGCAAAGTTATCAAAGTATAAGAACTCCATGATAATAGTACAATAGCTAGACAAATAAACCACCACCTAAGCCAAAATGGAGGTGTAATTGTGAAATTATAAGTCTTTATAGTAGACCAATTACTCAAAGGTACTTTTGATCTTAAATTTAAAGTATAAGTTCCGTGTGATAGATTTGTATACGTTGTAAAACTTTCGTGTGTAGAAGGACGCCAACTATCCTCATAACCTTCTAGATACCATTGGTATTCAACAAAATGTCGCTCTGTAAAATGTGTAGAACCAAATTGAAAACTTAAATGATTATCTTTATAATTAAACTCTTGGCCGTCTATGATAACTTCCCAATTTGGTAACTCATTACTTAATATATAATCCTCATTCCATACTTGTAAAGATTCGATAGTAATATTCGGAGAGTCACTTTCATTTAATACTTTACCTGAACTAAATGAATACACAGACTCTTCATGCGTCTTGTTATCAGTATTAACTGAAAACAACAAACTTCCATCATTTCTAATCAAAAGCGACTTATTATGACAGAACAAAAATGGGTATCCGGTTGGTTTTGCATACATTTGTACATCAACAACTTTTCCTTGAGCATTTATCTTTAATTGATGTAAGCCATCATTAGTCCCTACCCAAATACTACTTCTATTTACATCCCATTGAATTGATTTTATCAATTCATTATTAAGCCCATTTTTCTTTCCATAAGTTTTAAAATTTTCTCCATCAAATTGAATTAGCCCACTCGAGTATGTTCCAAACCAAACATTTCCATAATCATCAACTTCTACAACTCGTCCGCTGTGATCAGTCATTCCACTATCAGAATTGTATATCTTTATACTATTGCTTGAATAAAGAACTAAACCTTCGGAAGTAGCAAACCACAAGCGATTACCATCAACTTGTATGTCGTAACATAAACCAATATCGATTCCAAAATCGAACACACCTATAGAATCCCCAGAGGCTACTAAAACCTTATTTTCACATGCATAATATGTCTGGCTTTTATATGTTTCTATATCATAAACGAAAGCACCTCTTAAAAATTCGTCAAATTCATGTTTAACTATATATTCATCCCCATTCCATTCATATAGCAGACCTCCAATACCACCAGCTTGTAGTTGACCTTCATTATTTAGCCCCATACATAGGATAAAATTAGCTCCTTCTTCTAAAATATATTTCTCAATTGAGTTTGTTGAGATCCTATCGACTCCATACCTCCCTCCAATCCATAGTTCATCTTCAAATTCTATCATTTCAAAAGCTCCATGAATATAATCAAAAATCGCTTTCTGAAATTCAGATTCACTTAGGAGTGTGATGCCATAATTACTAGCAATCCAGAAATTATTATCCTTATCCACAAACAAATCATAAATACTTCTGTCAAAAAGAAATTTATCATCAATCTGATTCCATAAACCTTTGTCATAAGTCCATAGCCCGCCTCCATAGGTCGCCACGAACAATTGATTATTATAACTGAGCGTATCTACAATTTTAAAATCAAAAGGAATATTGTCACTAGATTCGAAGACTATATTAACTTCATTAAAATATGCTGAATTACTACCCAATGAATCAATCCGTGAGAAATCATGACCATTATAACTCTGAATTCCTTTTCCTGTTTTAATCCACAAGACACCTTCATTATCAATATTTACTTTACTAACCCGATTATCTAAAAGACCATCATTAGTGTAAAATTGTTTGAATTTTTGACCATCAAACTTGTTTAAGCCATATGATGTGCCTAGCCATAAATAACCGAGTTCGTCTTGAGTAATAGAGTAAACAACCGCACTAGATAAACCATCACCTTCAGAATATGATTTTAAATCATATTCTTGTGCTACAACACTAGTTATTGCCATAAACAAGCAGAGAATTAGTTTGATATACCTCATCAAACAAACATAGTAAAACTAAGTACAATACTTCCTATATATCAGCTCATCTATTAATTCAATTCCTAATAGCAAACAACTCTCTATCATTGGTTTATTTTCATAAAAAAATAGCCTTATAAAAAAGCCCCTCCCGAATATTCGGGAGGAGCTTTTTTAAATCTATTTACTATTAAAGGGCTTACTCCACCATTAGTTGTTTAACAACTAGAACTCCATCAATTTCCATCTCCAAGAAATAAAGCCCTGTATCAAAACTCGAAACATCAAGTAATAAGTTTTTACTTGATACCAGACACCTACTACTAGCGACTTCCTTCCCCAAGACATCCATAAGCTTCCATGAATTAATGGCATATTCACTTACTATCTCAACAATAGTTGTTACTGGATTTGGAAATACTTTAATCTGAGAAGCATAAACATCTGCAAGACTCTCGTTACACTCATCTATGGTGACTGTGATACTATCGAAGGTTTCGTTAAATGCAAAATCCTTTACACTTAAATAATAGGTCGTTGTGGTTTCTGGATTTACTGTAGGATTAGCTATATCCCACTCGTTGCCTAGGATATCTGCCCAATGATAAATGTAGTTTTCTAAATCATGACTCTCAAGCACCACACTTTCACCTATGCAAAGTGTTGTATCGTTACCCGCGTTAGCCGTTTCTTTTATTGAGTTATGTAATGATACAGAGACATCATCTAGTATTACTCTTGCAAAATTATAACATGGAAATGATGGCTCAGGATCTATCGTATTTATCTCGGTATACCAGTTAAACTGTCCAAAATACATATATTCATATGCTTTATCAGCATACAACACTGTATCTACACGAATCCATTCGCCAATATTTACTAATAATTGGTTTAACTTTAAATCTGGTTCTTGTAAGTATTCTGAGAAATAAGGAACTAGAACGCCAGAGTTATCTAAACCCGATGAATCTAATCTTACGACATTTTCTATCGAGTCTCTATGTGTAGTCAAACTTTCTAGCCAAGCCTGCGTAAAAACGGTGTCTGTATGGAAGTAAACCCCTAATTCATCTGTTCCAAGGTGATTAACATTCATGAAATTTAGTTTATCAGGCAATGCAACATAAAAACTAACATCATAGAACTCGCCTTCAACCATAGGTTCAATTAATTTAACTTGAATTGATTCAATATTATGGTTTGAGATATAATCATATCCCTCAATAGGATCATAAGCTGAAAAAACTGGAATAAATGAAACTGAACCATCTCCAGTTCTAGGTTGTGGAGGCACATAGTCAACTGTCCATACATAATCAAACTCCATATTATTGTTAAAATAATCTGGTGAGCCTGTTGACCAATAATTAAAGAATTCTGAATGGGGGCTTGCAAACCATGGTGGTGCACAATTAATCATATCGTTTGCATGTATAGTAGGTAAACATTCATACTCCTCAAAGCTAGGGTTAGGTACTAAGTTTTGAGATATCACTAAATTTGGAATCAAGATAAATAACAATAAAAGTGTGTTCTTCATAGTAAAATATTTATTAAGCCCCGCAAACATTTGTTTGCGGGGCTTAAAATTAATCAATTTTAACCAGCTGGTTCTTTAATATAATTTCTCCATTTCTTTCTAGCGTATAGAAGTAAATACCAGAATTTAATGAACTAATATCCATGTCTAATCTGTTGAAATTAAAATCAAGCACTTCATGCCTAACTTCAACACCCATCATATTATAAATATAGAAAATAACCCCCTCTAAATCTTTTATTTCAATAAAGCTAACAGTAATGTAATCCTTGGCAGGATTCGGATAAACCTTAAATCTATCCATTAATTCATAGTCAATTTGTTCACCTTGTATTGAACCATCTGTACGATATGCCACACCCGTTTCTTCAGGCCATAAATCAAGCATTATTCTTGCAGAATAAACGGCATCTCCTCCTAAATATGGCGTTAGTGTTGCAATATTCTCTAAAGTCTCCACTTCTGTTGCACTGAATTCAATATGTTTTCTAAATTTATCTAAATACAAAAGGGTAACAACTTTTTGATTTTCCTCCATCAAGTCTTCTGCCCAAATAGATGCATTTTGCACTAGTGCTTCCTCGTAATTCCTAGCATCAATCTTAGACAATACATCTCTGAAATAGCCAATATTTGAGTTTTGCATCAACTCGAAAAAACTTTCATAAACAATATCATCAGATGTGCCTAAATCAAAAAGATCAGGTCTTTCCAATAAATTTTTATACACATAATCCTTACTCTTTGTATCAAACTCATTACTTAATACTTCTCGAATAATTTCATCCTTTACTATTGGGTCTAAAAGACCTCTTGGTACAGCCCAAAAAGTACCTATACCATTATTTCCGGAACAAGAAGTTACTTCGGTTATTCCTGTAAATGGAATGTAATTTATATTCGAAACACCTGGTCCTAAAGGACCAAATACATTATATACATTTGGAGATAGTAAAGCTTCTCTAGAGTACCAATCTATGGGAGTATTTAAGGGGCCACCATAAGTCCTAAAATCACCGACAAATCCATCTATCCAAATATTATCATTAGGTATATACACGCCATCAGTATCTATATATCCTTGTGTACTAATTTCGGTTGCAGCAGTACCAAATGTTGGTAAGAAATTAAAACCAAAATTAGTATTTCTCATCGCATTACAAGTAAAACGAGTATCGTTACACAAGCCTGACACCCAAATACCTGAACCTGCTGTGTGTATCTCATTTTCAGAAACAATGGAGCCTGAACATTCACTAATTTGAATTGCTCGCTTATCATCATTTAGAATTGATGAAGTCGATCTATTTAGACTTATAAAATTATTTACCACCGAAGCAACATCACAATTGTTAACTTGAATACCGTATTCTGAAATTGAAGAACTAGCAAATGATGAATTTGTGTTTTGTATGCTATTATTATTAATAACAAACATGTCACTACCATTACTATTTGATGGGATATTTGTACCTCTAATCCCTTTTCTACAGCTCGTAAGTTCATTATCAAATATAACTGCATTAAGTGTACTTGCTGGCAATACTTGATCGATAGATATACCAACTTCTGCATCAGAAATTTTATTATCAAAAATAAAACTAGCTCCCATATCAGTACATCGAATTCCGTTCGTAATACCAATAATATCATTATTCTCAATCATAGAAGGATGTCCGTTAGAAAAAATGCCATAATAACTATCAACTCCTGCAGGAGTCATATAACACCCTTTAACTGTAAGTAGTTCGCCAAACGCACCACTTCCAAGCGAATATACACCAGTCTGCATATCTCCGATTTTAAACACCGAATTTTCAACAACAACATCACTATAGTCACAGTGAACACCACTCTTTGCTACATTCGTGAAATAATTTACAGCTGATAAATCACTACCTATAGTAGCATGACCTATATTTTGAACATATACTCCAGAGTGCCCATTTAATGCTCCAATAGGATTGGTTAACAAATCTAAAGGTAGACCTGTGCTTGCATCTAGGACTTGTTCAAAGATTGTTCCTTCAATAGTCCCATTTAAAGTACCAGTATAATCATGTGCATAAACACCAATATAATTACCCGAGAATCTAGAATTATGAACATCATATGAGCCTCCTAAAGATGAGTTTATTCCATAAACAGCATGCTCTATTTTTGAATCATTAAGTATAATCATGTTTCCAGGACCATCTACTCTTAAGCCCTCCCACATATCCAAAGTAGGATCACATACTGTTAAATAACTATTATTTTCAATTGTTAATATGCTATTATTTTGCACTGTAATACTCACTCCAGGATCAAAATACAATGTGCAATTATCAAAGATTAAATCAACGTCAACAACAAAATCAGATTCAAAGAGTATGGCTTGATTTACAACTGTAGTACCACCACTTAAACTAGAAGCTAAATATGCTGACACTGGGGGTTCGGTGCATTGTGCAATTAATTTAGTTGGTTTGCTGATTGTTAGCAAACTCAACAGACTTAATAAAATCGTAAATTTCTGTTTCATAATTTTCATTTTTATGTGAATAAATAAGTTAAAGACTAAATTAAACACTGTCGAGCTAAGCTTATGATACCTAAAATGTTATTTAAAAATAAAAAAAACCAATACCAATCTATCATCACGAAGGAATCTGCATCACTTAGCGCTAGATTATAATACTACAATATGTCGTATTTCACTCTGTGAAATAAAAAAAAAAGCATAAAAAAGCCCCTCCAAAACATTCGGGAGGAGCTTTGTTTTAAAACGTTTACTTATTAACTTAATATATTACAAATTGTTTAATAATTTTTCACCAATCAAGCTCAGTGCACAAAGAAACCTTTTAGACTACTCCTGTTTTCAGAATCAAATTGACCTGGAGGACAACGTCGTTTACAATTTTATTTTAAAAATGAGAAAAAGCCCCTAGTTTCGATTCTGCATCTAAATGGATATTTCCAAATTCATCAAAATAGATGTAGGCTTTGTTTTTCATGGTCAACTAAAGCCAACGTTTAGTATATGAAGCGTTGCCAGCCGATAGGTGGCTATGATTTCATATACAGTGTATGGGCTGGGGTTAAGCCTCTTTTATTCTTGGATGTTTCCCACCTCCAAGCCATTCTCCAGTTATATGCCATATTTCGTAATAATACAACCAAAGACTTATCCAAGGAATTATGTAATCTGAAATCTTACACTTTGAGTCAAATTCTTTGTATTGTTGATAATATAAACACAATTCATTTCCTGAATATACATGAGGAATCTTCTCATTTTTAAAATTTCTTTTTAATTCAGGATTTGTTATCTTAATTTTTGGACGTTTACCTACATAATACCTTATCTTAAATTGGTATGTACAACTTCTAGGGGTAGGTTGTAAATCTCCTTTAATTAATAAAGAATCCTTTAATATACTCGTTTTAAATTGAGGATATTCCTTTTTTACATTAGCATATTGAACAGGAATAGCTAAATTGTTTTTCCAATATTTTCTCACTCTCCAAAAAATGTATTTTTCTTAACTGGCTTATCTGAATTCTTCTGAGACCCTAATAGACCTGTAGTACTTGACGAAAACACTTTTCCTTTCTGTCTATAATCCTCGGTTAATAAGGCTTGTTGTTTTGCACTCTCTGAATACAAATTTTCACCTATCAATCCTTTAAGAATATTACTTTCCTCGATAATCCCATTATCTTGCTTGAGTTTTTCCCAATTTTGGTAAAGAGCTTCTGTAAACCTGATAAATTCACTATAATATTGAGGTTCACGTTCCCACTTATCTGTGAAATCCTCTTCATTATCAACTGGATTTAAGACTTTTATTCTATTTACCCTACTTAAATTTACCTTACCATAAACCTGAGAAATTATGTTATCAATCGTTTCGAATATTGATTCTTGACTTTGATAAAGCTGCCCTGCAAGAGTTGTCAAAACTATACTAGGAGTTGCAAAGTCAGGTGATTCTTCAAAAAATATATCACGGTATCTTTTTATAATCTGAACAGCTCTTTGCAATGGTTTTTTAGCTGCAAAATCATCTGAAGGTATTTCCTCTACAGCATAAGCCTTCTCTAATAATGATTGACTTACTGATTCAGCTTTGCCCATAAACCACTTCGCATAGCCTCTTGGGTTACTTATTAACCACTCTTTTAACTCTCTATCTGGAATTACTATTTTATCTTCGTCATGATTACTATGCTGACAACCAGGGAGAATATCCATATGGTAATCCCCTGCATAATCTAATCTAACACATCTTGTTTTGGGTTCAACTTTATCTTTATAATTCCCATTAGCCAACAATACTCTTTTTAATTCATTAAAAACCTTCAATGGGTCAGTTTGCTCATAAACATTATCTCTAATATGAAGAACAATATCTAAGTCAAATTCATTTTCAGCAAATGGTTTTACGGTAGTACCGATTCTTACAGAGCCTTGTGGATAAATCTCGAAGTTTTTTGATTCAAAATAATCTTGGTCATTATCTAAAACTTCTTGAATAGCTTGATATGAACTTTCAATCTTTTCTCTTCTAGTTTTATCAAGTTGAAGTTTTTCAGCAGCTCGAGCTAATAAGTCATCAATTTGAGCTGTTTTATTATTTAAAAAATACATATAATATTATTTAGAGTGTTTCATTTCAATGGTCCATTTAGAATGCTGCCCAATTTTAACTTCTTCATCCTTGTTTATTACACCATTATCCAGAATAATTGATTCATCTAACCATGTAATTTCATTAATTTCCTCAGATTGAGTTTTCATTAGTTTTGATTCTTGTTCTTTTGTAGGAATTAAATCAAAAACATCATATGATAGTATCTCAAGACAGTCTTTCCATTTTTTTGATTTCTTAATTGGTGTTAAAACCGTACCTGCATATCTATATTCAAAATGTGGGAAAACCTCAATATTTAATACCTCAGTTTTTATTAGTTCTTCGAAGAATTCACGCCAATGAGAAATTTCTCTATTTTTTTGAGATTTGAACCAGTCTAAAAAGCTTAATAGTTTCGGCATTGGAACAGTACCTCTCAAATCATTTCTTTTCTCTCCATTTGTTTTCATATAAGGGTCTCTACCCCAATCAAAGTTATCTTTTAAATAACCAATGTCTTCGGCTAAAATCTTATAAACTCCACCAACTGGTTGATAATAATCCGATTTAGAGTTTTTAACCAGTAAATATTTATCATTTATATGAATTCTGTATATGTAAGACATTGATACTCGAATTTTCTTATTTCGATATCGTAGTTTTGAAATAAACCAAAGTTTTACTCTTATAAGATTTGAAAGAAATGAATCCACAAAAAAGACAATTATAGGAGCTATAATACTACATGCAATGGCTATTGTATTTTGAATAATAGTATTATCCTTAAAATCATCGCCTACTATCAAAAGGTAAATAATTAGGAGTAATGCTATAATTAAATTTCTTTCTGATTTTTTCATCTCAGTTTATTTAATGCAGAGTGTCTCTTT
>Ga0308022_1000096_pt1 | contig 33663 bp, 33 predicted proteins | sample Neamet353_FD_201297 | JGI IMG/M metagenome (GOLD analysis project Ga0308022, IMG submission 201297) | Marine microbial communities from water near the shore, Antarctic Ocean - #353 | ecosystem: Environmental > Aquatic > Marine > Unclassified | place: Southern Ocean | collected 2014-10-02 | reverse complement strand
CCGATATACTGTGAGGCACTCAGCCAACCTTCACGTCCAAGAATTGGAGTTTGGGAAAGAGTTGGGTGACTCCAGAATAAGAGAGAAAACATGTTGATGTTTGCAAGCAATGCAGCCATCAAAATAACCGGAATGTTGGACGCATAGACCAAACGAATCGGGTATTTACCACGATGGCCTCGAACCTTTCCGTGCGTCAGTGGCAATTCGAGTTTACTTGACTCGGCAAATGCCACGACGATAAACACAACAATCGATGAGAACAATGCCGCGACAGGATTGACGTGCGTCAGCAAGATCTGTTCGAAACCATTGTTAGAAATCATTTCAGCGTTCGTCGCCTCACGGAACATATAGAAAATCATCGGCAAGGTTCCGGATGGTGGATTTTGCAGTGAATAAGGAACACCAGAGGTTGTTGGTAGAGGAGAAAGTGTCCCGACGAAAGTCGATTGTGCGACACCTGCAGCGATGAACAGGGAGATACCGGAACCGATACCCCATTTGCTGACTAATTCATCCAACAAGAACACAAGGTATGAACCTGCAAAGAGTTGAGCTACAATCACAAAGTTCGCCCAACCCAGACCATAGGAGTCAATCAAAAACTCTTGAGGGTCAAGGAAACCGTAGGTTTGAGGAATTGCTTCAATTGGAATCATAATGAGAACCAGGAGTTTCTGAACACCTTGATACATTGCTTTGTCATCAGAGTTGCCCAAATCCAAACGGATAATCTTGGCACCTGCGAATAATTGCATGATAATCGAACCAGTAACAATCGGTCCAATTCCCAAATGCATGATGGTTCCTGAAGCACCTGCCATGATGGAACGGAAACCACTGAACAAATCCAATGCTTGTCCAGAGAGACCATAGAGCATGACGTTAGTCATTGCGAAGTAGATGATGAGAACGAAGGTTGTTGTCCACATCTTTTCGTTGAAACGAACGTGACGTTCTGGCTTGGTAATCGTTGGGTAAACATCGACGAAACGACGTAGAGCATAGAGACGACTGCTGTCATCTCCGCCCCACATGAAACAAGTGAGAATCGATGCTGCACCAAAACCAAGTAAACAGATACCTACGAGGAAGAATCCAACGCCTTGGTCATAACCACCCCATGCTGATGGGCGAACATACCAAGCCGCAAGACCGAGGAATGCAAGCCATCCAAGCAACTTACCATACCGACCAACGACCGGCATAGACTTGAGACTTTCAGGAACATCTATTTTGAGACATGCCAACAAGTAAGCGACATAAATTATCGAGAAAACCAGACCAAATATTGCTGCTTCTCCACCAGCAGTTTCCATTCCTGCTTGTAGATCATCAGACACCCAATACACGAGAAGGCCCCAGTAAAGAAGACCTGTAAGTGCTACTGCGAGTGGCATTGGCTTATGTTTCATAGATATTCCTCCTTAGCGATTAGAGATTCACTCTTCATCCTTTGATTCAATGTTGAGCCCTTCGATGCTTCCACCAGCGGCTTCAATCTTTTCAACTGCTCGGGCACTTGCCTCATTGACAATGACCTTTAGAGCAGAGTTAATTCGACCACTACCCAGAATCTTATCGATTCCAAGTTCGGTCAAATTGATAGTGTCACTGCCTTTAGCCATGTCTTCAAGATGACTGACGTTAACAGTTACGAAAACAGTACGAAGTGTTGGATGACGGTTGAAACCATGCATACCCCAATGGTTTGGCATATACTTGATTCGAGTCATGACACGGTGCTTGTTCATACCAGCATTTCCACGTCCACCACGCTTACCAGCACCACGGCCAGCTTTCTTTCCACGTCCATGGTATCGGTTTCTTCCACGATGTTTGTTTGCTTTAGTACCCATCATAATCACCTCAAATCATACGCTCAACGAGCGCACCAATTTCACTTCCTCGAGACCCGAGTGCTCCGCCTACAACGAAAGAGCGTTTAATTCCGCCCCAGCCTTTTGAGCCACGGGGTGGATGAAGTCGGAAAACTCGCTTCAAGTCAGGAACTGCCTTGACGGTTGTTTCTCCAGCAGAGATCGCCTTAGCGAAAGCACTGATGTCAGCATAGTCTGTATGTTCAGCGACAAGAGCGTCCGTCAAAGGAGCGTCACCGACCATACGGCCACGACCTGAAAGCATTTTCTCAACAAGTTCCGGAGTAGCTTCTCCCCAAGTGATGTAATCCTTGGCCTTTTGGAGCATTCCACGGTATTGTTCATTCTCTGGAATGATCACAGCGTGATTGACTTTGGTCAAGTTCATGTGCAACATCGTATCTTTGATACGGCGCTCAACACCAACGTTACTTCGTGCTCTTACGACAATCCAACTCATTCTAATAGCCTCCCTTTGTGAATAAACAATCGCTCTTTAGATTCTTCTGAGACACGAGTTGTGTTCATATTCTGTAGAGCGTTGAATGTAGCACCAGCAAAATTGATGGTGGTTCTTGTTTGTCCTTTTGTTTGAGAAAGAACGTCAGAAACGCCAGCAAGGTCAAGAACACGCTTACCAGTTTCTCCGATAACCAATCCTTTACCCTTTGCAGCAGGCATCAATGTAACTCGAGTTGAAGCAGCACGGCCGCTGGTCTTGAATGGAATTGAAGTTCCAGGTCCTGCGGATGATTCCCAAGAACCGTTTCCACGTTGAACTGAGATAAGGTTAAGCTTTGCAGCCATAATTGCCTTACGAATAGCAGCAGCGACTTCCTTTGCCTTCCCCATTCCCAAGCCAACATATCCATCTCGGTTTCCGACACAAGCCATGACGTTGAAGCGGACACGACGTCCACTGTCAGTCATTCGTTGAACCATGTTCACCTTGATGACGTCGTCTTCGAGGTTAGGAATCAATGCATCGATAATTTCGACTTCACGAATTGGAAGACCAGTTGCTAATGCTTGCTCATAGGTCAAAACTTTACCAGCCATGACCATCTGACCCAATCGTGTCTTTGGAACCCACTTACGGAGGCCCGACATTGGATCGTCAGTCTTGCGTCGACGTGGACGACCGCTTGGAGTTTCTTCAACTTCTTCAGGTGCAAGAGCTTGCATAAGCCCTGGTGCCATTTTTACGATTTCTTCTTCTGTCATCAGTAAGCCCCCTCGATGTTCGTTTTTGTTGATTCAACAGCTGCTGCGACATCTGCACTGATGTGAGTTCCGTTAATACGGTCTTCGTCAGGCAAGATACCATCGCTGTGTGGAATCTCAAGGCCAGCGTCTATCATACCTTTGAGGGCAGAGAAGACACGGTTTCCAGGAGAACTTGCAGCCAATCCGATGTCGAGAATTGCTGCTTCTGCACCCTGTGCAAGAGCAGCCTTGCCCATTGCAAATCCTACGAGGTAGGAAGCAGGGACGGACTTCTGAGAGAAGTCTGCAGGCCAGCCGTATTTCTTCGACAACTCTGAACCTGTAACTGTGACTTTCACAAGATCACCAGAGACAGACCAGTCAACAAGTTGACAGGTAGTTCGGGAGTTTGAGATACGAACGACAGCACGAGGCTTGCGTCCACGAAGAAGCTTCAAGCGACGACGGTAATCAGTCAAACCAGCCTTACGGCGACGGAAGATAGAGCGACGACGAGTACCTCGCATCACTGTTCACCCCCTTTGAATTCAACGCCTTCTATGGTCATCTGAGAGCGCATGTGGGCAATGGAACGGTATGAACCACCCTTGGCTTTGAGATAATATCGGCGGTATTGTGAAGACTTGATTGTTTCATCTTCACGCATTTCCTTGAGAACACGTCGTTGGGAGCGAATAGTTCGCATCCAGCGGTTCTTACGAGGGTTACGAGCGTTGGCAGTACCTGCTCGCTTTCCTTGACCCTTACGGCGGCCCTTTCGCTTTTGTTCCAAACGAGCACGAGCACGGACACGGGAAGTTCCCTTGATTGGCTTTGCTTTGATCCATCCTTCTTCGATAAACTCACGGATATCATCAGTTTGGACTGCAGAAGTAATTTGGTCCAGGTATGCTGGATTAATCCAGACACGGTGAACTCCACACTTGAGTAGTTTAGCAGCAAGACGCTTTTGATTTGTAATTTGCATCAAATATCCCTCCTTCGGTTAAGGACACGAATCCCGAGTTCATCGGCACGTGAATAAATATGTTCTCGCTTGCGTCCACCGACTCCACGACCGACGCGTGCTGCTTCGGTTTCAGGGTCCATGGGTTCGAGGTCGACGGTGTTTTGGACCATCACTTCTCGGAATCCAGAGGGGTGTAGTCCTCGAGCTACCGAAACCTTGCCGTGACCAACACGAACAAGGGAACTTCGGTATCGATAATTACGTCGTTGCTTGCTGTCCATTCCGTGAGGGGCTCTCCATCCCGAGCGTGAAAGACGCTTGTAACGGAACCATTCAGTTCGGCGGAAAGAAGGAGTTTTCTTCTTTTGCTCTGCACGAAGTGAGAGAGCAGCCTTCATCTCGTCGTTGAGAATTGGCTTTTGGCGAGCGACGTGGACTGTAGAAGTCTCTTCGTCCCAATCGCCGTCGTTGTCCCAGTCTTCACTCGATTCTGGAGTGTCGACTTCTTCTGCACTGCTTGATTCAACCAAGCGTGCAACGAGGTCGGCTTTCTTCCCAGAGACAGGCAAGCCCGCTTCCTTGAGAAGTTCCTTGAGTTCTGCAACAGTCATTGTTTCATAATCTTCTGCCATTCATATCACTCCTTATTGACGAGGTATATTCCATCTTGGAATACACGGCGATCTCGATTTTTGATTGTAGCGCACTTTTCGATGTTAGCAGCTGTTTGGCCGACAAGTTCCTTGTCGATACCAGATACCACAACTTCGACCTTGTTGCTAACTTTAACAACAACACCGGAGAGGATATCTGCATTTCGAGGAACTCGCTCTCCGAAGTAGTTGTTAACTACGAAGATGTTTCCTTTAACAGCCAAAGTCATAGGGAAGTGAGAATAGAAGGCTTTCAAATTGTATGTGAAACCTACTGTGACTCCCTTCACCATGTTCTTCAAGTGAGCATTCCATGTTCCCGCAAGAGCACGTTGCTTTCGGCGAGGCATGTCTACACGGACGAGCAAATCGTTACCTTCGAGTTGCAACAACTCAAGGAACGTGCTTGTGAATTCTCGTGATAAAGATCCTTTTGGACCTTGGATTTGGACGACGCCATCTTCGCTGATCGAGGCGCTAACGCCTTCAGGGATGGTTACGATGTGTTCGATTCTGTCGAGTTTTACCATATTATTCACCTCAATATACGTAAGCGAGTAGCTTACCACCTATGCGGGCATCCTTAGCATCGTAGTGATGCATGATACCGGAGTTCGTTGTGAGAATCAACAGACCAAAGTCTTGAGCAGGCAAATAACGTGCCTCCCATTGGTCGTATTCTTGACGGCGTATACTGTGTCGTGGCTTAACAGTGCCACAACGGTTGATTGCGCCGCGTAATTCAACTAAGTAAGTGCCGCCACGACCGTTTTCAGTTCGGTCGATCGAGCCTACGTAGCCGGATTTTTGCATAATTTCTAGGACATTACCAAGCAGTTTAGAAGCAGGTGAAAGTTCGACATCGAACTTACCTGCTTGCTCTGCGTTGTACATCTTGATGAGTGCGTCGTTGAGTGGATCAAATTGCATATCTTTCTCCTCCTTAGTTCATTTTCTTGAAGCCGATTGCAGGCGCAACATCTCGGAAGCATTGACGGCACAGGCGTAGCCCGTGACGACGTATCATTCCTCGATTGCGGCCGCAGCGTCGGCAACCATTGGTTCGCCCGATTCTTTCTCCGTGATCTCTTGCCATATTCATTCCTCCATGATTGTGACGCCATAGTGTTCTGTAAACCAGGCACGGGCTTCATCTGGATTCAAGCGATGGCCCATTCCGACCTTAGCCTTTGCACGTCGACGGCGACTGACACGGTGGCCAGGTCGCTCAAGAACAACGGTGATATCCATTCCATAAATTCCGATATCTGGGTCATATTTTTGACCAGGGAAATCAGTATAGTCTCGAATACCGAACGAAAGGTTACCTTCACGATCGAAGTTCCAAGCTGGAATCATATTTTCACGAACCCAGAAAGCATCGGTCAAGAACTTCTTGATGACTTCTGAGTCTCGCATGGTAGCTTTACATCCAATAGGTGCTCCAAGACGAACTTTCAAATCTCGGTTTTGAATACGACCAAGGGTGCGTTGAGGTTTCACGCCAGTAACAAGTTGGAGAACGTTCTCGGCATTGACCAAGCGATCTCCACCTTCACCAACACCAATGTTGACGCTGACTTTCGTGATACGAGGAAGGGTCATAGGATTTGCATTGTCGCTCATTCAACCACCTCTGTGTGTGGGAGTTTTGTTGCGCCAACTGCGAATACATTCGAAGCGATTGTTCCGAAGTCGTCAAACAAGACTTCGTTTGGCATACTGGAGCGCTTAACATCGTAAGACTTCATGTTTGCAAAGCCGCCAATGTGAGCGCCACCAATAAGGTAACAGCGAACGCCTTCATCGAACTTGATGTGTTCAAGGATGTCTTGGCTCGGCAAAGAAAGTTTGAGTGAACTACCAGTTGTATATTCTGCAGCATCATCGACAACGATGTTGCGTCCGTCGTGGAGATTCAGTTGTGTCTTTCCACCTTTGATGGTTGATTTGCTTTCAATTCGGCAAACTTTCCAACTTGCTTCTTCAGAAGAGATAGTGCGGTAGCGTAGTCGACCGTTGTGGTCGAGGATACAACGATAGTTGTCGTCACCAAGAGTGAGGACGTCCATGAGTCCAACTCCACGGCGAACGTCTTTACAGACTCGACCGTCGATGAGAGCGTTACCGTTATGCAAAATGTGTCGAACTTCACGGGTTGAGCGTGCGTATCCAAGAACATCTCGGATAACCAAACTGATTGGCATGCACAAATCGAGTGAATGTGAACCAGGCGTTGGGCGTGTTACCCAAATACTGGTCTTACGTGGAAGAGGCCAGCTTCGGGGCATGGCCAATCGCTTCAAGTGGTTACTGCTTCCCATCTTTTTCAACTCCTGTTACCGGTAAGTTGCTGAACTCGCAACTTGTCTGTTTCGTCAAGTTTGACGACAACGACATTCGAAGAGTGGACCGGGACCGCTTCTTCTTTGTTATCGGCCTTACTGGCCTTGGCACCTTCGATGTAAAGGCGACCCTTTTCTGAATCAATACGGATTACTGGACCGGTCAACGGATCAGTTCCTCGCTTTCCACCGTGACGCTTCCCACCATTGGAAAGGTCACCACGGGTTACACGGACTGTGTCACCGACACGAACAGTGACCGTACGGACACCATCGAATCGTGAATCAGGCTTGTCGAGTTGAAGGCGAGCGGAAATACGCTTGCGCTTCTCATGCAGAGGAGCGTTGTAATGTGCCTTGCGTTGTTTGGTTGGTTTCATACTTTTTACCATAATCTCACCTCAAATAATTTGTTTTGCGTTAGCAGCAATACGAGGCCATCGTTCTGCAGCCTCGCGGGACACAGGCCCCTTGATATCGGACCCTTGCACGTCACCTTTTTCGTTGGTGATGACACAAGCATTGTCTTCGAATTGAACCCAGGTTCCATCTACACGACGGAATGGACGGCGTTGACGAATAATCACAGCGTTGAACATTTGTCGTCGAGTCTCAGGTGTTCCCTTTTTGACGGAAACCTTGGCCAAGTCTCCGACACCACCAGCTGGGTATCGGCGAATGGTATTTCCAAGTCGGAGAATGTTGATGATTTGGACGACCTTAGCACCGGTGTTATCAGCAACGTGTAGACGTGCTGCGGTAGGTAGACCACGTGTTTGCTTTCCTGCAAGTCCTCGCATCAGACTTCACCCCCTGAGTTTTCAACAACGCAGAATGAGATCGTCTTCGAAAGAGGACGGCATTCCATGATTTTGACTGAATCGCCGACATTGACTTCGCCAATGCAAGCAGGCAAATGAGCAGAAACTGCACTTGTTCGCTTTTCATATCGTTCATACTTTACCATAAAGCGAACATTATGTCGCTTGATCGTAATCGTTTTCTGCATTCCGACGTTCGAAACGGTTCCTTCAAGCACTTGACCGCGCAAGCGAAGGGACCCATAAAACGGGCAGTTAGCATCTCCATCCCACTCACCGGCAGGGTTTTTTACGTCAATTCCAATGTCTCGCATGGTATCAGGCCTTCCTGTATTTTCGATGGGTTCTGTCTTCTGGGCGCTGACCCACGAGTGCGCCTCGAATGACAACATCGCTGTTGTCAATAGTAAATGTGATTGCGGCCTTACCAAGAGTGACGCGTGCGTCACCATCGAGAAGAACCAGTGTGTTTTTGGTTTCGTCAAGAACCATTCCGGAGCGGCCAAGAAGTGTTGGGTCGCTGGAGCCAACGACATTCAATGTCGTTCCAATCCAAGTAGAGTTGTAGATTTCCATATCATCGCACCTCCACATTGAATCCGTTGGTTTTGAGAACGCCAGATGCTTTCTTTTTGTGATCGCCTTGAAGTTCGATTGTTCGTCCTTTCACGGTACCACCTGCTGCGCATTTGTTCTTGAGTAATTTAGCGAGTTGATTGATGTCAATTGCAGAGTCTTCGATACCTTCCACTTTTGTTACGATTTTTCCATAGCGTCGTCGGTCAGTTGAGATAATGGCTTTTTGTTGCTCTTTAGCTATTTCTTGACAAATACAGAGTTCATCAGGAAGTCCGCATACATTACAAATAGCTGCCATTATTTATCCCCCCTTGTTGTTTTCACTTCGTATTCAAATGGGTCTTAAGTCGAGCGATACTTCGGCGAGTTGCCTTGTATGCTCCAACGTTGGAAGGTGTTCCACCAAGTGCTTTCTCAGCACGAAGTTGGAGGAGTTCTTCTTGAAGTTCAAGAAGGCGTGATTCACGAGCCTCTTGGCTCATGGACGCGATTTCACGATTTGATACGTGGCTCATTCGCTCGCCCCCGCTGGTGCAGCAGCCGCATCGGCTTCTGCTTGCTCGGCACGAATTCGGAGTTCTTCATTGGAGAAGATACTGATTTCGTGAGGTAGGCGAGTTCCTGCTCGCATGATTTCAACTGTGCATCCAATGGTTCCAAGCTTCTTAACGGCTACTGAGTAACCACGGTCCATGTGTTGTAGAGCAGTTTCACCGCAATACTTGACGTGACCGAGAATGAACTTCTGTGTTCGGTTTCGTGAACCGGTCAACTTACCAGCAACGGTAACGATGACACCACGGGCGCCGGATTCCATAATGTTCTGAGCTGCACTGGCTCCAGCACGGCGGTAATACCAACCACGCTCGAGAGCAGAAGCGATCTTTTCAGCCATAACTTGAGCATTCAAGGTTGCTGCCTTACGATCAATTTCTTCGACCTTCAGTTTAGGATGGTCGATGTTAAACTCTTCATTGAGGCGCTTTTGCAGTTCATTGATGATCTTACCCTTACGGCCAATGACCATACCTGGGCGTTCAGCGTGAACTGTGAGTTCTGTTCCTTGAGGAGTGCGTCGAATTACCAAGTCACCAAAACCGGAGTTCTTGGTGTTCTTCATCAAGAATTCCTTGATGAGCAGGCGTTCAACGTTACGATTAACGATTGTTCTGAGAGTACTTTGTTTTCCAGCCATAATCAATCACCTCAGAAGTCGTCCTCCAACTCATCATCTTGAGCACTAAAGTCCTCAAGGAATATTTCGAGATTCACTTGGTAGTGATTCGAAGGAGTAGCACGGCCACGAGCACGTGCGATGAATCCCTTACGGATTTGTCCACGGTGTGCTGCGATGTGTGTAATTTGCATTTCTTCAGGGTCGACATCTTCATATTGATGTCGAGCGTTTTCCATTGCGCTTTGAATCAACTTAATGATTGCACGGGATCCCTTGACAGGATAACGACCAGGTCCGATTCCGCCTTTGCGGTGTCCAACCATGGAAGGTCCAGTTCGGCGCTTCTTTTTGTTTCCACTACCGAGACGGAAAGGAACTGCAGAAGCCTTTCGACGAATATCTGCACGGTTCGAGTCAATCTTCAGTACTTCGTTGAGGAAAGCGATTGCTTCTCCTGCCGTCATGTTCTTGACATATCGGCATATTTCGAAACAGTGCTTAACGTGCATATCCATATTGACTGCACGAGCTGTAGCAAGGCGACTGCCTTGAAGCAATTGTGTGTAACCCTTTTGCGGGCTTTCACGTCGTTTTGAACGTCGGTCTAATTGTGTCTTAACCATATATCACACCTCACTTTAGGGCCACGTGCTTTGAAGAACGTGTTGCTCCGACACCAGGGCCGCTGTGTGCGACGCCTCTTCGGGTAATTGCGAATTCACCAAGGTAATGACCAATCATTTCTGGCTTAATTTCGACAGGAATGAAGTTCTGTCCACTATAGACAGAGATCGTTTTACCAACAAATTCAGGGAGTATAGGCATATCTCGGCGATGCGTGCGAACGGTGTTACCGTTCGAACGGCGGATTCGGTCGAGGAAGTGTTCATTCTCTTCTGAGAAGCCACGGACCATCGAACGACGAGCACGGGATGAGAGAACGGTTGCAATAGAAATTGCAGACGGGTCATCTTCTGGAGGGAAGAGAGGCAAAACTGACAACTCTTCGACTGAGTATCCACGGTATGTGAATTCTTTCTTTACACGGCCAGAGGTTGTCGAAAGGCGCTTTCGTGCCTTACGTCGACTGGCTTTGGGTGTCATAAAGGACTTCTTATTCTTACGTGCCATACATCATCACCTCAAATTTTCTTACCGCGACCTCGTCCGGAGCGGCTTGGTGCAATCAGACCGACCTTAGCACCCGGAGGGGTGCCTCGACCAACTGAGTTTGGACCGTGAACGGCTTGGTGGTTTCCACCGCCGTGTGGGTGGTCTACAGGATTCATTGCAACACCACTTACGTGTGGGAAGAGCTTACCACGGGCCTTAGCCTTGTAGTATGCTGCTCCAGCAGTTCGCAGTGGCATCTCGTCTCGACCATGGCCTGCAAGAACGCCGATTGTTGCACGGCAGTTTGCAGGAAGTTCACGGAGTGATCCAGATGGCAAGCGAACTCGGACTTTGTCACCGATGCGTGCTTCAATGAAACATGAGTTTCCTGCAGCACGTGCGACTTTGCCTCCGTCACCAGGACGAAGTTCGACATTGTTGATTGCTGTTCCTTCAGGAATGTTACCAAGAGCGGTAATGTTACCTGGTCGTAGAGCAGCGTTATCGCCAATAGCGACGCTGGACCCTACTGCTAGGCCTTCTGTTGCAACGACCAGTGTAGATTCACCGTCGGGCAACTTCATTCGAGCCAGAGGGGCTGAATGAACAGGGCTGTGGAGTATTTCTGTAATCTCGCCGACTACACCGCTAACGCGAGGCATACGGTTCGCACCTGGGAACCGATGGCTTGCAACACGGTAACGTGGAGAGGATCCTTTTCGTTGTGCACGTATTCTCTTACCCATGAAATCACCTCAGAATGCTCCCAAGCGCATTGCTGCGTCTTCTGCGTCGTAACCTTCAGCGAGCTTGACGGAAGCATGCTTGCCGTGTTTTGTATTTCGAACGTTGACTTTAGCCACTTCGACTTCGAAGATGGCTTCAACCGCACGTGCGATTTGACTTTTTGTAGCGCTACGGAGGACAATAAATTCGAGGCGGTGCTCTTGTGTACGAGCTTCCATCGATTTTTCAGTCAACCATGGTTGAATTATAACATCGTATGCATTCATGATATTCACCTCAGTTAAGTGCCTCCACGGCATCTTTTGTAAAGACGGTCAAACGACCAATTGCGCCACCAGGTGCCAAATCTTCAGCACAGAGGTCACGGGCTGCAACTACGTCGACACCTGGAAGGTTTCGAGCAGCATGAGCCAAGCCGGATTTCTCCTTGACAACAAGAAGAATTGATTTTGGTGTTTTGTGGATTCGACCACGCATGGTTCCTTTACCAGCACGGATGTTTCGTCCATCACGAGCACGGTCGAGATCCTCTCCAAGACCAAGTTGGTTGAAGATTGCAATGACCTTGCGAGTAGCGGAGCCATGGTTGAAGGTTTCAATGTTGAACTTCTCTGTCTTTCCATCACGAATCTCGACATAGTTGCCAAGAACCAGTGGAAGGCTGGAGATTTCTTCAGAGAATCGGTGACCACGGGAACTTACTGTTTCGACCGAAGTTGTTGCAGCCAATGCTGAGTTTCGAGCGATACGACGTTCCTTGAGATTGAGTTTTCGACCCCAGTTCTTTTCGACCTTAGGTCCGTGAGCACGGCGTCCACCCTTTGTGTGTGGATTTTGTGCTGCTCGGCTTTGACCAGTTCGGCGCATAATACGAGATACACCACGACCCTTCCCCCACCATTCGACGGAGTGCTTCATACCAGCCATAGGTGCACGCTTTCCAACGTGTGCCCGTGAACCGTATGCTTGACGTCGGTTGGCTCGGCTTGATGCCACTGCCAATTTGATCAAGTCTGTGCGAAGTTCTGTAGTGAACGCCTCTGAGAGGGTTACTTTCTTTCCGTTTTCTACGGAAATTTCGAAATTCTCTTGGAGACGACCTGCGTCGACTTCGTCTTGACTGACGGTATTTGTAATATCGAGAACATTGACCTTCAACTTCAGACCCCCTGCTTGGATGATGTGCTTACGTAGGTAATTTCGTAAGGCGGCTTGTCTTTATCGGATCCACGAGTTGCGTCACGGAAACGAATCAAACGCTTAGCTGGACCTGGGACACTTCCCTTAACAAGGATGTAATCCGAATTAACTTCACCGTAATGAAGGAAACCGCCGGCTGGAGTGATTGCGTGTTCTTCAGGAGATGCAACACGGAGAATACGCTTGTTGTATTCTGTGCGTTGATGGTATCCTGTTTGACCACCTTGACGGATGGACTTTCGAACGTATCCGTCACCGAAAGCACCCATGTTACCGTGCTGACGGCGTTTCTTGGAGTTCTTGTGAGATTGCAACTTACCACCGAATCGCTTGATGACACCTTGCCATCCGTATCCTTTGGTAACTGCAACGATATCTGTGAAGCAGCCTTCTTCGAAAGCGTCAGCAAAGGAGTATTCTTGACCGAACTTTTCCTTAGCATAGGCGAGTTTCTCGCCAATATTGCCACCATCAAGACCGATTTCCATAAGGTCAGGGGTCTTTGAAGAAAGGCTGGAGACTCCAGCAGGTTGAGTTGCAGCAATAAGACGAACTTCGACCAGATCAGCTTTGTCGAGGTTTTCGAAGTGCTTGTCTGTGTCGTGTTCCTTACGTGCTGGTAGGCGCTTGAAGAGGTCTGGGAATGCTTCGCTGATTTGGCTTGCATCTGCCCATGCTTCTCCTGCAGCTTGCTTACCGTATGGAGTCATAGTATAGCCTCGAACGCCAAGAATTCGCATTTTCGGACATTCTACCACTGTAACTGGAATACGAACTTCTTGTCCAGCAGATAGGCTTCTTGGGTTTAAATCTCGGGCAAGTATGTGGGTCATACCAGCTTTCCAGCCAGCAAATCCTTGCATTCTTACTTCGGTCGCATCGGTTGTAGGCCACGATTTTACCAGACCAAACGGACGGATTGCACGCTTTCGCGGACTAAACGCCATCGATCCTCTTCGTGGGTGACTTTTCTTTGCCATGTGGATTCCTCCTATGTTTTTTACAGCGCATTGGCCCCACCGTGGGGGGGCATACGAGGGCTCGCTGGAAAGGAGTAGCCGTGACACTGCGCCTCACTCCCCAGAACGGGGAACAAGACAGTAGGGGTCCTCGGGGGATGGCCCGTTGTGTCTGGCTGCTCACCTTTGAGCAACCATGCGACTTACCTCCCGTATATGAGTGGTTCGGTCGTCAACAGCGGAGAGGTTGCGTGATTCGCTCTCATCATAAGGGGTCTTGAAACTTTTCTATATTCGTCGTAATCAAGACTATGGATTTCGAATTATACCTCAAATCAACTCAAATGTGCTTTTTGTATTCACTTTCACATGCAAGTGTCCACAGCATCCTTTTGAACCCTCGACTCGAAACTATCGATATGGCAGTCGTGATTCATCCTTTCTTGAAGGACGGGGTCAACGCACGCGCCTACCAACTGATGGCATTGCGCAATGCGTTGGCTGCATCGACTTTGATGGTCATGCCGACCGGTTTTGGTAAAACCGCCGTGGAATGGATGGCGATGGCTGAAGCATTGCGGCTCAACAATGGTAAAATCCTTCTTTTGGCTCCAACGACTGGATTGGTTGAACAACAACAACGAATGGCACGAGAGATGTTGGATTTAGAGCCTGAGTTCATTCAGACCTATACAGGTGATATCGCTCCCGCTAAACGCCCTCCTGTTTGGAAGATGGCTCGAATCGTAATGGCAACTTCTCAAGTTATTCGAAACGATGCGATGAACGGTTCTATCGATCTCTCCGAAGTCAGTTTACTCATTGTCGATGAAGCTCACCATGGAACTGGGAAGCATGCCTATGCACAAGTTGGACATCTGTATCGAGAAGCGCATGACCGTGCCCCTCTCGTATTAGGTGCAACTGCAAGCCCAGGTTCAACCGAGCAAAACATCATGGAAGTCATTCGAACATTCGGATTTGATTGCTTAGATGTCTCACGAAAAGAGGACCTTTTGTTACAACCATATGCCGTTGATATGAGCACTGTGCCCCATCGATTGCCTCTACCTGAGACACTGACGACGCTCCTCCAACCTCTCAAATCTCATTTTGAACAAGAAGCCAAGCATCTTCAAGATCTGGGATTCCTCTCACCGACAGCCCATATCTCTGGAAAAATGATTGATGAAGCACAGCATCGTGCAAGTCAAGCGATTCAACGAAGAGATGTTCGTGGATACGACGCTGCACGTCGAATTGGTGATTTACGTAGGACACACATCCTTTTGGACCTCATTCAAACGCAAGGGCTCAACGCTGCACTGGCGTTCTTAAAACGGGCTGAGGAAGACGGGCGAAGCGGTGAGAGGACAACCAATCGATTTGTCGCAAAACCCGCAGTGCATCAATTCCGGATTGCTGCAAGAGATATTCCTGAACTCCACCCAAAACCAAATCATGTGCTACAGTTGGTGGAAACTCAAATCACTCAACACCCAAACAGTAAGATTATTGTCTTTACAGAATACCGAGATACGGTCGAGAATATTGTTTCAATGCTCGACTCTATAGAAAATATAAACCCTGACCGTTTCATTGGACAGTCGGGTAAAGGCAAGCGGAAAGGCATGACTCAGAAGCAACAACTTGAGCAGTTACGCCGATTCCGAGATGGCGAAATCAATGTCCTAGTGGCAACCTCTGTTGGCGAAGAAGGGCTGGATGTACCTGCTGCAGAACTCGTCATTCTCTACGAACCGGTACCAAGTGCGATTCGGGCGATTCAACGCAGAGGGCGCACTGCTCGTCAAAAAGCTGGGACTGTTCATACCTTGATCGCAGAGGGAACCCGTGATGAATATGTCCATATTGCTGCTGAAAAGCGGGAACTGCGAATGTATCGTTTACTGCAACGAATACGCTCACGAGGATTGATTCCCTTTCGCCCTCCACCGACTGATGAAGTGTTTGAATTCTTTTCGATTCGAACAGAAGACGGCGTATTGAGCGTTCCCGAATTCATCGAACTTGAACAAAGTAAGATTTCGAGTGAACATGAACAGAATCAACCGAAAGCGGAAGAGGTGGAGGTGGTCGTTCGAACTCTTAACGAACGTGGTCCACCTATAATCGCACCTTCTGAACGCCGACATAGTCAACAAATGGGTCTTGAACAATTCGTTGAAGATTCTGCCACTAAACCTATTGAAGAATCAAAGAAAACCGAAAACCTTCGAATGGTATACCCTGCACCAATTCTTGATGGCCAAGCACATCGCAATCAAGAAAATTTGTCATCGGCGGCCGCTTCTGCTGTTGTTTCTGAAATGAAGGTAACCGAGAATGAAGGCGTTTCGATCACTCTTGACCATCGTGAGGCTTCTTCCACCTTGGGACCTTACCTGAGAAGTTTAGGCGTCACAATTCAATTCAGCCATCTCCTCCACGGTGATATCCGAATTTCAGACCGTATCCTCATCGAAAGGAAAACTGCTCGAGATTTAGTTCAATCTTTGACCGATGGAAGATTATTGCATCAATGTCGACGCCTCGTCGCTGCTTCCTCAAGGCCAATGTTACTCATTGAAATTGGACAAGGACATGGCCAGTTTGTTCATCCAAACGCAGTTCATGGAGCCCTTGCACATGTGAGCCTCGATTTGGGGATTCCAATTATGATGACAAAAAGCCCTGAAGAATCGGCACATTTCCTTGCTGCTGCTGCAAAACGTGAACATGACTTGATCGAACGAATGGCCACTTTAGCACTTACAAGAACTGAAAGTTTTGATGATGAAAGAAGTATTGAACGTGCAATTTCAGCAGCCGTGGCTGAAATTAAGGCCATTGAATTCGATGAAAATGTCGATGCACCGTTGGCTGAGCGTTGGACAGTGTTCCAACAATCTGAGTCTGTTGAAGTGCTTTCTGCAATACCTGGGATTGGAAGGAAGAAGGCTGAAGCCTTAATTGATACTTTTACAACCATTTCAGGTGTATTTTCAGCCAGTGTAGAGGAACTCAGCACATGTAACGGCGTAGGTACTGCCAGTGCTCTTACCGTGTTTGAAATGCTTCACCGATGATTAGCCGCCAATAACCAACGCACGAGTGCGGAGTTGTGCAAACCGGTTCGGGTAATGTCCCAAAGCAAAAGCAACCAATTCAGCAAGATGAAGAATTGGCATTTTCGTATCTTTACGAGCCACTTTTCCGGCCTTAGATTGGTAGGAATCAAGGTTTGAATGAGATATTGTGCAGGCGGAGACAAGAACGTCTGCTCCGTTACTTTTTGCGTCAGAAAGCACTGCTGCGGTCATTCGCATAACCGGTTTGTTGATGGTTAACAAAGCAGGAGCGCCGACACTCTGGCATTTCAAATCATACTCAACCGGTGTGCCACCCAAGGCTGTAATGAGTTGTTCCATGTAGGTAGGCATGAACGGGTCATCTTCTCCGCATGCACCTTTTCGTTGCATGTTTGGCCCGTAATAGGCTGCGATATTCAAACGAAGAGGATTGATCACTGCATCTCGGATTTTGTCAAGACCTATTTCTTCAACGAGAAAATGCAACAAATGGCGGGATTGTGATTCGCCCAAGTATTCGACATTGGAGGTGCGGGCTACCATGTTATTGACGTGATTAGCAAAACTGGGGTCTTCACGGAATTCTTCAATGGTGTCACACATTATGCCATGGCTGGTAGCACAGGTCGTCAGGACATCAAGTCCTTTGGATTCTGCCAAAGCCAGATTCCGAGCTACAAGTGCATGTTGGAGTTTAGGAGAAGATTGTTTGATGATGTTACCACCATCACTACTGGCCTTTGGAAGTTCAATCAAATCAATACCGAGCGTCTTGCATAAAGGTTGGATGCAGTCTTCGACTTCGGATGAGGCTGCACGTGCAGTGTTTCCAGCGTAATATGCAATTTTTATAGCCATATAATCACCTCAGAACCTCTGGTCAATTTCATTGAATAAATTCACGACTTCGTGATGAGCGGAAACTTTACTGTTGACCATATTTGGAATCTTGCCAATTCCAGCAGGTGGAACCAAAAGTGCTTGCAAACTACGGAATGGAGGTGCACCGGTTCGGGTGAAGCCAAGGATCATTCGTGCTGAAACGCCATCGAGAATATTGTTCAAAAGGCCAATTGGACCAAGAACTTGGCGATAGAGGGTTGTTTCATTGACTTTTCCACTCCATTTGACGCTGCGGCCATACCATTTGACCAAGCGACCATGAGGCCCGCTGTAATTTGTCGAATTCAAGAGTTTGCCACGAGCCACATTCAATGCCTTTGAGGCCGTACGACCTTCCGAGCCATAGCGTGCTACAGAGGTGAAGTCTGCTTCAGACCATACACCGTGTTCACTTCCAATCGAATCAAACAATTCATTCTGTTGGGTTTCTCCGGTACGAGGGTCAATACTACGAGTCCATTGTTGGAGAAGTACTCCGGGACCTTTGTAATCAGAATCATAGGCAAACGTGTCCGACATCGATTGGAGCAACTGATAGGAAACAACATCTGTCATTGCGTGAAGCGTTGCAGCGGTTGAAAGTTCCATTGTCCCCATCACACTACCGTTGAGCAATGTATGACCGTCTCGAGGGTCGGCACGCATCCAAGGCTTGGCTGTGCTGCGTTGATGTTCAAACGAGGAATAGTCAACAACCAAATCTCGAATAATTGGATAGCCTGGGAGTGGTTCAATCTTCAAGACACCGCCATCACCCACGAGGTCACTGATTTGGATTAAATCTGCAAGAACAATGCGGCCATTCACTCTGAGTCCAGAAGTTGGACTGCCGTTTCCATTGCCACGACGGAACGCCAAACTGCCGTCAACATCATGTTGAACGGCTACAAGAAGGTCTTCGACCGTAGCATGCCCTGGAATTGCACAAGCGATTGTATCCCAGCCAGTATCGGCTGCTGCTGGGCAGTAACGGAATAAAGAAAGGGTGATGGATAACTCCTCTTGGACAATGGATGCAGGTGAAAAGTCACCAGAAGAAATCTCTTCGCCCGAACCTGAACCATATTCTTTTATCTCATCGAGGAGGGTTTCTTGCAGTGTACCTGATTCATCGACACATGCAATCATTGGGAGTGCTTCTGCGACCCACTGACCCCAAGGTATGTCAAAATCAACATCGCACAACTGAATTGAATGTACTCGATTTGCGCCAAGGGCTACATACTTTTCATCCCAATCGGTTCCAGCCTTACAATATTCATCATACGAAGTGTCACCAATCGCACAGATGCTGAAAGAGACTCCAGAGAGAGATGGGGACAGTGAGTTGACCGATTGCCACAACGTTTCTGCGTTATCTGGCATATCGCCTTCTCCCCATGTAGAGGTAATGATCAACGTCCGCTTGTGGTTGGCAAGTGCAGCAGGGTCAAATCCATCCATGTCATAGACAGTTGGATTCAAACCGTAGTTTACGGCTAACTTAGCAGTCTTTTCAGCAAGTCCTGCTGCATTTCCAGTTTGAGAGCCAAACAAGATTGCCAATGAACGGTCACCGCCGAGTAAGGCTTGCAATGCATCACTGCCACCGGTAGCGACTGCTGCCGAAGCGGCGGGAGTTGGTGCGGCGACTGCCGCAACAGGTGCGACTTCACGAACTGCTTCAGACGCTCCATCTCCTTGGAGTTCGAACTTGATGATTTCAACAGGACAAGCCTCAGCAGCTTCAAGAATCATTTCACCGTAATCTGCGCCTGTTGAACCGGACATTGTGGCGCCGCCGACGTTACGGTCGAAGAGTCCATCTGTGCGAACTGCAGCCAAAATTTGTGAACTTTCTTCTGTAATCAAAAACACTTCAGGACAGATGTCTTGACAAGCGTCACAGGTGATACAATCTTCTTCAATCCACACCTTTGCTACGATGGTCAAGTAAATCACCCCTACTTACGTCGTCGTAAGCAAAGTTTGCCACCATGGAGGGGCCTTTCAAGGTTCGCCTTTACCCTTGTGAAAGGAGTATGACAATTGAGCGAATATTCAGCGCCGGGTTCTTGTATGAATTCAAAAGCGACCATCACATTTGGAAGTCGCCCATGTCACCCATTCCACCCATGCCGCCATCCATAGAAACGCCTTTCGATGATATAACATCGTCAATTCGAAGAATCATAATGGCAGTTTCTGTTGCGGATTGAATAGCTTGTTCAACAACACGCATTGGTTCTAGAACATTTGCTGCTTTCATATCGACGACACCGCCTTCATAGACGTTGATTCCTGCATGTGATTGACCATCTGCATGTGCTTTGCGTAATTCAATAAGTGTCGTGACGGGGTCGAGGCCAGCGTTCTCAGCCAATGTTCGTGGAATGATCTCAAGAGCGGAAGCAAATGCTTCAATCGCCATTTGTTCACGACCGCCAATGGTTTCCGCAAAGGTCCGAAGGTCTCGAGAGAGAGCAGCCAAGACACTGCCACCACCGGTGAGGACTGCGCCATCTTCCCAAGCAACAGAAACTACACCGACTGCGTCATCAAAGGCTCGACGAATTTCATCGACGACGTGCTCAGTACCACCACGGAGGAGAACTGAAACAGATTTTGCTTCAGGACATCCTGTAATGAACGTCATATTCGATTCGCCAATCTTTCGTTCTTCAACTTTCGCTGCATGGCCAAGGTCGTCTGCTGTAAGGTCATCAAGATTGGTCACAATACGACCTGCGGTCGCTTTTGAAAGGGCTTCCATATCTGACTTCTTAGCACGACGTATAGCAAAGATTCCGGCTTTCGCCATGTAGTGTTGAGCCAATTCATCAATGCCTTTTTGGCAAACCAATACAGTAGCACCGGATGCTTGAATCTTCTCGACCAGACCACGGATATAGTTTTCTTCTTCTGCCAAGAAAAGAGAAAGTTGATTCGGGTCAGTAATCTGTATTTTTGCGTCAACTTCAGTCTTCTTGACTTCGATTGCCGAATTGATAAGAGCGATTGTAGCATTGGCCATTGTACGAGGCATTCCTGCATGAACTCGTTCTTTATCCAAGAGTATTCCATCGATGAGAGATGAATCCTTAATTGAGCCACCTTGTCGCTTTTCAACTTTGATATCCGAAAGGTCGACGATGCGCTCATCATTTTCTATAATTCCAACAGCGTTGACTGCACGAACACAGATATCCGCCATGAAACTCTTCACCGCTCCAGCTGATTTTCCTGTGAGAGCAGTCTTTGCCACTTCCATCAAAATCGAGTCTTTATTTTCAGTAGAAATTCCATGGGCTTCGAGGAGTTCAACGGCCTTTTCAGCAGCCAAACGGAATCCTTCACAAATCACAGTTGGATGTACATTTTGCTCAATCAAGTCTTCACTGCGCTTGAGAAGTTCGCCTGAAAGAATGACTGCAGAGGTTGTTCCATCGTAGCAATGTTGTTCCTGAGTCTTAGCGACTTCGATGATCATCTTTGCAGCAGGATGGTCGATATCCATTTCTTTGAGAATAGTAGCCCCATCATTGGTGATGACAACATCACCCATTGAGTCGACCAACATCTTGTCCATTCCTTTTGGACCAAGGGTTGAACGAACAGCATCAGCCACTGCTTTTGCAGCAGCAATATTGTTCGATTGGGCGGTTCGCCCACGTGTGCGTTGTGTTCCATCCTTCAAAATGAAGATCGGTGCTTGTCCATTTCCATACATGATAACGTCTCCGTTGCAACTTTGCCGAGGGCGAATACGCCTTGAACCCTACGCTTGAGATGAACTGAGGTTTCAAGCCTGTCCATTTTGCTCAAGCCACATCTGACCATAGACATTCCATTGGTCCATAGTCCAGCCTTCAGGCAATCCTGCGGCCGGTACTGGAAGGGCTGTATCTGCAGTCCCTAGAGCTGGTGAAGGGGCTGCTGGAGCAGGGTACGCTGGTGGGGCCATTGGTGCCGGAGCGGCTGGTGCAGGAGGCATTGCAGAGGGAACATCGGGGACGGTTTTTGGCACATCGTATACTGCGCCAGCAACAGGAACTGTTGGGGCTGCTGCGACTGCACCATAGGTTGCTTCAACGCTACCTTCGTATCCTTCTGCACCCCAGCCACCGTAGTCATCTTCTTCTTCTTCTTCAGTGAGGATTTTGAAAATCACAACAACACCAACAAGGAAAATTCCGACAAAGCCGACCCACATCATAATTGAAACGATAGCACTGCCATCTGAATCCGAACTTGCACCATCGTCCGAGGATTGTGAACCTGTCTTGATGAGTTTCAGTTGCAAGGTTGTGCTTGCTGCATCACTCACCGTCTGAGATTGAGCCCACAGGGTGAGGTTGGTGTAAAGCGAATCTTGACCAAGGTTGTTCAGTGTTGTTTTTGAAACAGTGAAAATCACTGTAACTTGTCGTTCTTCTTCAACATCGAGCGAAAAGGTTCGGTCATTGGTTGCAATACGTGATTGTATCCAATTCGAGGAATCACGGGTATCCAAGTTCATGGAAACTGATTGCGCAGTGGTATATTGATTCCGAACGGTAACGGTCATTGACCAAGAATCAACGGGCTCCGCATCATCGATTACCAACAGTTCAGTTGGGATGATTTTGAGCCAGTTTTGTGACCCGACCAAATAGATTGCTGTGCCAGTTGCACTCATGTTCGCATCATTGAAACTCGTTGCAATTACGCCCAAAGACAACTGTCCTTCTGTTCCGTCAAGGAATGAAAATCGGACTGAGACATTGTAACTCGAACCCGTCATGATTTCTGGAGTTTTACCATCGTAAAGGTTGGTAAATTCGGCAACCATACCTATGGGTAGGTCAAACGACATGGTAAAGCGGTCAATGCTGTTTCCATCGTTTCGGACTTCGAATTCCATCGTTTGAGCAGACTCCCCAGGAATATAGGATTGGTCAGCATCTTCATCAGACACATGAACTGCAGCAGTATCAATAATATCGACTGTCAAATCAATTGAAGCGGTTACGGTAGGGTCATCTACACTGGTTGCCCTGACGGTTATGCCATACAATCCTGGGCTGAGACCAATCGGCATTGGTAGATTGAGTAGAATGGTGGAAGAACCATCCCAAGCGTCCATGATTGCAGTTTGACTCACTGCTAAATTGCCACCAAGTTGCCAGTTTTGCTGAGTAAGTGACAAATTGTATTGTTCGTCATCGTTACCAGTATTGGAAATAGAGATGTAGACTTTCTGTGTAATTCCATTGGCTGCACCGGAATAGTCGGTTTGATCTGTTGTAAGTGAGACTTCTCGGAAGATTGGAACTTCGATGTTTCGAACTAGTACAGCAGTTCCAAACAGTGAACCGCATGAAGGACATGTTGCTCGCAAATTAAAGGGAACAGTACCCGGGCTTGCAAGGGCAGCAGCGGTAATATTCAATTGTAAGTTGAGACTCTCTCCACGTTCGATGAAAATTGGAAGCGGGACTGCCACACCGGTCTCATTGACAACCACAGCATTCCAATTATCGAATTCGAATGTTGATACCAAGTTAAACGAAGCATCTCGGTTACCTGCATTTTGCAAACGGAATGGTACCATTCCGTATTCACCCGGTCCGAAAGTACCAGCAAGTAAACCGACGGTTGAAGTGAGCGATACACCGTATTGTTCAGTGACACCAACGGCAACAGAAAGTCGGGCTTTTTCACCTGCGTTTTGACCAGTGGCATCAGTCAACCAAAGTTCCCATGACAATTGCTGAACATCTGCACCAGGTGGAATCGTTAAATTCACCCAGAGGTCGATTGAACCACCAGCTGGAATCGATTGGATGAGGATACTTGTGTCGTGGTCGCCAACCAATACTGGAAAACCTGCGGCATTCGTGTAGACTGCATCTTGGCGAATCATTGGGTTGGCTGGATTCATCCATGAGAGGTTGGAAATATTAGAATCCGAACGGATTGTAGCAGAAGAATAGCCATTGTTGGTGATCACACAACTGAGTGACAAGACAGCACTTGGCGGTGCTGAATAGCCGCTTTCTGGCTCGTCACATGACAGGCCTAAGGTGTATTCTTGGACCTTTTTAATACCGAATTGGGTCCAATCATCAATATGGAATCCTTCAGAGGCAGTGCTGCTATCACTACGAAGTACCATTCCCATAGAGTAGGCGTTACCGCCAAGGAATACATCCCGGTTGGCCAAGAATGGGTTCTGAAGATAGGTGACTTGCGGGTCCCAGCTCAAGCGAGTCCATTGGTCAGGTGCTTGGCTTGGGTTGGCAGCACTGATATCATAAACAATCGATTCGTTGATGTCTTGAGAACCGGAACCTCGCCACATTTCAATCGAGACGCTGTCACCGGACATTACACTCCCCCAGGCTTGGATGCTTATTTGTGAAGAAATGTAATTCGAGGCATAAAACACTTTTCGGCAAATGAAATCGAGGTAGGTATTTGTCATCCCTGCATCAAGTTGGGCATTCGGCCCACAATTCTGTCCATTGGTTGAAACGAATGAGTTGACCAAACGGTCGTGAGCATTCGAAGGGTAATTGTTATTTGCTGCTGCATTAGCCCAGTGCTTAGAACCAACTATTCCACCATTCAAGTCTTGCCAAGAACCTAAACCAGAAGCATCGCCGCCGTCGACAGGATATCGTGCGGATAGAAAAATCGAAGATCCAGTATTGCTTCCATCAAAGATGTCGCTCATGATGGCGATTGGTACGGTTTTTTCCAGCATGTCGTTATCGTTTCGGTCATCACCGTTGGAGTTTTTGTCGACCGTTGCCCGAAGAAGAAGTCCACCTGAAAGATCATTGGTCGTCGTATTGAGTATTGAATGGGCTGCGGTTGGTGTCCAAACAAAAGTTTGAGACTCACTTTGCCCACCGGTGAGTAGTCCTGAAGTCCAGCTAAATGTTTCCATAACATAGCCGATTGGATGAATCACCTGAATCATTGCATCAGTGGCTTTTCCGGAGAATGAACCGCCGCCGCGTTTTACTTCCATTCCAATTTCAATCGAGTCACCCTCAAACAAATATTCGAGAGTTGTACCGTCGGATTGCGTCCACACTTCAGCACTACTACTGCTATTTCCCATGGTGATTTTGAACACTGAGTAATCGTCATTTACTCCACCTCGTGCTTCGGCAGCGCTCGCTGGAGCAGCCATACCAACAGCCAAAGTTTGGAGCAGAAGAAGGGCGACAAGAGTCAATGGAGAGATACGACGCATAAGACCAACAGAACCTCGGAGTTTCAAGTGGCATATAGAGATGGCCTTTTGATGACCCCGTAGGGGTCAGTAAAAACCAAGTATTATTCCTTTGATTTCCTCAACCCAGTTATCGATGGCTGTTTGAAATCAGGGGTCGGAATTGAATCGGTTGCAGAAGAGAGAATACCCTCGGAGCCTCCCGTTTGGTCAAATAAATCACTGATGCCTTGGAATTCTAATTCATCCCCCCCAACCGGCAATACATCGGTCAGCCCCCCTGCGTGTTCGGCGTGTGAGATTTCATTTCCAAGAGATTGTACATCGAGTGGTGCTTGAACGACTGAAGAAGAGCCCGTAGCTACCGCTGTCGAGGCAAGAACGGCCGATGTCGTCGCAGTTGTCATCGCCAGACCTACACCTTTCTCAAGTAATGACGGGGATGAGGATTGAGATTCCTGCTCTGGAGAAGGTGGTCGATGGTCGTACATCCACTCAGGTGGGTCAGAAGAACCTGCTCCGAGCACTGCCATTGTCGTAAAGGCTGCAAGCGGCATGACTGCCAATGCGGTCAATAAATCGAGAAACGAAGTTTCAGGAATCGAGTCAATCGACAGCGAAGATTCAAACAATTCTTTTTCAAGATTGATGCTAAGGTTGAGGTCAGGACCCATCCATCCAATGACTGCAACACTGGCAACTCGGCCAAGAAGCCACAGAACAAGAATAGGGGCAAGCCAAGATAAACGGGTCATAGAAATCAACCATTTTCGAGTAAATGAGGCGATACCAATGTATTTTTCAGCGATTCGAGGATAGACTTTCATGGCAAGAAGAAGACCAAAAAGATAGACTAAGAGCGCAAGTTCGAGGCGGCGGTTTGGATGCATAATCGTATCCGGAATGATCAGAACGAAAATCAACGGAATCGTTGCTAACAGAACTTGGAAGGGTACTGCCAAGAGGATTAATCCTCCGTGCGTCGAGAGAATCGTATGGCCATTTAACCAACGCTCATGTGCAAGCACGGTCAGTCGACCATGAGGTGATTTAGCATATTGTTGACGAGCGATTCGACGAGAAGAGGCATCACCTTTCCCTCGACTTAAACCCAAGAAACGTCTCCAGCCACCTTTCTCAATGACTCGGAGTGGCCGGAATCCTCCAAGTAATAACGCCAACACTAATGCAATCATTCCATACATCAATGATGCTGCGACAATCCACGGGAGCATCTCTTTATTCAAGCCCGCCTTTAGTTCTTCATTCTCAAACGATAATTTGAAAAAGTAAGTAATCGAAAAAGCGACGAAAGGTGTCAAGAAAACTTGACTAAAAGCGACTATTGTGAGCCATATACGGGGTATCAGCGTTTTCCTCCGCGCATACCGCCCCATGGTTATCGCTGGCTCATACCCATCTCAAAGATTGCCCTTGAGTTGGAACTCAAAACGCCAATTGAGGAGGACATCGTTTTCGCCATCATTCTTCTTCATCTGGTAAGGAAACCATTGGATAACCATCACTCAACAGCAACCGAAAGAAACCAATTGGCCTACGTTCACTTCGTTTTCGTCCAAGGTCTGGCCGAGGCATATTGGAAAGTTTGGAATTACAATTCATACAAACGACTCCTGTGATTTGCCAAGAGGGTGATGCCCAATTACAACAGGCACCGGGTTGTTCTGCTTGATTCGAAATAATCTGTAACTCAAGCGCCATTTTCTTTGTCCAAGGAGGCGTTTGCCCGCCAAACAGCGATTGAAGCCGATTCAAGACATACCATCCACTTGCAATCCATAATCCAAATCCAAAGGCTGCATCTCCCCATCGAACAGAGGCGAGTCCAAGAATTAAAGGAAGAAGAACGACAATGAGCCCCATCCAGTAAAACATTCGCATATGAAGCACACGCTGAGTAAGTTGTGGTGAAAGAGGGATTGCTTCAGGATGACGGGGGAAATGGCTGTTGAATCCTTTGGTTCGAGACATCATTAGAAACGGGAAACGAGGAAGAATATGACCAATACAACTACCGAGGGCGAAAAAACCAGCACCGGCAATCAAACTCATCATTTCACCTCAATTCAAGACTGTAAGCGTTGAAGGGTCTTTTCGACTTTATCCATGCCTCGAGAAATATCTTCTTGACTGATGGTGTAAGCAAATCGAAGATGGCCTTCACCGGAGGGCCCAAAAGCGGAACCTGGTGAACATAACACTCCATCTTTGAGTAATTCTAAAGCCACTTCTTCGGAACTCATGTTCGGAACATCGACCTTCGGAAAAACATAAATTGCACCTTTCGGTTTATGGCATTCAACACCTGGCATTGCGTTCAACCGTTCGACGATTAAATCACAGCGTTGTTTGAATTCTGCCGCAAGTATGTCGGGATAATCACTCGCATGTTCCATTGCTGCAAGGATAGCATACTGCATGGCATCGTTGGAACATGCTGCCATATAATACTGCATTTTGATGATTTGTTGCATCGCCTCAAGATTGGTCGAAGCGATGTAACCCATTCGCCATCCAGTCATTGCAAAGGTTTTGGAAAAAGAATTCACCAGTAGCACTCGATCGTATCCTGTGCCCATAAAGGATATGTGCTCGCCCTCAAACACTATTCGGTCATACACTTCATCTGAAATCAACCAAAGGTTATGCCGTTCTGCGAATTCAAGTAACTCGTCTCGTTGAGACTCATCCAATGTCCCACCGGTTGGATTACTTGGAAAGTTGTAAAGAATTGCAACTGTGTTGTCATCGACAAGCGCTTCTAAGTCCTCGATTTGAGGAATAAATTGTTTTTCAAACAAACACGGATAGAATCTGGCATCACCACCTGCAATAGAAACATCAGGACCATACAATGGAAAGTAAGGTTCAGGCAACAAAACATTGTCACCAGGGTTAACAAGCGTCAAAAACAGATTGAGTAAAGCATTGGTCCCAGACATGGTGATACAGATATTGTTCTCATCCATTCCGGTTTGATATTCCGACCATGATTCTGCAATTTTCTTGCGCAAAGCAGGAAGACCTGCAGTTGTTGTGTACTTGTTCCGACCATCGAGCATGGCTTGATGAAAGGCTTCAATTGCCACCGGTGGAGGTTGAAAATCAGGTTCACCAAGACCAAAGGAGATAACGTCATCTCCTGCCAAATCAAACATCTTGCGTACACCAGTCGGTTGAATGTTCAATACCCTGTCACTGAAAGTTCCCATAATATCACCGAATCAAAGAGCCCTTTTCAAGTCAAGGCCACAACTTGCCATCAACCACGCTTTTTCTCTGCAACTTCGCCTTCGACAAGAATGGCGTCAATGGTGTCAGCCATTTCTACATCTGATGCAAGGGTAGCTTCAATCGATGCTTCCGAATCATCTGGCCAAAGACCGAGTGGAGCATCAGTACGAGCAACCAAAAAGAATGCGATGAGAATGAAAAGAACGAAAACGCCACCCAATGCAAAAGCGATGGCTTGGTAATTTACATCCATTGTGGAACTTCCATCACCTGAACCCATGACGGTTATTGAGACTGGAAGCGATTGAACACCTGCTTCGTTAAGACCACGAATTTCGACGGTTTGATTTCCTTTATCCAAGGTGTCAAGGTCCAAAGCAATGGTCCATGAAAAACGTTGCAAAGCAGCCAATGGTTCGGCTGTTTCATTGAAAGTTGCACTCTTCCAAGCACTGTTACCAATTCGATATTCAACTGCACTGACTACATCTGCTTGACTCCATGCCATGCCTTCAATGACGTACAACCCGTTGCTTCCATTTGTTGAGGCGTTAACAATGTGCACTTGAGTAAAGATATCGACATTACCTGTTAATTCCTGTTCTTGGAGCAGGAGCGCCATCTTCGTTGCTTCATAGGCATCGGCCATGCCCCATCCGAAGTCACGATTCCAGAATGGGTCGACATCTGGTTGAGTCGCTTCACCTCGTCGTTCAGCGGTCATTTTGAGGATTTCTTTGACTTCTGCAGGCGAAAGGTCTGGATTCGCTTCGAGCATCAAAGCAATGATTCCAGACACAGATGGTGTAGCATAAGATGTTCCTGAACCACGGCCAGTATAGCCGTTCTGGGATGCATCGCCGAAGAGATTGTTACACAACCCCGTAGTCACACAACCTTCAGCTTGAATGATGTTGGAGCCCGGTGCTGAAAGTTCAGGTTTGAGTTCATTCAAAGGATTACCATCGGCATTATCTCGCCGAGGACCTCGTGAAGAATAGCCGGCAACGGTATCATCTTCTCGGTTGACTGTGTTTTGGTCATCGGTTGCACCGATGGTGATTGAAAGGTCAGAAGAGCCCATGCCCGAAAGTCCATCGTTATCTGGGCCATCGTTTCCAGCAGCAACACTGACGACAATTCCAGCCTCCATTGCCTCGTTGAGGATTTGACTGTGCATATCGTTACCGTCCGAACCACCGCCTTCATGAGAAGTAATTCCCCATGATAAGGAAAGAATATCGATACCATAATTAGTTTCGTTCGCATCTTGCCAAGCCGTGTCTTTATTGTCGATAATCCATTGAATTCCGTTCATTGCGGATTCATAGAACTCTTGTTCAAGAACATAATTTTCAAACGGTCCTGCACCGGCATCGGTGCCGATGCGAACATCGATCAAAGAAGCGTCGGGTGCTGCACCATAGAATTCTGTTTGTTCTCCATTCGAATCAATTCCAGTTGAAGATGCCATACCCATGCATGCAGTTCCATGTTGATTACCGTCATCGGGGTCGAATGTTCCATCGGTTCGGCGTGTGATATCAAGATAGCATGTCGGATCGGTATGAAGATAGCAAACCGCATCGTAACCAGCGACGAATTTCTCACTAAGTCCTGGGTGTTCGTTGTCGACACCAGTGTCAACCATTGCGATGTTGACCCCAGCACCAGAGACACCAAGGTCCCAAGCACCCATTGGGTAAAAACTGGAGTTGCGAGCCTTAACTGTAAGTGTTTGAACATCACCGTAGAAGATGACGTTGCCATATTGCTCGACCATCACAACACCATCAAGTGCTGCAAGAGTCGGGGCAAGAGAAGTATTAATTTGACCTAAAAGAACGCCATTCACGGCTTCAAGAACATCGATGACATTCAATCCAAGTTCTTCTAAAGTATTCAAATGAGTTTCAGTGACTTCAGTTTCATAGACCAAACCAATACCAGTAACGCCAATCATTGATTCAAGAGAATCGTGAATTTCATTCCGGTCTTGGTCAAGAACGGTTCGTTCCCACCATGGTGTATCATCATCAACCCATTGTGGAGGAGTTTGTTGAGGGACTTCGAACGTTTGGCCTGAATGAATCCATTGCAGACCTTCACTATCAACGCTTGACCATTCGTTGCGACCATCAAAGTCACCAACAGTAAGCGATCCGGTCACGGGACCCATCATCACGGCAAAAAGAAACAGAGCAAGTAGACGACGCATAGACTTCCCTCATTTACTCGATAATGGCATGAGTCAAGAACATATGCCTTGGTTGAAAAATCAGCGTCTTACGAAGAGAACAGAAAACAAGGTGGGAACAGAGGTCAAGTGTGACTACCACCTCAGGTAAAATGTGGGTGCTACCTATGAGAAAAGTAGATGTTTTCGAATAAGAGCCTCATTCAGACGACCCTCCTGTTAATTTGAGAGAGAACTACGCATCAAAGTGATTGAAAATCGACATACTGCGGATTTAGTGCTGGAGGTGGGGGCAGAGGGATTTGAACCCCCCCCAGCTGGTTTGGAGCCAGCGATACTACCAAGCTATACTATACCCCCAATGAGTAATTCACTGCGAAGATCAAGACTTGGCTTGTCGGCGAGCACGCTTTCGACGGCGCAACTTCTTCTTACGCCACTTCCACCGTTGGTTACCGGTTTTTTTCCAAGCACGTGAGCCTCGCTTCATGGTGAACGAGCCTCCGACAAACCATCCATATATGATAGCATCGGGTTAAACCCTTGAGTTTGTTTTCTAAAAACCCTCACAGATTGAGATTTCATGCCCTATACCTTCCCTGAAATAAACGGACGTACCAGGATTTGAACCCGGGTTTTCGGCTTAGAAGGCCAAAGTGATATCCAACTACACTATACGTCCTTATCCCAAGGGCGGAGTTCACACTTGATGAAGGTTAACCATCGACATCATGCTCAAAGTGGCCTTGCGCATTTATGGCAACGGGTCGGCCGTCGAACGGTTGTTCGTTTCCATTCATAGCCACAAGAGTCGCATTTCCATTCTTGAACCCTGGCATCGCCAAGTACGGAATCTCGTATTCGTTGCAACAGCAGTGAATCTTTCATCGATGGAGGAGGGGCAACGGATTGCGTCAATTCATCATGTTGCGCCGAATGAGCCGTCAAGCCAGCCGCATGGAGGAATTCATGAACAAAAGTATGGTTGTAGAGTCGTTCATCTTCGAGTAAAGCAGGATGTAAACCGATGGTAACCTCTCCTGGGTCAATACGTAAGCGCCGACGGCGTGCTAATTCATTGGGGCCCTCTTCAAAACGAGTCATGCCCAGTCTTTGCGACTCATTTTCTAACCAAATGAGAGTGATTCGGTCACTGATCCAAGGTCGAAACACAGCATCGGTCACACCCGATAAAATTTGTAAGGAAGACTCGACCAATTCCAGAGGCAAGTGTGGCTCATGCTGAGGAATTGGGGTATGAGCAAGAGGTGTTGAACCGGTCTCTTGCTCGTCGCCCATACGAAGCGGTAAGGCTTCACCCTCAAGAACTGTACGAACGCCTACTTCGCTGCACATGCTCAAGAGGCTCAATAGCCTCGAGATTTCGCACAGCATTGGTAGAATTTCTTACCGCTTCCACAAGGACATTTATCCTTCTTGAAATGGCACTTGAAGTATGGCTTCTTCTTCCCACAATGGCATCGAGCTTTGAGGTTTTTAGGCAGTTTGGAAAATCCAACAACTTGCGAGGCAATATTCGATTGTGTTCTTGTGGAGTCATGCCGCTTAGCATCACGTTCACTCTGTGACATTTGTGACCAAACTTCTTCATCACCATCGTCAACAGAACCGTCTCGGTTGAGGTCCTTTGGATGATACGATGGACGTTTCACGCCACCGCCGCCTTTTCCTGCGCCTTTCAAGGTAGCAGTAGCCACTACTTCCGGAGCTGCACGGCGTGAAATACCTGGAGGCCCATTGTTCCGTGAACGTCCTGCTTCAACTTCGTTTCGAGCCCTTTCAAGGTCATTTCGGGCTTGTCCCAGTGCATCGAGTTCTCCCTGGATCTCTTCTCCGGAAACGCCGGATTTGACCAGTACCTCCTGTGGTATAAAGTCGGTAAGACCCAAATCTTCAGCGCGTAATTCAATGAGAGAAAGCAAATCTCCAAGTGCACCACGAGGCAACAATTTCTTCTCGTCTGCATGTTCTAAGTCTGCTTGGATTCGACGAAGGTCTCCGGCAGTTTGCGCCTTATTGATTCGTTTCTTGAATTTCTTGACTCTTTTGTTCATTTTGTAATCAGAACGCATCGTAATGATTCGGTAAAGATATCCGAGTGCAGTTAACGCAATTACTGCAACACCTGCATATTTCCCGTACTTGGATTTAGCCTGTTCAATCAATGCTCCAATGACAGGTATATCTGTATACCAGTCATCTTTGAGAAGGTCTTCTTCATCATCGGTATCGATTGGGGAGTTACCATCGCTGTTATTGGAAGAGGAGTCGACGAAACAGCCGTTTGCATCAACTTCAACACCTGGAAGGGTGCCAAGACAATCATCTTCTGAGTCACGAACACCGTCGTTGTCAGCGTCAGCGTTAGGAGGGACACAACCATTTTCATCGACTTCTTCACCTTCAAGTGTATTTAGGCAATCATCTTCTGAATCCTGAACCCCGTCGTTGTCTTGGTCATACCAAGGCTCACAGCCCTGCCAATCGACTTCGGTTCCGTTCTCGGTGTTTCCACAGGAATCATAGTCGTTAGCGACGCCATCTCCATCATCATCAGGGAAAGAAGTTTCACAGCCAGTCTCATCAACAATAGCGCCTCGACGGCTGAGTGGGCATGTATCTTCAGAATCGCTGTAACCATCATTGTCGTCATCAGTATCTTCATCTGAATCTCGGCAACCGTCAAAGTCGTTATCAGGGTTTGAAGAATCAAATACATCCCAATTCAAAGCGCCGGTTGGGCACATATCGTCTTGGTCACCCATGTTGTCATCGTCATCATCCCAGTCTTCGGTTGCATCTTGGCAACCGTCACTGTCGTAATCGTTGATCGAAGTCGAAGTCCAATCTGACCGACCATCAAAGCAATTGTCATCCATATTGACGATTCCATCATTGTCGTCATCCTCCATTGAATTATCGATTTGACATCCGTTCCAATGGACTTCGATTCCAGATTCAGTTCCTGGACATTCATCAACGCTGTCGGCCACGCCGTCAGCGTCAGTATCGGTAAAAGATGTTTGACAGCCATCAGAATCAACTTCTGAACCGCGTGGAGTTGCGAGACAAGTGTCATTGTCATCAAGAACACCGTCACCGTCGTCATCATCATCTTCATTTGAGTCACGACAACCATCATGGTCGAAGTCTTCGCCTGTTTCATCGGTATTCCAATCTAAAGTCGAACTCAAATGACAATTGTCGTCAGAATCATCAATCCAGTCATCATCATCATCCTCATCTTCAGTTGCATCTTGACAACCATCAGAATCATAATCAGTTGAAGCATTTGAAGTCCAGTCTGAACGTCCATCTTCACAAGAATCATCGAAGTC
>Ga0308022_1000094_pt1 | contig 33743 bp, 13 predicted proteins | sample Neamet353_FD_201297 | JGI IMG/M metagenome (GOLD analysis project Ga0308022, IMG submission 201297) | Marine microbial communities from water near the shore, Antarctic Ocean - #353 | ecosystem: Environmental > Aquatic > Marine > Unclassified | place: Southern Ocean | collected 2014-10-02 | reverse complement strand
TCTTTCAGGAGAGTTAGTTCGGGGGTTAAGGGGTAATTTGAGTCAGATTTCTCCCGGCTCAAGCATGATGGAAGTCTTGCAGGTCCCGATGATTGAACTTATCGAGGACGACCAACAAATTCTCACTCTTGCAGATTCCGACATCACTCAACTGAGAGCAGGTGAACGTGGACTTTGGCATTTTTCTCCCAGCGGTGTCGGTTTCCAAATCAGTGGTGACGGAGATGCTTGGGTTTGGAGGGTTGATGAAGGCGGAATTGCGAATGATTTCACTCTTGATGCCTCAGGCGCCTATGGTTTGATTGCAACCGATGCCGGCCTCGTTGTCGGTTATGAAGGTGATTTGGAGGCCGATGAATGGGCTTCGTATGACAGCGAGGGTGAAATGCTCTCTGTAACTGCTGATATGAATCGATGGTGGGCAATTGAGCAAACTTCTTCTTCTTTCATTTTACATTCGTTTTCTCTCGATTTGGAACAGCATACCGCAACCAACCTTTCACTTCCCATGCCATCCACCGTACTTTCTACTCAGTTGTATTTCGATGAGTACCTTTATTTGGAAATAGAAAGTCTTCTGTCCTCGACTCATTATCGCTCATCAATTTCAGATATTTCCTTCTCCGAGTTGGAAAACGAGTCTCAATGGTCTTTGACCCCAACCACCTCTGCTACAGTCCCTCTCCATTCATCCTGTGATGGTCATGCCTCAGTCACTTTACCACATGATAGTCAGCATTGGTGCACTGTTCCAAATGGACTTATCCGATGGAACTCGGAAACTGAACAGATCGAATCGCTGCGTATACCAATCGTTTCAACCGCAGGTGGTTTAGGTATCCTACCGCAATTATTCTTGGCATTTGGAGGCGAACAATCACCCGTGGTTGTCGATGAAGGCGAGGTGCTCTTCAGTCAACGCCTCAATGAGCTGAACTTGTCCGAAGATGAGGGCGAAGTGTGGGTAAAGGGACTTATCCCCTATGCTTTTGGTGACAATACAGCCTACCGCTTGAACTTCTCAGGAACCTATACTGACCTTGAAGGCATGGAAAGTCTATCTGAACTTGATGCAGTCATTCTCGGCCTGGTGTCATTGAGTGATGGAGAAATTTTGTCCTCTGCTGGTGAAGATGAACGCTCAATGGTTGTTCTTTCCGCTTCAGGAGCATGGGATGATACGGTTCAAACTTCACTCTCTTCATGGTTAGACAATCACTCGAACGCCTCTCATGCAAGTTTGAATATACGGGCCGTAAAGGTAGAGGCTGCGGCAATCGCCGAAGAATCTTCAGGTATCCTTGCCGCGATGTTTTTGGTTTTCGGAACGTTTACAATAGTGGCGGGAATACTGCTTGTGCTCACGATTGTCATGATGTTGGCCGAAGCAAGACGTTCAGAACTCGGTACAATGCGTGCATTGGGTGTCACACAATCAGATGCCCGAGCGCTTGCTATCCAAGAAGGAATCATTCTCTCAGCCTTGGCGAGTATGTTGGGTGCCATTGCAGGATTGATTCTTGCATGGTTCATCAGTATTGGATTCGATAATATGTTTTCATCCATCGGTTCGAACCAATTTACTTTTGCATGGGAATGGACATCTTTGTTCTCAGGTGCAGTTTGGGGCTTCCTTCTTGCAGTACTCACCCTCTGGGGTTCCGCTTTTTGGACTTCGAAATTGAACATTATTTTGGCGCTTAAGGGTGGCCGAATTGCACGCTCTGAAGGGATTCCATGGTTCCTTCTTCTCCTTCAAATCGTTGCTCTTGGTGGCGGTTCTCTCTCTCTTCTGTTGTTACTTGTTCTTGGATTCGATTCCGGAGTTGCCTATTTCCTCTGGATGATATCAGGCGTGTGTGCCATATTCACCATCGTCCCGTTCTTTACATGGGAGTTGCCGGTTTTCTTGCGGTCAAAAAATAAGTTTTGGAAAGGTCTGTGGAGAAATGCAAGCCGAAATACATTGGCGGTAATTGGCACTACACTGTTGATTTGGACGGTCGGGCTTTCTTCTCTTGATCCAGTTCGAAAAGGCATGGAGGCGGATGAACTTTCATTCATCGTACTTGGTTTAGTGGAAGTGTTTGCAGGTGTTCTTTTATTGACCAGTGCCGCCCCACTTGTCGTTAAACGCTTGGGCAAATCGAAATTATTGACGCGACGCTGGGGCCCAGTGCTCCCCGTTTCTCTTGCCTACCCACTGGCAACGCCTGTACGTACTGCGGTGGTAATGGGTATGTTTTCCATCACTGTTTTTTCTGTTATTGTCTTGGGTGGCTATGCCGAACAATTTGATAATTATACAAGTTCCTTTGTCGAAGACGCAGAAGGAGATTATGAATTGTTACTGACCGGTTCACGCTCCAGTCCAATTGAATTGTCAGAAAACATATCCGAATGGAATCTTTCTTCAAGCCTTGAAAGTAACATTGATTCCGTAGCGCGAATTCATCGCGGCGAAGTGTTTCTCGAGGATACAGAGGGTGAACGAATGCCCTATGTCATTCGAGGTTTCGATGACGCTTTTGCACAGCATGGTGGATTGCCCCTTTACACATGGGATTCCTCATTGGGTGCTGATGAATCCGATGTCTGGGAGACCGTGTCTTCTCGTGATGATTTGGTCATTTTGGATGCATCATTTGGACTTGAATCTATTACCGATGGAAGTGGTATTTCAACATTGAGTTTTTCAATTGGAGAATCAATTTTGCTAATTGATATTTCTAACCCTGGAAACACCCGTTCTGTAACGGTTGCAGGCTTCCTAGAACAATCATCGTATCTGTTCTCTGCAGGTGTTTGGATGAATGACGATCTGGTCATTGAACAGTTTGATGGACGTCTCACACGCATGTATGTAAGTGTCTCGAATGACGCCCAACCATCGGACACATACCAGGATGAATCTGTCAATGACTTTTCTCCAACAGGTAAGAGCAAAAATGTCAGGTTGGCGGCTGCAGAATTAGAATCAGAACTTTCTCCATTACTCAATGCCAAGGGGGTTCAGGTCTCGGTCATTTCAGACGAAGTTATGTTGCTTCAATCGTTGGTACTTGCATTACTCGGTATTTTCGAAGGATACCTGGCGTTAGGACTGATCGTTGGAATCGCTGGAATTGGGGTGGTTACGGTACGCTCGGTCTCAGAACGCACGAAATCGATTGGTATTTTACGAGCGCTGGGTTATCGTAAGAACATGGTCATCCTTTCCTTTTTAATTGAAGTATCATGGGTCAGTGTTTTGGGAATGCTCAATGGAATTTTAGTCGCAATAGGCTTTCACCGGGCACTCTATACTGCTTTTTGGAAAGACCAAGGGGCAAGTTTTAGTCTTCCAATAGAATCGATACTTTTGGTGTTCTTCGGTGGCTGGTTGCTCGTTGTATTGGCAACTGTTGTTCCAATTCAGAGGGCTGCAAAAATTCCTGCTTCAGCGGCATTACGAGAACCTTGAGTGAAGTGTAACTTTTAGAAACGGGTCAAAGTTTTAGTATGTCACTGAATATTTGGTTACGAAATACTCACCTCACGATGCATTCCTACAAACTCTTTACTCTACTTGCTACTCAAAATGACAGACTGCGCGGTATATTTTCCCCAACATTCTATGTTTTTTCAAATAAAAACCCATTTTTGGCACTCCTATAGTATAAATACGACGCATTTCGTGGAGTGGAATACCGAACCATCGGAGGTATAGATATGCGAAAGATAACCCCTATGATTCTCGTCACCTTGTTGCTTGTGAGTGCGCTCTCAAGTTTCGATTTTGCCGAGCTAGAAGAAATTGAAGTAATTGAAGACGCAGGTGCCCGTGCGGGTGCTGATGCAGAATTGGTTGCTATCACAAACCCGAAAGAAACAATTTGCCCATTCGAGGCAGCATGCCGTAACGTCATGAAAGTTGGAGATGAAACTACATTCTCCTCTTACATCCAAAACAGTGGCGATGTAGACATTACTGAAATGGGATACAGTGTTACTGTATACCTTTCGGATGCAGCTGGTAACCCAAGCATGGTCGCCATGGATGCAGCCGGAAATCAGTTGACTTGGACCAATAATAACGTTATCTGCAGCAACGCAGCTTACTGTCCATATCAAACACTTCTTGCCGGCGATGTTCTTGGCGGTGGAAAGCAGGTCATGTCAGGTGGCGCATCTCCAGCAACTCTCGTTCCATTCTCATGGATTCCTGTAAAGGGATTGTATGTTGTTGAAATGATTGTGACAGCAGATGTAGATGTAGATGCTGGTAACGACGCTCAACAAATTTTTGTCTCTGTTGAAGACTGGTATGACATCGAACTCGATCTCGTTTGGGATTCAGGCAACGATATGGAAAACGGTGCTGGAACTAAAGATTGGACACTCACAGTGACTGCTGAGGGTTCAGATACCTTTGACCCTCGTGAAGTACAAGTCCGCCTCCAAACTGTTGGCGATGTCTCCGCAGCACAATCCACTGATGGTACCCTTATTGATGGCGGAACCACAAACATCTGGACTGCTGGAACTTCAACGACCGTCGATACGTATGAAAACGTTTCAACCGACCCTCCAACCATTACAACAGGTCTCCGAAACGTCCTTTCAAACTGGACACTTACCGGTCAACTTACTGTTGACGTGGCAAACACTGCCGATGCATCCTATGGACTGAAGGCATCCTTGGTAGATTACACACAATACGGCCAATGGCAGAGTTGTACGACCACGAACGCAACTGACGCCAACGAAACTTGGGATAACTTCTGCGAGGAAACAACGACGAAGGACGCATATCCTTCGACAGATTCTTCTTCAATAGAAGGATTCGCTTCCATCTTTAACGATATTCGTATCTCTCAAATGTCCGTTGTCCAAGGCTACAATACTGATGGAACCGGCCAAGGAACTTCTGTGGTCACCGAACTCACTGGTGGCGATCTTAACGTTGGAACTTCCTACTTACATGTAGAAGTTGAACACCGCGGTAGTGAAGCAGATTCAACCTATAACTGGTCTGTTGACTTCACTGTTACAGATTCTGCTGGAGCGGTAATTACCTCGTCGGATGTTACGACCTGTGAGGCTGTTGAACCAGCTTATCCAGTCTATGGCCCTCTCGGTGTTGGCCCAGGTGCCTCTCTGGAAGCTTCTGCTTGCATGATGATTGACTTGAACATGGATGGCGAATACACCTTCACCGCCGACCTTGTCAATGATTCAAAAATGAACGATGCAAAACCTTCTAACAACGACCGAAGTATGACGTTGAATGTTCGAAACAATGCTCCAATCATTACTTCTCTTGATTTGTTGAATGAGGGCGCTCTCTACTTCGGACAATCAGACCTGCTTTCAATGTCGGTCCAAGTGTTCGATGTCGACGATCCATCTGCATCCGGCCTTGAGATTGAATGGGCGTATAACGGAATTGCTCTTCCTGGCTGTGAGCGTGCGAGTATGCAAAATACTTGCTCAGCTCTCATCATAAGCGACTATCTCTTGAACTTCCCAGTTTCTGTGACCGTTTATGACGCTCATGGTGGAGAAACAAGTCAAGAATTAATGCTTCAAATTTGGAATGATGGCGGTTACTCTACATCGACTGCTAGCGGTATGACTGTGACATATTCCTTGCTCTATTGGGGAACTTCTCAATTCACCCTCACCGCAACCGATGGTGCAGCACTTACCGGCGAATCACTCCCTGATTACTCAGGTACCTATGATTCAGTTGGTGTTATCGATTACGCCCCTTCGACCACTTACTCTGCAAACGATGTCTTGAGCCAATCTTTGAGTGTTGAATTCGATAAGAGTACTGGAGCAACTTCACTCTGGTTTGTGAATAACGCAATCTGGACAATACTGAGTGATACATCAAGCGACATCGATGCAACTACAGGAGTATTCTCTTACGTATTCCCTGATAACTCCCCAGTTCTAACATCTGGAACCTTTGTTCTCATGGGCGGGTCTTTAGCTTTGGCTGAAGCCCCAACAGCGAGCATCACCGGATTTAACGCCGCTGCTCTCGGGAAAGGCGCAATCAAACTCAACTGGAACGTTGATGGAACCATGCTTTCTGGTGACAGTATTGATATTTCGATCTGTGAGACTGTGAACTGCACAACTCCATTTGAAATTGGATTGCCTGATGGAAACACAAATTACACATATTCTGGACAAAACACCGTTCACGGAACAAGCTATGATGTTTCAGTTGCAGTTTGTAACGAGATGGGATGTAGTTCACCTATTGGTGCAGGCTCAGTTACTGCGGACAGCGCAGTTGACGGTGGAGCAGAAGCTACTGCATTGACCATCGCTTCGAGCACTGATGGAGCCATATGGACAGTCTCTTGGACTGCTTCAGGCGACCAAGGTGATGTTGATTCGTGGAAGGTCTGCTATAATCGTGGAACCTTCACTTCGGCTCAAATGGATGAGACGACTTGTATTGACGTCTCAACAGGAACATCACTTGATATTGACATCTCAGGTTGGACTGCTGGAACATACACCTACCACTTTACTGCAGTGCCAGTTGATGCTTTAGGCAACTCCTTTGCTGCTGGTTCAATGAACGAAATGGAATACCATCTCGATGCAGAGACCGAACCTGGTGGTGAAGGTACCCTTCCCGTTGATGAAACTTCATCCGGTGTCCCAACATGGACATGGGGCATCATTGGTGGTGTCGTTGTTATCGCTTTCATCGCTGGTGCATTCATCCTCTCTCGAGGCGGATCTGGCGACGAAGGAAAAGACTGGGATTATTGATCTCCAGACCTGACCAATAAGCAATCATCCCTCCTACGGGAGGGAAGAGCCGCTGAGGGGGCTGTTTCGACGGCCCTCTCAGCCCTTTTTCTTCTTTAGTTTCTTTCGACTTTGTAGATGATGTAGATGTTGTAAATTGATTAAACTGTCTGCTTCTTCATTCGAATGAACACTCATAGGTTCTTGTTCTCTTTAGATGATGTAGATGTTGTAAATTGATTAAACTGTCTGCTTCTTCTTTCGAATGAACATTCATAGGTTCTTGTTCTCTTCATCAGGATCAAACATATCAAATCAAAAATGTGTCTCATGAACTTATCGCATATTGTAAAATACCCATTTTGTAATTTTTACAAACCGTACGTACCAATAATTGCTGCGAATACGATTCAGTAAGTCGATTCAACGGGCTATTTCAAACTGAGAAATCAAACAATTCGCACCCCAATTCCTATAAGGGGGACAAGGCGTGGGATGCTTTGCATACAATCCGTATGAGGTGAATGACATGTTGGGAATAATGAACAAAAACAAAAGAACTGTCTTTAACGGAATTGGCGTAGCACTGCTGTTGTGCGCATTGATGGCCCTAATGCCTATGGCTGGGTTTGTCGATAACAACGCAGGTGATGTGGAGTTTGTAACTACAAACGACACAACGGAGGAGGAATTCTTCGCTTTGCCAGATACCAAGAAGACTGTTGAATACGAAAATGAACCATCCGATGAACTCATCGGCATGAGAGACCAAACAACCAAGACCTTCATCCAAGAAGATGGCAAGTTCGTGCAATTAACGCACGAAACTCCAGTCCACTTCATGGGCGATGATGGAGCATGGACAGACATTGATCTGAACATCGCAGCCACAGCAAACGGTTGGGAAGTAATGGATAATACCTTTACAACTCAATTCGCTCCTGAAATGGCATACGGTGTTGCACTTCAAGTCAACCAGTTCGTCGACCCAATCATCGTTGGAATGAATCCAACGTTGATGACCATCGATGAAACCGGAACTGCTCCTGAACCATTTATGGCCGCTTCATCGAACAATGAAGTGACCGTTGGAGGAAACATGATCCGATACCCTGTTGCTGAAGGATATGCTCTTGACTATACCGTCGAGAACACACAGCTCAAGCAGAACCTCGTGATTAGTGAGCGTCCGGTCCTTGAACCACACGCTGCTTGGTTCGGTTTCTCCGAAATCATGCAAATTCCAACTGGATATGCTCTTTTCCTCGGAGAAGACATGCTCGGTGAAGAAATTACACAAACTCAAGAGAACCTCGACATTCGAAACATCGAGACTGGTGAATTGCTCGCTCAAATCCCAGCCCCTGTTGTCTTCGATGAAGGAGCTGAAGAGCCGTATATTGGAACTTACTTCATCCAAGTCTCCGACTCACAGGTTCTCATTTCTACTGTTGTTGAATCTGATTGGCTGTTGTCCGATGACCGCGTTTACCCGCTGGCCATTGACCCGACCATCAAAGTCTACAATGCAGGCGGTGCCTATTGCTACAAAAATTACAACCGATGCTATGTAAGTACCTATGGGTATCTCTATCATCGTGCCACATACGGCGTTTCAGGCAATGTCGACTATTATACACCAATGAACCGCTACACTTTCTCCTCAACGAGCGCTTTGCCAACTGGTGCAAGTGTCGATGCTATTTCAGTCAATCAATACTGGGCATACAAATATGGAACTTCGGCTGCAAACAGTGTTAGCCTCTCCATTATGGAAAACTGCGGTTCAGGTTCATCCTCTTACGGATGGACAATTCCGGCTGCCCCTACTGGCGGATGTTCTGGTGCATTAGCACCATCTGCATATTCGTTTACCTACAGCCAGTACAATTCTGCAAATGCACGAAAAGTGATTGTTTCAACCCACCACAGTGCATCATTTGATACAATTTCTCCAGGTTCAGCATATACACCTGGATGGAAGGTAGCAGATGTCTGCACTACGGCTACAACTTGCGCTTCGAGCACCGCTGCGGGATACATTACCGCTGCCCAGAACGGCAGTTCATCCGTCGCAGTTAGCGCCAAGGTCATCTCAAGTCTGCGCCTCGATATGCGTGCAACCCACTCTGGTTCGTACAATTCATATATCGCAGTGACATACTCCGGTGGTACTGATGCTGATGCTCCAGTTTCCAGCTTTATACCGTATAGCGATGTGACTTCATACATTGAAGGTTCTCGAACTTTCTTTACCACATTGACTGATATGGCTGGAATTGACACAACATCTGCTAACAAGCCAACCCTCAACTACGCCCTCGACAATGGTACATTCACCAGCATTGGAGCAACCAGCATTGGAACATGCTCAACAACAGATTCCTCATGCCGATTCAGTGCCACAATCCCTTCCATCTCTGCAGGCGAATACGTTGAATACTATTGGAAGTTCCAAGACCTCAACTCAGCAGTAAACGTTGGATACGACCCTGTTCTTACTGGGACGCAAACAACACCAACACCATACTTTTTCGCTGTTAATGATATACTAGATGCTGGAGAAGACAAGAAGTTGACTGTGCTTACAACTGATGTTCATGCAGGAAGTTCGTACTCCCCAACCAGCAGCCAATTCCTCGACCGTCAATTCACACACTTTGATGGAAGCGACGAATTCTACTTTGAATTCGATGTTTCAAACTGTGGAACTGGTTCCTACTCGTGTTGGTATTCATCCGCTAACAACAACTATTTCTACAACAACTGGATATCGCAACACTCAACAGTTGCTCCTTCTGGATACAATGGTATGGGTTCATCTTCTCAACGCTCAAACCTTGATAAGTTGCATCAAATGGATACCGGCTATCTCGCAACAAGTGCACAGAATGGACCAGGAATGAATCTCCTCTTCCTCTATGACGCTGGTGAAGATGCCTTTGCTATGGTTGGAATTGGAAGTTCCCCGTCTATTGACGAGAAACTAACTGGTGGAGACTCCGCTGCAAATTCCTACAACTATGGATATACCAAGTCATTCAAGATTACTCTTGGAGCTGACACAGCAAATGGTCCTAATTATGGTGGCCACATGGGCAAGTTCGCATTCGGCAACGCCACAGGCGGTGCCGGCACCAATGCTAACCGACTCTGTGTTACCTCCAACGGTTTCACCTACTTTATGCGAAGTCCTTACAGCAGCCGTGACCAGTGTTCCGGTGCTTACTACTACGCAGGACGTTCCGGCGGCACAACCAGCTATGTTTGGTCTGGTTGGGCTCTTGGAATGGGATACTACGGTCGAATGGCTGGATCTGGCGATGTCACCTACAAGATTGGAGGCGTTGCACCAACACCTGACACCTTCGCTCCTGCCTTCGTCCACTCAGCACTTGCCGACTCGCACAGTACATCTCGAACCATCGCGGTAACCTTGTCCGATGCTGGGGACCCACCAAGTGGTCTCAATGTCAGCACAACTGTTGGTATCGGGCCAACTTTGGTTTACCGCATCACACCTGATGCCGGTACTACGGGTTCATGGACCAGTGAACCGATGACCCCACTTGGAGCAACACGCGCAGAATGTGTTCTTTCAGCATGTTCCTGGACGTTTGACCTCGAAGACCTCGACCGTCTTGACTCAGTCGAATACTACATGACTGCTCAAGACGTTTCGACCGTCGCGACTGGAATAAACTCTGTAACTACTTCAACGACAACTTTCGAAGTCGGCGACCCGAACAAGATGTTCATCGTCGAATGGAGAGATATGCAATACTCGAGTAATACAATAAAATGTACTTACCAAGCAGTATTTTATGACGTTACAAACGAAATCGAATTCAAATACGATGATGATTGTAAGGTCCAATACGATGCTACAACTGTCGGTTTCATGGACCAAACTCGAACAAAGGGCCAAACGATCCGACATTCGACAAGCACCTCTTACCTCGGAACGAATCCCCACACCAACAACTACCGTATCTCTACGGCCAGTGGTGACGGTTCATGGGAATCCTTCGACCGTGGAATGACCGGTTTAGTCAATGCAGATGCGTCTGATATTATGGGCGATTCCAGTGGACGACCAACAGGATATTACTGTGCTTCTTCTTATTACTGGAACACTTGGAGTTCGAAGTGTGCAGATAACATCGCTATGCCTGATGGTTTCAACTTTACTTACTTCGGCACTGACTACAATCATACTGATGCAAATGATCGTATCAACCTTGGACGACACGGTAACATGCACTTTGTAAGTAACGGTGCAACATCGAACGTGCGCAGTATGACTACTTGGTATGGAAACATGCCAGCATTGCCATACTCTTCGAGCAGTTATGCTCGTGCAGGATTGATTGCTCCTTACTGGTCCTACTACGGATCTTACTACTGCTATCAAAACACTGCCTCAGATTGTGGTGTATACTACCGAACCATGCCTTTCGAAGGTAAGGGAACAGATATCACCTCTGACATCACTCAAGATACAACTTGGGATTTGGCCGACAGTCCAATTCGTATCAACCCAAGCAGCGACTATCTCTCGATATCCGCTGATTTGACCATTGAAGCTGGAGTCGTTGTTCAAATGGGTGCTGCTAAGGGAATTTCCTTTGACGGTGCATGCGACCAAATGACCATCAATGGAAACGCTTCGAATCATGTTCTTTTCGAAGCACTTGAAACCGAATGGCTTGGAATGGCTTTCACTGCTTCTTGTTCAACAGGAACCGATGACCGCCACGTCTTCTCTTATGTAGATTTCAAGAATACCTCGGATGCCGCAATTGCAGCAGGTTCTCGCCACGGCTCGAGCCCAAGCAGCAACGGTAACGTTGGTAACTTCACCATGGATCACGTGACCTTCACTGATGTCGGTTCCGCTTTCTCTCACGGAAGTGGACAAGGCACTGTTGTGTCGATGAACGAGTTCGATGTCGATGGAGCAGACAGTTCATGTTTCAACTTTGCAGAAAACTCAGTTGTTTCACTGACCGAGGGTTCCTTGAATGACTGTAACACAGATGGTAACTCCGGTGACGGTGCTATTATCAACGTTGCAGGTTCAACTGGAGGTTCACTCTTCCTTGAGAACACAACCATTAGCAATTCATATGTCAACTTGATTGATGTCGATCTGCATTCGGTCACTGTTTCAAACGTCACTGCTACCGCAACTTCAGCACAAACTGGTGAAGCATTCGGTTCCTCTGCTGGTGCAGGTGGAGAAGTTGTTCTGAACAACTTCGACGCTGACGACTATGCATCGGTTTCAATTGACGCAATCGACTTGGTGATGTTGACGACTGTTGACTTTGGTTCAGCATCGATTAGCCTCTACCCTGGTGGACTTTCATCGTCCTCAACAACTGGTGCATCTGGTGATAACGCAATCTTTGACGATGTAACTGCTGGAAACATGATGCTACGTAACCTCCAACCTGGAACGTTTGATGATGTGACTATTGGAGATCTTAGTATCTCTGGTGACCCTGCTACTTCGGCTGCTCTCAACTTGAACAACCTCGACGCAGGTAATGTCGCAATATCTGGCTGTGGCTGGAATATTCTCGCTGTTAGTATGACTGCAGAACTTCTCTCTTCGAATGGATGTTCCGCTGCTGCAAACAAAATTATCGTTTCTAACTCAGCGATTACCCACACCTCACCAACCGAGTCTGCTCTCTATGCACGATACTCCGACATCACTGTTGGAGAAAGTTCAGTGACTTCAACAACAGCAGGATCGAACAGTATTTATCTCGCACAAGCAGATACGAACTCTGATATTCGGCTTGTCGCTGTAACTCAGAACGGCACTGATTGTGCTGATACAACTGGGGCTACAGGAAACTGTGACGTTGACGTTGCATCCTCATCTGGCGAAATTTGGTATGGTGGAATTGCTACAATTCGTACTTACCGAGTTGCAAATATCAGTGGTGTTCTAACGAATGATTTCAAATCTGGACACACCGTTTCTGCTGCAGTAATTGACAGTTCGAGTTCTGAATTGTTTGAAGTTGGAAGCCACATCACTGATGTAGCAGGTTCTGCAAGCGTTTGGGTTATTACAGGCGATGAGTCTGGAAACCTCTACGAAGACCACAACCTTCGTGCCTTTGGCCCTGCTGGACAAAACGAAACTTTGGCCTCTGAAGCTTGGTATCAAGCGCTTAACAATGGTAATTTCACCATTGGTAGCAGTATTGACCTCTTGCTTGAGCCGGCACCTGTTAACTTCGACGGAGCCGGTATGGACTGTAATTGGATGGACTCTTATGTCGATCCAGATAACGGTGCTCCACTGCCAACCAATGGAACAACCACTACTGGTGCAACAATCTTTGAGTTCGATGGAACACCATTGACCCTCTCTGCTGATTTGAACCTTGATGGCTGTGAAGTTCGACTTATTGGTGCATCACTCAAGGTATCGAGTTCTGCAACCAGCAGTCCAGTTCTTTCTTTGACCAACGGTGGAAAACTCGTTGTTAGTAACAGCCCTGTTTCGACAGGCGCTGTGAGTGCAATTTCTCCAACATACGGTCTACACTTGAACATCGCGAGCGGAACACTAATCATTGATGGTGGCGTTCTACGTGACGTTGCTCAAGATTCAACAACCGGTGCCGCACTTTACATTGGTGATGGTGCAACATTGGAATTGATAAACGGTGGAACTATCTACGGTTCATCAACAACCAATGACGCTATGGCTACTGTGAAAATTAACGGTGGAACGGTCAACATCGCAGATTCCTCCATCATAAACAATGGACAAACTGGAACTGCTCTTTGGGTCGAAGCCTCTGGTGGCTCTATTGACAACATCGTTGTCAAGAACGCTGCCGTTGGTATTCAAGCCTACAACGGTGCACCTCAAATTGATGGATTTACAGCAACTGACAATACTGTTGGTGTAGATGTCTACGGTGGTATGTCTCTACCTACCATTTACCGTAGTACTCTCCTTAGCGGTCAAAGCGCTGGTTGGACAACCTACAAAATTGATTTGTCGACTTACTTGGCTGATGATTACCTACAAGTTGGATGGAACAGTATCTACGGTGGCGGAAACGCTCACCCAGTTTACAACTATGCAACAAGTAAGTACTACATGATTACCGACCAATACAAAATTGAATTGGAAGATGACGCCGGAAACGCTTGGAACATTACCAGTGCTTCTGACGAAGGATACTATCCATACAGTGCTTCTGATCCAGCATCTGGCGATGGTTCTCACGCTACTTACACAGAGGGCGCTGCCGGTGGTGTGCCAAGTTGGGATTGTAATATGTATGGATACAGCTATGGTCCAAATTATCAATCATCCAATCGCGGATACTTCTACTACATGTGGCAAGCATTGGCTGGAACCAACCCTGGTTACCCTGGTTACTACCAAAAGCCTCCGCAGTTCGGTTTCGCTTGGGAAAACATCGAAGGTGTTAGCCCAACTGGTTCCTACGCTCATTACCCATACCATTACTGGGGTTACTACTACACCTCATACCATGGTGGTCAAGGTGCCTTCAAGCCACCTCAAGGATACAGTGGTTCATATAACGTCTGTCTCGACTATGCATACTCATACTACATGAGTGCAGGTGCAGGCGCTCGTGTTACCATGCCTACGGTTGATATCTCTGCAAGTAACCTCTCGAAGGTCTCGTTGTATATCGATGTCATCCACAACCGTGCAGACAACTTCCAAGACCGCTTGGAGTTCGTTGCTCGTTCGAGTAATTCTGTGTCAGACCTTGTCGATGGAGACTACCTTCGTGAATCTGGTACTCCGCTCTTCAAGGACGGAACAATCACCGGTGCTGAAACTGGTGTTTCGGTTGGTGGCGCATTCGCTGCTGCAAACTTTGAAAATATCATAGTGACAGACCCTACCAATGCAGGTTTGGAAATCACTGGACAAGTTGCTTCGACTTTTGATGGTTTAGACGTGACTGGTGGAAACTACGGTGTTCTTATCGGCAACTCAGCATCTGGTTCAATGGACCTTGAAAACATCGCTCTTGATGGTCAAGCCCTTGCTGGTGTCTACTACGCTAAAGATCTTACAGGTAGCCTTTCAGGTTCTGTGGTTAACAGCGCAGGAGCAGCATACAAGTATGGTCCGAATACAAATAACGATGTTTCATTCAACGGAATTTCGATTCTAAATAACGCAATCGGTGTTGAAACTTCAGGTTCAGGAGACATCGAGATGATTGATGTTACCATGGGTAACACGAAGGATGTTGTTATCAACAGTGCAACGAGTGTAGAATTTATTGAAGGAACCATTGACTCAACAACCGTTGAAGTCTCTGCATCTGGTGGTAAATACACTCGAATGCGTCAACTCGATGTTACATTGACTGCTGATGCCAACAACGTTGTCGGAGCTACAGTCACTTTGATTGATGCATCCGGAACAAGCGCTGGAAATGGAGTAACTGACGCATCTGGTATCGCACAAGACCTTACCTATGTGACAGAAACAGTAGACGTTATTGGTTTGACAACTTTATCGTTGGCTGGCTATGAAATCATGAGCGTTGCAAAGGTTCAGTATTACTACAATAACTCAACTGATAACGTTGCTGACTTCCGTTACGCATCGCAAGGGGTTACCCTCACCGATGCACCTGGAAACGTTGCGACTGTTCCTCTGACCACTCAGATTACCGAGCGCGTTTGCTGGGCCTTCGCTAGTTCTTCATACATCTATATCGATACATGTGCCGGTTCGATGTCGGCTGCGGGTTCACGAATTCTTAACGATGGTCACGGTGGCAATATCACCGAGTATGGTTACTCAGGCGGTTTGACTGCGAGTCAATCCAACAAGGTCATCATGCTGGACGTTCCTTACATATATCTGAAGACGAATGTAGATTATGACTTCAACGGTTCAACCATCTTATCGACTGGTGCATTCGACTCAACGAGTACACAACGCTGGTACAGTCAGTATCCATACGGATCTGGCGTGTTCCTGAATGATGCCTCGGTCTATGGAGTCGCTGTTGACACCCAAGGTGATATGCAAGGTATCGAAATTGGATACTACGGTTCTCCAATTACCAAGTTCGTTGCGAACAATACTGTGTTCTCGAACATTGCAAAGATTGAAACTTCCCACGGATACAAGTCCGCTTGGAGCAGTTACATTTGGGAAATTGAAGAAGTCTCAATTACGAACTCTTCAATCTCACACTACCAGGGATACTACCAGCTGAATGGCGCTATCTTTTATTCAGATATCTGCGTGGTTCTTGGTGGCGGTGACGGCGCAGTCGTGAGTGGTAACACATTCTCCAACTGTGGTGTTGGTGTTATGCTTCAACGCTCTCCTTACTACAACTACCACACTGCTGGTGATTACGGTGCAGATAACGCAACGATTTCCAACAACGTGTTCAACGATGGTGGAGAAATTGCAGACATCTGGCTCTATACCGCTGGATACTCCGACGACGCTGTTATCTCTGACAACATCATCAACAACAGTGATGCAGCAGCAGCAGCAATCGCAGTTTACAATGGTAAGCACACACGTATGACCATTTCTGGTAATACCATTAACACTGTAACTGACGGAATCTATGTCTCGAATGCTTTGGACTTCCACATCACAGGTAACACCATCAATGGTGCTGGCGATGCTGCTTACGCAGGAATGTCTATCGTTGGTGGATACGGTGATATCGATAACAACTCTCTCGTTGATACAGACGGTGGATTAATTGTCGACAGTGCTTCTTCACCACCTGCTCCTTCAACGTCGCTTTGTTCGATTTCCTCGAACTCCTACTGGAGTTATACTACTTGCACAGCCGTTCTTGCAGCTGGAAAGTCTATGGCTGTCAGTATTGAAACTGACAGTTGGGGCTACGAAGCAAGTATCGATATCCTAAAGCCCGATGGAACAACAGACAGTTGGACTACTTACACTTGGGGTAATAACCAGGAATACTTGCTTGCTACATACAGCGATGCTGGAACCTATCTCCTGACACTGAGGGATTCTTACGGTGACGGTGGAACTGATGTTTGGATGGTTGAAGCCGGCGTGACCCTAGGTTACTCTGGACCAACGGTTGCTGACAACAGTATTACCACCTCATCTGGACGAACTGCTCCTGCAGCAGTCGGACTTGTGTTTGAAGATTGCGAATCAGGACTTTCAATCTACTCTGCTCGTAACGCAGTGACATTGTCTGACAATGCTATGATGATCAGTAACTGTGACGTTCTCGATACATCCTCGGTTCTTCTTGGACAAGGTGATACATTGACAGTCGGCCTCGATGCTGATAATGCCAATGCAGATTCATTGACTCTTTCGGGAACAACGATTTCTGGATTCGCTACTGGTGTTGAAAAGTCCAGCGGTGAACTCATATTGACCGGCGATGCATCACTTTCGGGTGCTGATTACGGTGTCTATGCCGACGATACCTCTGTTCTTGCTATCGATGCAGCAGTGAACGGTGGCGCACTCGGAACTGGACTACATGTTGTTGACAGCGATGATGTTTGGGTATACCCAATGGACGCTTCAGGTCTCGTAGGTATGTATGTCGAAAACTCACCATTCCGTTGGGATGGTGGCACATCGACTGCTACCACAGCTCTCCAAGTAGTTGAATCTCAAGGGTCTGTTGAAAACATGACTTGGACGGCTTCAACCACTCAGATTGACGCTGGTAGTAATGCATACGTGACTTCGATTGGTAACACAATTAATGCAAGCAAGTTGATTGTTGCATCCTCTGCAACCATTGATGAAGCAAACTTGTTCTCTATGGACTCGACTCACCTCACAGCATCACCTACAGATGAAGTGGCAATGTTGATTCAATCGACTGATGGAACACGTGCATCATACATCTCAACCAGTTTCCAACCAGAACTCATGATCATTGATGGTAGTGACTCTGACTGGAACGGTGGTAACGCCCTCAACCCATCTGGCTATGCAATGCCAGGTGTCATGAGCGGTGACGGCACCAACGACATGATGGTGACCTACATTGAAGGCGATGACCTCTATATCGGTTTGACTGGTGAAGACCTCGCTACAAGTGATGTCCTCATCTACATCAGTGTCGATGGAAGTGGAAGCAGCACCGGATACAACCTCGGTGGCTCTCACATGTTGCCATTCCAAGCCAACTACGTGCTTTGGGCTGACAGTGATTCATCCTTTGACTTGTATAGTTACGGTTTCCTCGGATGGGGCCCAACCACACTCAGTTCCACTAGTGTGGATGTTGTTTCTTCGAGCACTTTGACCGAAATTTCCATACCATTCTCACGAATGGGCGGAACTCCAAGTCAGATTGACATAGTGGCAATCGTTCAGGGAGAGACTGATGCTAATGTAAGCACAGTCCACCCAACGCAAACCATTGATTCTGCGAACACTCTTCAATCGTTCAATGAATACATGACCGTCGAGCTCACGCACGACGACCTTGCTGCTGGTTCGATTTCCGACGAAGTTCTTGTCTACCGCTCTTACAAGGGCTCCAACACTCCAAGTGTTGCCAAGAACTACGATGTGATGATTAAGACTGTAGCAGACTGTGACTATGACTGGGAAACTGTTTCCAACTTGTCGCTAGCGACCAACATTGCAATCAACCTTGACATGGCTCGTGCTTGCCCTGAAATTCAGGCTTCACTCGCTGACATCACTGTTCTTGAAGATTCGATTGCTTACACCTTCAGCCTCCTAAACGAAGCTGACGATGTGCAAGATCTTGAGGCAGACCTCACATGGACGTCTGCTGATAGTAATCTTGTTGCATTCGACAATGTTCTTGTTGACTGGAACCAAAATGGCCACACCGTGACCATTACTCCGCTGGCAAACCAATTTGGAACTATCGAATACGAATTCGAAGTTACCGACAGCAACGGTTTAACAGACAATAAGACCATTACTTTCGAAGTAACCAATGTCAACGATGCACCAGTTATCTGTAATGTAGAAGAGTTAGATTGCATGCCAATCCTCTCCTACGACTCAGTTACTGACAACAATGTCACTGTGGAATACATCAACGTCTTGGCGGAAGGATTCGGAACACATACCGAGTCTCTTGGAAATGTTTCAAACGCTTCCAAGTCCTACATCCGTGACATGGCAAACGAGCAAACACCTGTTCGCCAAGTCTATGATTGGAATGCATCTGTTGAATCTACATGTATTGTATTTACTGTTGAAGTCGACGCAACGAACTCTCTTGTAATTACAGAGAATGCTGCTAATGAAAAGGGTGGAATGTGTACTATCACTCTTTACTTGTCCGATAACGGTAATGAGAATACTGATGCAACGACCTTCACTATTGACTTCTCAGTCGCACCAGTGAACGATGCTCCGGTTATCTCTTTGCAAGATGAAAACAGTCAGAACTTGTTGCTCAACACTGCGGGTGACCGTGCTACAGGTGAAGGTGAATACATCACCATGACTGAAGACGATACAGCAATTGACAACCTTACTTGGGATCTCCTACCTTTGATGAATGATATTGACCATGATGTTCCAGCAGACCATACTTGGACTGTTGAATCAACCAGTCAATGCACATACACCAACTACTTTACAGCAACAATCGTTGGCACAGATCTTGTGTTCTCCTTGATTCCAGACGCGACCACAAATGGTCACGATTGGGAAATTGATTACATGAACAATAACGGTATCCACCAATTGCGACCGGGTGGCCAGACTTTCTGCGCCATTACTTTGGTTCTCAAGGATACTGCTACTGCACCATCGCATACACCTAACTACATCGACATCCCAATGTCGGACTACATCTCTCATCAAGCTTCAGAAGAATTGTATGTTACAGTTCAACGTGTTGCAGAGAATGTAGCTGACTACTCGATTAACGATGTATCTGGTGTCGACTTCAATGGTGTTACGAACATCATGACCGGCACATATGTTCCTGTTACAGTGAACATTGACGCTGGTGGCGATGAAGGTCCTTACAACTACGACCACATGCTTGCAGTGACTTTCCACACGGATGGTCACAATGAAGTAGAGTCTACACAATACTACAATGTCCCAGCCTATGGAACCAGTATCCCTGCTAATACGTATGTATACATCACAAAGGATACGACCAAGGTCGAAGTCTCAATGGACGTTCTCACCTGCTTGAACGACCCATGTGACCTGACAGCATCTACAAATGACCGTTTCCAAGTTGATGAACCACAGTCTCACCGTTCGAGCAACGGTGGTTCACAAGGAACTATGTGGTCTGCACCTGGTCAATACGGAGAGAATTCGAGTCAGACCTCGGAACGCCGACCAATGCTTGAAGACGATTACTGGTGTAACAACCGCCTGACTACCCTTGATGTGGACACAGCAGAAGCGAACTCCGACTGGGGTCAGTGTAATGAATACGCTGCTGGTTCAGGTTCGTTTGGTGCTACAGCACAACCACTACCTAACGTAGTTCGCACCATCGGTGCTAGTTCAGTGCCTTCGTTCGCACCAAGTATTGTAGTTGTCAGCCTAACAGGCCTCTTTGTAAGCGCTCTTGCCTTCTCCAGCCGCCGTGCTGAAGATGAGGAAGACGTTACTGAGAACCTCGAAGATGATGATATGGCAGTGAGCCCAGTTATTGCAACGATTTTGATGGTTGCAATCACCGTGGTTCTTTCTGGTGTAATCTATGTTTGGGCAAGTAGCCTAGCAGATACTGATGTCAAGGGAGTTCCTTTGATGACCTTTAGCAATGTTGAGACCGTTAACGGCTTTGATGCTGAAATGGGTCATTGGAAGATTTCTGTTTTCTCGGCTGATGATGGCTTGGCAACTCAAGCTGTTGAAGTCAGGTTGTTCTACCTTGATAGCACCGGGACTGACCAGATTGTAACTTACAATTTGGCTGATACCAACGGCGTGTATGGATTTAGTCCATCGAACAGTGACTCTATGGTTACGTTCATTGACCAAGTCACATCCGAAGGCAACGGTGATATGGTTTCAACCTTCAACGCCGGTGACGAAATCTACGTGCGAACACACGATACAGATGGAACACCTCTTGAAGATGTGAAGATCCAACTAACCTATGCTCCTGGTATTAGCGATGGTGCGCTCTTGCGCTCCTGGAATGGATTGGCATACAACCTTAGCTGATTGTTTAGTAGTATCTGAAAAAATCGGACGCATTGGGGAGGGGCAATCGCCCCTCCTCTTTGTCTCCCGCATTCCAGCGATGGGATGACTGCCTCCTTGGAGGCAGAGATTTACCCGATCGCAGGGGGTTTCCGTAAGGGGCCCCCTGCCTTCGTCCCTTTTTTTCTTTGACTTCGGTCACCTTCTTTTCATTATACTGAGCGAAGCCTTTCAAGGAGGGCAGTGTTCAGAGGAATGAGCGACATGGTTGAATCGGTGGATATCCCCAAGACAACCTGTGTCGTTTTTGATTGCGATGGAGTTTTGGTTGATGCTGTGAGTTCTTGGAGAACTCTTCATGACCATTTTGGTACCGATAATGCGTTCAATCTTCAACGTTTTATTCGTGGCGAGATTACAGATGTTGAGTTTATGAGTTCAGATATTCGAATGTGGAAAGAAATTCAAGACCCAATCTCACGAGATGAATTGTTTCGTGCTTATTCAGGTGTTAAATTAATGGAGGGTGCACGGCAAGTGGTCGAGCAACTTCAAGCAAACGGAGTCTTCGTTGCTATTGTGAGTGCAGGTGTAGACTTATTTGTTGCATCAATTGCATCGATGCTTAAAGTCGATGATTGGATTGCAAATGGCTTTGTATTCAATGATGATGATACACTCTCAAGTGAAGGAATCTGTCGGCTTCATGCAACTGGGAAGGGCGAAATCATCCTACGCTTGCTTGAAATGAATAATCTCGAAGCTAAAAATTGTGTTTCGGTTGGTGATTCGGAAATGGACTTGTCTATGCATATTGAGGGCAGCCGATTTATTGGATTTAACCCGACCCGTGAATCCTCATTTGATGTATTCGAATCAGCTGAAATTGACGTGGTACATGGTAAGGATTTACGAGCCATTCTTCCATACTTGAACTTCGACTAATCAGGCGAAAGGAATGGTAGCCGTCGCATGACTTTTGAGGTTGACAATTGTTAACATACATGGTTTCGGCTGAAACCCGAGCATTCTTTGGTAAGAAGTTTGATCTTGCCAAGTGCTTGAACAAATCAATGTAGTTCCTTTGAAATCGACACATGCATGTCCGTGAACGTGTCCAGTGACAAAAATATCTGGAACTTCACGAATAACCAAGCCATCTTCAGGCTCGGGGGAAAGCGGAGTTTTCCCCCCCCATTGTGGGGCAAGGTGTCGGCGTCGGAGCATTTGTCGCATTGCTTCAACTGGGTCTGCATACGTGACGTTTCGAAGACCTGCTACAAAATCATCAATCGATTTTCCATGGTACGACAGGAGTCGAACACCATGCAATGAGAAATCACATGGATTTCCTACAAAGGTGGTTGTGTTGTAATCTTGTTGTATATCTTTGGCAAAGGTCGGTTGAGGTTCTGCGGGACGAACCGCATCGTGGTTTCCTGGTAGCATGACGCATTCCACCCATTCAGGAAGCAATTCGAGGAGTCGTGCAAATTCAGCGTATTGGCCAAAGAGGTCTGGAATAGCGAGTTCACTGTCTTGCCCTGGATAAATACCAACTCCATCGACGCAATCTCCTGACAAAATGAGATACTTGATTGTCTTTGCAAGCGGGTCTGTGTGGAACCAACGAACCATTTTATGCCATTGTGCTTCCAAGAATGTCTTTGAACCCACATGAATATCTGAGAGGAACGCTACACTGATACCATGTTCTGATGAAGCTTTTTTATGGCTTGCCTCCATTGGGAAATGGAGATCATCAACATAGAACATATCACCTGTTTGACTGAATGTCCCAGATACACCAAGTACATCATCAGGCATAAGACCGGCTTCTAAAATCTGTTCATGGGCTCGGTCGCGGTCGTCTCCTTTACGTTTGGTGAGTAAGCAGGTTAACTCTCCGGTTTCATCTTCTAATCGCCACATAAGGTGTCCATTCTTTGTATAACGGGGTTCATTGACTAACCCAATCGCAACTGCCTTGTTTTCGTAGCCTTGGTATCTGCTACTTTCAGCATGAAGCCTTGCGATTTCGGTAGGTGTACGAGGGAGATGGGAGTTTTGAATAATCATTTTGCGAATACTTTGCAGTCGGTCAGTGAAGCATGCTGTGATATCACTCATTTTTCCTTCAGTAATACTGTTACCAGTGATGTCATAGTGAACCAAAATATCACTTGGCGCATCTGATGCATTCTCGCTAAAATCAGCCGTGTTCCAATCGGGTAGATTATTTCGGAATTTCAAGTCGAGAGGTTCAGGGGTCTGTAGAGGTGCTATGGTTCTCCCCAAGTTCGGAGCGATTTCTTTTACCGGTGTAGCGGTTGGTCGGTTATTGATACCGGCGTGTCCTAAATTCCAAACTTCAAGCATCGATTCAAGAATTTCTTGCGTTAAAAAACCCTTGTTAAAGCCAACATCAGGGGCACAATTCAAGACGCCCTCTAAATCCTCCAACTTCAAGAGTTGCGAGCGGATGGATGATGATGGAAGGAAACCTCGATGGCGCAAGAGGGCAGTCATTTCCTCCTCGGACGCACCCATGGGTTGGAGGTGAAGCCTGCGCCCCAAAAGCACACCGGTTTGTACGATTCACTTTTACTACGAGTTAATCCCACTCTACTTCGCCGTCGAGCGACGAATCTGCGCCCGGTGGAGTGCCTTCTCCATCCCACGCATCATCTTGCCAAGGCGCAGATTCGCGAGCTGCAGATTCTCTTTCTGCACGGTCCAACTCAAATTGAACTTTTTCGGCTTCAATTTCATCTTTTTTACGTTCTTCTTCTTTGAGATGCTCTTCCGCCTCTACCATCGCCTCGTCCCAACGTTTGATGGTTGATAATAATGCAAAATGGACAAACCCAATTTTATTTTCAGCGCGATTACCGCCGATTTGAGTTGATTCAGCATTTGCCCAGTTCTTGGAAGCGATTCCGACGTATACGAGGCCAACTTTTTTATTGGTCCCGTCATTTTTCGGTCCAGCGATTCCAGTTATTGAAATAGCAATATCTGCATTTGCAAGTTTGAGCGCCCCTTGTGCCATTTGAATGGCTACTTCAGCTGAAACTGCACCTTTTTTCTCAATCGATTTTGGTTTAACATCCAATACTTTGATTTTCGCATCATTCGAATAGGTAACCCATGCTTGGTTGAACCAAGAAGAAGCACCAGCAATATCTGTGAATGAACTCGCAAGGAGTCCGCCCGTGCATGATTCGGCAACAGTGATCGTGTGCCCACCCTCTTTGATGCGGCGTACGAGACGGGCCGCGGCGGCCTGAACATCTTCATCCATTGAATTCGATGGCAATGTTCCTCTGTTTTGAGGTTACCCCATGTATCAATGCCTTCAATAACACCTTCTTACAGGGACGGTTGGGTCTGTGGTCTAGTGGTTATGACACCGCCCTTACACGGCGTTGATCGAGGGTTCAAATCCCTCCAGACCCACTACCAAAGGAATGTGCGAATGTCTTCAGTCGTATTGGAAATGACTTTGGTTATTCCAGAGCGGCGACGGAAGGATTCCGCCTCACTTTCACTGCCGTCTATTACAATAAGATGAACAGCACGTTGCCAAATCCCATCAGCAGGAAGAGAACCTCGGTGGTCGACGGCAACTAAAATATCATCCAGTTCTGTGACCATCAGCAAAGATGCTGAATTTTGAAGTTCACTTGCTGATAGAATCAACCATCGAGCACCCTGCATGTCAGCCCTTTTGTCTTCTTTCAAATCATCGAGTGTTACGATACGCACAGTTCCACTCCCTACATTGTATAGCGGAGTAAAGCCACGACTCCTCCAAGGCCCAGAAGTTGTTGTCCAGCATCGTGGTCGGTCGAACACTGAACCAGTTCAGCACCGATGTCTGATAAGCCATTTACCCATTCCATCCAAGTTTTCTTTCCGATGAATTGATTTTCTTCACGTAAGAGTTCCGCCGAGATAAGTAGTGTTTCGATTGCACCTTCATTCATCGCCTTCATCAAGGATTCAGTTCCATAAGCAACTGCACCGTTTGTAGCCAACCGCTCCCAGGCATTTTCGATAAGTGTGATTTCTCGAGTGATGGCATGTTCACTGAGGAGATCACCTGCTAAACCTTCACGCAGAATTTCATTGGCTCCTGCTCTTCCTGCCATTGAAGTGGCAATTGATTTCATCATGCGAGTTTCACCTGCTGATTTCAAATCATTGAGTAAAGCATCTCGCGCATGGCCAGGCCCACAGACAACCAAAGGGGTATCCTCGCCTAAAGTATCGATCAGTGCCCCGATTACTTTTGAGCGGAAAGTGGCAGCAATTCCTTCTGAGTGACGAATTTCACCACGTTTTCCACCACCGCGCATTGTCCATGTAGCACCTTCACGCAATCCGCGGGCAGTGACGTGAAACAGTACGACTTCATCCGTTTCTACAACTGCAAGAACCACATGAGTTTGTCCTGATGCTTGTTCAGCTTGTTTGAGCAAGTCTCGATCAGATGTAGAAAAGAAACGAGCAGATGTAAGTTCGACGTCATCTCGAATCTCAACGATATGTGTATGATGCAATCCAATATCGAAATGTGCTTCTTCAATCATTCCATGAACGCGAAGATTTTCACTAAACGTTTGGTATTCTGTGCTTTCAATACGGAGGCGAATCCACATTTTCTTACGTTCAGCAGATTTTGCTCTTCCTCCTTCTTCACCACCGGTTGTCTGGTCACGACGCTCACCAAGCATGGCGATGTGCATACCCTTTCGTGCAATACGTGCAAGCGTCCACAAATCATCATCTGTCTCTATTCTGAGACGCCAAAGTAGAGGTTCACGCTTGAGAATTTTCATTCAGTTCACCCAAAGACACCTGTGAGGCGGCCTTCTTCGTCCATGTCCATGTCGAGTGCAGCAGGCCGTTTTGGCAATCCGGGCATGGTCATCATGTTCCCGAGTATAGCAACAATAAACCCAGCTCCGGCATTGAGTCGGAATTCACGCACTGGGATTGTAAAGCCAACCGGCGCACCGAGTTTGCCTGGGTCGTGTGAAAAAGAGTATTGAGTTTTTGCCATACAGACCGGTAGATGGTCATAGCCCCATGCCTGCAATTTTTCTAGCTGCTTCATTGCCGAAGCACTGATTTCAACGCCTTCTGCTTTGTAGATGCGAGTAGCAATCGCATTCATCTTTTCAAGAACAGGAGTTTCAGGAGTAAACAAGGGCGTGAATGGACGACCATTTGCAACATGGTCATGAATTGCAGTAACGACTGCCTTGGCTAAATCTTCTCCACCTTGTCCACCGTTTGCATGAACCTCTGTCAAAGCGATATGCGTTGCACCACTCTTTTGTGCAGCCATTTTAAGAGCATCCAATTCAGCATCTGTATCTGAAGTGAAGCGGTTGATTGAAACGATAACTGGCATTCCAAATCCAGCCATGTTTTTGATATGGCGATCTAAATTTCCCTGTGCACCACGAACAACGGCAGCGACATCTTCCTTGTCTAATTCTTCCGTTGTCGGTCGATAGCCTCCTCGATTTCCAAATGCTCCACCATGAAGTTTCATCGAACGGACAGTGACATTCATCACAATGCAATCTGGTGCTTTTCCGGAATTTACCGCTTTGATATGCATGAATTTTTCAGCCCCCATGTCTGAGCCAAATCCAGCCTCAGTAACGACAATATCTGCCGCACCAAGTGCTAATCTGTCAGCAATGATACTTGAGTTTCCGTGCGCAATATTGGCAAAAGGTCCGCCATGAATGAATGCAGGATTGCCTTCCAGCGTTTGAACGAGGTTCGGCAGGAAAGCATTTCGAAGAAGTAAGGTCATCGCTCCAGCAGCACCGATTTCTTCAGCCTTAACTGGATTGCCTCTTGTCGATTCTCCGACTACAATTTCTCCGATTCTCTTTCGTAGGTCTGCATAATCTTGTGCGAGAACAAGAATCGCCATGACCTCACTTGCAGCAGTGATGTCGAATCGGTCCTGGCGTGTATTTCCATTTGCAGAACCACCCAAGCCGATAACAATATCACGGAGAGAACGGTCATTCATGTCAATAACACGAGGCCAAAATACCTTGGTTGGTTCCAAATTAGACTCATTGCCTTGTTTGATGTGGTTGTCTATCAAAGCAGAGAGAAGGTTGTGTGCGGATGTGACTGCGTGTAAGTCACCAGTGAAATGGAGGTTGATATCCTCCATTGGAATGACTTGAGAATGTCCACCACCTGCAGCGCCACCTTTGATGCCAAACACGGGACCCATCGAGGGTTCTCGAATCACGCATGTTGCACTTTGACCAATGGCACATAGAGCCTGAGTAAGGCCGATTGTGGTGACTGTCTTTCCTTCTCCAAAGGGTGTTGGGTTGACCGAAGTGACCAATACAAGACTTCCTTGTGGTTTAGAAAAGCGCTGACTGAGCGCTTCCCAAGTAATTTTCGCCATGCCTCGGCCCATCGGTACTAATTCATGAGAAGAGATGCCTAATTTCCAGGCGATGGTCTCAATCGGTTCGAGTGCAGCAGCACGTGCGATGTCCAAATCACTTACCATGAGCATCCATGCGGCTCGTTATGGCTTTGAACCTCTCGGCTAACAGAGGGTGAGAAGTGACTGTTTCAGCACTTGGTCAAGTTGACCACGAGTAATTTCAATCGTCCTTCATTGCGCCAAGATACTCTGGCAATTCAATTCCAGCCATTTTTGCCACATCATGAACAGGAGGTAGGCTTTGCATCAAAGATGAGATGAAGTTCGAAGTTGATCCTCCTTCGCCATTTTTGCCACCGTTGCCAGAATCCCAGACGGTAATCTTGTCAATCTTGAGGTTTGAGATTGCTTCAGTTTGGCGTGCAACCAATCCTTCAATCTTTTCAACCATCAACAGAGTTGCAGCTGCTTTGGGGTCTCCACCAGCACTTGCAACAAGAGATTTGTATCCTGCTGCTTTCGCTTCAAGAAGAGTTTGTTGGCCTTCTGCTTCTGCCTTGTATTTTGCAAGTATAGCATCTGCTTGACCTTGAGCAATACGGCGTTGTCGCTCAGCCTCAGCATCAGCGGCAATTTCGATTTGTTCCTTTGCGACTTTTTCCCGGGCGATATCAGCAGCACGAAGACGCTCGCTTTCAAGTGAATATTGTGCTTTTTCGATTTCTTCCTGTGCTTTGCGTTGAGCGACTTCAGAACGTTGTCGTGCTTCAGCTTCTCTTTCAGCAAGAATTGCATTTGAAAGGGCAATATCTGCTAGACTCAAGTTGACGCCTTCAATAGCAAGTTTCTGTTGGTCCTGAACTGATATTTCTTCACGACTCACAGCCGCTGCAATTCCCATTTTGGATTCGGAGTCCGCTTCTTGAACAGCAATTACTTCGAGTTTCTTTGCAAGCGCTTTTCCAGCAATGGCATTTGATTCTCTCTTTTGAACTTCGATTTCTCGGTTCGAATCTGCTTGTGCCACTTGTATTTGACCCATCTCAAGTGCTTTTGCTCGGTCACCCGTTGCACCTGCAATTGCTTCAGCAGCTGCTTTTGCACCAATCGAGACGATATAATCAGCTTCGTCGGTAATGTCGGTAATGTTGACGTTGATGAGATACAATCCGATCTTATGCAATTCGGAGTCGACGTTACTGGACACCATGCTCAAGAATGCTTCACGGTCTTGGTTGATTTGTTCAATGGTAAGGGTAGCAACGGTCAAACGAAGTTGACCGAAAATAATCTCACTTGCCATATCTTCAATTTGAGGCTGAGAAAGTCCGAGAAGACGTTCAGCAGCGTTCTGCATGATTGCAGGTGAAGTCGAAATACCAATCGTAAATGTTGATGGTACGTTGATACGAATGTTCTGTTGAGACAATGCATGTTGCAAGTCGATACGGATGGTCATCGGTTTGAGGTCAAGGTATGCGTAGTGTTGAATCAATGGCCAGACAATTTTACCACCACCGTGGTAACATGCCGCTGCACCACCATCTTTGACATTACCATAGACGACCAAAATCTTGTCAGATGGAGCCAATTTATATCGGCTTGTGGCAATATAAATAGTTCCCATTAAAACCAAAGCAAACAAAAATATACCAATTACTGCGATTGAAGTTCCTACGCCCATATCCCTTCATGCGAGGGGTCCTTTATGAGCCTTCACCCGTCACTTGCGCTTTGCATCTTCTCGAGAAAATCACTCTTCTTCAGCGGTGACTGAAGAAACTGAAAGCGGTTTGACAATGAGCGTTTCTCCAATGACATTGACAACTTCGACGAATTTACCTGTTTTGAGCCACATTTTTTCGTCTTCAAGTACGGCGTCACATGTTCGCATAGCATTTTGAAATTCCACTTGGACTTGACCAGTTTCACCTGCTCGAATATCCATGTAGACCTTACCTTGGGCGCCGACGGCCAACGAATGTTTGACCGTTCCATCCACTTCAAGAGATTTCATGACTTGGAATACCTTTCCAATAATCCACATTGAAAAAGTGCCTGAAACGATTGCTACGGCGATGGCGAGGAGGTCTGAACCGTCACTCTGTGACACTGCTAGTCCCGCAATTCCAAACATCATGATGAAACTCAAGATTCCTTGGATGGTAAGCATGTGAAACACGCCTTCAGCACCCATGTCAAAGTCAGCATCAAATCCAGCGACTTCGAGTGCTCCATCTGCGACACCACCAATCAAAATAAGGACGAAATAAATCAGGAATAAAAAGGTCCCAATGATGGCCATGACTGCAAAGAGAATATCGATGCCAGTTATGGAGCCTAATCCTAAGAGGTCAAGAAATTTTGAAAAGAGGGACATAGTATCACTAGCTCATACTAAAGGGTTCTATTCTTCAACCTTCGCCTTTTGCTGCTTTAATATTGGGCGGATGTAGATGAAATAATAATGTCCAAATACAACAGGGCCGGCTGAAAGTCCGAATAACAGACCAACGCCCCAAGGAGGTAAATCGAGTGCCAATCCTATTGCAAGAATCATCAGCAACGTAATGAGAATCGATGCTTTTTCAAGAATGATCATAATGGATGATGCTCCATTGTTCACTCGTTCCTTCATGATGAATACATCACGTAAGCCTGCCATTTAATCACCTTAGAAGATGAGGTCAGACCATGAGACTTCACTCATCAGTACGATCATAATGTATAATCCAGCAATAAAAACGGTTGGATTCCGGCCTTTTTCAATTGTACTTTCAACTTGCTGAAGGCGTCCTTCATTGTCTCGAATAATGGCTGTTGCTTCCGAAGTCAAGTAATTTCCACCTTGGGTGAATTCGTTCTCGTTCTTCTTGGTTTGATACAATAAAAAAATAATTACTCCAACGATGACACCGAGGGCCGGTCCCAAAAGTATGCCAAGAGCCGAATTGAATTCAGTCCACATTGCTGCAGTCAAATAAAGCCCGAGTCCCGCAGTTAAAAGAGAAATTACACCTTTGCCTTTACTTTCGGTTGCATACTCCATGATTCTGCTAAGACCGCCTCCCTTTTCAACTCTGCCCCGTTTCACAGGTATTCAAGGGATGATGTTGAAGAACTTCGGACGCCAAGACTCTCCATGGCACAACTGCGGTATGCGATTTCTGGGCATCCCGTGGCTCATTCGCTCTCACCGCTTCTGTTCGGATTGGTTGTGTCCAACTTGGAAAAATTTGGCAAATCCATTGAATTTAAATTGAAAAACACGACCATTGAGTTGGTTGATTCTTCTGTCATCGAAGATGCCCTGGGATGGGGCTATGCAGGCCATACGCCACATGCACCTCAATGGGAATATACAGGGGCACCGTTTGGGAAATATCGAACGAAAACACTGTTCAATAGAGCGATTGAATCTGCTTTAGAGCACGAAGATGCAGACCCTCGCCTCGCTTCGAAGTTTGAATCCGAACTTGAGGCACAAAGCACCCACTCTCGCACTTTCTTACTTCACGCACAATCGTATCACCTCCCGACTCAATGTTTAGAACACGAAGTTTGGCTCAATCTAACATCGCCTCTTAAGCATCAACTTTCGAGTGAAGCGGTGTCCACAATTGATGATTCGATGAAACTTCAGGCGGTCAATGCATTGCGCTGGGATGGTCGAGCATGGTGGTGTGCTGGCGTTGATGGTTTCGGCGTAGTTTCAGTCGCTCAATACCACGGAGTCCATGTTGAAAAAGGGGCGCTATTGGGCATTATTGGCGGCGGAGCTGCGGCTCGGGCGACCGTTGATGCATGGCTGGGCGCAGGAGGTCGCGTTCGTTTGTATCCAGGAAGACGTCCTTTGGAAATTTCTTTGAATTTTGAGTCTGATGATTCAGACAGCCCACTCGATTTTGCTGTTGATTTTGATGGTGATGAAGTCGATGATTCTCTCTTCGAATTTTGTCGTCTTCGACTTAATCCCCGTTATGTGGGGATGGAAGGCGACTTTGAAACAAGAGTAGAGCATCTTGTGACGACTCCTTTAGACGGTCGTTGGATGTTGGTTGCTCAGCATTTGGAAGCATGGCGCCGTCTATGGACGCCTCAATATGCAGAATACCTTCCTTCGATAGGCTTGCTTCTCACCCAACTTATTCATGCCGAATCTGTCCTCGAAACATATGCATAACTCCCAAAGCAATTAGAATGATTACTCGAAGGGGCAGGTAGGGCTGGATATGATACCGAGGAAACAGTTGGTTTGTCTTTGTGTACTGATTGGGTTTCTTTTACCGAGTTTTGGCATACTGGTCTCCGCTCAACACCCTTCCGAAGACCAAAATTTCACGACTCCGCACAGTGGAATTGATTTCCCAGTCGGGTGGGAGGACATCACCTACAATTCCTCATCAGGTCAACCTCTACAGAACCAAATCCGTCTGCTCTATCCTGCAATGACTGCGGGTGAAAGTGCTGAGATGGCAGGAAATGGTCCGTTCCCTCACATTCAATTTTTCATGGATTCCGGGGAATCTTCCGATGGCTACATGGATTTCACTTCACGCTTAGTCAAGCGCGGATTTATCGTCGCAGTTCACGGACAAGTCTATGATTCAACCGACTTTGAAGAAATTCTTCTACAGACCATTGATGTCCATGAACGTCTCCAAGAATTGAATAATTCGAGTTCCAACCCCATTCTTGGTTCATTTGGCCAGTTTGATTTGTCTCATTGGGGAGTTGGTGGCCATGGAGTTGGAGCTGCTGGTGCATACGGAGCGTATCCCTATTGGCTGAATGAAGGTCGAACTGAAATGGTTCAACCTCCGCGTGCTTTGTTTGGATTGGGTGTCGATTTTTCTGATTGGAATGGCCAACATTGGGTCGATCTAGCCCCGCAGAGTTGGGTTCACAATCCCGCCTCACCTGCTGCAGCGTTGTTTTTGACCGGTTCTGCTGACGAGATAGCCCCGACCCTCGATGCAGAAACCGTACTTGCACAGGGTGACGGCCTTGGTTGGCAAATTATGCAGGTTCTTGGGGCAGACCATTATCAATATCAGGATACGAAATCGTTCATCGAAGAACTCAGTGATGGCGATGCTACTTTGACTCGAGAAGAACAAAACTCCATGGCTTCCGAGCATGTGAATGCGTACCTTGATCTTGCGCTTCGTGGCTCGCATGAACATTTCCGTGAAGCGTTTAATCGCCCACTCGGTCCGCATGTCGTAAGTGATAGTGGCTCCTATATTGTCGAAGACCTACTCGACAGTAATTTCTTGTTGGTCAATCATACATGGCTTGCTCCGAACGCTACGTCCACCTTTGGACCACAGATCACTGTGAATTCCTTTGTCAATTGGACATTGAGAGATGGCCGAACCTATGGTGAATTACCGAGTGGATGGGACCTCGATATCGAATGTAGGGTGTTAGGGATGAACATGACAGCTGGAAATTTCGATGTAAATGGAACTGCTCGATGTCTTTTCCCAATGCAAGATGTAGCACCTGGGCCTCACACTGCCCAAATGAGAATTTTTGTCGAAGGTGCTGCCTCTACAGTTGAATTTGATTTTGTTCGAACGGATGCCCCACTCGTACTTACGACTCCTGTTCCAGATATTGAAGTCGAACAGAGAGGGAGTGTACACATCAATGCATCTCTTTTTGGATATGACCCGGATGGGCAAGAAGTGTTCATCCACGCTGCGGAACTCGTCGGTGGTACCGTTTCCGATTTTTCGTTCAGTGTTGACCAAGATATGCGTGGGGTGACTGTAAACCACATTGTAACAGGAGAGATTGTCAATGGCGCTGACCTTCAACTCACACTCCGCGCTGGAGGAACTGGTGTGATTGATGAAGCTGAAACTACTTCGATGATCCGAGTCATTCCCGTTGATGACCCTGCGGTGAAAATTGCTGATGTACCCATGCAAAACTTCATCGAAGATGGAACCTCAATTCTTCTCAATTTTTCTGACTATGTCGAAGACCCCGAAGGCGAGATGCTGTTTGCAACTGTCGGTGGTGAAACCGATGGAATCTATGGCCCTATTTCTTTCACCCTCGCACATGGTCAAATGACCTTGACTCCGATTCCAAATGGTAACGGTGCTACTGTTGTTCATCTTTTGGTAGGTGATGGAACCAATGTACCTGTTGAATTAGATGTTCCTCTGTATGTAGAACCAGTCAATGATGCCATTATCGTCAATGAATCAGCCTGGTCCATTTCAATACCAGAAGATGGAAGTTTGTATCTCAATCTTTCCGACCTAGCATGGGATTTAGATGATGATAATCTCTTTTGGACCATTGAAAGCAGTTCGCAATCGGTGAATGTCGTGCGTTCATTTTCTC
>Ga0308022_1000084_pt1 | contig 34925 bp, 31 predicted proteins | sample Neamet353_FD_201297 | JGI IMG/M metagenome (GOLD analysis project Ga0308022, IMG submission 201297) | Marine microbial communities from water near the shore, Antarctic Ocean - #353 | ecosystem: Environmental > Aquatic > Marine > Unclassified | place: Southern Ocean | collected 2014-10-02 | reverse complement strand
CCGAGAATACCAGCGCCAAGAATTGCCCCATATTTCTTCATATCTCCAGTACTCATTTCATCAAGTCCACCCAATCCAGAGATTTCGCTGGGTTTTTCTACTACCAGAGTGATTACTATCTCGCTGAATTCCGCATTATCGTCATTAGCGCTTTCTGCACGAATTATCATCTGAACTCGTAATTCCTTAGTGACTGAAGAAGGCGCACTTACCGTCAGGTCACGAATTGAAGAAACTCCTCCTGCGGCTACGTCTTCTGCAACAAATGATCCCAATGGGAAACTAAAACCACTTTCAATTAATTCTGCCTCATTGGCAATGGAGACTCGAATTTTGTCTTCATCATTCCCATAGTTGGAAAATTGGAATGATATCATTCTTTGCTCATCCAACTCTAAAGTTCTAACACTTTTGTCACTCATCTCTAATTCAACCATTCCATAGGTAGAAACACTGAAATCACCTTCGTATGAGGCGCTTGTATTTGTTGCATCCAATGGAAAGATGCCCCATGTATCAACTTGAGCGATTAATGTAAATGAATAACTGGTATCTGCTGATAACTTTGTTGGACCTGAAAAGGTAATGGTGAATTGCTCTTCTTCACCTGCTTCTATTTCGAACGAATCCTCTGATAGAATCATATCTACATTATTTGCATCCCATTCATTTTCAACTGAAATTGTCTCCGCAAGGGATGAAGGATTACTTACTGTACAAATCAATTCTACAGGCTCGTAGTATGATGGGTGGACTTCCATTACCGGGTCAGTACCACAATCTATCTCAACACCAGGTCCCGTTGGTGCTTGAGCCGAGGTCATTACAGACAAAGCTGGAAGCATAAAAAATGCCAGTACAAATGTTAGAATTTGACCCTTCCGCATACCTCTCACCGGTTGTGGGTTGAAGCACTCTTTCATCAATGTAATGGATAACAGAGTCCAAAAACACCTATGCACGAATAGTATCGCCATATAGCAGATTTGGCAAATCTTGGTGAGTTTTCCACATTATTTCCTCATCGACTCCAAGTTCCAACAGTTGTTTCGTTCTCTTTGGGACTGTTTTCGGACCTAATACTGCACCTGGGCGTTTTGGGTCATCCATATAATCGGTCTCTAGTAAGAATCCATGGCTTGATTTTGTTATAGTCTCCATCAATTCCTCAATAGCTCCTTTGCCAATCAGCACACTTGGAGTGATTCCTTTGGTTATTTCTGCATCAATATTTGCAGGAGCATAGTGCCTTACTATTTTCTTGCAATCCATTCCAGCCTTTATTGCCATTTGTGATAAATCCGAATATGTAGATTCCAATTCCCCTTCAACGTGCAACTGCAAGGTAATACCTTCTTGACTAGCCAAATGCATTGTTTCTGATAATAACAGATTGGACATATCCCACACTTGCTTTGAGACTTCCCAGTGTGGGCGGCCGACTTCACCAATAGCGTGCGCTTTTCCTTCATGGACAAACTCTAATGCAGCATCGATGCTATCGCGATAATTATTGGCAGCATTTTCAATACCTTGTTGGCTTTCACTTTTAATTGCATTATCTAATTGATGCGCAAATGCAGCAGGATGAGGACCTAATACTACTCTAACTCCTAATCCGACTTCCTTGCGCACTGCTTCGGCCATCGAAATAGTATCTGCATATGTATCGCTGTGGCCTTTTTTGGAAGTAGGTGGTGATGCGAAATCTGGACAATGAACTAGAACCAGATCAGTACCCCCGAATCGTTCAAAATCACGAGCGGCCTCAAGAAATAAACCTTTACGGTTAAGATGGAAATGGTTGTCGGTAACCGGCCCATCCCATAATTTGGATAATTCACTCATAGCGTTCACCAATTATTGCCACGCAGTTATGGCTATTCTGTCTTGCGCTAAAACCAACGCTACAATCAAACTCTTTGAATGAAATAACCTTTTTCAGCGAATTTGCTTTTCCAATATACTGCAGCCATTGCAACCATATTGGGAGAATGCGCTCCGAGTGCAATACAGCGACCGTTTGGCCAGATGTTGAGAGTGATGTCGTGCCTTGAGTCCTCGATGATAGTGCAGCCAAGACGAGCATCATATTGCGCCTCTCCTGCTCCGACATCTCCGACTATCGATTCAACTGCGATAGTTTCTTCAAAATTGAATGAAGCGACCATCGGTCCTAATTCAGTAGTAAGTCCAGAACTATCTAGACCCATTTGTAAAAGAAACTCCTTTGCAGCTGCACGAGCAGTTTCAATGCGCTGAGTGCCATGAACTACTAACTTCCCATCTGCATCGATTACGATTGTTGCACGAGGTGCATCTAATACTTTGATTACAACTCCACCTGTTGCTGTTCCACCCAATTGTGCAACAACTGCATCTTGGTCAACTGGTGTTCGCGTAATAAAACGAACCAGATGATTTTCAACTCGCACATCGATACCTTTTGGCGCCATAATCACTCCTCCTCTGTGTCATCCGAGTCGGGGGGGGATGAAGAAATCTCCTCAACCTTCTTTTGCCCATCCAACGCTAAATAAATCGCATTTCTCCATGGCATATGCATTGGTAAAATGAGTGTAGCATCATCTCCATGTTGAACTCTTAAATCCGCCAATGCACCGCGTAATCTTGCTGCAAAGCGATTATCTCTTGACGTGGATATTGATTCGTTTATTAGCCATTCAGAAAGTTGCCACCACGTCAATGCCAATACGCTTGCTGAAGCCATATTTTTTGTTACACCTTTGGGTGGCTCTCTCGCTTTAGAGACATTCTTCTTCATTCTTTTGCGCCATTTCCCACCAAGGCTGATCATTCCCAGTAACTTTCTCCAATGCGATGCGGCTTTTGCTTCCTTACTCAGATACTCATACCATTCATCATCATCGGCTGTAGGTTCAATGAAATATACTGCTCTTTCATGACGCACAGCATTACGATGTAATCTACGTGGCTCAGGGTCAGGGAACCTTCCTGAAACAACCCCTTCCAACTCTGTTACATCATCGAGGTAAATCGCCAATCCGCCACCGGAAATAAGGCTGTAATTGAGATTGACTCCGGGTGACTCTGCTTCATCTATCTCTTCCTGCTCCCACAAATCAACTACATCTGGTGATTCGAGCAAAGCGATTCCATGCCAAGATTCTCTTGGCCTCATTTTAAGAGGAAAAATCACCGTCGGTAATGTACCATGAAGGATGATTTTTCCGCCATCTGGGTCAGACCAAACAAGATCGTCCCATGAGAGAATAGGCTGCAAGATTTCACCTTCACTGGCCTTTTACCCAGTCTTGTAAAGCTTCAATACTCCATCCTTGGTCAAAGTAACCTTGGATTTCTGCTTGATTCCATTGAGGGAATGTAGCAATCGCTCTAGCCATTTCTGGGTCAACATCCGATGGATGAGAAGAATGAGATGGCAATTCAGCATAGACCTTGCCTTCACCTTCATCTTCATATTCGCCATCATCAAAGAGGCTAGATGAATTGTCGTTATCTTGGCCTCGCTTGAAAAGTACAACAACAAGTACTGCCAATACTGCAGCAATAATACCAACAACCGCCAGTAATAATGTCATACCACTACTGTCGGATTCACCTTGGACCTTGACATTGAATTGATCTCCTGCTTCAAAACCATCGTACTTGAGGTCGCTAGATGAGTTGTCAAAAATCATGTAATACATCCCAGTAGTAGCACTTGGGAACTCTTCAAGTTCAATCGTGTACCAAGCAGATTGGCCAATTGCCAACTCATCGGTTTCAATGGTTCCAACCTTTGATGGGATTCCATCATTGATTACTGACTTTACAATAAGACTTGCTCCACCAGCCATTGTACCTGTATTTCTCAATTCAACTTCAAGTGTCATCTTTTGTCCTACTGTAGGACTAGAAGGATTCATCTTTACATTTAATACGTCGAACTTTGCTTCTTCATGAATGAAATTGTAAATAGACTTGTGAGATACTTCTCCCGAAACCATATGCCCGACTGAACCATCTTCTTGCAATCCACCACCAAGTATAATTTGTGAACCTGCTGAATCAACACCTTCAATCCAGAAAATTACTTCAACACCGCTAATATCCTCTGGCGATGGGTCGAATTGGCCTTCTTCAAGTGGCCATAAATCAATACAATCACCTGTAGCGAAATATGAACCGCCTGTCGGTAATAAGTCTAGAGTTGCTTTCATTGGATCGCTTCCATGCGTAGACCTATAACTGCCCCATGCGATATCATTCGCTGGGTCATCAAAGAACTTCCATAAAACTTCAACATCGCCTGGGAATAGTGCTTCTTGCTCTTCAATAATTACTTCAACATCGATACAGTGATAGTTTGCTGTAGAAATATACCCTTCAAGAATTTCTCCTGTGACTCCTTTCTTTGCCGTCCAAGAGTTGGTTGCAACGCGTGGAGAATTACTGTCTACCTTTATGTTAAAGGATGCACAGCCAAATGAAGTGGTACTCGAACAAAGTCCAAAAGTCGTATCGATTGCACCATTTGGTAAATCGACTAATTCAAATGTATATCTGTAGTCATTAGTCACTGGAGGTGCTGTAATGTTAATGTTGAACTCTCCACCTGTGAAATTATGATAGAATGTCTCACCCGGATATGCAATATATCCCTTGGCACCATTCATCAGACCGTCTTCACGTGTGACCTTCAAAGTCATTTCAACCTCAGGCTTGATGTAAACGCTGTCATAAATACCGTCAATATATGCGTATTGTCCGGCAAATGAAACTATGTCACCAGGATAAACGAATCCTTTTCTGACATCAGAAGTAAATGGTTCACTCTCATCAGCAAAGACTGGAGTGACCATCAAGTCATTCGCTTCATCAGTTCTGAAATCGAGTTGGATTCCATCACTATAGAACCAAGATTGGATGTGGCGGCCAGAAACTGGCAGCATCCTATAACGAGGATTGTCCAAGTCTTGCATATAGAGAACTGGAGAATTCAATGTATTTCCTTCACCCAGTACACCCCAATCAATTCTAATCGGTAAGTCAAGATAAAAGTCAGATTCAAAGGTGTTAACCAAATGTCCACCATCCATTCTCAAAAGGCGTGGACCTTCGCTGTCTTCGCTTTCTGTGACGACATCTATCCATTGGCTGTCTGTCCAAGCAGTCTCATTACGTGGGAAATACCACAGAGTTAGATCCTCACGGGAGTCATCTAAATCAATTCTAATGTAATCAACATCACGCCATCCATTATCATCACCAGCCTCTACGATTAGGTGATATTCATTTCCAGCATACATTGTTTGATTCCAATCTCCTTGCCACTGTTGTTGATTGGAATTGATAAAGCGATTATTACTTGAATCATCGATGAAGAAGTTTCTGATAACTGGGTTCTTTGATGACATTGAAACATATGTTACATGGTCATTGTCAAATCCAGGTGCTCCGCCATCGATTGGGTTACCCGCTAAGTCAAATCCTTCAATCCACAAACTGACCTTTCCAACTGGGTCTTGACCCTCGTTGGCATAATCGTTGTATTCTCCGGAGTAGTTTGCATTTGGCACTCCACCATCACTGGTCAATGTAATACTAGTATATTCATCAGCTGTTGCAAATCCGTCTCCATCTGCATCGTTATCATGTTGAACCCAAATGTATAATTCCAGATTTGCAGGAGGGTTTGGTAAATCTTGAGCCTGCATTCTAATCTTTTGGTTTGCTGAAGGAACAACCCATGTATCGTCTATCAGTGTTCTCCAATTGCTATCTACATTTTCATCCACTTGGCCGTTCAATACTTGCAAGTTCATTAAATTCGGGTCATATGTATCAATAGTCAAGTTGAATGGGATTGCACAATCTGCATCAGGGCGAAGCGAAAGGCTAGGACAGAGAGTATCTCCGCCTTGGTAGCCATCTATCTTGAATCGATAAGTTTCTTCTCCTGCTGCAGTTGAACCGAGGTCAATATTCCAATTGAAATCTCCACCGATCACACCGGATTGATTTGCAACTTCTTCCCATTCAGTAGTCACATTACCCTCTGTATTGTTGACATGACGTAATTGTAAGACCATGTAGTAACTTGTTGGGTCAGGTGATGCATCAAGGCCTTGTAGTCGGATTGAACCTACTAAGATGATTTCTTGATTGGACATCCCATCATCTAAATCTTGAATCGTTCCGATACTGTTCTGTAATGAGAAACTTGTTAGTCCTGCATCATTTTCAACTGCATTGCCTCCAACAGGAGCCATCAGTATAGCAGCCGGGAGACCGTTTACACCATTACCGGCGATCAAACCAGAATAGATTCTAACTGTTTCAGTATCTTCCCAAGTAGGATTAACTCTAAATCTCCATATTACTTCTTTACCATCGGTAATATCAGTATATGTTGACGATTCAAGAGTGATTAAATTATCTTCATCACTTGATTCGGAAAATCCTAAGAATTCAGAATATGACAAAACTACATCGCCTGTATTCGACTCAAATGAAAGGGTTGCTTCCGCAAGCGTAGAACCTGTCAATGGGTCAACTGTATGCGTTGTTACGATTTCATAAATCTCACCGTTAGGGTATAGTCCAACGGGATTGCCACTCATTGCGATGGTGTTGTCATATCCAGTGCTTGTTGAAAGTGAGAGGTCCGATAGTGTCACTCCACCACCTGTTGTAGAGAGAACTGCAATTGGTACGCTAGCAGTTGTTCCGCCTCCAGTCCAAAGTGCAACACCTTGGTTTAACTCAGAATCAAGTCCATCTCCGTTATTTATTACAGTTGAATAATCGTAAATAACATCTAACCCTTTAACGGTCATGGAAGTACCTGTGCTTGCATTTGGAGAGGTTGCCTTGAAGAAGAAAGTCATCCATTTATTGCCATATGCATCGTCATGGCTATGCGGGACCATTGGATTTGTCAACAATGAGTTTAATGCATCCGAGAGTCCGAGTGAATTTGGAAGTCCTTCAGCGATGACAACAGACATATTATCGATGCTACCAAGACTATATTCTTGCGAACCTGAAACAAGATAAAGGTCAAATCCTTCTATCGGATCGGAATTAGAATGAATTGTAATATCATCAAATGAAACATCTGCAGCTGTGATTACCGCGCCCTTAGGTAGCATGAAATGCCCACCGATTGCAGTCCCTGTCAAATCTGTAGTCATTACTTTGCTGTCCGCTCCATAATTAATACTGTCCGCCTTATTATTCCAAAGAGTTGTTTGTCTACCAAAGGAACCAAACGCAGGTTCATCAAAGCCCCAATCAATATCACCATCGTGGGCGACATCTATCTGAATTCTCTCAGCGTGGTGACCAAATCCTAGGTCGAACCACAAACCACCGACATTACATGGATTGGCGTAGGAAAGAATCGCATTGAATCCGAATACCGGCTCGGTCATGCTTGTAGTGACATTATTTGACAGAGTCTCGACACCCGGTACACCCGTGTAGGACACATCGATGGCCGGGTCTTCTAAGCAATCATCTTGAATTATTGGAGTAATACTTGTAATCGGGCGGTTGAACTTTTGTCTATCCAATGCAACTGTAAATGATGTATCTACAATACTTGGAGAATACATCATCAGGTCTGCCATACCAATGGATTCCCATACTCCATTGACAATTGTATTCATACCAACTGATGTTTGGTTAAATCCAGTACCGATACGAGTACCCATACCCAAACCATGTAATACAGGCGTGCTTAGTCGACTTGGGCCAGAATCAAATCTAAATTTCAAGTTAATACTTGGATAAGTTGTTGAATTGACATCCCATAATTCAATTATGTTCCCTGAAAGTCCAGACATAGCAACGCCATCGCTATCAATTACAATTTGACCATTGGTTGAATCGATAATATCGACTTCAATGGTTGCGCTGGAGGTCGTCTCGGATTCCAAATTAAGGATTCCGAATCCATTCGGATGATTTTCTCCACCAAGTGTAGAAGGTAAGAAACCACGAATTGTCATTTCACCACTTTGTGGCAATAAGTCGCCCAATCTGAAGTTGTCAATATACCACCCTGATGTATTGAAATCTTGTACAGACCATCCAGCAGGAGGATTGTATCCTTGATGCTCCATTACGAAACGGAGTTGAATGTATTTACCGACATAATCTTTCAAATCTAGGGCTACATCGGCCCATCCAGTTGGATTGGCTGCATATGTAGATTTACCAGCAAGACCATAATCGTTGTCCGAAATTCCACCACATTGCGATGAAATCTTGTTATTTGCGCCGGAATTACTCTTTTGCCAGTATCCATTTGAATAACTGATTCCACTAGAGTTGGCGATATCGATTGGAATATAATCAAAACCTGTAGAGGATAGTGGGTCGTATTGACCTGCTACCAAGGATGAACGGATCTCTATGTATCCGCAATCCATCATCCTTTTTTGAACCGGAGTTCCAGTGTTTCCAAAGGTTTCTAGGTTGTGCCATGATGAGAAGTGTGCAGTATGAGTTTTCAACTGAGGGCTGACGAACATTTCAGCAGAATTCATCTTTAGATTAAATGCTTGAGCACCATTGTCATCGGTGTAATTATCATCATAGAGATTTGTTCCCCAGCAGTCAGCACCTGATGCACAATTCGAATTTGTGATCATACCACCGAATAATGAACCTTGTTCCCAGCCAACTCCACTTTGTGGCGGCGGATTAGTAACGTCCATGAAACCAGCATCAGTGCCTTCAAAATCGGTCAGGAAACCATCGGACTTCAAACTAACAGGTGTTGCTTGTGAACCATCTTCGATTTGGAAATCATCAATATTGGAGAAGATTGTCAATTGATTATTATATGCAGGATTCCAGACACGTGGAATTGTATCAATATCGATTCTGGCTTGAGATGAATGTTCAAGCATATTGGTTGCAATCTTCAAAGATGCACCGGTTACAGTCTCCCCCGCAGGTATGTCGACTAATCCATCAACTAGGTTCAAATATGCCGATCCATCTCTCAATTCAATATCCACTTCTGAATCGCCATTTGCGAATGTAGTTACAGTGGATGATGCCGCTAATGGTGCAAATAACATCAATGCTACCAAGAACATTGATGTACTAATTTTTCTATTCTGTTGTGTCATAAAATCACCTGCTATCCTTCGCGAAGGAGAAACCACCTAAAACTTAGTCGCTTCTTTGTCAATTTCATATTTTCGCTAGCACCCTCCTACGGAGGATTAAAATCATTGATTTTCAAAGGGATTCGGGTTTTTATTTAGATAGTGTAATAAAACTCACAAATCGACATAATTCCTCAGTTCCCAAGCTTCATCACAAATATTATTCATGCCACCGACGCGCTCTTCGCTCTTTTCCAACCATTCTTGGTTGCCTACTGTAGTAGGGTGATTTGGCCCTAAAGCATCACAAACTTCAGGTCCTTTACTTATCTCAAAGGTTCCTATTTCAGCAGCGATGTGCATGATTGTAGTTTTGTCAAAACCCAATAATGGGCGAAGTGGATGCAACTTAGTAGCCTGCTCAATAGATCCTAAATTACCCAATGTTTGGCTTGATACTTGACCTAAGTTTTCACCGGTTAATACATGAGTTGCCGAGACCTCAAGCGCCGCTCTATCCGCTAATCTGTTAAACATCCTCTTCATATGAATAAAATACTCTGTATGGTTCCATTGTTCAGTAAATAGAGATAATTGTTTAGCGACTGGCACTACAATTAATTTGCGAGATAAATTCTCTCTTGCCGCATCACCAATAGGCCCTTCCATTTGTAGAAAATGGCGTAATAGTGCAATCGTTTTCTGTTCAGCCGCAGGACCTGTTATCTCTTCTTGACTACAATGTAGTGGATGAACTTTCCATCCTTTTATCAACATACGAGCAACTGCAACTGGTGAATCAATGCCGCCAGACACCAAGCCAATGCAGACTTTGTCACCGCTCATAACCTGTCGACGCGCAGGGGTGTCATCAAACCACCCCTTGCCCCTTGCTTTGTTACATGGCTTCTTGAAGGAGAAAGATATCCCAATGAACATGGAGCCATATACTAAGGAACCTGTTACCCTCATTGAAGAAGTATTTCCTCAAGATACAAACTCATACAATACCCTATTTGGTGGCCGCCTTTTGTCTTTAATGGATAAGGCTGGAGGAATCGCTTGCGCTAAATTCGCTCATCGAGAATTTGTAACAATTTCAATAGACACTCTGAAATTCATCGCTCCTGCACACCAAGGTGACCTTCTAGAGGTTACTGGCCAGGTAGTGTTCACAAGTTTTCACACAGCATGTACTAAGGTAACCGCATTTACTTTAAACAAATCAGATTGGAAAAAGAAGAAGATTTGTGAAGGATATTTCTTCTTCGTAGCAATAGATTCGATGATGCGCCCGATTCCAATCCCACAATTTGTTGTTGAAAATGATGAAGAACAAATTGAATATGATGCTGCATTGGCGATTCGCCAACACATGCTCGATAGTAAGGAATGATGTTGCAATTATTTGTAACCCCTCATTACCTTGCACTACAGAACTGAACTTTTACTACATCGTCAGTTCCATAAACCATTGATAATTAGCCCGAGTTATGGATGTAGTAATCGTTGGTAGTATCGCATATGATTCGCTATCAACTCCAAGTGGCGAATCCAATGATGAATTAGGAGGTTCTGCAACTTATGGAGGATTTTCATCTTCATTTCATGCCAAGAGACTGAATGGTGGAACCGTTGCCCTCGTAGGAGTTGTTGGCGATGATTTTCTCTCTTCTGACATCGACAAATTAGTCAAAGCAGGTCTTGACATAAGGGGTATAGAAACCGCCAAAGGTGGAACTTTTCGATGGAAGGGTTCCTACCATGGAGACATGTCACAAGCTGAAACTCATGAAACTCATTTGAATGTCTTTGAGCATTTCCAACCAAAGGTGCCTGAAGACTATCGCTCACCAAAGGTACTGTTTTGTGCCAATTTGCATCCTGCATTACAAATGGCGGTCATCCAACAATCAAAACCAACTCGAATCTCAATATTGGATTCAATGAATCTATGGATAGAAATAGCAAGAGAGGGATTACTGGAAGTCATTAAGCAAGTTGACTTGGTAGTTCTCAATGATGGTGAAGTCAGAATGCTCGCCAATGATGATAATCTGGTACGAGCATCCCACAAAGTGCAGAAAATGACCAATGGAGCAATACTAGTGGTCAAGAGAGGCGAACATGGAGTTTTGGCCTTACACCCAGATGGCCTACTTTCAATGCCAGCATATCCAGTAATGGATCTCGTTGACCCTACTGGTTGCGGTGATACTTTCGCTGGCGCATTAGCGACGTTTTTGGCGCAAGGAGATGGCCACATTACCAAACAGGAATTAGCAGAAGGGTTAGTTCATGCAACGGTTACTGCCTCATTTACCTTGCAAAGTTTTGGTACCAATAAGATTCGTAATTTGGAAACTCTCGAATATGAAACTAGATTGAAAGAGTACCGTTTGATAACTAGTACTTCTTGAGAACATTAAGAATCTAATCTTCGAAGACCGCTTTTTCCTACACCGGTTGAGAGATGTGCTTCACTATCAACTAGATCATCGAATGAGACTGATTCCAATTCATTTTGTTGACGTTGCTCAATTAGTGAATGGGTACGACTAATGTGCTGATGCATTCGGTCTACTTCGTTTTGAGGCAAATTCCCTCCTTTATTTTCTGAAAGATTTTGAATGCTAGAAAGCGTCTCTTCTCTTAGATTCTGATGTGTGCGCACACGGAGTGATTCAGTTGATTCACTAACCTCTTGAACAGAATCCATACCAAGAACTGTTCGAGTTGCATTTGTTGCGGCCCTAGAAGCAGATTTGGCGGCACTTGTAGCCCTTTTCACACCGGTACTTAGGGATAAATAAACGAGGCTGCCAACCAATCCACGGTCCTTCATTGGAGTTCTGCTTCTAACCATCAATCTGGAATGATTCCCTATACCAGTGTCTCTCTTCTTCAAATATGGAAACTTCTCTGCCCTGCTTTGCATCGGTTTCTCTTGAGTGTGAATTGAATGTTGGGTTGGAGCGTCATTGTTGGAACGGGCATTTGCAATGATTGATTTTGTACCAGTTCCTGCCAGTGAATCGGATAACGAATCTGGAGAATCAAAAGAAGCCATAGAATCCGCTTGTTGCTGTATTTGATTCGTTTGAGGTACATGCGCCCCATCTTGATTCCAAAAGTTAGGTAGCGGAGCGGGTAATTGACTTTCACCTGCTTCGCGTTTCAAATGTGATTCGTGATTATTCTGTGAAGACCTTATTGCAGAATCACCAGACATTGGTAAATTCATATTTTGCGCTACTGGCATTGGATGAGGAGTTCCAATCTGGTTGTATACTGGTTGTTGGTCATTTGTTGGAACTTGGTGCATTTGAGGTGAATTATTGTAGTTTTGTTGCCCACCAAATTGCTCTTGATAAGACATTTGAGAAGGCATCTGCTGATTCTGGATTGGATTGGGTTGGGACCCATATTGATACTGACCTTGTTCGTGATTTCTTCTTGTGTCTATATTACCTGAGGCTCTTTGAATTAATCCGTCTGCGGAAGAAAGTGGTAAAAAACCGAGATCTAATTCGGGCTCAGCGTCTGTAAACCAATCTGGTAAGCCTAGTTCTACTTCTTCCTCATATACAGGTTCTGCTTCTAAAACGTCCTCTTCGTCTGAAGAAAACATTGCTGTATCAAACATTGCCATTGGATTTTCCTCCTCAGCATTGGCAAGGAATTTAGTGATCGGTGTTGGACTTCTTATATTTACAGGCGGAAGTATATCCAATGACTCTTCAAGGATGCTAACCCCTGGATAATCTGTATCCCTCTCAAGCAATTCCAAGCCATCCCTTGCTTCTTTGAGAGTCATTCCTTGATTTATTCTTTGAACTAAGTGATTTATTCTCATTAACCTTGCATCGTTACCCATAATTGCAAAACAGACATTGCCTTTTGTCTCAATTGTCAATGTAGGTCTTCCTGTGAGAATCCATGTGCTTATGAACAGTCCACCAAGAGCCATTGCGCCGAGTCTAAAATCCAGTGGATCGATAATACGATACCCGAACCATACAAAAATCACTCCTAGGAATGCAACCCAAAATGGTGCAAGACGTGAATTATGGTGGTGTGTGTGGAGAATTTCTGATAAACGGATACTAGTAATATGGCCTGTTTTTGTTTCAAAGGACAGCATGCGCTCATCAAGAACTGCTAGGACTTTACCCACAGTTCCGTCCAACGTAAGTGAACCGAGAACCTCTAAGTTCTCCCCACTCGTTGGACTATTTACATGTCCAATCGATTGCATCCCAATAGGACAAGCGAATGGCCGGGGTTATCAATCCACCGATGATTGGCCGGTTTTAGAGGCTAAAAATAGGACCCTTTTTTTACCACCATAGGTGATTAATTTAATTCTAATGTCGCATTGCCCATTATTCTTGGCTTAGAATCTAATTGGGCTATCAAAGTAGGTTGTGGGTTTTCTCTTCGGATGAATAACGGAGATTCCCAATTTACCACTGAATCTGCTCCGTCAATTGATTCGATACGCCCAACAACGAATTGTAAATCTGCGCTGGCATGAATAATATCTCCAACCGCCAAATCCCTCTTTTGGAAGGGTGAACGTGTCAAAGTCATTTTTGAAGAATTATGCTGAATAACTGCAAGAGGATGGTTAATTCCTGATTTTTTATCCTCGGTTGCAGGACGAACTAAAATGGTACCACTGCCCAAGTGATCTTCCTTAGCATTACGAAGCGCAAGTCCAACTCTGTCACCAGCAACTGCTGCTGAAACATCATCATCCATCACCTGTAGTGATTTTGTATTACCTGTTCCGTTTGCAGGGAGTAGAATTAATTCATCATGGACATTTACCGTTCCAGATTGAACATAACCAATAGCAACCAATCCGATTCCTTTGACATTGAAATGTTGGTCGACCGGTAGGACCAGTGGAGCTTGTTGAATCGCTTTCAAATCGGCAGATACTTGGTCCATCAGACCATACAGTTTTGCCCGTAAATCAATTCCATCATTTCCTTCAAAAGTCCAGTTGCCTAAACCTGCTTGTTTGAAGATCATTTTGACTTGCTCCTCGTCAACCCATTCGCCTTGTGGCGGATTTATTACTACTAATCCCTTGTCGATTCCAGCACTAGCAAATGCAACTACAACTTCACCAAGAGTAGCATCTATTTTTGTGATCTCAACCATACCGACTACTGCCGCAGATAATGCATTGAGGAAGGGCCTCAATCTTTCAGGAAATTTTGCAGGACGAATAAGCGATAAGATTCTCGGACCATCTGCATCTGCTTCCTTGTGAACATAGGTGTGTACATCACGCTGGTCAGTCGCTTTGGCTATTTCTTTAGCCAACTCATCCGAGCCGAACATCGCTATATTGAGAACTGACATGAAACGCCGACTTGACGCGCCTTCTTGATATAATCGCTTAGCGAGTGAATCTTAGAAGTGCTCATCCGAGTAATTCACTGTGCATCTCAATGTACTGAATTGTGATGTTTCTATTAGCAAAGTCCTCTTCATCCATTATTCTTCTGTGCAATGGAATTAGATGCTCAACTCCAGTGATAATTGTTTCATCGAGGGCTGTTTTCATCCTACGAATCGCATCTTCTCGGTCTCGCCCCCAAACCAATAATTTGGCCAATAGTGAATCAAAACATCCCGGCATGTCGTAACCTGGGTAGGCGTGAGTATCGCACCTAACACCGAATCCAGAGGGGAAATGGCATTCCCATAATCGACCTGGGCTCGGGATGAAATCTTTTGGATCTTCAGCATTAATTCTGCACTGAATAGCGTGACCTCGTATGACAACATCCTCTTGCGTTAGCGGTAATTTTTCACCTTGTGCGACTCTGATTCCAAGTTCAACCAAATTATAGCCGGTTATCAATTCTGTAACCGTGTGTTCTACTTGCACTCTAGGGTTTACTTCGAGGAAGTAAAAATCACCTTTTGCATCTCGTAAAAATTCAAATGTTGCAAGACCTTTGTAGCCAACCGATTCTGCACCGCGGCAAACTAATTCACCTATCTCTGCTCGTGTCTTTTCATCTAACCAAGGGCCTTCTTCAACCAACTTTTGATGTCGCCTTTGAATAGAACAAAATCTCTCTCCAAAGTGAATTGCTGTTTCCCCATCCGCTAGAACTTGGAACTCAATGTGTTGAGCCTCTTGGATATATTTTTCAACGAAAACCCTCTCATCACCAAATGCAGATTTGGCACGGGATTGACATAATTTCAATGCACTCTCGAATTCATCTGATTTAGATACGATTTGCATCCCAATTCCACCGCCACCAGCAGCAGCTTTGATAATAACCGGATAACCAATCTCTGTAGCCAATGTGCTAGCAACAGCAGCAGAGGATATTGGTTCTGAAGAACCCTTTGCCGTAGGTAGTCCTGCAGCCTCCATCGCCGCTCTAGCCTCAATTTTATCACCCAATAATGTGATGACTTCAGCACTAGGGCCAATGAATGTAATTCCTTCTTCAGCACAACGTGCTACGAATGTTGCATTCTCTGCCAAGAAACCATATCCTGGATGAATGGCATCGCATTGTAATTCTTTAGCGGCAGTAATTACATCTTCAATGTTGAGATAAGAATCTAAAGGGTTACTTTTGTAATTCGGATAAGCGAAATCTGAAAGGCGCACTGGGAGGGATAATCGGTCCTCTTTACCATGGATAATTGCTACTTCAATCCCCATATCTCTTAGCGCTCGCAATATACGCAACGCTATTTCACCGCGATTTGCAATGAGAACACGTTTGAATCCCATAATGCGCTCTAAGTGAATCTATCCTATGATGCCAACGGTTGTGAAATTACACCACAAGCGGTTTGTTGCGGATGCCCCATCCGCCATTAACGTCAATTGTGCAGTAATTCACGTCCAGAAATCAATGAAACCGATGCAAAAACACAGTAATGTTTTTCTACTACTAGATTGCTGTATGTGTATGGTGCGAGTCAAGAAAACAGGGGCAGAGGTCCTCGACGAATTAGCAGGAAAGGATTTGAACAAGAGTGGTCTTGTAGTAAACCTTGTAATATGTGGCAACTCTAAATTTTATGATTATTCATGGCTAGAGGAGCAATTAGAAAACTGGGTTCTGTATAATGAGTACCCAGATCTAGTAATTCTAGGTGGAGCGAGTGGAGTCGATTTTATCGCGGAAAGATGGGCCGATAACAACAATATCCCAATTGCAGTATTCAGTGAAGCTTGGGCAACACCACGACCAAATAAATCAGATGATAGTGGACGCCCTGAAGCAGCAGCCAGCCTTGCCAAGAAGATGTTGAAGAGAGCAACACATATGCTTGCATTCCCTGGACCAGATTCGGTTTGGACTAAGCGCATGGAAGGAATTGCTAGGGCTCAAGGCATCCCTGTAGCAAGCATTCCTATTCCGGTTTATGCAGAATAATCAATAAGATTTAGTTTGGCAATAGCGCTCAAAGACGATTTGAGCGAATGATGATAAACAAACGCCTTGTGGCTTTCAATATCAGCCTTGGCTGATGGTGGTATTATGTCCAATTGGTCTCTAAAAAACCCGTATATGACTACTATTTCAGAGAACTATATTCTCAATGGTGAAGGGTCTCGAAAAGAGACCCGGCATGTCGTTTTTGAATTGGGTGATTCCGGCTTAGAATACAAGGTTGGAGACGCACTAGGAGTTATTGCAGAAAATCCTCCGCATATCGTTGAAGAACTTATTGAAATCCAAGGATGGGACCGAGATCAACTCGTCACCACCCATAATGGTGAAACTGACTTGTATTCTGCATTAAAGAAGGATTTTGAAGTTCATTTGGCTAATAAGAAGTTTGTCAATTCATTAACTGAAAAAATTGTATCTACTGGAATAAAAATTTCTCTTTCTATTATTTCAAGAACGAGAAATGGTCAAGAAATCGCTAACACACTTCCTTCTAGTTCTGTTTCAGATGACCCTGTTTCAAAGGTAGCTGCCATCACATCAGATGCAGAGGCAATAGCGAATTATCTGTGGACAAGAGATTATATCGACATTATGCGCGAATTTGATGTTCGTTATTCAGCAACCGAGTTTTTGAGTCTCGCCGACCGCTTGAAGCCTCGCCTATACTCGATTGCATCTTCCCATGATGCCCACCCAGGCAAGGTCGAATTGACTGTAGGAATTGTTCGTTTCACATACCACGATAGACCTCGTGGAGGAATGTGCACACTGTACTTAGCAGATGAGGTCGACATGACTGGAAAAGAGATTGGAGTCTTTATGTCACCAACAAAATCATTCATTCTCCCAGAAGATAAATCGGTTGATATTATCATGGTGGGGCCAGGAACTGGTATTGCACCTTTCCGTGCTTTCATGGAACAAAGAGTCCACGATAACGGCACCGGGAAGAATTGGCTATTCTTTGGAGACCAATCCGAAAAAACTGAGTATTACTACAAGGAACAAATTGAATCTTGGTTAAACGGAGGCGACCTCTACAAATTCACAACCGCATGGTCCAGAGACCAAGTCGAGAAGATATATGTGCAAAATCGCCTAAAAGAAAATGGTGCCGAAGTTTGGCAATGGTTTGAAGAAGGCGCATATTTCTACATTTGTGGCGACAAGCAAAGGATGGCAAAGGATGTTCATCGTGCTTTGATTGAGATTGCAATGGAACATGGTGGCATGTCTGAAGAGGATGCTACCTTCTTCATCGAGAAAACTATGATGAGAGAGCAGAAGCGTTACCTACGTGACGTATATTGATCATTACTTTTCTCCAATGACTTCAAGCGATAGTTGCTGTTAGAGGTTTTATGGCGCATGAGATTTTGATGCTTGGCACAGGCAATGCATTCTTGCCACATGGCCGTCATCACTCATTTTGCTGTATTGATAGGAAGCACATTATCGATGCACCACCTACTGCTTTGGCCAGTTTGAGAAGAGCTGGAATTGCCGTTTCAGAAATTGAAACTATTTTCGTGACCCATGTTCATGGCGACCATGTATTTGGTTTCCCTTTCCTATTATTAGAACGAAGATATATTTCAGATAGAGATATGGTAAAACCGTTGACTATCGTTGGTTCTAAATTGGTTAAAGAGAGATTATGGCAACTTTGCCAATTAGCGTATCCTGGTTCCTTAGAAGAAATCTTTCAAACAATTAATTGGGTTGAAGAAAATACTGGAACTGTTAATGATTGGACATTTGAGAGATTTAGAGTAAAACATGATGCCTCTGTTGACCCTCACGGCTATCGCCTAGAGCATTCATCGGGTGCAAACCTAGTCCATAGCGGCGATACTGGGCCTTGCGAGGCCCTATATCGCGCGATAGAGCGATCTAGTATTGCTATTATTGAAATGGGGATTCCTGAATGGGTTCAGAGTGAAGAACATCACAAACCATCGCATATCGAGGCACTATCTCATCAAGTTCCTAAGACTAAATTGCTACTGACACACACGTATCTTGACATGAAGGATTCGCAATATGCTGTATTGATGAGTAATGAGTACCCTCAGTTTTCTAGCAATGTCACTCACGCCCACGACGGAATCAGTTTAATCTGGAACGATAATACTTGGAATTAATCTCGTATATTTCACACATGGTAAAACAATTTGCAAACTATGTTCTCGAGTGGAACTGATGGTGTAGAAATAATACTGAAAAATGGAACAATTTTATTTCATCTGTTCTCTCGGATAAAAAGCATTAACGCGGTAATTATGATGGAAACCGGAAATAGAATTGTGTTATTTTTTCCGAAAAAGGATGATTTCAATTGGGAGTTAATATACTAAAATAAAATTCTATTTAAGATTCAAAACCAACGATAAGTTTTGCATCAGTGGGTAGGCCTATAAGGGGGCCTCGGACTCACGAATTATATCGCGCATCTGCCTCCTCGGCAAAAGGCACGAATACGAATAGGAGATACAAAAATGTCTGACAATATCTTCGACGATATTATCAACAGAAAAACCCTATTCGTGAATAAAGATTTGTTGAGAGACAATCACACCCCTAGTAAACTACCTCATCGAAATAAAGAAATCAAAGCACTTTCTATGAATTTGGTAGAAGCCCTCAATGGAAATATTCCATCTAATATGACCCTATATGGAGTGACTGGAGCAGGTAAAACTGCAGTTGCATCTTATGTCTGTAATCAATTGGAAACCAAGGGGTCTAGAATCGGCCGAAATGTCAATACAATTATGGTAAACTGTAGGCAAATCGATACCCAATATAGAGTATTGGCTCACATTGGAAACTCTCTGACCGAGGCATACGAAATCGATGAGATTCCATTCACTGGTTGGCCAGTGGATAGAGTATTCAGCGAATTGGTCAAAAGAATGGATTCGAAGGGCGGAGTGTTTATCATCGTACTTGATGAAATCGACCATCTTGTCAAAAAGGCAGGAGATGATCTATTGTACAATTTGACAAATCTTAATCAATCTTTGAAAAATTCTAGATCTTGTGTCATCGGAATTTCAAATGATTTGAAGTTCACCGAATTCCTTGACCCTCGTGTTCGCTCCCGCCTAGGGCAATTAGATATCATATTCAATCCATATGATGCTTCTCAATTACAGGATATCCTACGACAGCGTGCTGTAACTTCAATCAAGGAAGGAGTCCTTAACGATGGTGTTGTCCAATTATGTTCTGCACTAGCTGCTCAAGAACATGGTGATGCTCGTTGTGCTCTTGAGTTGTTGAGGGTTTCAACTGAAAAGGCTGATGAAGAAGGTAAAAACTCGGTCATGATTAAGCACGTACGCGTCGCTCAATCTCAAATTGAAGCTGACCAAATTACACCGGTCATCTCATCACTTCCAAAACAACAGAAATTAGTTTTGGCCGCTATCCTAATCAATGAAAAGTATGGTTTGAAAAATATTGAAACTGGTCAAGTTCAAGACATCTATGCGCAAGTATGCTTGTCGGTTGGGCAAAATGCATTAACTCAGAGAAGAGTAAGGATGCTCATCTCAAATCTAGACATGCTAGGATTAATTACTGCCCGTGTAATAAGTCGTGGCAGAATGGGTAGGACAAAGGAAATTAATTCATGCATTCCATCTAATGTTGAGCCAATGACAATCATGGGAGAGGCAGAACCAGAAATGGTGGGAATCTTTGATAAAAACTATCGCCATCAATCACGTCTGTGATTTTACCATCGGCTGTTTCCACCTGCAAGTATTATTGATTTGTTGTAGGAAACTGTCATTTCCGATTCGGTGTTCTTATATCCGCATGGTAGGTGGCCACAGACATGAGCAGTGAACTAGGTGACAAACAAAGTGGAATTATTTCCATGATTACTGACCCTTCAAGATGTACCGCTAATTGGTTCATCGGTCTTTCAATGTGGGGAATACTCTTAGCAGTTCTCAACATCTTGGGATTTGTCCACCCTAGTTACCATTACTCTTGGGCCGGATTATTTTCTTTCGAAATGACAAATCTTGCTTATGAAGCGAAATCAGATTCCATACAACTAGTTGCATCTGATGCTGTTTTCATCGCTTTTTGCTCACTATTGATGTTCTTCGGATTAAACTCATATGCAAAAACTGAAGGTGGAGTCGCAGGATTTTTCACGGGATTAATTGTAAATGATACTTGGCCTGCACTCGCTTCAATTGAAGAGGGTGGTATCCAACGTACTCTTGCTGCTTGGTCTACATTGTTTGGATTTGTGTTCTACCTCTATTTTGGAATTAATCACATGGGATGGATGGACCCAGGTGTCTATGCTGTAAGTATTGCATTGATCGCTTTTGGATTCGCATTGAATCATGCTTCCCGTGTACCGGAAGGCGAAGATAACCTAGACTGAGTTTAAACTCCAATCGGTTTGATGCTGATAAGCATCATCTAAATGGTAGCGGCTATAATTGATTCCCTTTAATTATTGATTAAATTGGCGATAAGTGTTGCACAAGTTTAAGCGTTCCATATTACTACAGACATTTGGTGAGATGTTGAAAGAAATGAATTCTTCAATCAGAATTATTATTGTCAGTTGTTTGATATTAGCATTAATGTTGCCTAGCGCAGCTAGTTCTGAACTGATATTGCCCACAGATACCAATGAATTCGTTATTGATGAAGCAGGTGTGTTGAGTCAAGCTGATGAAGAACTATTGACCGAAGACCTACAATGGTTGGCTGATGAATGGGGAACTGACATTGTAGTTGTAATAATCGAATCAACCGCTCATTATCAATCAAATGATGATACTTCAGAAGAAACAACTAACGATACTTCTAATCAAACGTCCGACAACAATACTAGTGAAAATAACACTAGTGGAAATAATACTGAAGGCGACAACAATACCAGCGATACCGATGATGACTCAACTAACGGCACTGGTAATGAAACTACCAATCAAACTATTGATGAACCAATGATGGAACTAAAAGAGTTCTCAGAGGCATTATTCGATGAGTGGAAAGTGGGGAACCAAACATGGCAAGATGGAATTTTGCTTGTTCTCTCAATTAATCAATCCAGTAATGATTCAAACTGGTGGTTTATAACGGGTAATTTTTGGGAAGAATATTGGGTCTTTAACGGCATTGGGGCAGAATCTGACGCCAGTAACGACGCTGGCGATTGGCAACAATTACTTCTCACCATTACAGATGATCTCGTCACTGCTGTTGATGAGTTCTGGGTTGAAAATGATGGCTATGTTTACCCACCAGGAGATGAAAGTAATACCGGATCTACGAATTATGAAAATTTGGAGTGGGATGGAGATATCATTCCTATCATCGGGTGCTTAGCAGTAGGTGGAGTATTTTTATTGATTTTGTTACTTGTTCGCGGCGGAAATGGTGGCGGCGGATATTATGGTGGCGGCGGCGGTGGCTGGTACAACCGATGGGGCAACAACAACGGTGGATATGGATACAATAATGGAAACCATGGACACCATGGACACAATGATGGCCATGGACAATCTCACACCCCACCTGCACCTAGTAGGAAATCTAGTGGCGGAAGTTCACGTGGCGGAAGTTCTCGCGGTGGAGGAAGTTCAAGAGGATCTTCTGGCGGAAGTTCTCGCGGTGGAGGAAGTTCAAGAGGCTCTTCTGGCGGCGGTTCTCGTGGCGGCGGTGGCGGTTCTCGTGGCGGAAGTTCTCGCGGTGGCGGCGGAAGACGCCGTTGAAAGTTCATAACTCCCGACACAGATATTTGCCGACAGTGAAATTGAACCTGCATAGAATCACATTAGCAGAGAAGCGGTTAAATTGAATACTTTGGAGGTCTTTGATGAAAAATGATAGACTCATATTTCTTTGGTCAGAGTTAGCCGAAGTTGTAAGAACTAACTGTTCAACTATGAAACGAGTTTGTGATGAGCCAGGTGATCTGAGAATAGAAACGATGCAAGGGCGTCCTTTCGTTACTGTTCGAATCCAAAAAGAACATGTGGGCTTGTACGTCTTGCCTTTGTATTATCATCCAGATATCCTCCCTTTGGCATTACAACCGCACAAATCGGGAAAAAGCACATTGAAGTTTAACAAGGGCCAAGAAGTCTTAGAGCCCGAAATCAAACAACTTTTGCATCGCTGCCAAGCTCTCATTGGAGCCTACTGAACTAATGTTAATAACAAATAAAATAAAAAACCTAATCCAAATCAAGAACAAGGGATATGACCAGTAGCCTAGGCATGGGCCAGCAATGTATTCAATGACCGTTTTTACCGCGAATCGCATCAGCGATTCCCAATAAGATACCCTGCCATAATGCAATGGACCAACTAAAGGTTAATCTTCTCACTTTGAAGATTGCAATAATAATCCTTCTCGGGCTGCTTCTAATCGCTCCACGATTGACCACTCCCAGTGGACCCCTCCACAGTACTAACTCGTGGGCAAGCAGTAATGCTAGCGAGATTAGAAGGAATCTAGTCTGCCACCAATGTTGGGCCACTAGCCAAGAATATTCTGGATTGAGATAAAAATTGTAAATGAATGGCAACCCTGAAAAGATTGCTGCGATCCACAATGGAGCTATTGCAAGTACCATCTTCGAAGAACCTATGAAATCAAAACCAGGGCCAACTCTTTTTCTTCTTGGATATTTGCGGACGATTCTCAAATGACCGCGAGCATCTCTCCGCCTCTTGGCCAGGAATCGTTTTTGTCCGGTTTCAGCAACATGACTTACAATCGCATCTGGTGCATAGACAATAGTCCCACCCGACTCAATTAATTTCAGACTGACTTCCATGTCTTCTGCATGATACCACAGTGGATCAAAACTTCCAACATTGAGTAAGGCTTCGCGATTAAACATTGAGCAAGGACCATTTGCAAGTGATGTGCGACGTGGGCGTGAACGATATTTTTGTGCAACCTCAACAGAGCGAACTAGACTCACTACATCTTCTGCTGACTCGAAAATAGTTCTCCCTGTAACCGCTACAACTTTTTCATTGGCGCTAACTGGGTTTGATTCTGCGACTAAATTAGAAATCCAGTCCCTCTCCGGACGAACATCAATATCTGTGATAGCCACCCATTCCCCTTGGGCATTTTCAACTGCTAATCTTCTGCCAGCAGACAACCCAAGTGCGTTTTGTGACATTACTCGGACTGGAATTCCATTTTTACCTTCAGGGTCGTGCCACTTGTGCAATGTCTCGCAAGATTGGTCGGATGAACCATCGTCTACTGCAATGATTTCCAAGGGCCGATAGGACTGATTGAGCAAGGCCTCTAAACAACCATCAATCCATTGCACCCCATCTCGGACACAAACTGTAATTGTAACAAGCATATTAGCACCTCCATTACATTATCTCAAACATTGATAGTAAATCCCTGCATCTCTCTTTTGCAGCAACATCTGTGACCCTCATTACAACTCCTAGACCTGGTTGGCCGTACAATACAACCGTTCCCAATGGCGCCACTAAATGAATTAATATTGGCGCTAAATCTTCTTCTCCATCTACTTCGATAACTACTGATTCATCTGCATAGATCGCATTTTCTATTGCAACCCTAAGCGAAGGAGTTAGTACTCCAGGAGGATTAATCGCGGTCAGAGAATGAGCGAATACAGTTGTATTTACACAATCCTTTTCCGCCAATTTCTCTCTCTTGGTTAGGCCATCGATTATTGCAATCTCTGGAGTGAGTCCTATATCGAGTAGAGTTTTTACAGTCACATCACCAACAGCAACTATCGTTCCGCGAGGATTTGGCAAAGCATCTAAAGTTGCAAGCATTGCAATTTCGGGGTCATCTTCTGGACCCATGAATAATTCCCCCATCGGTATTTTTAATTCATTATCCAATGATTTTACCATTTTCAAAGTAGATTCTAATTGCTCTCCGCTTATCCATGGATGACCATCTTGGTCAATTATCCCATTACGGATTCTGGTTGAGGAAACTATTCCTCCTGCCCCATCCATCAAATGAGGGATTTCTATGATGTGGAGTGGTTCTAATTCGTCATTTATTCGCATTTCGTTAATTATTTCACACATCGCGCGGGTTTCAGCTGTCGCCACAATAGCATCTGCACTAGGATGTGTAGGAGCAGGTCCCATTTCATCATCCAATTCATGGATTGTCACTGGGCAATCGCCATTTTCATCAGCCCATGCTAGAATTGATTCTAATCTGGTATCAAATGATTGAACGTAAGGAGATTTGATAGAAGCCATATTGTCGTTGGTCAAATGGACCTCGACGCGCACACTGTTGCGGCAAGCACCTTCCAGTAGCAATTTGTGGCCTGCGTGGAAGCGGTCAAATGTTCCACCGACTAAGCAACAGCGGTTGGTCGCTTTATCTTCCACATACTAATGTGAAAAAACAAAGCCTTTGAGTGCATCGCAAGTATTTACCTTAAATGGATGGTTTCCGACAGAGGAGGGGATGTTACGACAATGCGAATTAAAGCACTATTCGAGAAATCGGAATTGATTCAATACTTGTTCAGAGATTCTGTACCTGTAGTGATAAGACCATTGTTATCGATAATGATAGCTGTGCCTTCAATCCATTCTGGGCAATTAGAGGAAACCCAATTACGAGTTGCCCATTCACAAATATCATATCCACCGGAAAGGATTCCAGAGCGCTTGATATATCCTACTTTGACAATGTCCTTATCTTTTGACAGAACATTACCAAGTTGTTGACTGGTAGTGCCATGACGCATTGTGCTATTTATGTGCTCAAGAATTTCTGCAGTGTTACGTGGGCGGTCACCTAAGAACTTCTTGATCTTCTCTCTGATTCTTGTTGTTTTCATTTCTTTTTCCCTCCTGTCAATTGACCGATTCGCTTTGGGTGATGGCCAATATACTCAATGACCGAGGCCACTCATATAACCATTCTCCCGACATTGACTGATATGGTTACGGTTGAATACATAATTCAGTGCAATTTCCGCACTACAATAGGTAATAAGTAAGTAGGAGTGGACTCCTCCAGTGGAAATGTGTAACTTAATGTAATAAGTTAGTGCGATAAAGGGCAAAGAATATGTAATAGGCCCCACTGTGCCAAGTTTAGGTGACATGTTGTGTCTAAAGGACGTATTCGTAGCGGATATCAACGCCGAATATTAGACTGGTTAAGCGATGGCGGAGGGACTGTCTCCGATATCAGCGAACAATTAGAGTTGAGAATGCCGCACGCATCTCTTGCACTGAGGCAGCTGCGTGATAATGGGGATGTGATCAGGGAAGACCAGTCCGGAATTAGAGGCGCAGTACACCGCATGACAACCGTTGGATTGGAACGGCTACAGCAAGATTCAGTACACAGAATTAGTAAATATGTCAAACAGATTCCTCCCGATGGTGAAATGATTTTACTATCACGCGATGACTCTACACTGCTATTTGGTTATGTGAATAACTCACCCCCCCCACTGATTCATCTACCAAATGAAGTAAATTTGAGAGACCTTACGCTCCCCGGCGATTCCAATGGAAATGAAGGGGGGCGTTGGGCAGTCACAAGAGGAAATAGTATTATTTGGTTCGATATCGATTCCTTACAACAAGTAGACCCCCCCGTAAAAACCGATACTGGGACATTGGTTGACTGGTCACAACAAAGTCGAAAAATTGGATTGGTCAGTGCAAGACTTTTAGAAAATTCAAAACCATGGAATATTACCGAAGGAACATGGCTTAAATCACCCATCGATCACTCACAGTTACCCCCAATATTAGGTAATGGCGAGTATGTATTGGGACTAACTCCCGACGAGATTGAGATCTCACCACCTTTTGGCATCCACGGGCACTTTACCTCACCTCTTTTGCGTGGTTTAGCCCTATCCACTTTATCCAAGGATGCAATTGTGATCGGAGAATTAAGGGAATTCGGATCTATTCGAGTATTACCAATTGAACTTCTCAGAGAATGGTTGATTCACAAGCACCCTCGGCTAGATGCCAACCGATTAGATGAAAAATGGAACTTACTCCATCAATACTACACAACTAACAATGGTTCAAGCCCCTCAATTTCAATGAAGAGAGAACTATTGGCAGACTTTGGAGAGGTCGAATGGAGCGAGAATAGTGTTCAACGGATTGAATTAAGTGGTGTTTCCGAAAATGGTGGAATTTGCATCTACAACTGGGTGCTATCCCAATCAACACAATTTGTTGGTGAATGGAATTGGCCGATTCAAGGTAATCTAACTCTTTTGAGAAGAGTAATGGCAAGTGGTAACTGCAGAATCATAATAACCACCAAGGGCGAATTTTCAGAATTGACAAAATCCAATTTACTTTTATTCAAGGGCGATGGAATGGCTCGGGTTAATTTGCAAATCGAAAGAGGGATATTGTTGCCGCTTTCATTAGCTGGCAATAAGCGAACTTCAAAATCACCCCACAGCAGCAGATTAGTGCCTGCGAATGCTGATGAACTTAGATTGTTTTTAGATGGCAGTAAAATAGAAACAGCCTTTTCAGTAGAGAGGGATGTAGAAACTAGTTCTCAAATTTGGAAAGCGATTGACTCCCTACCAGAGGGCGATGCCGATTATGCAAATTCCATTGAAAGAAAAAATCCCCTTGCTGCTTGGATATCATCTCCTAAACAAGATAGGTTACGCTGCTGGCAACGTATTTCTAGCGAACTAGAAACTGGTTGGGCCGATCTTTTGCCGATTGAACTATGCGATGATCAACTATTGATTACCGCCAGTGAAAAGGCAGGTGGTGGCTGGAGAGAAGATGCCATTAATCATTTGAAATCTAATTTCATGCGCCACAATCAATCTATTATTGAAGTAGAACATCTTCTCAAAGATAAAAAAACAAAATCCTTTTTGGCGGCAGCGATTCTGCTCTCCAGTGAAACATTCCCTCTAGAATTGCACGAAATCATTTCCGATTCATGTAAGATTTGGTTGGATGCCCCTCATTATAGTTGCGAGGTATTGGAAGCAATGTTCCCTTTGGGAAAGACTCTGGACGAGGAAAGGATGCAGTTGGCCGTAAAATGTGCAAAGGCATCTCGGTCCCACCCGAGAGATTCGGTGCTAGCGGTTTGGGGAGAGTTATTACTGAGATTGGATAGTGGCGTTGCTGTATCAATCGATTTAGTCCGTAAAGCACTACAGATATTACCACATACATGGTGGTCGGCATGGTCTGCTGAATGGTTACAAATGCAATTATCTGCTTCATCGTCACGCCACTGGTTATCTGAAAATTACAGACCTTGGCCAGCATTAATCTGCCGTCCTATTGGAGAAAATGTGGGGCTACCTGGATATCCAATAAAGCACAAGGGGCTTGGAATTGACAGTGAGTCACTACTGCATATTTTACTACTGGAGGAAGGACAAGGAAAAGCACCGTTATTAGATTTATATGATGCCATTATCAATACTGAAAATGGCAACCCAATCCACAATGGCAGGATTCACCCTCTAGTTGGATATTTGACAAAACCTGTTGAAACTTGGCCTTCCATCCCAATTCATATCCTCCAACAAGGAGATTCTGAAGTCTCTGCATTACTGTATGGTCGTTCGTTTCGTAACCGGATTGAGCAATAGATGGGTTCAAATGGGTAGCGTCGGTGGAATTGCTACCGCACCTGCAACATCTGGTGGAGCTACTGTGAAAAAATCAGCTATGATATCTGATACCAATGGTGCGGAGTGCAATTCGAAGGCCAAATGGATCCTTCGGGAAATGAAATTTGGTGCAAACGCACTTAAACCATCGGAAGGTTATGGGTCCTCTTGCGACCAATGGGATGACCAAGAGACAACCACCCTTCCGGACAGTACGCCCTGTCACCGAGGGTCAGGCCTTTGAGCAATGCAATGAAAAAGGCCGTTAGGTGACGGGGCACAGCTTTCTTTTCCAATATTGATTATGCAATCAATGCAAATCAATTCAGTTCAATCGATGTAAATCAATTTCCTTCAAAAATCGCAAGTGCTTGTTCTGCTGTAGCGCCTTGACAAATGATTGCGTCACAGGCAGCGGTCATTCTCACTGCTTCTTCTGTTCCTTTTTGGTGAATATTTCTTCCAGTTGCTGCACCTCTACATTTTGAGATGTTGATTTGTCCCCAAAGACGCTCTAGGAATTCTCGGGCTGGGAGAGAACCGCCACCAGAACAAATTATTCCTGTTCTTCCTGCTGCTTCAACCGCTACTCGCAATGATTCAAATCGATCCATTCCGTCAAAACTATTTGGATAATTGACTTTAGCGAAATCGGCTCCAATACATGCTGCAACCCCTGCTGCACCTGAGATTAATTGAGCATCCATCTCATCTGCAACCGCTTTACCACGTGGATACATCCATACAACTGAAATCATTCCAAGTTCGTGTGCTTGGCGGATGAAAGTTGCCGCTTCCCTTAGCATCTCATGCTCAAATTCACTTCCAATGTACACGGTATAGCCAATTCCAACAACTTTAACGCCATTAGAAACTAATGCCATTACATCATCCAAATCCCACATTGCTTGAGAAACTGGATCTCGCTGTGAAGTCTTAACCATAGAAGATTTTGAGTTTAACTTTACTAGATATGGAATATTCGGGTAGTCTCTAGCGTATTGTGAAATTAATCCAAGTTGTCCTGCCATAACTCCAATGGTCCCTGCGTCAGCAGTTGCTTGACCGATTTTGAAAAAATGTTCTGGGTCATTTGAAGATAATGGAATATTTTTGCCACCATCATAAAAGTCATCGTTTAAATGCTCAATTTTTTGGTCGCAAGCAAACAGATTCATGTGACCTGTACCTGCTGTAGCCGCATCCATGTTTTGCACAAAGATATCTCGTAGTTCATTTGGAACATCTGCTGGAACATTATACTTGGCCATCATAATCACCCTATATCTGCGGCCACACCCATTCTTCATTTCAAGACTACGGAGAATCATAACTGCAAATTATCGTAAATTTTTTAATAAATCGGACATATATGGACAGTATATTGATTATTAATTCCTCCTCTAATATTATATTATAAATCCTCAATGAGATTGTATGGGCCGAACATGTGCTAGTTGTGGCAAGTCGGGTCATAATCGTAGAACATGCTCACTGCGCCTTGATGTTAATGATGATTATGCCAAATTAAAGGTTGAACGGAGAATCTGTTCTCTCTGTGGAGAGCATGGCCATAATGTATTAACTTGTCAACAAACTAATCCGAAAAAGGCTTCAATTAGAATTTTAAAAATATCTGTAAAGGGAAGTCGTGTCTGTAGTGCGTGCGGGAAGTACGGCCATAACAACCGGACTTGTATTGTTAGCAATCCAAACCGCCACCCTAGAAGAGAAAGTGATGATGGTAGACGCCATTGCAAACAATGTGGAATGGTTGGTCATAACACTCGAACATGCCCAATAATCAATCCCGAAAGAAAAGATAGGAAAAATCGAATAGACGGAAAGAGGATTTGTAGTGAGTGCGGAAAGATCGGACACAACACTAGAACTTGTTCAGTTCTATTTCCGAACCGTGTTCAAAGAAATTCTCAGGCCAGAAAAAGAATCTGCGGACAATGTGGAGATGGGGGGCACAATAAGAGAACTTGTCCTACTATCAATCCGCAAGCTGCTGCTGCGAGAAGATTGAGAAAAAGCAAGAATAAAGATCAACGTCGATGTAAAATTTGTAACACCGTCGGACACAATTCAAGGACATGCCCTCAAAGAGCACTGTAATTCCTTGATGAATGATGCCGGTTTCGCTTCACTGACCAGTGAAATGCGGCTGACGCTTTTCAACATAGGCTGCGATTCCTTCTTTAGCATCGCTGCTATTGAATAGAGATGCTTGTAATTCTCGCTCAAGTGCCAAGTGGTACTCGAATGGAATCTCTGGTCCAGTTTGGCATGAACGCTTGATATTTCCAACTGCCTTGACCGCCTTATTAGGCAAAGTGAATTGGCTGCAGTAGTCCAGAATATCTTCACGGAAACCTTCAGGTGAACCTTCAAAGATGTCGTTTAGGAGATTGAGGTTTTGTGCATCCTCGAAAGAGATTAAGTTGCCAGTAACCATCATTTCTAGGGCCTTTGCCTTGCCGATGAGGCGAGTTAGACGAGCTGTACCACCAGTTCCTGCTAGGACACCGAGGTTGATTTCAGGAAGTCCCAACTTACCCGAGTTCTTACGAGCGATACGGATATCCGCAGCCATAGCGATTTCAAGACCGCCACCAACTGCATGACCGTTAATAGCGCAAACTACTAACTTGGAGGTTTGTTCAAGTCGAGAAAGTGTTTCATTAGCGTGAAGACAGAAGTTGTACTTGAAGCCTGGAGTGACACTGTTCAACATTTGAATTGAAGCACCAGCGGAGAAGAAAGATGCTCCATTTCCGGTTAGGACAATTACTGTTACATCATCATCAAAACGTGCTTTCACAATTGCTTGGTCGATATCCCTCATCATTTCGTGAGTGTAAGTATTAGGAGAGCGGTCATTTTCACTGGTTAAAGGTGCACCAGCAGAATCTGAAGTTAATTCAATAACTGCGATTCCATTATTGGTTGTACCATAGTTGACAAGACGGTTGTCCATCGCTTCGAATTTGAGTTCATATGAGTCGCTCATAGACCGCCCAAAGGTGATAGCATTATGAACAAATCGCCACTAATATCATTGTCTATTTTGGGCTTATTGGTGATTCGGCGTCATTTGAAAATGATGTTTTCGCCCCACTGCGACGCACATTAGTCCACTTTTCAGCAACGGCCTTCGCTTCCGAACTCTGTTCCCACCAATCTCGCTTCAATGCTGGCCGGAATGGCATCCTCCGAACTCCGCGACCCATTGCTTTCGGGTCAGACTTTAGCATGAAGGGTGATACAATTGGGTAAAGTATTCTTTTCAACAATGTTGGGCGGAATAGTTTGGAAACCCAAACCAATCCGTCTCCATGTTTTTTCTGACTTCTCATCCAATTATTACACATTAATTTGAATGTTCTATCACCGACTCGATTCATTAGCCATCTATTGACAACACTAGTTTTGACATATGGCATCAATTTGTTGCGAACTTCAGTTTCATAATCGCATTCCCCGAGTATATCCTTAGCGGCTAAAGTTCCGCTCCAAACAGCCATTCTCATTCCAAAGCCCCACATAAAGTCCTGTAAACCTCCAGATTCTCCGACATAGTATCGTCCATCTTGCTTGTAATTGCGATTGATTGTAAAATCCCCTTTGCCACCAACTCTTTTGACAGGCTTCATATCAATATTTGGATATTTATTCTGATACCAAGCGATCGTTTCATTGAGGAAACGCTCAGACTTCTTTTGTTTCCGCCATAAACAGGTACATATCAAACCAACACCATCTACTATAATCATGTAAGAATACGAACCTGGTGCTAACTTATCATTTAACTGAAATGAAATATGGTTCGGATGCGATGTATGAAAAATCTCCCCGTATGCAACTGCTGAAGTTCCTTTGGGGCCGCAAGCAATTATAGTGCAGTCCTCTTCTTTGACTCGAGATTTATAATGTATTTTAGCACCTGCTTCCAAGGCCATTTGCTTGAATCCTTGATCGATAGTATGCTCACTCGTTCCCCGCTCAACAATCCTATACGCCACTCTATCAGAACTTGGGTTGGTGATTTTATCATCGGGATGAATTAGATCAAGAATTTTAAACTCGGTAGACTTAAATCGTTTGGAATCAAAACCCCATTCCTCTAACTGGTCAAAGAAATCGTCATCCATTGACCAATTTTCTAACGCTTGGAAATCACCATCAAAACGGGCACCTGAGTCGTCACGAATATCATGAACATGAACTTCTCTACCGGCTCTTGCCAATAATGTAGCAGATGCTAATCCAGACAGCCCTGCTCCCATAATATGGATAGCCGCCTCACCGCTCATGCTTACCCTATTGAGGAGTGAGGTTTGAATGATGCGCTTGCCTCGCATCTGCATGGGCGGCAATATTATCATTGAGGAAGCGCCAGTTTTTCTCGATGCAAATGCCCTATTAAATAAATTACCAAAACAAGGTTGCGGAGCAGTTGTGTCTTTTTTAGGAATCACCAGAGGTAAAGATGGTGATGCTGAAGTATTACGACTCGAATTTGATGCATGGCAAGATAAATTAACATCTGTATTAGAAGGATTAGCGCAGCAAGCGATCGATGATTTCTCTGTGACTGCAGTAGCGATGGCGCATCGTACTGGAAGTGTTGGCCCAGAACAGCCGATTGTTGCAATTCATGTTGCTAGCCCTCATCGAAAAGAAGCGTTTCTTGCTTGCCATTGGTTGATAGACGAACTCAAAAAGCAAGCGCCCCTATGGAAGAAAGAAGTCACCAATAAAGGTGAATCTTGGAAGGCAGGATTAGGCTGAACCGGATCAAAGCAATCTAATAATGGAGAGATAACAATGGAAAAAAGTATTCAAGGAATAGTAGAAATTGGTACAAAACCAGTAGTAGAGAGAAGAGCGACTGCAAGAGGAATATTGCATTTAGGTGTGCAAACTGGAATCGAAATTCAAAGTGGTAATATCAACAAAGGAGACGTTATCGAAGCTTCGACCATCGCTGCGATTCAGGCGGTAAAAGATACCCCGAGAATAATTCCACACTGCCATCCGATTCCACTTGAAGGATGCAAAGTTGATTGGTCTTGGCAGGAATACGCCAACGGCTGGGGTTTGGTTTGTGAAGTTCATGTCAGTGCTCATTACAAAACTGGAATTGAAATGGAAGCGCTGACAGGAGTTTGTGCTGGTTTATTATGCGCATTAGACATGGTTAAATCATTGGAAAAGGATGAACAGGGCCAATATCCTGACACCAGAATCACCGATATTGAAGTCGTTGAGAAATTCAAAGGCCAGTGAAAAGCCATCGTTTGTAGAGGAAAACTCAACCGCTTTGTTCATCAATTGGGCGCGCCCGCCAATGTATATGGGCAGTGTCTCCGACCTCCAAAAGCACTTTCTTGAAGCGGTTGACCAAGCGGCAATCGCTAGCGCTGAATGGCGCGGTAAGGGTGATAAAATGGCTGCTGACGCTGCTGCTGTTGAAGCGATGCGCCGTACCTTTGACAATGTTCCTTTTGATGGAAGAGTTGCAATTGGTGAAGGTGAACGAGATGAAGCACCTATGCTCTACATTGGTGAACAATTAGGAAATATGATCGGAGTTGCAGGTGCTGCAAAGATCGATATTGCAGTTGACCCGCTTGAATGCACAAATAATTGTGCAGATAATACGCCAAACTCGATTGCAGTTCTTGCAGCCGCACCTAGAGGAACACTTCTTCATGCTCCTGATTGTTATATGGACAAAATTGCAGCAGGACCTGCTCTTGCTGGCCATATTAGTCTCGATGGTAGCGTTCTGTACAATCTTGAACAGACTGCCAGTGTACTTGACAAACCAATTAGCGAAGTAAAGGTAGTCGCTTTGGATAGAGAGCGTCATGCTCAGTTGTTCAAAGAAATTCGTGGCGCAGGTGCTGACTTGAGCCTAATGGGTGATGGGGATGTTTCTGGCGCTATTTGGGCTGCTCGCCCCGACGGCCCATATGACCTGCTGATGGGAATTGGTGCCGCTCCTGAAGGAGTTATTTCTGCAACCGCAATTCGCGGTCTTGGTGGAGTATTCGAAGGAAGGCTAGTATTCAGAAATCCGCAAGAAGAAGCCCGTGCTGAAAACATGGTCGGTGATGATTTGACACGCCTTTGGGAAGCTAATGACCTGTGCAAGTCAGATGATGCTATTTTTGCAGCATCTGGTGTTTGTGATGGATATTTACCAGGCGTAATTGTGGGCGATAAAACGACTCAAACATTCTCAGAAATTATTGATGTAGAGTCAGGGACTGTCCGCAGAATGGACACTATTCGCCCACTTTGATGGAGACATTGAAGAAAGAGTAACCCTTCAACAAAATTATGTCGTCACACCAAGTACGACTGGAAGTTAGACTTCCAGAAGGACATTGGTCAGGAGATGTGACCAGAGCAAACCCTTCTGCCATTTTACGCATTGAGAAGCATATGCCCTTGAGCAGAGGAAGAGGGACTGCTAGAATTTCATCCAGTGAAGATATTTCTAAATCAATCGCTCAACATTCAGGTATTGAAGATTATAAAATAATGCAAAACAATTGTTATGACATTACTATTGAAGCGGGTGGTGGTGGCTTCCTCAAACCATTAGTTGATGTCGGTGTGATACCTCATACTCCATTTGAAGTACGCGATGGATGGGTGGATTGGACAATTGAGTGTTCACAGAA
>Ga0308022_1000075_pt1 | contig 36088 bp, 31 predicted proteins | sample Neamet353_FD_201297 | JGI IMG/M metagenome (GOLD analysis project Ga0308022, IMG submission 201297) | Marine microbial communities from water near the shore, Antarctic Ocean - #353 | ecosystem: Environmental > Aquatic > Marine > Unclassified | place: Southern Ocean | collected 2014-10-02 | reverse complement strand
TTAAGCTTAGTTATCGTGTGCTTTAATGATGGGTAGATTATCGAGTCATCACTTTAATTCGGCTTCCCGAGTAGTTATTAGAGTTCATGCCGCCATAACCTTTACCTCGCGCCTTAGCCAAGTATGAGCATCTGTAAAATGCCGCACCAAATGCTATGTCATCACCACGGTGTACTTTATACCAGTCGTTCTTTATCAGCACCATTGCTTACACAGACCCAGTAGGTATGGCTATTAATATATAGATGTACAGTTTCTGTACTCATGGGTATAGTAAAAAAGGCCGATTAGGGTACAGGTTTCGTTCTAGTTAACCGCTCTTAAAACCACTTTGAGTTCAGTTTCCGTACCCTTCCGGTACAGTTTCTGTTCTGGCGGATCTAATTTTCTTGGCCACCCTTGCTGCCGCTCAAGTGAGAAGTTTCTTGGTGGTGTGCGTGTGGGTGATTCGTCCAGATACTTGCCTGAACACTCGTTAATAGGCGCCCATGTTAAAGCATACAACCCTGCTTTATTTCTAATGAATTGGCCTTGCCTAGTAAGCATAATCATCTCTGCTGCCACCAGCTCTTTTATCGCTCGTGTCAGTGTGGCTTTTGAACGAAAACCACGCTCTTTCATCAGCGTCCATGCTGGACACAAGTCTCCGTTATTTCCACCTTTGTACGAGTAAGCCAACTCTACTAGTAACCTAATGGCGCTGGCACTCAGGCTGGTATAATCAGGACATTCCATCACTACCCGAGGTATACCTGCAAAACTGGCTTTTTGTTTATGTTTAGGTCTATTCATAACTCATCTCCATTCCGCTAGCACTCATGTGTTTGCTTTTGAGAGTTGATATAGTTACGAATATCTTCGACTTTCCAGACCGTAGTCCTTGGGCCAATTTTGTAAGATTTGGGAAACCGCCCTGATGCGACGCCTGCCCACCATGACGACTTTCCAACTGGGATGTGCTGCAAAACAGTTTTTATACGAACAAAGCCCGTATCAGGCAACTGGTAATTAATCATTTAGCTTGCTCCGTTACTGTTGAACCTTATTGGTCAACGCAAGACAAACTATGAGCAGGAATTAATTGCTCGCCTATTATTTCTTTTTAATAAGGGCAAGTTCCTTTTGCCACCCATCCATATCGTCAGTTTGCGCATAAAACAGATAGTTTTTCATGCCTAAACTAATTTCTGGAGAATTGGCCTTATACTGCTTTAACAGAGCAGCCTTGGCATCTGACCCGTATGTACCTTCTTTTTTATCTAAAAAGCTCTTCCAAACATCCTCTTTTGAAAGTTCTCCACAGGCCTGCTCTAGTGTTAAACCCATACTTTTGAGGCGATATATTTCTCCAGCTAGCATCACCTTTTCAAACACTCCCCACTTTGATTTTGCCCCCGCAGATTTGTGTTCTTTTAGTTCAGGCACATGTTCTTTTGCCAGTTTCAATGCAACCTGATACCAATCAATGACAGAAGCCCCAAGACCAATCGAGTCTGCCATAACCACCATTCTCTTATACTCTTCGCCTGCTCGGCCTGTTATTTTATTGTCAATTTGAAGTGGGGTTTCCAATAAACCAAACTTCAGCGGATCTAAGCCTTTTTTATTAGCCATGCTATCTCCAATATTAATTTGGTGAACATTAATACAATACGCTTAATTTAATCTGTGGACACAGCGTCCAAATAATCAGCCCAGCGTTGCATCATTGCTTTGCGCTGGGGTAGGTGCTTAGTGCGGTTGTACGCCCTACCTAGGCTATCCTTTACCGCGTGCGCTAACTGATGTTCTATAAGCTCTACACGCTCTTCTAGCACCTCATCTAAGATGGTTCGTGCCATTGCCCTGAAACCATGACCCGTCATTTGCTCCTTGGGTATACCCATACTGCGAAAAGCAGACAAAATAGCATTATCACTCATAGGTCTATTGAAATCTCTAGCCGATGGGAACACATAACTACTGGAATGACCCGTTAGTAAAAATTGCTCTTGTAAAATCGCTGAGGCTTGCTTACTTAGAGGCACAATATGATCCTCACCCGTTTTCATTTTGCTTCCAGATATTCGCCACTCAGATGTTTGGAAGTTTATTTCTTGCCACTGAGCGCAACGTAACTCTTTAGGCCGAACAAATACCAAAGGCGCCAGCTTTAAGGCAGATCTGACCGTAGCAGTACCTTGATAGTTATAGATCATATTTAAAAACCGACCCACATACTCTGGCTCAATTATGGCTGGAAAGTGTTGTTTAATGGGGGTTGGTAACGCACCCTTTAAGTCTGGTGTTATATCTCGCTCAGCTCGGCCTGTGGCAACCGCAAACCTAAACATCGACCCAACTACTTGTTTAAGCCTATGAGCGCTTTCCGTAGCTCCTCTTGCTTCAACACGTCGAAGTACTGACAGTAGTTGCGGTGGAGTGATATCGGTCACTGGTAAAGTGCCAAGGTAAGGCAATAGATCCCGCTCTAAGGAACGCAAAACTTTCACACTATAACCCAAACTCCACTTAAGGGTTTGCTGCTTATGCCACTCCCTTGCTAGGGTTTCTAGGTTGTTTGTATGAGCTTGCACCTGCTCAAGTTTTTTGGCTTGCTTGGCTTGTGATGGATCGATGCCTTGGTCTAGCATGTCTTTAGCGTCAGCACACATTTTACGGGCTTGTTTTAGCGAAACTTTAGGGTATACACCCATAGACAAAAGTTTTTCTTTACCTGCTATACGGTATTTAAGCCGCCAGTATTTTGACCCAGAGAGGACCACTTGTAAAAATAAGCCTCTCCCGTCGCCTAGCTTATAGCTTTTGTCTTTAGGTTTAGCCAGTCGTATTTGCGTATCGGTTAATGACATCATTCCACCATTTATTTAAATGGGGGTACATTCAGAGAGCATTTAGAGAAAATTGATTTATACCCCCAAATATACCCCTATTAATAACTAGATTAGGGGGTATCTTATTGGATGACCTTGGACACAGTATAAACAAAAAACCCAGCGATTGCTGGGCTTATAGGACGATGTAATACATCGCTGGATATGTAATTGGTGGAGCCTAGCGGGATCGAACCGCTGACCTCAACACTGCCAGTGTTGCGCTCTCCCAGCTGAGCTAAGGCCCCACACGAGGTATCAAGTCGATTGGGATGATACTGTTGTGACTTGATGGGGCCGTATTATAGGCACATGAGAAAGGATTGCAAGCCTATTTTTACTCGTTTGAGTAGAAAAAGACTGTTTTTAATCAATCACTTCGGCGCATATGCTTTATAGGGCTTGGTATTCTTTGTCCCACCGCTTGGCTTCTTTCTTAGACAGGCCACCCAGCAGCTCTACTGCATAGCGAATGCGTGCTCTTGTCATGTCTGGGCCTAGTATTTCCATGGCATCAAATACAGACACAGAGTTGGCAGAGCCTGTGATCACTACAAACAAGGTAGCAAACACATCTTTAGGTTTGATCTCTAAGGTTTCAGCCATGCCTTTACAGATGGCAAATATGTCGTCCTTTTGCCAATGGCGCAAGGCTTCCAAGCGCCACAAGGTAAACTGCAGCACTTTGCGCATTTCTTCTGGCTCTAGCTTTTTGTTGGCTAGATCTTCTTGTGTAAGCTTGAGCATGCCGCTAAGGAAAAACCCAGCCAATGGCAACACATCACTAAAGGTGTCCACACGGGGCTTTATAAGCGGCACAATGGGGGCTAAGAAATCATTATTAATAGCCCAGGTTTGCATGCGTTGCATAAATTGCGCATCAGATAGGTCTTCGCGTATCCATAGGCCGTTAAGCCAAGAAAGCTTTTCTTGATCAAAGATAGGCCCACCCAAAGACACGCGGTTTACATCAAAGTCTGCAATCATTTCTTCTAGGCTAAACTTCTCTCGCTCATCAGGCATAGACCAGCCCATGCGGCCTAGGTAGTTAAGCAACGCTTCAGGTAGATACCCCATGCGTTGGTAATACATAATGCTGGTAGGGTTTTTACGCTTGGATAATTTGCTTTTATCTGGATTACGCAATAGTGGCAGATGACAAAGCTGTGGCATGTCCCAGCCAAAGTAGCTATATAGCAGCTGGTGCTTAGGCGCGGAGTTGATCCACTCTTCGCCACGCAATACATGCGTGATGTCCATTAGGTGGTCATCCACCACGTTGGCTAAATGGTATGTAGGCATGCCGTCTGCTTTAAGCAACACTTGCATGTCTACTTGGCTCCATTCTATCTCTATGCTGCCACGTAACATGTCCTGAAATACACAGGTGCCTTCACGGGGCACCTTCATACGCACTACATAAGGCATATCTGCATCTAGGTTTTGCTGCACTTGAGTAGGCGACAACGATAAACCACGGCCATCGTAACCTATGGGGAGTTTGTTTTGCGTTTGGTGAAGACGCAGCTCATTGAGCTCTTGTGTGGTAGCAAAGCAGTAAAATGCGTGTCCGTTATCTACTAGTTGTTGAGCATAGTCTTTATAAATGCTGCCCCGCTCACTTTGACGATATGGGCCGTGCGGGCCGCCTACGTCTGGACCTTCACTCCATTTAATGCCTAACCAGCGCAGTGAGTCTAATATGGCTTTTTCAGATTCTGGAGTGCTGCGTTCTTGGTCTGTATCTTCGATGCGCAGTATGAACTCACCACCGTATTGCTTTGCAAAAGCTAGGTTAAATAAAGCAATGTAGGCGGTGCCTAAATGTGGGTCGCCAGTGGGTGATGGTGCAATGCGGGTACGAATAGCAGTCATGGTTTTTGATCTAAAAGTGGGTGCGGATTTGCGCTGTATTATACCTGAAACTGGGTTTATGTATATTGGTAGCTGTGAGGCTTTGGTGGCCGGTGAATTGGGGGCAAAAAAAAGCCCCAATAACAACATCAGTTGTTATTGGGGCTTTAAGGCTTCAATCTACCCGATTAAATGCCTATTTTATGTGCCTTTATGCACCTTTTTGTGGACGCATATCGTCTTTGCTAATACCAGCCACTTGCACTGGATTCTTCATAGCGTCACGACGGAACGGGTCGCCTAGCTCTTGGTTGATTAGGATTTCAATTAGCGTGGTCTTGCCCGCTGCTTGATCCACTAATGCTTGGCTAAGTGCATCGCTTACTTCGTCCATCGTGCGAGCTTGTACGCCTTTAAGGCCACATGCTTGTGCAATGCCTGCATAGTTTACGTTTTCGTCAAGCTCTGTGCCTACGAAGTTGTCGTCAAACCATAAAGTAGAGTTGCGCTTCTCTGCGCCCCACTGGTAGTTACGTAGCACTACCATAGTGATTGCTGGCCACTCGTCACGGCCAATGGCTGTAAGCTCAGTTACCGCAATACCAAATGCGCCGTCGCCAGAAAAACCAATTACTGGAGTATCTGGGCAACCAATCTTGGCGCCTACTACTGCTGGTAGTCCGTAGCCACATGGGCCAAACAAACCAGGAGCCAAATACTTACGACCTTCTTCAAAAGTAGGATAAGCGTTACCAATGGCACAGTTGTTGCCTATGTCTGAAGAGATGATCGCTTCTTTAGGCATAACAGATGCAATTGCACGCCAAACCATACGTGGGCTCAACCAATCTGGCTTAGCTTCACGAGCACGTTCGTTCCAAGTAGTACCTGGATCGTCTTCTTCGTGAGTCATGGCTTCTAGTTCTACATCCCAAGCCGCTTTAGTAGAGGCAATGCGCGCTTTACGTGCAGCACGATCAGTGTCGCCAGCTGTTGCTGAAAGTTGAGAGATAATACCGTTGGCTACTTTAGCAGCATCGCCTACGATACCTACTGTTACAGCCTTAGTTAAACCAATACGCTCTGGCTTAAGGTCTACTTGGATGATTTTGGCATTTTTTGGCCAGTAGTCAATACCGTAACCAGGCAAGGTAGAGAATGGGTTTAGGCGTGTGCCCAAAGCCAATACTACGTCTGCTTCTTGGATCAACTGCATGCCTGCCTTAGAGCCGTTATAGCCTAGTGGGCCTGCAAATAATGGGTGTGAGCCTGGGAAAGCATCATTGTGCTGATAACCACAACATACTGGAGCATCTAAAAGCTCAGCCAATGCCATAGAAGCTTCAATACCGCCAGCAGCCAATACCACACCTGCGCCGTTTAGGATAACGGGAGACTTAGCAGCAGACAAAAGCTTGGCAGCTTCAGCTACAGCCATTTCGCCACCTGAAGGCAATTCAAAGTCGATCATTGTAGGCAAGTTGATGTCTACAATCTGCGTGAACATGTCACGTGGAATGTTGATTTGAGCTGGGCCAGAAAAACGATGTGCGTTAGCAATAACACGATCTAGCACTTCTGCAACACGCGTTGGATCACGCACTTCTTCTTGATAACAAACCATGTCTTTAAACAAAGCCATTTGCTCTACTTCTTGGAAACCGCCTTGGCCAATCGTTTTGTTAGCCGCTTGAGGCGTTACCAACAAAAGAGGTGTGTGGTTCCAGTAAGCTGTTTTAACAGGTGTTACAAAGTTAGTGATACCTGGGCCGTTTTGAGCAATCATCATACTCATTTTGCCAGTTGCACGGGTGTAACCGTCTGCCATCATGCCGCCAGAACCTTCATGGGCACAATCCCAGAAGCTAATTCCAGCTTTTTCAAAAAGGTCAGATACAGGCATCATAGCTGATCCGATAATACCAAATGCGTGCTCAATACCGTGCATTTGTAATGTTTTTACAAACGCTTCTTCTGTAGTCATTTTCATAATGGTTACACCCTAATTAGGTTGAAAGTGAGTTAAATAAAATAGAAAATTTTAGACTTCTTAGGTCATGGGTAAATGATACTAAATAATTGGCTAAACCCTTAGAACCAAATGGGCCATTTCGATTAGCCCAGTTAAGGCCAATTGTCCTAGCTGTTTCTTCAAATTTTTAGCAAAAAAAACACTTAGCCTGCCTACACTATTAATGAGTAGGCAAACCAAGCGTAAAAGCACTGCCAGATGAAGAAACTGCTACCAGTAATTAGGCAACCACAATGCAATTTGTGGGAAGAATATGATCAACAGCAAACCGATTAGCTGAATTACCATAAACTGCATCATACCCAAATAAATATCTTTTAAGTCCCACTCCGGCACTACTCCTTTTAAGAAGTAGGCAGATAGAGCCACAGGAGGACTTAACCAAGCCGTTTGCAGGTTCACTGCGACCAGTATGGCAAACCAAATCAACAAGTCTGCCTGACTCAAGCCAAAGTCTAGTGTTTCTACCACAGGCAATAAAATAGGTACGATGATCAATACAATAGGCACCCACTCTAGGGGCCAGCCTAGCAAGAAAATCAATGCCAAGATGAAAAACAGCATAGCCCATGACGACATATCAAAGGACAAAAGTAATTCGGTTAGCATTTGCGGTGTGCCTAAGTTAGAGAAGACCGCACCAAAGAAGTTTGATGCTGCCACCAAGAACATGATCAACACAGTAATTTCTAAAGTTTTAATCAAGGCATCATACGTACCAACAACACTAAACTTTTTATAACCGATAGATAGAATTAACGATCCAAAAGCACCACACGCAGCTGCTTCTGCTGGAGTTGCAAGGCCTGCCACAATAGAGCCTAAAGAAAAGGCAATCAGCACTGTGGGTGGCACTAGCCCCATAAAGAATTCATACCACAAATCAGAGAAATAGAACCCTTTAGGTCTCACTGCACGAGCCCATTTAAACGCCCAAAACATAAAGCCAACCCATAATAATGGAATCACTAGCCCTGCAAGTGGGAAGAATGATATGGCGCCTTTAGTAGCCAATACACATAAGAATACAAACATGCCCAAACCAGACATGACAAGTATGACTTCTAGGCCATAGTAAGGTGAGGTTTCTGGCTGATCTTCTTCAGGCAAGATAGGCCCAAGATCAGGGTTAATCATGCATCGACCAATAGTGTAAATCATATACAAACTAGCCAATAACACCCCAGGCAGCACTGCCGCACGGAATAAATCTGTTACGGGCACTTCTAATACTGGGCCCATTACAATCAACATGATGGATGGCGGTATTAAAATACCTAAGGTACCACCTGCCGTAATCGCACCTGCAGATAGACGCACATCATAATTAGAGCGATTCATGGTTTTAGCTGCCATGATGCCCAAAATAGTCACCGAGGCGCCCACGATGCCGGTAGCTGCTGCAAAGATCATAGATACAAACAATACGGCTACAAATAGCGCACCACGTGTGCGAGACATCATCATTTGTACAGCGTTAAACAGGCGCTCCATTAGCCCTGCTTGTTCCATCATAATGCCCATAAAGATAAACAAAGGCACCGCTACAAGCTGATCGTTAAGCATGGTGGAGTTAACTTGAAGGGTAAGCAAGAAGAAAGCTAACTTGCTACTACCTGCTATGGAAGCAAACACAAATCCAAGAAAAATCAAGGTAAAGGAAATAGGGAAACCAATGAAAATAGAAAACAACATGGCTGCCAACATAAGCATACCAATCATAGGTTTTGAAATATTTACATCACCTAGTGCACTTGCTATCCAATCACCTAAGGGTAAAACATCAGGATAAAACACGGATACAAAAACACACGCCAAACCAATTAAATAGAATGGAAAAAAGCTTAAAAACTTCGCTTCTCGCTGCTTGCCCATTTGATGGAAAGCACGGAATAGCTCAGGGAAACCTTGTAAAAATAGCAATCCTGCACCGATAGGCATAAATATGCGCGCAGGCCATAAGTAAGGTGCCCATGTCGAGTCAGCACTAGCATCTTCCCAAATACCCCACTCTTCACCCCAGCCATTGAATCCTAAAGAGTCACCAGCAAAACCTAGTGCGCTCCAAAAGAAGAACAACATGGCAGGGAAATAGAACATCATATATAACACTGCATCCACAGTGGCTTGCGTTCTCTCGTGCCAATTACGGAAGATAAAATCAGCGCGAATATGCACACCACGCATCAAGGCATAGCCTGATGCAGCCATAAATATGACACCTCCAAGCATTCGACTGATGTCATACACCCAAGTGGTAGGCCCCAAATTCACAGCCCGAGCAAGGTCTCCCAAGTCATAAGAAACCAGTAGAGCAAACATACCGCGAGAAAATACTTCAGTAACCATTACAGCCACTAAGGGAATAATAGCCAAACAAATGATGCGCCCCATCCACAAGTTCAGCACATCAATGAAAGCTGTTATGGGCCGCTGCCAAGACGTCATGTCCTCTGGTGTTTCACCAGGTTTTTCAGCGCGCCGCTCTGCAATTAATTCATCGGTGATTTCAAGTTCACCAATGTCTGTTGTTTGTGTCGCCATGCCGGCTTCCTCTTATTATTGTATTTAAAAAATATACTACTGGTCTTCATAAAAGCTAACTAAAGACACAAAGCTTATTGTTACAGAGTGAAAAATCTATTATAGGCTCCTGACCAAACGCGCCAGAAGACTATGATAAAACTCTTACCATTCTAAAAACCGGCCTAGCACAAAGTGCTAGACCGTTATCAAGTTAATATAAAATATTACTTGAGACTGTCGGCAAAAGCCTTACCTAAACTAGCATTAGATGCTTGAGCACCTGACCAGAAAGGCACTGCGATTTCAGCGAAGTCTTTTTGTGACTGCCAAACTTCTGCAAAGAATTCATTATCATCAGAAGCTTTTTGAAGCAGAGCATTAGCTGCATTCATATACTCAGGGAAATAATCTGCAGGCGTATCATGCAATTGCACACCATGATTTTCGGTTAAGTCTTTAAGAGCTTTACCGTTCTCATAGATACGATAAGAGATCGCTTTTGACAATGAAGCATTAGCAGCTACTTCTATAGCTTTCTTTTGCAACGTTGTTAAAGAGTCATAAACATCACCGTTTAAGTACATGTCAGCATTTACCACTACCTGGTGAAGACCTTGTAGGTAATAATGCTTTAATACTTTTTGGAAACCAAACACACTGTCAGGCTTTGGACAGCACCATTCGGCAGCGTCAATTGTGCCTTTTTCAAGTGCAGGTAGTATGTCACCACCACCCATTGCAACAGAGGCTACGCCAATGTCTTTATAAGCTTGACCTACCATGCCTGGAGGAGCACGGAAACGCAGCTTACGGAAGTCATCCATAGAGTTAATTGGCTCAGGGAACCAACCCAAAGCTTCTGGGCCTACAGGTTGTAACATAAAGCCTTTAACGTTTACGCCCATTTCATCCCACAAACGGTCATAAAGCTCTTTACCACCGCCGTACTGGAACCAAGAAAGGAAGGCGATGTTATCAAGGCCTACACCTGCACCTGCGATTGGCGCACCAAATAGGTTAGCCGCTGGATGCTTACCACCCCAATAATGGGTCCAAGCAAAACCACCATCTAGCAAACCAGCATCAATAGCGTCGATGATGTCAGTGTTACCAACCACTGAACCGCCTGGCAATATTTCAATGTTCACAGAACCGTCAGTCAAGTCACTTACATCTTTAGCAAATTCCTTTAACATGTGAACTTCATCAGATTTAGTGCCAAGTACTGATTGCACACGAATAGTCACGTCTTTTGCAACAACTGCAGTAGAGCTAATAATCAGCACACCAGCAGCAACAGCAACCTTCATTTTATTTAAAACGGACATAATGTCCTCCATTTTTATTGTTTACCTTCTAGATCACTGTTTACGTCTGCTACATGGAAGGCTTCATGCAACATCCCACAAGGGGACAACAGAGGTTTTATAGCTAGCCGGTTAATAACCCACTAGACAATAAATTCATTACACCGTCATACAACATGACACAAGTTAAGTATACTAGGAATAATAATCCAATATAAGATATCCATGGATACTTTAGCATGAATCTCATAATAATTGAGGCAAAAAAGGCCATCATAATAATGGCAAATACCAAACCAAAAATCAGTAGCTGAGTATCTTCTCTGGCAATGGCTGCAACCGCCACTACATTATCTAAAGACATAGAAATGTCTGCTACCGCAATAGTAAATAATGCACCCAACAAACTATCTTTACCCTGCACGGCAGTGACTTCGTTAGGGTTAGCTGCGTTGTTAGTAAACTCAACAATTTCGTGATAAAAACGCCAACATACCCACGCTAGCAATAAACCGCCAATAATCAAAATACCCGGAATATCAATTATATAGGTGGCTCCAGCAGCAAAAATAATGCGGAAAAAAGCCGCTAATCCCATGCCTACAGCCAGCACCATACGGCGCTTCTCTGGCGCTATGCCTGCTGCCACCATACCAATGACTATTGCGTTATCTCCAGATAAAATGATATCTGCAAAAATGATCTGTATCAGACCTGTCCAATCAAACATTAACGCTCTCCTGCAAAATCATTGCGGCTACTTTTTCACCAATCATAATGGCTGGCGCATTGGTATTTCCTGAAGTAATAATGGGCATAATAGACGCGTCAGCTACACGTAAGCCTTCTATGCCATGCACCTTAAGCGCAGAGTCAACTACAGCCATATCATCTTGCCCCATTTTGCAGGTGCCTGTGGGGTGATAAATAGTGGTGGCAGTTTCCCTTGCCCAGTCAAGAATACCTGCATCAGATTCTTCGCCCACACTTTCGCCTGGGCTAAATTCTTGTGTGATAAGTGAATTCAATGGGGCTTGTTTGGCAATCTGGCGAGCCATTTTTATACCCGCCACAATAGTTTGTTGATCTAATTCTGTGGCTAGGTAGTTGGGGTGAATGTCTGGATGGTCTGCAAACCGATCAGACACTATGCTTAAGTGTCCTGAACTTTGCGGACGCATTTGTAATACAGACGCTGTAAACGCATCAAATTTATGTGTACCTTCAGCGGGTGAATCGGCGCTAAAGGGTTGGATATGAAATTGAATATCTGGGCGATCTGGGCTTAGATGTGACTTCACGAACCCTGTGCCAAGGCTTGCTGCCATAGTCATGGGGCCTGTTCGGTTTAATACATATTGCAGGCCAATAAGGCCCTGCTTAAACCAATTGCTTATTTCTGTATTAATAGTGCTGGCAGCGCATTTAAACACTGGCCTAGCTTGTAAATGATCCTGTAAATTTTGTCCAACACCTGGCAACTCTTTAACTATTTTAATCTTATGGGGATTGAGCTGATCAACACTGCCTATACCAGACACCATGAGTAATTGTGGTGAGCCTATAGCCCCAGCACACACAATGACTTCTTTGTTAGCTTTAAGTAAGCCATCTGCTAACTGCACTCCCGTTGCGCGCTTACCTTCAAACAGCAGCTTTTCTACACAAGAGTTGGTAAGAATTGTAAGATTGCTGCGGCTACGCGCTGGGTTAAGGTATGCCACAGCAGAGCTGCAGCGCCTGCCTCTTTTAGCAGTGAGTTGAAACAGACCTACGCCTTCTTGGTCTGCCCCGTTGTAATCTTTGTTTTCAGGATAGCCACAATTTTTTGCTGCTTGTAACCATGCATCTACCACAGGTCTGCTTACGCGAGTCTTTGACACTGTAAGCGGCCCACCTTGGCCTCGTAATGGACTACTTTGACCTTGCCAATCTTCAGAGCGCTTAAAATAGGGCAAGACATTGTCCCATTCCCAGCCTTCATTGCCTAAGTTTGCCCAGTCGTCAAAGTCTTGAGCTTGGCCGCGCACATAAAGCAGCCCATTAATAGAGCTACTACCACCCAACACTTTGCCTCTTGGCCAAGGTATTGAGCGGCCATTAAGGCCAGAACAGGATTTAGTTTTATAGCACCAGTCTGTGGACGGATTACCCATAGTTTTAAAGTAACCCACCGGAACATGGATCCAAGGATTTAAATCTCGGCTTCCTGCTTCAAGCAATGCCACTGTGTGGCAGCCATCTTGTGATAATCGGTTGGCAACAGCACACCCTGCTGAACCAGCTCCTACCACAATGTAGTCAAATTGCCTTTGCATTAATAACCTCTAAATAAAATAAATATCAATAAATGAGACTTTTATGCTCAATTTATGTATTATATGTACAGAAAAACACATTACCTGATTGAACTCAAGCTTTTATTGAAGATTGCGTTAACATGGCGCTTATATAAATAACTCAAAAGGGAGTAAACATCTTGTCCGATTCACCAAGAATAGCGACTAACATGAGATTGTTTTACATTTTAGATGTGCTGGCCACGCAACAATCTCCACTGACTCCCTCAGAGATAAACCAACATTTAAACTGGTCCAAACAAACCGTGCACAGGCTATGTAAGTCCATGGTAGAAGAAGGCTTCTTGCAATATGACGTCAATGGTAAACGACTATTACCAAGCACTACCATGCGTACTTTGGCCAACGGATTATTAACCAGTGATTGGCATGCTAGTGCTAAACATCAAATTTTAGAAAAACTCAGTGGCAAGGTAAAAGAGACCGTCAACTTTGTTATACCAGAACGTCCGGGAATGATTTACCGAGATAGGGTACAAACTAACTGGGCGTTTCAAATTCACTTGCCTATAGGTAGCCACGTGCCGTTTTATTGCACCGCCAGTGGCAAAACTTATCTTGCCAGCCTAAGCCCCAAAAATCGCCACACCATGGTAGAAAGCCTGCACCTTGAAGCCATCACAGCTAACACTGTAAATAGCGTTGAGTCGCTGCTAGAAGAGCTTACGCTAGTGCAAAAGCAAGGCTTTGCTCTAGATAATGAAGAATTTTATGTGGGTATGATTGCTATTGCAGTGCCAGTGTTAGATCCAAAAGGCCGCTACCATGGCGCTTTAGGCATACATGGGCCGACTTTGCGCTTAGATTTAAGCTCAATTAAGGACCACTATAGCGATTTAAGGTCTGCAGCCAACCAGCTTAGTGAGCTTATATTTTCGGTGTAATTAAGTGCTTACTCAGGTCATAAGGTGTGTCGCAATGTAACTGCGACATAATTTGCTCTAGCTCATCTAAAATTAAATCAAGCGCGTGAGCTGCACCGTCTTCACCATGAGCAGCCACTCCATACAACATAGCTCTACCAGTAAATACCATTTGCGCACCTAAAGCTAAATACCGAGCTACATCCACACCAGACTCCACCCCACTATCTGCCATAATTGTGGTTTTATGGCCTAGTTCATCAGCAATAGCTTTAAGACATAAAGCGCTAGGCTGTGCAGCATCTAACTGGCGCGCTCCATGGTTAGACACAATGATTGCATCAGCGCCAAGCTCTATCGCTTGCGTGGCATCTGCTACATGGCTTATACCTTTGACTATGAGGTTATGTGGCCACATTTGGCGTATTTGCGCTAATGTTTGAGCATCTACTACAGCACGCATACGGGTACGCATAAACTGCGCTGCATCACTCATAGCCATGGTAGAAGAATCCATATATGGCGTCAGATTGGCAAATAGAGGCAAGCCATGAGCTACAGTAGCCATGCTCCACTTAGGCCTTATCATTGATTGAAACACACTTGTGGGAGTGATCTTTGGTGGCACACTTAAGCCACTTTTTATGGCCCTTATACGCCTACTTGGTGTGGGCACATCAAGGGTTACAACAAGGTTTTTACACCCACTTTGCTCTACCCGCCTAAGTAAATCTGCACCTATAGCAGCATCTGACGGGGGATAAAGCTGAAACCAAAAATTTTCTTTAGCATGCACCGCTGCGTCTTCAATTGACAAAGTAGACACAGTACTTAATACAAACGGGATATTAGCAGCATGGGCAGCACGGGCGTGCATGGCAGAGGCATTTGGCCACACTAAGCCAGTTAGCCCCAAAGGGGCCACGCCACCAGGCGCATTATAGCTTTGGCCTAACACATGGGTAGATAAATTTGGAGCTGTATGGGGCGCCAAATAGTCTGGACGTAAATGCACATTATTTAATGCTGTTCTATTATTGGCTACCGCTGTATTGGCGTTGCAGCCTTCCTCTATGTAGTCAAAGACAAAAGTTGGAATACGTTTTTTCGCACGTTTTTTAAGATCATCGATACAGGCAGATCTTAAGAGCAACTGATCCATTACTGTGTCCTGCTATAGGTGATGGTCTGGCTGTAATACAATTTTAGCTGCGGCAGCACGTCCGTAATGTAAGTCTGAGAATGCTTGAGCACCTTCACTTAAGGGCCTAAGTTCTACCCATCTCAAATCGCCTAAACGATCAGAACAAAGCATATCTAACGCAGCTTGCATGTCTGCTGGAGTATAACAATAATTACCTAAAACAGTGATTTCTTGCAAAGTGATGCGGCGTATATCTAGACCTTCATGGCTATTTTGTAAACCCACATGAGAAATAATACCACCCGCTGCAACCTGCTCACTGGCCATGGCCCGAGTAACTCCTGCACCTACACAATCAAACACTACATCATATCCACTGGCACTTGGTGCAGTTTGGGTGCTTGGGTCAAATACGGTCACTATGTTTTGCTGGTCAATGGTATTTCTGCGCAACGCATTGGTTTCTGCTAAATCGATATTACAACAACCCTTAGCTGATAAAATAAGCGCCGTTAACAAACCTACCGCACCACCGCCAATCACCAAACAACGCTGTTCTGATAAAGGTCGATAGCTCACCCGCTCTACTAAAGCCACGGCATGCAGTGCTGTAGCTGTAGGCTCTGTAAGGCATGCAACCCATGGTTTTACATTAGCAGGGGGAACAAGCAGATTAGTCTCATCAATGACTAGATATTGCGCATAAGCACCTGCTAAACGCATACCAATGATCTCACGATCGCTGCATAAATTAGCTCTGCCAGACAAGCACGGCGCACAGTGTCCGCAGGTCATTAATGGGTTGATGACCACGTGTTGGCCAGTCTCATGCCTTGATGAAGTGACGACCTTACCTGCCACTTCATGACCTAAAATAAGAGGCGGTACGCGCCGCTCATCCAAGCCATGGTAAGCGTGCATGTCTGAGCCACAAATGGCAGTAGCTGCCACTTCAATTAGCGCTTGATTTGGGCCAGCTACTGGCTTCATTTCATCACGGTAATGTACTTCTTGAGTGCCTGTATAAACTAAAGCTTTCATGGTCATGGTCGCCGCCTTTGGGTGATTAATAGCCTGATCAATCAGGCTATAGATAGTTTTTATAGGGTAATAAAACCTACAAACTAATGACTTAAATCAAATGTTTCCGTAGGGAAATATTTACTCAAGCGGTCATCACCACTGCGAGCGTGCCCTTCCATACCTTCTAGGCGAGAAATACGAGCTGCAGCTGCACCTACTTCGCGGTTAGCTTCGCGGGTCATACGTTGAGTGGTAACCGTTTTAATAAACTTACCTACTGACAAACCACCCGTATAACGAGACGCGCCTTTAGTAGGTAAAATATGGTTAGTGCCAGAACACTTGTCGCCGTATGTTACTGTTGTTTCTTCACCAACAAATAAAGAACCATAGTTGTTTAGATTATTTACCCACCAATCTAGGTCATCACAATGAATTTCTAAATGCTCCGCAGCATATTTATCACTTACTTCTACGGCTTCTTCACGAGTGTCGCATAAAATTACTTCGGCATAGTCTGCCCATGCAGATCGTGCTGCAGAACGAGACGGCTCAGGCATAGATTCAATTAAGCCAGGCACTATTTCGATGGTTTTTCTAGCCACTTCTGCATCTAAACTAATCAACCATACAGGTGAATCTGGGCCATGCTCGGCTTGGCCTACCAGATCACTTGCTACAATTCGCGGGTCTGCAGTGTGGTCGGCAATGACCGCAATTTCTGTAGGACCTGCAAACATATCAATGCCTACACGACCAAACAACATGCGCTTAGCCTCGGCTACAAAACGGTTACCAGGGCCTGCCAAAACATCAGCAGATCGACCAGTGAATAAACCAAACGCCATGGCAGCGATACCCTGTACGCCACCTAGCGCAAGTATACTATCTGCACCACAATAGTTTGCAGTGTATAAAATGGCATCATTTACACCTGTGCCTGGTTTTGGTGGCGAACATGCTACCACGTGCTTTACACCAGCAGCCTTAGCTGTGGCTACAGACATAATGGCAGAAGCGACATGAGAATAGCGCCCACCAGGAATATAACAACCTGCAGTTTGTACTGGAATTTGACGCTGACCTGCCCACAAGCCAGGAGATAGTTCTACTTCAAAATCTTGCAGTGCTTGACGCTGTCTTTGAGCAAATTTGTCAACACGTTCATGGGCAAAACGAATGTCATCTTTTACTTGTTGTGTCAAACGCGAAGTCGCTTGGTCTATGTCATCGCTAGTCACAAGAATATTACCATGGTACCCATCTAGCTTAGCGGCGTAATCTACACATACCTGCTCGCCACCTGCTTCAATTTCTGCCAACATTCTTGCCACTGTGGCACGAGTATCATCTTCACCTGTTGCAGATGATTTTTCAGCTTTCTTTAAGTAACTAATGGTCATGGTGTAAATCCTCGATAAGTTTTGTATGCGCTTACATTTAATAATTGTGGCTATAGTAGACCATTAAAATGACACAAACAAGCACATAAATGTTTTTTGTATGCGCTTACATTTTTCCAGTGTATACTCAAGTTCAATATTGAAAGAGCTAAAACCATAGTGAACCTATTAAATAAGCAAGCCACACAAGGCGATGTAGCCAAGGCTGCTGGCGTTTCTACAGCCACTGTATCTCGGGTTATCAATCAACCTGACTCTGTGCGCATGCCTGTAAGATTGCGCGTAGAAGCAGCCATTACTCAGCTGCAATATGTTGCCGACGCTGCAGCACGCGCATTAGCAAGTAAACGCTCTCGATGTATTGGAGCAGTAATCCCTACCCTTGCCAACGCTATTTTTGCCGATGGTATTGAAGCCTTTCAAACTCAATTAAATGAAGCAGGCTTGAGCTTAATGCTCACCTCATCTAGTTATGATACAAAACACGAGCTCACTCAAGTGCGCACACTCATAGAGCGTGGAGTGGATGCAGTTATGCTAGTAGGGCTTGATCATGATCCGTTAATTTATTCCTTGCTACAGCAGCGAAAAATTCCCTATGTACTTACATGGGCATACAATAAAGATTGCCCTCATCCTTGCGTAGGGTTTGATAATTACGCAGCTGCTAAGCTTATACCCACTCACTTAGCCAATCTTGGGCATCAAAAATTTGCAGTCATTAATGGTATATCAAAAGGTAATGACCGCGCTTTTGATCGCTTACAAGGTATGCAAAATAGCCTGTTAGCCCACGGTATTACCTTAACCAAAAGCGCTATTATTGAGTGTAATTACACTATTGAAGAAGGCCGTGAAGCGTGCCGAACATTATTAATGTCACAACATCCTCCTACGGCTATTTTATGCAGTAATGATGTCTTGGCAACAGGGGCGCTACTAGAGTGCCAGTCGTGTGGCATTGATGTGCCAGAAGAGGTCTCTATTGCAGGGTTTGATGACTTAGCCATCAGCGCAAATCTTACTCCAAGCCTTACTACAATTCATATCCCCTTCAAACTTATGGGACAAAAAGCTGCACAATATTTGATTAATCGCTTAGCGGGTGAAACACCACCAGCTCAACAAGAGCTAAGCATTGAGTTACGTTTAAGAAACTCTACCAGTGCACCGCGCTAAAACAGCCGCTTTTGTGAGGTGAAAGTACAATACTATTATTGCTGCGATAGTCTTTTTCCACTCACTAAGAGCTTTTCAAGTAATGGTGCTGTTTGCCAATAAAGGCCATGGCCACCGTTCTGATAGGTTTTAATACCTGCAACTACTTTTTGCAAACCTATTTGATCTGCGTAATACATGGGGCCTCCTAAGTAGCGAGGAAAACCATATCCATTAAGCCAAATGGCATCTATATCACTGGCTTTAGTGGCAATACCATCTGACAAAATTTGAGCGCCTTCATTAATAAGAGCAAACACTAATCTATTTTGTATTTCTGCTTCACTAATGTTGTCTCGCTGCACCACCCCTAGAGCAATAGCCTCTTTGGCAAGCATCGCCAATACTTTTTCATTGGCTTCAATTTTTTGGGTGTTGCTGTCATAGTCATAAAAACCTGCGCCAGTTTTTTGTCCTAAACGACCCGCTTCAACCATAAGATCGGCTGCTCGAAAATACAAAGGGTCTTGTTTAAGCTGTGGGTTTTCTCTGCGAGCTTTATAAGCAATATCAATACCAGACATGTCATTAACCGCTAAGGGGCCCATAGCCATACCCCAACGAATCATGGCAGTATCAATTTGATGAGGGCTTGCGCCTTCCAATAGCAACATGTTCGCTTCTCGACCGTAACAGGCATACATTCTGTTACCCACAAAACCATAACAAACCTTTACAGCTACGCTAACTTTACCTAGCGCTTTACCTAATGCCATAACCGTTTTAAGCGTGTGCTCATCGGTCTCTTGAGCACACACCACTTCCAATAGTTTCATAATGTTAGCTGGCGCAAAAAAGTGCATTCCTAATACTTTTTGTCGACGTGAAGTAGATTTAGCAATTTCATCAATGTCTAAATAAGATGTATTGGTTGCCAAGATGGCATCCACTTTGCACACTTGATCTAAGGTGGTAAATATCTGTTGTTTAACCGCCATGGTTTCAAAAGCCGCTTCAACCACTAAATCTGCATTAGCTAAGTGCTCATATTCACATGTGCCTTCAATTAAATTCATGCGATGATTAAGCTGTTCTTTATTTATTAGTCCACGAGTTAATGCCTGCTCAAACCTTTTACGTATACCACTTAACCCACGTATTAAGTTGTCTTCGTTGGTTTCTAATAACTTAACGGGCAGACCTGCATTAGCAAAACACATTGCAATACCACCACCCATGGTGCCTGCACCTATTACCGCAACCTGAGCAATAGGTAGTAATCTAGTATTTTTAGTTTGACCTTGTGCCACAGATAATTTAGACGCCCCACGTTCAGCAAAAAATGCATGGCGCATAGCGCTAGATTGTGAGGAATCACGGCATAGAATAAATAGCTCACGCTCACGCTTCTTTCCCGCCTCAAACGTCATTGATACTGCATTTCCAATGGATTCAATAGCATATTGTGGTGCTGCTTGGCCTCTAGCTTTTTTAGATAACTTTATACGCCATTGATCAAATAGATGGTTATCTAGGCTACTAGCATCAATCTGCACTTGAGAAGCACGTGGCAGCTGCATAGGTTTTTGAACACCATTTTCTACAATTTGCCTTGCAAAATTCAAAGCACATTGAAGTAAAACATCCTCTTCTTCCCCACATGAAGCTACTTCAGTTGCTTGCGCCAAAACATCAATCACACCACAGTCAAAAAGTACGTTGGCACTTTGAGGTTTGCCTGAAGTAATCATTTCTAACGCCATTTCTACACCAGCCAATCTTGGTAGTAGCTGTGTGCCTCCTGCACCAGGAATCAGGCCCAAGTTGACTTCTGGCAATCCACACTTGGTACCAGGCATGGCCACCCTGTAATGGCACGACAAGGCTACTTCAAAGCCGCCCCCCAGCACTGTACCAAACAGTGCTGCTATTACAGGCTTACGGCACTGGTCTAATTGCGCAAGTACATCAGGCAAGTGCGGCGCTAATGGGGGTTTGCCAAATTCAGAAATATCTGCACCTGCAATAAACGTGCGGCCACTGCAACCAATGATAATAGCTTTAACTTTATTGTCATTTTCAACCGTGTTAAGGCAAGTGACAATGCCTTGACGCACTGCGTGAGATAACACATTCACAGGTGGGTTGTTGATAGTTATTACGGCAATTAAACCCTGCTTTGACAAGGTCACTGGACCATGATTATGTTTTTTAGACGGGTTCACAATGATTAATCCTAATTATAAAATGGATGATATAAGCGTATTAAGTAATACCGCCAAAACGGGTAAAAAAATTCTCACTAGGTTCTGGCATAGGACCTTGGGCATTGGTTATTGTTTCACCAATATAGCAAACTGAAGACTTCGCCAACTTTTTGTAGGCTCGCTTGACTAGGTCTTGGGCTTCATGGCCCACCCATCCAGGGGGCAACATGGCCACTGGCAAGTCAGGGTCACGCAGTAAAATACGCCTATAGTCATGAATCATGGCTTGACGTAATAAAAAACACTCGTCAGGATCTGGTAATGTAATGAATATTTTTTGGCAGATAGGTCGATAAAAATGTAAAAAATCTTTGTAGTAGGTTTCTAGCTCAGATAGTTTCCATCGATTCTTGATTAAATCTTTAAGCACACCCTGTGAGTTTAGATCTGACGTTGACGCATTGAAAACCACTAAATCATTAACGATACCTAATTCATGAATAAGTTCGTCAAGTGAAGATCGCTCTGATGATGGATGTGCATAAAGCCCACCCGCCAAAGTATTGAAGCCTTGCCATATCAAGCTCTTTTTAAAGTCTTCTAATTTTACATCAGGCACAGAAACGGCCAATACTAAGGTCCAATTATTGTTCCACTGAGGTTGTTGAAAAGCATAGATACGCCGTGCTGCTTTTTCATAGTGCCCTGTAGCAAGATCTGTAAAACAATAATAGCTGCACCTACCCACTTTTTTAACTTGCAACCAATCATTTTGCACTAGGCGGTAAACTGACGTTCTAATTTGACGTTCATTAAAGCCAAAGGGTGCTAACCCCTGAATCAAGCTGGCCAAAGATACCCAACTACCATGTTGAGACACCACGTCACCAAACACTGTAACCAACATAGAGGTGCAGCTTATCGTGCTGTCTTTAATATGCTTTTGAATCTTTTTGATGCGTTTTACTTTATCGTTCACTTTGTCATTACCTATCATCAAAACTCACGACCACTTCGTCTGACACCGGGTGCGCCTGACACGTTAATATGTAGCCCGCGGCTACTTCATGTGGTTCAAGTCCATGACTAATGTCCATGTCTACTTTTCCTGATATTAGCTTAGCCTTGCAGGTAGAGCACACACCAGCCTTGCAAGAATATGGCAGCTCCATGCCATTATCCATGCCTGCATCTAAAATATTTGAGCCCACTACCGCCAGGTCAAAGTCGATGGAGCGCCCATCAGAAATTACAGTGACTTTACTCGTTTTTTCTTCACCATAATTTTTTATGCGTAACTTAGATTTTTCTAACATGATGTTAGAGTCTGCCGATGAATTGGCAAATAATTCATAGTGAATCTGTTCACTGGCAAGGCCTTCCAACCTAAAGCCATGGGACACTTCAGAAATCATAGATTCAGGTCCACAAATAAAAGCATCATTGGTATCAAGGATATTAATGATGTTATATTTTTGTAGCATATAGCCTTTTTTATTATCAATTTTGCCTTTTAAAAGCGTAGAACCTTGGTCCTCTTGGCTCATTATATTGACCCACTTAAAGCGATTTAAGTAGCGGCTCTTTATAAAACTAAGTTCTTCTTTAAACATCACTGTATCGGTACGTTTGTTGCCATAAATCAGCGTTACTGTGCTGTCAGGCTCGGTGCTCAATACAGAAGAGATAATTGATAAAATAGGTGTAATGCCACTGCCTACTGCAAGGCACATGTAGCTTTTCTCATGACTTACATCAAGCAGCGGGGTAAAATTACCTTGTGGTGGCATGACATTAATAGTGTCACCTGCCTTAAAATGATTATTGGCATGGTTTGAAAAAAGCCCTCCACCCACCCGTTTAATCCCCACACGCAAGTGTCCGTCATCCACGCCACTACATATAGAGTAAGATCTTCGGTGTAACTCACCATCAATGCGTGTTTGTAACGTTAAAAACTGGCCAGGTCTAAACGCAAAGGTTTGTTTTAAGGCATCTGGCACTTGAAAGCTCACCCTAATAGCTGTCTTTGTTTCAGCTTTAACATGATCTATTATGAGTGGATAAAAATGAGTATCTGACACAAATATTACCTAAATATGTTTAAATAAATCAAAGGGTTCACTACAATCGTTACATTGGAATAACGCTTTGCAAGCTGTAGAGGAAAACTCACTTATCATACGTGTTTGATGGGAGTCACAATGCGGGCAGCGTACTTTTGTTGTTTCATTCAGCTCTAGCGTGGGCGACAAGCCCCCATTTTTTGGGTCAACCATATCGTTTGGTGGCGCTATGCCATAACCACGTAATTGTGCACGTCCTTTGTCGGTCATCCAGTCTGTAGTCCAGGCAGGTGTGAGTTCAAATTCAATTTTGACCTGCGAAAACCCTTCCGTTAAAAGTAACAGGGTAATATCTTCACGGATGACATCCATCGCTGGGCAACCAGAATAAGTGGGCGTGATGGTCACCGTGACCATTTTTTCATGTTGGCTAATGTCTTTTAATATGCCAATGTCCCACAAAGATAATACTGGTATTTCAGGATCTTTTACTGCATCTAGCAAGGTCCATAAATGCAGCACTTTTGAATTTCGCCTAAACTGTTCTCGTTGATATTGAATACTGGGCTTTATAGGTATCAAAACCGTTTTTTGAATGGCCATAATTTTACCAGTTAGCCCCAGGAAATGAGCGATACACAAACTGCATTTGAGTAAGTAGGTGGCCTAAATGCTCACTATGGTAACCTTTGCGGCCACCTCTCACAGCCCAATCTTGTTGTGGAATATTAAGGCCGGCTTCTTCAAAAATAGCTTTAACATCAGTCAGCCAAGGCTGCTTTAGGGCCGCACAATCAACCGCTACGCCTGTATCGATTAAACGCTGTTCCAGTGCATCTGATTCAAATAATTCATGGCTGTAACCCCAAATATCATCAATAGCCAGTTGCATACGTTGCTTACTTTCTGTCGTACCGTCACCTAATCGAAGAGTCCATGAGGTACTACGTCTGCAGTGGTAGGTGGTTTCTTTACGTGCCTTTTGTGCGATAGCCACAAGGGTTGGATCAGCAGATTTTGTCAGTGCCAGCAAATAATATTTATTATATAGATCAACCAATAACTGGCGTGTAATGGTGTAAGCAAAATCCCCTCTAGGCAATTCGTTAATCAAATAATTTTCGAATTGACGCTCATCTCGCAAAAAAGCAAAATCATCTTCCGTTTTCCCATCATCACTTAGGGTGGCAGCGTAGCCATATAGCATTCTTGCACGGCCAATATAGTCCAGAGCCACGTTACCCAAGGCGATATCTTCTTCTAGAAAAGGGCCTTCACTTACCCATTCGGATATACGATGCCCTAACACGATGGCATCATCTCCCAAACGAACTACATAGTTGATTAAATCTTGCTTACTATCCACTTTATTTTGAGTAGATTGAGTCATAAATAGGCTCCCGCTCACATCGTAGTGATTTCTTTAGGCAGTGGATAATAGGTGGCATGTCGATACGGTTTGTCATCAGAAGGGTCAAAAAAACTTTCGTTGTCATCTTCTTGAGAGGCGCTAATGTCTTGTGATTTAACCACCCAAATACTAATACCCTCTGTGCGACGGGTATAAACATCACGGGCATATTCTAAGGCCTGTTCTCTGCCTTGTGCATGAAGGCTACCCACATGTTTGTGATCAAGCCCACGCTTTGGACGAACAAACACTTCAAATAATTCAAGTTTTTCTGTAGTCATGGTGTCTCGTAATTGTTAATTATTCAAAATTTAAGCGGCATCTACTGTTTGTTTTAATTCTTTCTTTCGATTATAAGCCGCGGTCGCTTCACGTACCCAAGCCCCATCTTCATGAGCTTTCACATGATGCTGTATGCGCTGGCGGTTACTATGACCATTGCCATTAATGACACTATAAAATTCATCCCAATCTAGCTCACCACTGTCATACTGCTCACGCTTTTCATTCCAAACTAGGTCTTTATCTGGATGCTCCAGGCCTAAAAAGGTGATTTGTGACACGGTTTGATCAATGAATTTTTGACGTAAATCATCATTAGTTTCACGCTTTATTTTCCATTTCATAGATCGAGCTGAATGAGCAGACTCAGAGTCGTGGGGGCCAAACATCATTAGTGATGGCCAATAAAAACGATTAAGAGAATCTTGCGCCATGGCTTTTTGGGCAGGTGTGCCATGGGCCAACTCAATCATGATTTGATAGCCTTGGCGCTGGTGAAAACTCTCCTCCTTACAAATTCGAATCATGCTCCTAGCATATGGACCATAAGAGGTTCGTTGCAGTGAAACTTGGTTACAAATAGCAGCACCGTCCACCAACCAGCCAATCGCACCCATATCTCCCCAAGTTTGGGTTGGGTAGTTAAATATAGAGGCATATTTGGCTGTGCCTGTTTGCAAAGCCTCAATCATTTGCGCCCTAGAAATACCTAAGGTTTCAGTGGCACTATATAAATACAATCCATGGCCTGCTTCATCCTGAACCTTCGACAACAACACCGCTTTACGCCGCAAAGATGGTGCACGTGTTATCCAGTTGCCTTCTGGCTGCATACCAATCACTTCTGAATGGGCATGTTGAGACATTTGACGAATTAAATTCTGGCGATAAGCATCGGGCATCCAGTCTTTGGGCTCAATTTTTTGCTCAGCGTCGATTTTCTCTTGAAATAAGCGCTCTAGTTCAATTTCAGATAGCGTGTTTTTAATCATGTTATTCACCATTTTTAATCTGGTTTAATGCGTTATGAAAATTTATGAACAGTCATACGCGTTCAATAATTATTGCAATGCCTTGTCCTACACCAATGCACATGGTGCATAGTGCATATCGTCCACCGCTTCTATGTAACTGATACATTGCGGTAGTGACTAATCTTGCACCACTAGCACCCAAAGGATGACCCAAGGCAATAGCCCCACCATTTGGATTCACATGGGCTGCATTATCAGCAATCCCTAGCGCCCTCATCACAGCTAAGCTCTGTGCCGCAAAAGCTTCATTCAATTCAATAACGTCCATTTGCTCAAGAGTCAGGCCAGTCTGCTTGAGTACCTTTAAGCTAGCAGCTACTGGGCCATAACCCATAATGTTAGGTGCTAAACCTGCTGTAGCCATACCTAATATACGTGCTTTGGGAGTTAGACCATGACGCTTAACTGCTTTATTGGAGGCTAACAATAAGGCACAAGCACCATCATTAATACCCGAGGCATTACCTGCTGTGACACTGCCACCGTTTTTAAATGGCGTAGCTAATTTACTCAGTGTGTCTAAACTACTTAAGCGCAGATGTTCATCTTGGGAAAAAATAAGGTCTTCTTTATTGCGTTGGGGAATTCGTACTGACACAATTTCTTCTTTAAAAATACCTTCAGCTTGAGCTTTTGCTGCACGGGTTTGACTAGAGAAAGCAAAAGCGTCTTGAGACTTTCTGTCTATATGAAATTGTGTAGCCACATTTTCAGCTGTTTCAGGCATAGAGTCTACGCCGAACTGCTGCGCCATTAAGCGATTCACAAAACGCCAACCCATGGTCGTATCAAACATTTGCGGTTGCCGGCTAAAAGCTGTTTCTGCCTTGGCGATCACAAATGGTGCACGAGACATGGATTCCACTCCCCCAGCAATGATTAGGTCAGCTTCGCCACTGCAGATGGCTCTAGCGCCAGTACCTACAGTGTCCATACCTGAACCACACAATCGATTTAACGTCACTCCTGGCACATCAACTGGTAATCCAGCCAATAAACCACTCATACGTGCAACGTTGCGATTGTCTTCTCCTGCTTGATTGGCACATCCATAAAACACATCATCAACACTTACCCAATCAACATTGGGGCTGCGCTCCATCAAAGCCTTAATAGGCAGCGCACCTAAGTCATCAGCACGCACACTAGCAAGACTGCCGCCATATTTCCCAAAGGGTGTGCGAATGGCGTCACAGATAAAAGCATCATTCATAGGTTAATCCTTTGGGTTCTTAGAGATGGTCTTATCTGGCAATACATTGGCGTTAATACGGGCTGAGTTGCCTTTAAATAATGCCACTAATTGTGCCTTTTGATTAGTGACTTCCACATGATAAACACCGCTTCGCTTGCCTTGATACTGTTGTGTTGCCACAGCGCTTAGCTGGTCACCCAGCATTGCTGGGCGTAAAAAATCAATAGTGCACCCTGCCGCTACAGCAGCCTGATTTTGAGAGTTACAAGCAAATGCAAAAGCAGAATCTGACAAACTAAAAATCATACCTCCGTGACATGTTTTATAGCCATTTAACATGACTTCGGTCACGATCATGGTGGCGGTAGCGCAACCAGGTTTAACATTGTCAATGACTATGCCTAAGGCTTTTGAAGCCGCATCTTCAGAGAACATATGCAATGCACACTCTTGTGCTAGTTTTTGTTCTTGGATATCTTCATTCATATCATTTACCAGTAAAATTGGGTTGTCGCTTTTCCATAAAGGCACTAACACTTTCTTGGTAATCGTCTGTTTTTCCTAACCAACGCATGGCTTCTTTTTCAAGCTCTATTTGTTGCTCTAGTGAGTTTGAAAACGACTCATTCAATAATTTTTTGGTCATTGCCAACCCTTGTGAAGGTGCACAGGCCAGCCGTTTGGCAATGCTTATCGCTTCTTCCATTAGCACATCATCATCCACACACTGCCAAATCATGCCCCACTGCTGTGCTTGTTCTGCTGACAGCTTGTCACCCAGCAACGCCAAAGCTTTAGCCCTTGGTAAGCCTAGGGCACGCGGTAGATTAAACGTACCTCCTGAGTCTGGCACCAAACCAATTTTAGAAAAAACCTGCACAAACTTAGCACTGCGTGCAGCCACTACAATATCGCAAGCAAGCGCAATGCTGGCTCCGGCTCCTGCAGCCACACCGTTAACGGCACAAATCACGGGTTTTTCCATATTCATGATTGCGCGGATCAAAGGGTTATAATATTTTTCGATAGAGTCGCCCAAATTTGGCCCATCATCACTCACTCTAGCCGCTCGGTCGCTCAGGTCTTGGCCTGCACAAAAACCTCTTCCTTCACCAGTAATAATCAAACATCTCACAGACACGTTGGCGCGAGCATCTTTGATAGCTACCTTTACCTCTTCATGCATTTGGCTATTAAAGCTATTCAAGGTAGTGGGTCTGTTTAAACTCAGTATGCCCACACCATTATCGATTTGGTAAATAATTGTTTCAAATACCACAACCTACTCCTGATTAATTGTTCTGAATGTCTGGACACTATTGTTTAGATAAGTAACCATGACGCACCACAGAATATGTTTAACTATTTACTTGGAATCCACTATGCCAATTTACTCAATAGAGGACCTCATTCCTGTTGTTGATCCCAGTGCCTATGTGCATCCCACCGCTGTATTAATCGGTGACGTTATCGTGGGCAAAGACTGCTACATAGGCCCTAATGCTGTATTACGTGGCGACTTTGGCCGTATTATCATGCACCAAGGCAGCAACGTTCAAGACACCTGTGTAGTGCACAGCTTCCCTAACAAAGACTGCGTTATCGAACAAGATGGACACATTGGCCACGGTGCAATTTTGCATGGTTGCCACATTGGTCGTAATGCTCTGGTCGGTATGAACGCAGTCATAATGGATGACGCAATCATCGGTGCCGATTCACTTGTTGGTGCCACTGCATTTGTTAAATCAGCATTTCAATGCCCACCAAGAAGTTTACTTGCGGGCAGCCCTGCCACTATAAAGCGTCAATTAAGCGACCAAGAAGTAGCTTGGAAGAGCAACGGTACACTTGAATACCAAAATCTTTCTAAGCGCTGCCACGCAAGCTTACAACTTGTTGAACCTTTAACTCAGGTACAAGAGCATAGGCCCCGCTTTATTCACAGTGATCATCAGCCTAAATAACAGTTAATCGTACTTTCTCTCAACCAACGTCAGTATGTCGTATAGTGCGACGAAAACCTGATGTTGGTTGGTGACTTCTACGTCCCATAAAACCACTCCAGTGGGGCGTTTTTCTTCTGGGCGCTTATCTTTTTTAATTTTTTTCTTAACGGTTATTTTCACTTGAATGGTGTCACCTATAAATACAGGCTCTACAAAGCGCAAATTCTCCATGCCGTAGTTAGCTAAAACAGGCCCTGGAGCAGGGTCTACAAACATACCAGCTGCTGCTGAAATAACAAAATAACCATGGGCTACGCGTTGTCCAAACAATGAATCTTTAGCTGCTAATTCATCAAAATGAGCATAAAAGTGATCCCCTGAAAGGCAACCAAAATTAACAATATCAGCTTCGGTGACCGTGCGACGGTGAGTAGTTAAACTCTCCCCTACCACCAGCTCTTCAAAGTATTTACGAAACGGGTGTTGATGCGTACTAGAGGTTTTAGCCCCTGTCATATACTCACGTGTAATAGCCATCAAAGTGCTTGGGGAGCCTTGGATCGCTGTGCGCTGCATATAATGCTTAATAGCACGTGATCCACCCAACTCCTGACCACCACCCGCTCTACCTGGCCCTCCATGAACTAACGTAGGCAATGGCGAGCCGTGACCGGTAGATTCTTTAGCACAATCACGATTGAGCACTAATATGCGGCCATGAAACGCTGCCGCACCCATAACAAACTGGGTAGCTTCTTGATCATCATAGGTGACAATAGAACCCACTAAACTCCCCTTTCCCAAATGAGCCATAGCCACTGCTTGGTCAATAGTTTCATAGGGCATTATGGTGCTAACCGGTCCAAAAGCTTCAATACTATGGGCTGCATCGGTTGTCATTGGCGACGCACAATACAGCAGCGTAGGCGGATAAAACGCATAGGGTTGCACGCCTTCACCTTCCAAGGTCATCTCCACGTCATTACCACCATAGATGACATCACAATGTTGGCTCAATAGCGCTACAGTCTCTTTAATATCTGCACACTGCTCTTGCCCAACTAAAGGGCCCATGCGAACACCTTTAACAGTAGGGTCACCCATCACTACTTGATCTAAGCTGTGTTTTAACGCACGACTCACCGCATCTACTTGCGCTACGGGCACAATAATACGACGAATAGCAGTGCACTTTTGACCCGCTTTCACGGTCATTTCTGTAGTAATTTCTTTAATAAACAAGGCGAATTCGGGATCATCTACAGCAACAGTTTGACCCAAAACACAACAATTAAGCGAATCAGCCTCCATGTTAAAAGGAATGCTGTTATCAATGAGATTATCGTGACGACGTAGTTTTTTACCTGTGACTGCAGACCCAGTAAAGGTGACGACATCTTGCTCATTAAGATGATCTAGTAGATCTCCCACACCACCACATATTAATTGAATGGCACCTTCTGGCAAAAGCTTAGAGGCGACAATTTCTTCTACCATAGCTTGGGTTAAATACGCCGATACCGTTGCTGGTTTTACAATCACTGGCACGCCAGCAATCAAACTTGGCGCTATTTTTTCTAGCATACCCCAGCACGGAAAATTAAATGCATTAATATGTACTGAAACCCCAGGCTTTGAGGTAAGTATATGTCGTCCTACAAAACTACCGTTGGCTGATAACGGTTCGGGTGGCCCTTCTACAATGAATTTTTCATTGGCAAACTCTCTACGCGCTATACCCGAGTAGCTAAACAAAGTGGCTAAGCCACCCTCGATGTCTATCCAACTATCTAGTTTGGTGGCGCCGGTTTTTGATGAAATTTTGTAAAGATGATCTTTTTGGGTGAGCAAGTGCTTGGCAACGTCTTTAATGGCGTTAGCACGCTCATGAATGGTCATCTGGCCAAGGCCTGCGCCGCCCACGTTACGTGCATACTGAGCCATGTTTTCAAAGTTAACACCAGCACTAGAAACCGTACAAATCAACTCTCCAGTCACGGGGTGATGGACTGCAGCTCCATTAGGTTCACCTTCAACCCACACACCACAAGCATAACTCTTTGATTTCATTTAATAACTCTTATTAATGAGTACAGATTAAAATTAATGGAAACAGTATTTACAAACTGAATATATGCATAATGATACGCTTATTTAGGCTCAAGTCAAATTTACGTATCGTGATTAGCCCACTGCCATTTACAACCTTATTATCAACAAAATAGAGCTTATAAAATGGGTCACGTAATAAATATTCACCTTAGAAAAAGGCACGTAAAGTTTATTGTGATACATTTTATTCTCAAATATAACTAAAGTGTAGTATATTAATTACCTAAATATAACTAAATCATAAGATCAATTTTGGAGTGCAGTATGATAGGTGAAAAAATTGGCTTGGATGCCATTGAAACGGCAAGCTTAGACGAATTACGTAATTTACAGCTGCAAGGCCTTAAAGAAACCCTTCAACACGCTTATACAAATTCTTCTGTTTATAAAAAGAAGTTTGATGATGCCGGAGTCCATCCTGACGACTTAATCACACTTGAAGATCTGCGAAAATTCCCCTTTACTACTAAATCCGATTTGCGAGACAACTACCCTTTTGGCATGTTTTGCACTCCTACGGAACAAATTGTCCGTGTTCATGCTTCAAGCGGCACAACAGGTAAACCCACAGTGGTAGGGTATACCCAAAAGGATATCGACACTTGGGCCAACTTAGTGGCTCGCTCCATTTATGCAGCAGGTGGTCGACCCAAAGATAAGGTACATGTCTCTTATGGATATGGTTTATTTACTGGTGGCCTGGGCGCACATTATGGCGCTGAACGATTGGGCTGTACTGTGATTCCCATGGGTGGCGGTCAGACTGAAAAACAAGTGCAACTCATTAAAGACTTCGATCCTGATCTCATTATGGTTACACCGTCTTATATGTTAAATATTTCTGATGAGATCCATCGCCAAGGCATCGACCCTACCAAGCTTGCTTTGCGTACGGGAATTTTTGGTGCAGAGCCATGGACCAACGCAATGCGTAAAGATATTCAAGAGCGCATGTCTATGGACGCGGTAGATATTTATGGTTTGTCAGAAATGATGGGGCCTGGCGTTGCGCAAGAATGTATCGAAACAAAAGATGGCCCCACCATATGGGAAGATCATTTTTATCCAGAAATTATCGACCCAGACACGGGCAAAGTGTTACCCGATGGTGAAGAAGGCGAGCTTGTCTTTACCAGCTTGTCAAAAGAAGCCATGCCTATGATCCGCTACCGCACACGAGATCTAACACGCTTATTGCCAGGGTCAGCTAGAACAATGCGTCGTATGGATAAAATTACGGGCCGCAGTGATGACATGTTAATCATTCGAGGTGTTAACGTATTCCCAAGCCAGATTGAAGAACAGGTTTGTGCCATTGAAGGGCTTACACCACATTATTTAATAGAGATAAAAACGCAAGGAAACATGGATAAAGTGACCATTAGGGTTGAGTCTGATCCAAGGTGTTCGACATTAACTAACGATTACTTAATTAACCTACTAAGCCATAAAGTTAAAACCTTTATTGGCATTTCGGCAACCATTGTAATAGAAGCGCCACAACACTTGCCTCGTTCAGAAGGCAAAGCAAAGCGGGTAATTGATCACAGAAGCTAAGCTATCAGGGTGTTCAAAAGACAATAAAACTACATAAGGCCCCTACAACGGCGCCTTATGTCGACGATTGAGGTAGAACATGAATATAAATGCAACCCAAGATGTCACACAAAACCCAAGCACTAAAGGCAATACAGTACCATCATAAGACATACCCACCCACATACCTATAGGCACACCCATTAAAGTAGTGCACGAGCCCACAACAGATGCACCCATACCTGCAAGCTTGCCTAGTGGCTCCATAGCCAGAGCATTAAGGTTGCCAAAGCGAAATCCGATACCAAAGAAAATGATACTACACAGCGTCATAAACTCGCCTAAACTAGGCCCGCTAACAGTAGTATTTGCATAAATATAAAAGGCCAAACAGGCTACGCCTGTTATAACATTAGTCACTTGCACTAAGCTGTACATACCAAAACGCATCACTAGTTTTGCATTGATTAATGACGCAGCAATAGTAGGTAATGCCAGTACTGCAAAGTAAATGGGGAAGGCTTCACCTACGCTATACACTTGTTGGAAAATCTGCAAACTTGAGCTTAGATAACCCATAAACCCGCCAAATACCAAGCCAGCAACAAATGAATAGCCCATAGCAATGGGATTCACCAGCACTTGCCGCATAGTATACCAAAGCTTTTTAGGGTGTAATGACAAGCGATTTTCAGGCTTTAGAGTTTCATCTAAACGCATGTATACCCAAGTAAACATCACTGCGGCAAACATTACGAAAAAACCAAAAATCCATGGCCAAGGCCCAACTAACAAAATGCCTTGGCCTATTAGCGGCGCCATTATGGGCACAGCCATAAACAACGTCATAGCAAATGACATGATGCGAGCCATAGCAGCCCCACTAAAGCAGTCTCTTACTAAGGCCACCACCATCACCCTAGGGCCCGACGCTCCAAAACCTTGCAAAAAACGCCCTGCCAGCATCATCTCTAAAGACTCAGCCCACACACTGATCAAACTGCCTATACAAAAAATACCCAAACCCACAAATATACTGCGTCTGCGACCATAGGTATCAGACATTGGGCCATAAACTAACTGGCCCAGCGCATGACCTACAAACACACTGGTGACTACCAATTGAATAGCGTTACCATCTACAGCAAACTCTTGCGCCATATAACCTAACGCTGGAAGCATAGCATCTGTAGTAAGGGCCACCATCGACATAAGAGCAGCAATAATGAGAATGAACTCACGCTGGCTCATTTTCATGCCCAATGTGTTCATGGGACTAGTTTGCCATTAGATTAGGCAGCCAAAGCACAAATCCGGGCAGTAGAATGAGGGTCATCAATCTCACTATATCAACAATCCAAAACGGGGTCACACCACGAAATATAGTACTGAGTTTTACATCATCCAACATGCTTTTAAGCACAAATACATTAAGGCCAACAGGCGGCGTAATAAGGCTAATTTCGGTAATGACCACAACAATGATTCCAAACCAAACCAATGCCATATCTGGATCGGCAAGAGCTTGAGAATAGTCACCTAAATCTAACCCCAATACCAAGGGGTAAAATACTGGCACTGTTAGCATAATCATGGACAAACTTTCTAATACGGTGCCCAGCACCACATACACCAGCATAATAAGCATGATCACGGCGATTGCTGATAAATCAAACGACACAACCCACCCAGATAAGAGCTCTGGCAAACCTGCGATGTTGACATAGTTTGAAAAGATTTCTGCCCCAATAAGAATCACAAAGATCATGGCTGTAGTGCGGGCACTTTCAACCAAAGTATCCAGCAACGACTGCACGCTCAACCGCCTTCGAATTAAGGCGATAAAGAAAGCACCTGAAGCACCAATACCTGCAGCTTCTGTGGGCGTAAAGATGCCACCATAAATGCCACCTATCACTAGCGCAAACAAACCCAACACACCTGACACACCCCAAAGAGCTTGTAAGCGTTTAGGCCATGAAAAACGTTCACCTCTAGGGCCTTTTTCTGGTTTTAGCGTTACCGTAACTAGCACCGCTACCAAGTAGAAAAGTACACCCAATAGGCCTGGTAAAATGCCCGCAATAAACAGCAGACCAATGTCTGTTTCAGTCATAATACCAAAGATAATTAAGATAACACTGGGCGGTATTAAAATGCCTAAAGTGCCACCAGCTGCGATACACCCAGCGGCTAAGCCATCGTCATAGCCATATTTTTTCATAGGAGGCATAGCCACCTTAGACATAGTAGCCGCAGTAGCTAAACTAGATCCACAAACGGCGCTAAAGCCACCACAGGCGACTACTGTAGCCATTGCTAGACCACCACGGCGGTGTCCCAAAAAGGCATTAGCCGCGGTATATAATTCGTCTGACAGGCCCGCACGGTTAACAAAGTTCCCCATTAAAATAAACAGGGGCACAACAGACAGGCCATAATTAAGACCTGTGTCATAGGTGATGATACTGGCCATGGCCAAGGAACCAGAGAAACTGGTCATTAAACCAAAACCTACAAAACCCACCAGCCCCATAGCGAAGGCAATAGGCATACGCACCACAATCACCAAGGTGAGCATGGCAGCAAAGGCAATTAAAGATTCATACATATAAATTATGCTTTTTTAGAGGAAGGTAACATGCCAGCACGAAAATACTGCCAAGTGAGCAACAACACCACAACGCTGCTTATGCCCAAGGCAATGCTAATATAAAAATATACTGGAGCAGTAGGTAAATACAACATTGCTGTTCGATCGCCATAACGCACTGATTCAAGAGCTTTAAGCCACACTTTGTAGCTAATACCCGCCAGTATAAGACCCATCACTAGCGCTACGCTAATGTCTCTCACCCAAGCGATAAAAGAAGGCACAAAGCTATCGATAAGATCTACAGTAATGTGTTGATCATTGGCTGACACCAAAGGTAAAGCCGAAAATATGATGGCAGCTAATAGCAACTCGGTTATTTCATAGCTACCACTTACTGGCATATTAAAGCCATAACGCCCTACTACATCTACCAAGGTTAACAGCATTAATGTCAGTAAAAAGGTGGCCGCAAGGCCACCTAATATACGCTGCAGTATTAGCTGCATAAAAGGGCCAGACGTTAACGCCCGACCGTTTGATTGGCTAGATGACATTACTCAGCAGCAACTTTTGCTATTTCTGCACGAAGATCTGCCATGACAGCAACACCGTCTACACCCAAGCTGTTAGCAGTGGTTATCCAATCTGCTTCCAAGTGGCTTGTTGCAGCTTTTATTTCAGCTACAAACGCATCACTTGCTTCAATACTAGCAATACCTGCTGCATCCATAGCTGCTTGACCTATGGCATCGTGCTTATCCCAGCCTTGGCCTGCAATACGTGCAAATTTCTCACCAGAGGTGCGCATTAAGGCAGCTTGGTTATCAGCACTTAGGCTATCAAATTTAGCTGGATTCATGGTTAAGAAGAAGCTTGTGTTGTATAAACCCCCGGGCACAGTAGTGGCATGGGATAACAACTTAGACAGCTTAAATGACTTGATAGACTCGGTAGGTAAAAAGGTACCATCAGCCACGCCACTTGAAAGCATTTCGTAATTTTTGGTTGCAGAAGCTAACATTGCAGTTACACCCAAGGCTTTAGCTGCATTACCTGCTACACCACCGCCTACACGAAATTTCAAACCTTTCATGTCTTCAATACTATTAATAGCACGAACGTTGTTGTGAATCACACCCGGCCCGTGGGACATTAAA